>Ga0074193_1000492_pt1 | contig 64471 bp, 53 predicted proteins | sample EPASupsiteHSE605_FD_64523 | JGI IMG/M metagenome (GOLD analysis project Ga0074193, IMG submission 64523) | Bioremediated contaminated groundwater from EPA Superfund site, New Mexico - Sample HSE6-05 | ecosystem: Environmental > Aquatic > Deep subsurface > Groundwater > Contaminated ...
AGATGACCAAATATTATGTTTCATAATTAAATTGTCAAGGTACTAGTGTCACGAAAACTTAATTGTGGATCATCAATTTAAGGTCAAAACCATATCAGCTGATGGAAGCTACCAAATAATATGTTCGATAATTAGGTTTTTACGATACTAGTATTAGAAAAGTATTTCCATGTCGAAACGTATTTTTTCTTTCTTTCCTTGAAAAATAAAAAAGGGAGAGTTTGATTATCTTCACATATGGAATGAACTTTGCGGCTTAAGCTTAATCTTCTTTTTCTCCCTTTCATTCTCCCAGTTTCAAAGCTCCATGCGGGCACATCTTTATGCACATGCCGCATTGAATGCACTTCTTTTCGTCCACGTGGACACTCCAAGTCTCATCAAAAGAATAAACATTCATAGGGCAGACAGAAATACAGGCTCCACATTCAACACATTCTTCTTCATCCCTGTGAATAGGCCGATCCAGAATGGAAACTATTGCTCCCCTGGACTCCAAAGCATTTTTGATTTTATCGAACCTTAAATCGCTTACGTCAGCAATCAGTTCGCCGTAAGTAGAGTCGATATTTGCGACCATTATATTGATCAAGATTCCTGTTTCGACTATAGACTCGGAGATTATCGGGTTATGGATCCTTTCTGTGGGGATGCTGATCTTTATTTTCATGTTCAGTACCTCCTTGCAAGCAGCTTGCTTATATTGTCGCTTGTTATTATCCCGAGAACCCGTCTCTGAGGATCGATTACCGGCATAGCAGACACACCGTAGCGGTCCAGTCTGCGGGCTGCAAGATCAACTGGTTCGTTTGGAGCACATGTCAGTACCTTTTTTGTCATGACACTTTCAACTGAATCAAAAATGTTCTCTGCAACAGCTTTGGAGATATCCCAGGCAGTCAGGATCCCAACCAGTTCTCCGGTATCGGAAACCACAGCCAGATGGTTAAAAGAATTTTCCCAAATCTTCTTTGCAGCATCCTGAACGGTCTGGTCTTTTTTAATAGTCACAATAAAGTCGGACATCACATCCTTTACAAGAGGTACTGCCTGGGTCTGCTTCATAGATTTGGCCAGACCCTCTCCAGAAAGTCTTTCCGTGGGCATGCTGACAAAGAATTTCCCGTGCTTCACCCATTCCTTCAGCTCGTTGGCGATTTTTCTTGCGTTCTTGAAGCTGGAAAGAGAAGAAGTAGGTACGTCCTTTCCATCAATTTGCACCGTACCTGATTTGAGTTCAGCATAGTTTACCTGTCTGATAACCGGTTTTTCTCGGCTGCCCACAGCGTAATCCAGGATATTGGTTTTTATATCCCCATCACGCACTGCAGTTGCAGCTGCAAGTTTTTCATTGAGAATAGGGATAGGAATTCCAACTCCCACGTAAAGGGTTGTCCCGTATCCGGTAAAAGAAGCAGCCCTTAAATAATCAGGGCTCATCTCCTTTAGGTTTCCCTTGAGCATCAAAGTGCCAAAACCGGAAGATGGAGAGTGCTGGGTTCCGTTTCCTATTACATACCCCTGGGCTCCTCCGACAAAAATCCTTGTTCCGGTACCGATAGTTTCATAAGTCGGATCGTTTGAAAGGGGAGAGAGCACTCCCGCCCCGGAATATGTTACGTTTCCGAAATTGGGGAGAAGTTCACCCATATAGGTATTTAATATTCTCTTGGAACTGTTGGTTGCAGCAGCATATTTCTGGTAGGCATTCCTGGGATTCAGAAGAACTGCCTCATTTAAGTCTTCAAGAGTAATTGTCGTATCAAGCACTTTTCTGGGATAACAATCTGTTCCATATGAAGTTGCATGAACATTGACTTCTTTTCCCCTGAGCAGATCTTCAATAACATGAGCCCCACCATACTGAATTCCCCGTGTCTCCGAAATCTGGGTAGCCCCAAGGTAAGCATCCACGGCTGCAAGTCCACTGTACGCTTCCACATTGTTGAACCAGACCTTCTGAATTTTAATAGGCGGCTCGGAATGGCCAAGGTTAAGCATCAAACCGGATGAACACATGGCTCCGAATGTGCCTGTAGTAACTACATCCACCTCTTTTGCAGCGCCTTCCACACCAAGATCTTCAACAATTGTGACCATCTCCTCGGCTGTAACTACGTTGACGCTACCATCTTCAATTTTTCTATTGATCTCATGAACCGATTTTTTAACCATGGGGTTTCCTCTTTTTATAAACTTATCTAAGTGGTAATATTTATCAGAATTATATATTACTTGTGATAATGCTAAAGGTAACAGCACCTTCCAGAAGGGCAAAAAGCTTCGGTAGGATTTGATCGTTCTTCAGACTTCCAGTTTCACATTCTTAGTTCAATGAACAATAGTCATATTTACGAGCCATATATTACTTGTGATAATACCTGTGATAATTTGAATTTTCTTCCTATAACATTTTGGCTATAGATAGATAGTAACAGTCCACAAAGTACATATTATTAATAATACAAAGCTTACGAGGAAGGAGATGGGTTGTTTTCAGTAAGCTTCTTATTCTTACAGGGTATTACCCGAAACCAGGTGATCTGTTGACACGTGTACTTGCTACAGGAACTTTTGACCTTCTCCATCCAGGGCATGTTTATTTTCTGACCCAGGCACGAACCCTAGGAGACGAACTTTTCGTCATTGTTGCCAGGGATTCAAACGTAACTCACAAGCCAAAACCCATTGTACCCGAAGAACAGCGACTGGAAATGGTAAATGCACTCGGAATGGTCGATAAAGCCCTCCTTGGCAGCGAAAAAGATATGTTCGAACCCTTGAAACAGATCAGGCCGGATATCATTACTTTGGGTTATGACCAGCGCTTTAACATAGATTTTTTGGAAAAAGAACTCGCTAAAAGAGGTCTTCCTGCAAAAGTGGTCAGGATTCCTCTTTCAAAGGAATGCACACTGTGCAGTACCGGCGCAATCATAAAAGAGATCCTTAAACGGTACGGGTAATCATACCCCTACCGTCTGAAATTCAAGAAACAACTTTATTTTCTGGCTCTTTTAGAAAAGAGCATTTACTGCATCAATTTTAGGAAAATATTCTTTCAAGTCTTTCAAGAGCTTCCCTTATCCGATCAATGGACGTTGCATATGAAATCCTGATAAAATTCTCGCCTGATGCCCCAAAGGCAATTCCAGGGGTAACTGCCACGTGTGCTTCTTTCAAGAGTCTTTCTGCAACGTCTGTCCCATTTCCATACTCACTTACATCAGCAAATGCATAAAAAGCCCCATCAGGCTTTTTGCATTCAAAACCTATTTTGTTCAGACCGTCTATCAGGACATCACGCCGCACTTTGAAGCGGTCCACCATTGCTTTAACTCCCTCCTGAGGACCCTGAAGGGCTTCAAGCCCACCGTACTGAACAAATGTAGTCGCGCTGCTTACCGAATGGGACTGAATCTTCAGCAGAAGCTTGAAGATCTCAGGAGGTGCAGTCAGGTAGCCGAGCCTCCAGCCTGTCATCGCGTATGCCTTGGAAAAACCATTTACAGTGATGGTTCTTTCCTGCATCCCTTCAAAACTGCCAATACTGATATGCTCCCTGTCGTAGATAATTTTCTCATAGATCTCATCTGAGACAACTATGAAGTCATGATCAATTGCAAGATCAGCAATACACTTCAAAGTCTTTTTCCCGAATACCCCACCTGTTGGGTTTCCCGGACTGTTTACTACAATAAGCCTGGTTTTATCACTTATGTAATCTGCAAAATTGTCCGGAAGGAATCCTTTTTCAGGAACTGTTGGAACCCAGACCGTATCTGCGCCTGCAAAACGGACGCATGCGTCATAAGTTACCCATGCAGGATCAAAGAGGATAGCCTGGTCTCCGTCACCGAGAACGCCCATCATTACCTCGAAAATTCCCTGCTTTGCACCGGGAGTGACCATTACGTTTGCCTCGGTTACATCCAGATTGTTCTCTGTCCTCAATTTTTCGGCAATGGCTGCCCTTAACTCCGGAATGCCTGCGGAAGGAGCGTAGTGGGTTTTTCCCTCATACATGGCCTTTGCCGCAGCATCGCAAATATTTTTAGGGGTATTGAAATCAGGCTCGCCGAGGCTGAAATTGATAACGTCTGTACCCTCTTTAATCATTCTGGTTGCAATATTGGAGATCCTGATAGTTGCGGATTCTTCTACACGCTTGAGCCTTGCGGATGTCATAGGGATGGTCCTGGTTTGTTACATTCTGCTAGGTTATTTAAGATACTAAAGAATTTCACAGCCGCCGAACAAGCTTTACTGCGGCTTCGACTGCCCTTTTTGCATAGTCCACGCGCTCATGAGCCGCCATCCGGGTCATGCCCGGGCCGGGAATCCCGAGAGTTACAGGTTTATTGAACTCGAGGGAAAGGTCCATGATTTTTCTTGCAGCATGCTGCATAACAACCTGGTCATGATCGGTCTCACCTTCGATTACCGACCCTATAGTAACCACGGCATCGATGTCATCCCTCTGGCAAAGTTTCTTGATTGCAAGGGGCATGTCAAAGACCCCTGGAACGAGAATGGTCTCTTTAACTGTTGCCCCCAGGAACTCTGCATGTTCTCTTCCAAGTAGTTCCATCTGATAGGTCAAATCCCTGTTAAATTCAGCTACAACAAATCCTAGGCTGATGGTCATCTAATAAGGTCTCCAGTCTTTGTTTTTACTTTAAATTACTTCACATCCTCAAAGGGCCTGCATCCTCAAAACCCTGCCTCTGGCCGGTACCGGCTTCCCGGATCAGTTTTTCAGGCTTGAAGAGGAGCTTTATCACATTTAAAGCGTGTTCTCGGGTCCGTCTGTCCATAAGAAAAGCAAGTTCCTTCTCGTCTTTTCCTTCATCCTCATGGACAAAGACCTCAATTATATGAGTATTGGTCATGAGCTGGGCCATAATAAGACCCTGGGAAGCTTCATGAGCACACATTTTGTCTTTTTCCTTGGCTCCAGGCATTCCAAGAGCCATAACGATGTCGCAGCCTTCTTCTTCAATAAGCTTTTTGGCTGCGACCGGAAGATCCTTTATCCCGGGTACGGTTACTCTCTTAATTTGTACGGATACATTTTTCTGTATCTCATCGATTGCTGCACGCCCCATATTATAGCGCGCAAACGTGGTATCTGCAATTCCTATTGTGGGCATGTGAATCCGATCGGAATTTCAAAATTATGATGTTTTCAGAGTTCCTTAAGGTTTACAGGTTTTAATTATATACTTTAGAGCCTGTCAATAACTCGCGCTGCAGCCTCTGTGCCTGCCCCTACACTGTCAATATAACCCCGTTTATTCAGTATGATCTCCAGCTGCTGGATTGTTGAGAGCACATCCCTTGCAGTGATATTGCCCATACATCCGATCCTGAAAATCTTGCTTTTCAGGCGTTCCTGTCCGCCTGCGATAATTATGCCCCGCTTTTTCATATCGTTCTTTATGTCTTCTCCATCAATACCGGCAGGGGCCTTCATGGCAGAGATTGTATTGGAATAATGGCTGTACTCATTAAGCTGTGGGAACATCTCGAGGTTCATCTCGGCAACTGCTGCCCTTACAGCTTCCGTAAGGACCCTGTGCCTTTTAATCCTTGCCTCCATTCCTTCTTCTTTTACAATATGCAGGGCTTCCTGCAGCGCATAGAAAAGAGGAATTGCAGGAGTGTAAGGTGTTTCTGGCCTGGGTTTGTCCCCACTCTTTTTATATGCCAGAAGATCGTTATAATAGGGCTTTTTTGCTACTCTTTCCATAGCCTCAAAAGCTTTTTCACTTACGGAAACGACTGCAAGTCCAGGAGGGGCTGCAATGCATTTCTGTGAGCCTACAATTGCAATATCAACTCCCCATTCATCGACTTTGACATCATCCCCTCCAATTGAGGTTATGCCGTCCATAATAAAGAGAGCATCATGCTTTTTGGCAAGTTTGCCAATTTCCGCAGCCGGGTTAAGAATACCTGCTGAAGTCTCGTTGTGGACTAGAGTGATGGCTTTTGCCCCTTCCTCTAGCTTTTCCTTGACCATCTCAATGTCAACAGGAAAACCCCATTCGAATACAATAGGTACAACTTCCGCATAGAGAGATGCAAGATCTTTAAAACGTTCTCCAAACTTTCCGTTTTCTATGGCAATGACTTTGTCCCCGCTCCCAGCCACTGATCCGACAGCAGCTTCCATTCCCGCAGTTCCAGAACCACTGAGCACAAAAATGTCGTTCTTTGTCTGGAAAACGTCAGCAAGAATTCCCCTGCAATCAGTATAAATTCCGGCAAATTCCGCACTCCGATGATTGATCATCGGTTTTGACATGGCTCTAAGGACTCTGGGTGCAACAGGTACGGGACCAGGCATCATGAGAAGGGTATCTTCCAGATCCATATTTATTATGCTCCGCATTTTTTTCAAAGATTTGATCGATTTTTGTTGTTTATTTAAAGAAATTTATTAAATTTAGCAGTTTAAATCATACATGCCTGAAAATAATTCAGGGTTATATTGCTATAGATACGATGTTAGCTACGGATACGAGGTACCCGAAAGGTCCAAAGTATCTTATTCGCTAATACCTTTTTCAACGAGATATTAAATTTAGTCAATTTGGACAGGTTAAGCATTGAATCAAATTTAGGTTTCAGGTTTAATTGATCTTAGTATATAATTGATGTGCTTTCCATGTTTGATCTCAGGTACCATTTATCAGAAAAAAGATTCCGGTTATTGGCCCTGGAGAAGTTTCATTACGTCATGTTTTGTTACGACTCCGATAACTGTTCCTTTTTCTACAACCAGTACGGCAGGATTTCCTTCCAGTATATGCGAGACTACTGAGATAGAAATACCTGGAGATACTGTTGGGAAGGATTCTCCCATTATCCCGGAGACTTTCAACTGGGAAATTGATTTCTTCTTACTTTCGCCCATCAATCTTACTATCATATCTTCAGAAATACTTCCAACCGGAACGCCCTTATCAAGAACGGGAATTTGTGAAAAACCATGAGCATGCATCAGGTTTACTACTTCTTCCACTGAGTCATCTGGAGAAACGTGAATGACCGGGGAATGCATCAGGTCCTTTATGATAATCTGCTGTTCCTTTTCAACTTCCTCAAAAGCGTCAAGGATCTTCTTGACTGTAGAAAGCCTGGGATCCACATCTCCCGATTCTATACGAGCTATAAGGGGCTGGCTTACTCCTGCCCTTTTAGCCAGGTCACTCTGAGTAAGCCCGAGTTCATTCCTTCTTTTTTTAAGATCTTCGGGTGTTGGAAGCTGCATATATATTACCGATAGTAATTATGATATTTAATATCATTGGTTAACATAATTAAAAGAGTATATATATAAATGACTTTTGGAGTTATATAATCGCTTTCGGAAAAAACTCTTCAATATAGGTGAGTAAGAAAAAATAAAATTTAAAAAAATGGTCGACTTTAGACACTCATTAATACAATTACTATATGAAAAAAATTATTGGTACAGTAAGAAAAAGGAGAGAAAACGTCTAAAAAAGAGAAAGCGTTTCTTTAAAAAGAAGGAAAAAATTAAATAAAGTGAACTAAAAATAAATTTAGATCTAATATAATGTTACAGGAATGCGAATATAGAAAAGAAAAAATAAAAAAGGAAATAAAAAATGGAAATAGAAAAGAAAAAATTTCCACTTCCACTCAGATATAAGAGGGACTCTCTATTTCTCTGGATTTTCTTTTCCTCAGTTCACCTTTTATAGCCGTATAATATTTCATGGTATCTGGAGTAACCGAAGGCCCGGTTTCTGTAATCGCTTGAAGGAAGTGCTTCTGCTTAACATTTTTTGCGTGAAGGTCTTCGCGCAACGCATCCCTTCCCGCCTTTTTGCACACAGCTGCAATATCCGCACCTGTATACTGGTCTGTCAGGGAAACGAGTTTTTCGATATCAACATCCTCTGCAAGAGTCATCTTTTCTGTGTGGACCTTAAAAATTTCCCTTCTGGCTCCTTCGTCCGGAACAGGAACAAGAATTAGCTCATCAAAGCGTCCCGGCCGGAGTAGAGCCGGATCTATGATGTCAGGCCGGTTGGTTGCGCCTATTACCACTACTGCTCGGAGTTCTTCAAGTCCGTCCATTTCGGAAAGGAGCTGATTAAGGATCCTGGCCGTAACTTGGGGCTCACCTATGGAAGCCCCGCGGACGGGTGCAAGCGAATCAAGTTCGTCAAGGAAAATGATGGAAGGAGCAACCTGTCTTGCCCGTGTAAAAACCTCAGCAATCTTCTTTTCGGACTCTCCATACCACTTGGAGAGCAGGTCGCTCCCTTTGGCGGTAATAAAGTTAGCATCGGATTCATGTGCAATGGCCTTTGCAAGAAGGGTCTTTCCAGTACCCGGAGGGCCATATAGAAGCACCCCTTTGGGAGCCTCAACTCCTATGTTCCTGTAAGATTCAGGATTCTTAAGAGGCCATTCCACAGCCTCTTTTAGAAGTTCTTTTACTTCCTCCAGGCCACCCACGTCATTCCAGCTGATATTGGGAACTTCAATAAGAATTTCCCTTATTGCCGACGGCTGGACATCTTTCAGGGCGTTTTCGAAATCCTCCATTGTGACCTGAAGAGCATCAAGGATCTCCCTTGGAATTTCAGGTTCATTAAGGTTAATTTTCGGTAAGATCCGCCTCAGGGCACTCATGGCCGCTTCCCGACAAAGCGCAGCAATATCAGCCCCCACAAACCCGTAAGTTATCTGAGCGAAGTCCGTGAGATTTACGTTTTCGGCAAGTGGCATACCTCTAGTGTGAATCTGGAAAATCTCTAGCCTTCCCTCAGTGTCTGGAACTCTCAGTTCAATCTCCCTGTCAAATCTGCCCGGGCGGCGAAGTGCAATATCGATGGCTTCAGGACGATTTGTCGACCCTATAACGATCACATTTTTGCGAGCCTTAAGTCCATCCATCAGGGAGAGAAGCTGAGCAACTACTCTCCTTTCGACTTCTCCGGTTACCTCAGCTCTTTTAGGAGCAATGGAATCGAGCTCGTCCAGGAAAATGATTGCAGGAGCATTCTTTTCTGCGTCTTCGAAAATATCCCTGATCGCCTTTTCGGACTCCCCATAGTACTTGGACATGATTTCCGGACCGTTGATGGAAATAAAATAAGCATCTGACTCATTTGCAACCGCTTTTGCAAGCATAGTTTTGCCCGTTCCAGGCGGCCCATGAAGCAGAACCCCCTTTGGGGCATCGATTCCCAGCCTGTCAAAAAGTTCAGGGTGCTTCAGAGGCAGTTCTATCATTTCCCTTACCTTGGCAATAGCGTCTTTGAGCCCACCCAGATCTTCATACACGACGGTAGGGATGTTCTGCTCAGGGGTTATTTCCGTAGCTTCTGGTAGGAGCTCCACCTGCGTCATATCCGTAATCTTCACTATCCCGGACGGAGAAGTAGAGACCACCTGCAGTTTTATTTCCCCAAGCCCGAAAGACTGCCCGAGGCCCTGATCGAAGAAGTCCTGGAAAAAATCTTCGAACATGACTCCTTTACCAATGGTCTCCCGCTCCCTGGACCGCCTCAAGCTTGTAGTGGAAATAAAGTCTCCCTTTGAAACTGTACGGTTCATGAATATAGCTTTAAGGGTCTCGCTGGAAGCGTAGATCTGCATGCCCTTGGCAACAGGTGCGAGGGTTACACTCTTTGCTTCCTTCCAGTCTGCTTTGCGGATATCCACATATTCCCCTATACTGATCTTTGCGTTTGTACGGATAAGCCCGTCCATACGGATGATATCAAGCCCTGCATCACTGGGATACGGGCGACCTATAAGAGCTGAGGTTGATTTTCCACCCTTGATTTCCACAACATCAAAGGGCTTTAGGCCCAGCTTTTCCCTGAATCCTTCGTCAATTCGGACAATTCCTTTTCCGACATCCCGTTGATCGGCTTCTGCAACCTTCAATTTTATCATGGTCTTATCCCCGTCAGTCATATAATACCCCCATTTCAGAAATAAAAGTGTTCGGTAATTTTTTAAGATTTAAAGCAGTAGCTTTTCAGGCTGATCAGCTTCAGTCGCTTACCTTCTTTGCCTCCTCATCAAGCTTTTTTAAATTGGTAGGGATAGGGTTTTCTTTGAGAAGTTTTGCGAAATATACCAGATTGTGTACCATATATCTTACTGTCCGATTTGTATAGAGATGCCTATCCCCTCCTGCTTCTATGTAACTGGGACCGGGGCCTGCGTCACCAACCCAGTAACAATCCACGTTAGGAGGCACGGTGCAGCCCAGGTGAGTCAGGTTGAAAAGCGTGGTGCCGGCGACATTGTGCGCCCCGTCTTCATTTCCGGTAACGATGACCCCTGCAACCTTTCCATAAAGGGGATACTGCCCGGTTTGAGGGTCCCCTTCCATGTATGTCCCATCCAGCCTTTCGATAACCATTTGGGCCACCGAAGAACGTACCCCGAACCAGATAGGGGAAGCTATTATCAGGATATCACAGAATTTTATTTTTTCAAGGATCAGGGGCCATTCATCTCCTTCCCCCTCATCCGAGGAAACCCCGAAAGCTACGTTATAATCTACAACCCTTATTATTTCACTTCCAACACCAAGTTCATTGAAAATAGCCTTCGCCTTATCAATTAGTGCATGAGTATTCGATACCATGGGCGATTTTTTCAGTGTGCAATTCAAAAAAAGTGCTTTCATCGCCATAATAGCCATAATATAACGTTTCAAAACTTCCTTTATATATACAGGGGCGCATGATTATTCAGAAGCACTACTACTGATCACCTGTAGATTCACTTTTTCCACATAGGACTTACGCATTTTTAACTGAAAACCAATAGTAAGAGACTTCAAACTATCTAAATCATAATAATTACGACCGAACTGCTCGCACTTTATTCTGCTTTTCAAGTGCGTAAGTCTTACCATAAAGAATCTGAATTGGATTTTCAATGCAGTAGTTGAAGAAAATAAAGTAATTCGGATATCAGTTTAAAGAGTATGAAAATAAGTAAATTCAAAAAAAGAGATCGTCCTTTCTTATTTGGTTGATATTATTTACAAAAACTCCAAAATACCATCTCTCGGCCTTTTTGTTTCGTGCCTTGGTGATGAGCTAGGACAGATCTTCTTTGATTCATGAAAACGCAAGCATTCGTTACACTGGAATTAATCATGAAAACATCAACCATATAGTGATGGATGACCAAAAAAGAAAAACGTAGAAAAGAAAAACGTGAAAAGAAAAACGTGAAAAGAAAAACGTAGAAAAGAAATAAAAGAAAGTAGCTTAAAGCTTAAGTTCCTTAGCCATTTCCTGGAAAACCTTCCCTTTGTCAGTGGTGATGAAAACCCCGTTTTCATGCTTAATGAGCTCTTTTTCCTTCAACATTTCCAGGTATTTCTGAGCAATATTAAAGTTTAAATTTACCTCATATACAATATGAGTTTTCTTTGCCCCATTCATTGCTACTCTTAAAATATCTACTGCGATATCAGTCCTGCTCCTTCTCTTAATACTTACTCCTCCCCCACGGTAGATTAAAAAATAATCTTTGTAAGAAGTCAACGCTTTAAAAATACCTTAAAGCGTATCTTTTTGTCGGTAACAAAGATTCTAATTCTTTATCGTTTCCCTTTCTATATAACCATATCATTGATATATAAAATGTTAAGTTATAAAGAAAAAAGGATTACAGTTACTGAACTCTCAATTGCTTCCAGGGAAAACGGGGTTACGGTCAGGGAAAAAATAGAAAACAGCTGCTGCATGGTCTTTTTAAAATAAAGTGCATTGTTGAAGTCGAATACATACAAAAAATACATAGAAAACAAAACTGAAAAGATACACAAAAGTATATATGCGAGTTATTACTGTTCAAAAATATGAGGTAATTTACCCTGAGAAATTAAGTGGGCCCGCTGAGATTCGAACTCAGGATCCCCGCCGTGTAAAGGCGATGTCATGACCGACTAGACCACGAGCCCATTTTACCGTTGCTTGCATTTGCAGGATTGCTCAAATGCAAGTCCAAAATGTCACTAGTTATATATATCTCTTTTGTTAGCCAGCGACTTTTAAAAAAAACGACCGGATAATTAGTGTATATAATCAGGACCACCTGTCTTCGGGAGGGGAAATAGAAAAGGAATGAAGTTATCTGTGTTTTAGAACAGGCTTATGTTCTTCTTACACATAAACTTCCTGAAGTGTTTATTGGAAAAAACGTCAAGCAAAATATATTTATATCAGACTAGCATGATGTAATTTGTGAGCGGGTCTCTCTTTTGTTAGATAACCCCAACCCCCCAACACCCCCAATTCATACTCCCCAACCCGCTCATACTAATTTTCTTCAAGAATAACAATATTTTATTTTATTATCACGTCTGCTCATTAGCTATCAAGTTCAAGACGAAATTAGACCGACTCTTCGGTCAAAAGAATGAGCTTGAATTAATCGAACCTTATTTATAAATTATCAAGAATAAAAGAGAAAACTATTTATAACATGAATAGATATTCATGTCGAGTGAGCGGGTCTCTTTTCCATAGTATAACCCAAACCCATATCCCCCAACTATTCCCCAACTATTCCCCCAAAACTCTCCAACCCGCTCACGAACTTTTCATTTGCTTTCATTTTCCAACTTTTTAGGATTAATATTACTTATCAAGAATTTATCTTACTTATTAAGAATTTATCCCAACTTAATAAAAACAGATATACCTTTGTTCTAATTAATATTCAGATTTCATTTCAACAGCTAACGTCAGGAAAAACCGTATTCTTTTAGTATTACTTATTTTTCAGGTAAGGTCCGAATATCATTGTCTTTACACCACCACAATCACTTTTAAATAAAAAGAGACAATAATTTCGTGAAGTAGATATCATAAGGCTTACGGAGTGTGAAGTTATTTAAAAATATTAGAAAAGTATTTACAAGTAAAATTACAAAGTAATCTTTGTGAGCGGATACCAGCCCCCATTTCCCAAGCCACACCAAAACTTCTTTTATTAGTCAACCCCGTCGGGTCCGTTCACATAAAACTCCTGCACAACTATGAATCTACTTACATATCCCGTTTTTATCGGCAAAAATATAGCTTCTTTGAATATATCCAAAAAGAAAAACAAATTATTTTTACATAATAGGATAAAAAATTAGAAGTCGAAAAGTGTTTTTTGAGTTTTCGACTCGGCTTTTTTAGAAATTTCCCCGGCTTCGATTTCAAAATCTGCAGGCTTAAGCTCAGGAACTTTCCTGACAACAGATTCATTGTTTGCAGGTTCGCTGTTTGTAAGGATCTTCTGTTTTGAAGATTCAGAAGAGACCTTTCTGTCTACCATTTCAAAGCCAGAAAAAACCTGTTTCTCAAGAGGCTCAGGTAGGTGGAAGGCTTTCTTTTCCGGAGACTCAGGACTGTCATATACAGGTGTATCAGACATAAGCGGATCAGATGTAGGGAAATCAAATGAATTGCTTTCGGAACTCTCCTTTTTCCCTGGAATCTCCGAGGAACTATCAAAGCTGAGGTTAAGAGTCTTCTGTTTACCTTCAGAAATCCTGGAATTGGAAATTTCAGCTTTACCAGAAGATTTCTCATCTTTTTCCTCTGGAGCTTTAAATGTGGAACAAGAGGTCACGTGTTTACCATTTCCAGAAGGGACAGGAGTTTTGAAGAATTCCGTTTCCTCTACTTCTTCTTTTCCTTCACGGAGCAGTTCCTGCGCTTCATCATATATTTTCTGTAGCTTTTTGCTGGGTTTGGTGCTTCCGGAAAGGTAAATCAATTCCTCAAGTTCAAGTCCGAGAACTGCAGTAATTTCAATTGCAGCCGTTTCATCCTTTACCATGCGAGAGTAAAGCTTCAGAAGGTTGTTTCTGGAATAACGTATGGATTCAAAACTGTGGTCTCCAATTTTAGAAGCGATATTATCCCGGAGATCTCGCTTCGAACGCGTCTGTCCAAGCCTCTTCCAGAGAGAAGGCTGCTGGTATTTGATGAATCCTGGGTAAGACCTTGTCTTTGAGAGTGCAGCTCCACAGACCATCAGCATGCTGGCATATCTCCACATCCGATAGTTCTGGCGTTTCTTTACGCGCCCAAGATAGAGGTCAGCTTTTGAGAGGTAACCAAAGCCGGTTCTTATATCTCCCAGGTCACCGTCTTTGCTGGCATACTGGATAGGCAGGTTCTCATCGATCCAGTGCACAATGTCTTCAGGGCTTTCATCAAGCTCGCGTGCGACTTCCATAGCTTTTTTACAGTCAGTACTCTTGAATATCTTCTGCATTGCCTTGAAAATATTTTCCTTGACATCCCTGCCTGAAGTGCTAATATCCTCTACCTCCAGCACTTCCTTTCCACTGGCTGCAGCCTGAAGATCATTCATTGCACTCCGAAAGTCACCGCCTGCATTTTCCGCAATCTTCTGTACCGCATCCAGACTGCACAGAATTTCTTCACTCTCACATACCTTTTTCAAAGCCGGGACCATTGAACGGCTCTGCACCGATCCGAACTTTATTTCCAGGCAGAGGTTCCGAACAGTAGGAGTTAACCCGTAAACATCGTTTGCAATCAGGACTATCGGCTGAAGTGTGGTTTTTATGATCCCTGCAATCGCCCGCATACCGCCCCTATCTGCAGTCCCGTGAATATTGTCCGCCTCATCCAGAATGATCAGGCGTTTTCCTCCGAAAAAAGTGTCCATAGAAGCTGCCGATCCTGCAACCTTCTCGATAACCCCTGCAGTCCTCTGGTCGCTTGCATTGAGCTCTATCACTTCCCAGCCCAGGTCCCGGGCAAGAGCGTGAGCACTTGAAGTCTTCCCTATGCCTGCAGGCCCGTGGAGGATCACTGCCCTCTTCTCAGGAATCCCTGAAAGCCACTCCTCAGCCCAGGTCTGCAAATCCTGCACTGCCTTCTTGTTCCCCAAGACCTCTTTGAGGGTCTTAGGACGGTATTTTTCAGCCCATTCGATTGCCGACGTCATCTTAAACCATACCAATAAAAAAGGAACTCATTATTAACTGTATATGTTTTAATTTTTTTAATAAGTAAGAAGCCTTTGCTCCTGCCATCCTTGATACGGCTTTATAAGTAGTAACATAAAATTCACGTTCCTTCAAGTATTAAAGTACTTCCGGTATTATAAAAGAAAGCATAATGAGGAAAAGTAAAACACAGAATATATTAAGCCTCTTAACCAAAAACAATGTTACATGTCCGGAAGTTACTCTGCTCAAACAAGCAATAAGAATGAAACGAAAAGTTACTATCTATAAATTAGTCCTCTTGAGCGAGCGGAGCGAGGGAAAAGGACTCGTGCTCCCGAAGCGAAACTCGGGATATTAAGCCTCTTAACCAAAAACAATGTTACATGTCCGGAAGTTACTCTGCTCAAACAAGCAATAAGAATGAAACGAAAAGTTACTATCTATAAATTAGTCCTCTTGAGCGAGCGGAGCGAGGGAAAAGGACTCGTGCTCCCGAAGCGAAACTCGGGATATTAAGCCTCTTAACCAAAAACAATGTTACATGTCCGGAAGTTACTCTGCTCAAACAAGCAATAAGAATGAAACGAAAAGTTACTATCTATAAATTAGTCCTCGTGAGCGAAAAAATCACTGTTACTTGCCCATAAATAGCCCTCTTGAGCGCAGTGAAAAGGGCCGCATACTCCCGAGGCGCAATTCGGGAGGCGCAACTCGGGCAGGACAAAATTAATTAATGATTGTGCTTGTACTTCTTAGAACTATTTTTAAATCTTATGCAAAAGTCAGGATGGATATGGAAAATAATGGCATGGATGCCCTCCTTGAGGCTATTGAGACGCGGGCCCGGGCAAACAGGGCAAGAGTAGCTATGGGAATAAGGGAGCCGAATCCCAAAATGCTCGAAAGTGCATGGAAAGCCCAGGAAATGGGATATGCACAGGTTGTCCTGGTGGGAAGCAAAAAGGAAATTGACGAGATAGGAACGGAGCTTGAGGTAGTTGATACCGAAGACCCGGAAAAAGTTCTTGCAGAACTTCTGATCTCAAGAAAAGTCGATGCAGCTATTCGGGGCACTGCAAAGGCATCCGGAGCCCTCGCAAACCTCAAAGAGGCCCTCGGAACGAAAAGAGTCTGTCGGCTGGCTTTGCTCCTGACAGCTGACGGGACGCCCTTCTTTCTTGCCCCTGTAGGAATCGATGAGGGAAATACCATTGCAGACAAGCTCCACATGGTAACTCTTGGTGCCGAATATATAAGGAGATTCGGGATCAAACCTGTAGTCGGCGTGCTTTCCGGAGGCAGGATAGGAGATATCGGAAGAGACAGGCGTGTAGATAGAACCCTTGCGGATGGGGAATTCATAACAAGGAGAGCCCTGGAACTTGGGATCAGTGCTAAACATTACACCATTCTTATCGAAGATGCCATAAAAGAATCGAACTTTATCGTCGCCCCGGACGGGATCTCAGGAAACCTTATCTTCAGAACCATTGCTTTTCTAGGCGGAGGCGACGGGCTCGGAGCTCCGGTGCTGATGGACGATTACGTTTTTGTGGACACATCAAGAGTAGGCGGACATTTTACGAAAGCCATAATGCTTGCAAGTGCACTATCCCACCTTAATAAGGAAAGAAAAAAGGTGATTCGTTGAAGACTATTACAGATACATGGCCGATAGTAAAAGGAGACTACGCGATAGGAAACCCAAAATCCCGGATTGCGGTTGTAACCCTGGCAAGCCACATTAATCCCTCACCAGAAGCAGCCCTCTGGGGAAGTTCAAAAACCGAAAACCTCGGAGTAGAAAAAATAGTTGTAAATATCATTTCAAATTCCAACATCCGGTACGTCCTTGTCTGTGGGACTGAGTCAAGGGGCCATCTGGCAGGCCATTCCCTGCTTGCGATCCATGCAAACGGGGTTGACGAACGGAGTAGAATCGTTGGCTCTGAGGGCGCAATCCCTTTCATAGAAAATATTTCCAGAGAGGCAGTCACACGCTTCCAGCAGCAGGTCGTCCTCTTTGACAGGATAGGACTTGTTGACCCCAAAGAAATCCTTAAGCTAGTGAATAAATATAAGGATGAAGGAGAGGCCTACCCGGATGAGCCCATGGTTGTCTGTTCTCAGAAAAAGAGGCAATCTACCTTCGCAGAACCGGTCTCCGGGGACGTAATAATTTCCGAAGAGTTTGTTATGGATACAACAGCAGGAATTGTCTGCCAGGCTGAAAACCTTTGATTCTTGATTGGAGAAATCCAACTTTGAAAATATATTATGAGCCTTTATATTTATATGATGGTTTTGTAATCTAAAAGAGGATCCTGTAAACTATAAATTTTAGAGGGCATAAAGATGTTTAAGTTCCAGAAAGAACAAGAAATAGTTAACATTGCAGGGGTGAAAATTGGCGGACAGCCAGGAGAGCTCCCGACAGTGCTTGCAGGAACCATTTTTTATAATAAGCACGAAATCGTGGAAGACCATGCAAAAGGCCTGTTTAACCGGGCTGCAGCCGAAAAGCTTGTAAACCTGCAGGAAGCTGCCTCGGAAGAGACAGGAAATCCCCATATAGTCCACATTTTCGGCACTACCAGCAAAAGCATTACGCGCTATATTGACTTTGTGACAGAAATTTCTGAAGCTCCTTTCCTTATCGACTCCCCTGAAGGAACTGTGCGTGCTTATGCAGCAGAATATGTCAGTGAGGTAGGGCTTGCAGACAAAGCAATCTACAACTCCATAAATATGAGCATAAATGCTTCGGAAAGAGAGGCCCTTGCTTTATCAGACATAGACAGCTCGATAATCCTTGGCTTTAATGCAATGGACTCATCCCTTCAGGGCAGAATGGCACTGCTGGAAAACGGAGCAGGTATTCTGGAAAAAGGGCTCTTTTCAATAGCAGACAGTTGCGGGATAGTTAACAAGTTTATAGACCCGAGCATCACCCCAATGGGGAATGGAGCAGGCGTGGCTCTAAGGATGACAATAACTGCAAAAGCAAAATGGGGACACCCCACTGGTTCAGGAATACACAATGCACCCTCGGCCTGGAACTGGTTAAATCAAAAGAAGGAAAAAAATCCGGTTCTCTACAAGATCTGCGATATAGGCTCAACTTGCCTCCAACAGGCAGCAGCCGGAGATTTCATCCTTTATGGACCTATTGAGTATGCCCCATACGTTTTCCCTATGGCTGCCATGAGTGATATCATGATTTCGGAGGCTGTAGCTGATCTTGATATTGAACCTGCCGATCGACACCCTGTAAACCTGCTGGTTTGATTCACCTGAAATTTCAAACATATTTTCATTCCGGCTTAACTACTTAAGTTTCCCGGTGTCCCCGAAACCATGTACAGGATGACCAGCCCTGCCGCTGGCACACCTGATGCAGATACCTTTTTTAAGATCCATACACTGGCTACATACAGATTTTCCACATAAGGGACAGGTATACAGTTTAGCCGGACGTCCACAGATTGCACATAGTCCCGTAACTTCCAGAATCCCAACCTCCTCAATGTTTCCCCACAAGACTTTTGATAAGAGTCTATAAGACATAGATTTCAGGATATATTAAACGTTTCCAGACCTGGAGAAAAGAAAACAATCTCAAACCAGTTTCCAATACAGGAAAAAATACCGAAAGATGCCTACACTTTGAGAAAATTAAAGAAAAGCAGGGAGGGATAAAACCCTCCAGAAATACAATACTTCAAAATATAATCATCAAGCGGCTCAGTCCACTATCCCGCCCGTATTTGCGGAATGAACGGAACGCTGGTACCTTGCAAGGTAACCTGTGACTTCCTTTTTCGGGGGCACAAAGGCAGCTTTCCGCTGCTTAAGCTCTTCTTTTGAAACCTTCAGGTTCAGGACCCTTTCAGGAATGTTGATTTCGATCATATCCCCATCCTTTACAAGGGCAATTGGCCCTCCTTCACTGGCTTCCGGAGAGACATGTCCGATACAGGGCCCACGGGTGCCTCCTGAGAAGCGCCCATCAGTTATCAAAGCTACAGACTCCAGAAGACCCATACCTCCAATTGCGGCTGTAGCTGCAAGCATTTCCCTCATTCCAGGACCGCCTTTGGGGCCTTCGTAACGGATGACAACAATATCTCCGGGCTTCACATAGCCTGCAAGAATGCTCTTCATAGCGTCCTCTTCACAGTCATAGACCCTTGCAGGGCCTGTATGGACATGCATCCTTGGGTCAACTGCCGTTTGTTTTACAACCGAGCCATCAGGAGCAAGACTGCCTTTGAGAACTGCAATTCCTCCCTGCGCATGAATTGGGTTTTCAAGAGTTGCAATAATCTCTTTATTGAGCTTCGGGTTAATGATATCCAGTTCTTTCAGGTTTTCCCCGATAGTCTTGCCGTTGACTGTAAGCTGATCCAGCTGGAGTTTAGGAGAAAGCCTCTGCATAATTGCCTGAACTCCGCCTGCCCTATCAAAGTGCAACATGAAATTCGGACCTCCGGGGCGCAGAGAGATCAGATGGGGAGTTGTCCGGCTCAGCTCATCAAAGGCTTCGAGAGGAAGCTTTAGCCCGAATTCGTGGGCAAGGGCAGGAAGGTGGAGAGTAGTGTTCGTGCTCCCTCCGATTGCCATATCCACCATTATGGCATTCTCAAAAGATTTGAGATTGACAATTTTTCTGGGAGTCAGGTTCTCTTTAACCATTTCGACGATACGCTCTCCAGATTCCTTGGCAATTCGAGTCTTTTTTGCATCCACTGCATGAGCAGTTGCACAGCCAGGAAGGCTCAATCCGAGGGCTTCGGTCATGCAGGCCATGGTATTTGCAGTAAACATCCCTGCACAGGATCCGGCTCCTGCACAGGAAAGATTTTCAAGCCTTTTAAGATCGGCTTCGGAAAGTTTGCCTGCCCTGTAAGCCCCCACACCTTCGAAGACTGAGATAAGGTCCGTGTATTTGTCATCCACATAACCAGGAAGCATCGGCCCACCTGTTACAACAATTGAAGGAATATCAAGCCTGCCTGCTGCCATAAGGTGCCCTGGCACAATCTTGTCACAGGTAGGGATAAGGACCATGCCGTCAAATTGGTGAGCTTTAATCATCAGTTCGATTGTGTCTTCAATAACTTCTCTGCTAGGAAGGGAGTATTTCATACCTTCGTGTCCCATTGCGATTCCATCGCAAACCCCTATGGTATGGAATTCAAAAGGAACTCCCCCAGCGTTCCTGATCCCGGCTTTCACGGCTTCGGCAAGTTTATTCAGGTGAATATGGCCAGGGATTATATCGTTCCAGGAATTAACTACTGCGATGAACGGCCTCTTCATCTCGGAATCCGTGACTCCAGTAGCTTTCAGGAGTGAACGGTTGGGAGCGCGCTCCGGCCCCTCTTTGATAATATCGCTTCTCATGTTAAATCTCCATAGAATTTCATGGTGAGAATTAAGAGTTATAATGTATAGATAGGAAAAAACTTCATAGTATAAACAGGTTGGGGAAGAAAAAGCTGTGAAGAAGGCAGTAAAAGATATTGGAATATGAGAAAAATACAAAGATTGACTGAAAAGCACGTAATAAGTGAAAAGAGCATATAATAAGTGAAATGATTTGGAAATGGTATGGAAGGCTGATTGAGAGTATATAAAGAAAAAAGTTAGCCGGAAAAAGAACATTTAATTTAGGACGACATAAAGGTAAAAATCAGAAAAAAAATCTCCATTTGAGTTATTAAAACTTTTATTGATTGGGACAAAAAGGCAATTTAATATAATACTATCCAAATATTTATATAGCCAGGAAGAGCTTTGAATTTATAGCATAGTGAACGGGCCTGCTCTGGACTACATCTACAAGATCACACCCAAAAAGAACACACCACCAAAAACTTAACCACGACAGGGTTACACCCGTTCACAAGTTTTTATTAATTTCATTAGAAGATCTCTTTTAATGTTTCATTAGAAGATCTCTTTTAATGTTTCATTAGAAGATCTCTTTTAATATTTCAATTCATTAGAACATCTCTTTTAATATTTCAATTCATTAGAACATCTCTTTTAATATTTCAATTCATTAGAACATCTCTTTTAATATTTCAATTCATTAGAACATCTCTTTTAATATTTCAATTCATTAGAACCTCTCTTTTAATGTTTCTTGTCCAATCTACATCTCGGAACCACCTGCACCTCGCAGGAGTGAAAAATATTAATTCCTGAAAAAACAAATTGTTTTTATGTATTGCTGGAACCCAGAACTTTATTCTACCAGTTCCTCACCTCAGAAAAACTGGGGACTGGAGCTTCTCGCAAAACTGCATCTCAAAGGAAACGAAAAGGTTCTTGACGTTGGCTGCGGGGACGGAAAGCTCAGTGCTGAAATAGCAAGAAAGCTGCCTGAAGGCTCTATTCTCGGAATCGATCTTTCCGAAGAGATGATTACTTTTGCCAGGGATCACTACCCTCCAGAGAGCTCTCCAAACCTTTCCTTTATGCAGATGGATGCAACAGACCTTTCTTTTAATTCTGAATTCGATGTTGTTTTTTCCAACGCTGCTCTTCACTGGATAAAGGATCAGGAACCTGTTTTGAAAGGTTTTTGGAAAAGTCTCAAGCCCGGAGGAACACTACTGGCCCAGTTAGGGGGAAGGGGAAATGCTGCAGAAATCTTCAAAATCATTGACTTAATGCTTGAAGATGAAAAATGGAGTCCTCATTTCAGGGACTTTGTTTTTCCATACGGCTTTTATGGACTTGAAGAATATGGAAAATGGCTCAAAAAGGCAGGTTTTTCAGTGAAGCGCCTGGAACTGAGCCCAAAAGATATGGTTCTTGAAGGAAAAAAAGGGCTCTTTGCATGGATTGCCTCAGTCTGGCATCCTTATACACAGCGGATTCCCCAAAGTATAAGAGAGAACTTTATAAATGAATTTGTAAACTTTTTTGTCAATGCTAATCCTCCGGATGACAAAGGATATGTTCATGTACAAATGATAAGACTGGAAATTGAAGCTTACGCTGAGAAATAAAACCGTAAAGCAAATGATGACTAAAAAAAATTTAGCAAAGAGATAATAGTAAAGAGATAAAGAGAAAAGAAAAGGCACTGAAGTAAGGTCTCCCTCATACCTTACCACAGGCCCTTTATGGAGGTTTTATGTTTTCAGACTTTTTTGCCATTTTTTTTGTCTATTAAGACCTTTTTGCCATATTTTGTCTGTTAAGACCTTTTGTGCATATCTTTTGTGGAGGTTTTATGCCTTTTCAGGTCTTGTCGCCATTTTGTATGTATTCCGCATTCGTAGGCTTTATATTCAGACTTACTCAATGGTTTCTGAAGCCCGCTTTAACTTTAGATTTGAAAGTTAACATCTCTCGAGATTTTTCCTGCAAGGAGTTAATGAAGGGGTTCATGAGAGGGCATATGGGTTTCAAGTCTTTATCCAGAAGCATATCTCTGGTGGTGGTCTAAGGATGGAGTTCTTCTGGATGGGAGATACAGACCTCGAATACGGAATACGGAATCTTATTACCTGTAAATAGTATAAATAATTGACGGTAAACATATAAAAAGAAGATTCAGGAGGTAAAGGCAGCTTTATCGAGTCAAAAAAAATCTCATATATATAAGTATCGATTATTTAGAGAGAACATAATGAAAGAAATCCAGAAACCAGCATCAAAAAAACTGATATTTGAATAAACCAATTATATAAGAAGCCAACCTTAAAAATACAAAAGAAGCGATAGCAGACGAAAAGGCAACGATAAATCATAGAAACATATTAAAATAACACTGTGCAGGTGATTGGAGAAATGGACGGTGAGGGTGGTTTAGGGGAGAAAGAAACTTTAAATATGGGCCTCCGGAAAGCAGACGAAGGAAACAATAAAAGAGAAGAGGTCCTCCATGCAGCCCTGAAAAAAGAAGAAGCCTTAAAGACGATAATCAATAACAGTCATGTAGTGCTTTTTCTCTTGAAAAACAGAGATAAATGGCCTGTAGAGTTCGTCTCCGAAAATGTGGTGAACTTTGGGTACACCGTAGAAGATTTCACTGCGGGCAGGGTACTGTACAGGGACATTATATATCCCGATGATATCGAAAAGGTTCAAGAGGAGTTTGAGAAAAATATAAGGAATGAGGCTTCGACATTCAGCATTGAGTACAGAATTTTAACAAAAACCGGAGATGTGCGATGGATAGACCAGAGAATTTTTATCCAGAGGAGCGCAGGTGGGGAGATTACACACTTTCAGGGAGTGATACTCGACATCACCGAGGAGAAGAGCGAAGAAAAGCTGGAAAAAGTTCCTAAAATGCAAAAAATGCTGACTACGGTGATCAATAATAGTCCTGCAGTAATCTTTCTCTGGAGAAACGAAAAATATTGGCCTGCGGTTTTTGTCTCAGACAATGTAATACAATTCGGATATACGGTTGATGATTTTTTATCACAAACAATCCTGTACGGAAAAATTATACATCCTGATGACCTGAGAAAAGTGGAAGAAGAGCTTGAAAGAAGCATCCAGAAAGGAGAGGTGAGCTTCAATTCGGAGTACAGGCTTTTTACAAAAGCCGGAGACGTGCGATGGGTAAACGAAAGGACCTTCATCCAGAGAGAGGAAAATGGGGACGTAAGCTGCTTTCAGGGGGTAGTGCTGGATATAACTCCCAGAAAAAAAATTGAAGAGGCCTTGAGAAAAGCTCTCGAAATGCAGAAAATACTGAAAACCATAATTAACAAAAGCCCTGCAGTAGCTTTTTTATGGAAAAATATGGAAAATTGGCCTGCAGAATTTGTTTTCGAAAATATAACTCAGTTTGGGTACACAGTAGAAGATTTCATATCTGGAAATATACTTTATGGGAATATAATCCACAAAGAAGACGTCAAAGCAGTCAAAGAAAACCTCGCACGCTCAATAAGAGAAGGATACGATTCTTTTGAGATGGAATACAGAATTTTTACCGGGGAAGGCGATATTCGCTGGGTTGAGGAGCGGACATTTATCCAGAGAGACAGCGAAGGAGATGTAATTCATTTCCAGGGAATAGTTATCGATGTCACTGAAAGAAAAGAGGCATTGGAAATGCTTGAGATCCAGAGGGAACTGGGGATATCCCTGAGTACTACCTGGAACCTTCAGACTATGCTTAACCGGGTTCTTGATGCCTGCCTGCAAATAAAAGGGTTAGATGCTGGAGGCATATACCTGAAAGACGAGCTCCTTGACCAGATTAACCTGGTTGCATACCGGGGACTTTCTTCCGAGTTTGTGAAAAGTGTTTCCACATTTAAAGCAGATTCCCCTGAGGCAAGACAGATCTGGACTGAAAAACCCATTTACAAACTGGATTTTTACTCCGAGAAAATGGCAGATTTAATCAGGAAGGAAAAAATTACTGCTGTCGCAGTTATTCCTATGAAACACAGAGGAGATATCATAGGCAGCCTGAACTTTGCTTCCCGTACTACAGACAGAATTCCCCAGAATGTACGCAACTTTCTTGAAAGCGTAGCTCTCCAGGTAGTGAACTATATAGCCCCCATCCGCATTGAGGCAGACCTTGCATGAGAGGTTTTTCTTTCACTCCTGAAGCCAATCTGACCCTGGACGAAATCCTTAATTAAAATAATTTTTATAACTAATATAGGGTTGAAAAGTGAGAAGGCTTCAGGTTTCACCTTTATATGGCCTGGGTTTCGAATAGATATGGAGCTGCCTATTTTTGCTCACTTTTTCCGTAACTGGCATTGATATCAGATCTTACATCGGATGGGGATAAGGTTGAAAGTGATAGTAGTCTATCTCAGTACTTCAGGAAATACAAAAGCTATGGCCGAAGCGATAGCTAATGGGATCGAGTCAAAGAATGTGGATGCAAAAGCTGTTAGCTTTTATGACGTAAAGTTCGAAGAACTTAATGAAGCAGACGCAATTGCAGTTGGCTCTTCGACTTTTTACTACAAAATGCTGGCACCCATGGAGAAATTCATGAATGAGACTCTTGCTTCCACAAACCCAAAAGGAAAATTAGGAGCTGCTTTTGGGTCTTACGGATGGAGCGGAGAAGCACCCATATTGATAGCTGAAAAGATGCGAGAGATGGGAATGACTGTAATAGATCCCGTACTCCGGATTCTTCACAAGCCCACAGATAAGGACATACAGGAGTGCAAAAGACTCGGGATTGATATTGCCGAAAAATTGAAACACCAGAGTAAAACTGCGTAATCATACTGTGTAATCATAGAAGATAATACATTGGAATAGTTTTGAATGTGAATATTTACACTTGATTCACTCCATATTCTATAACCACGGAAATACGGAAGACAAAGAAATTGTACTCGCATCTCCTTTCTTCCGTTTTATTCAGTGATATCCTTGGTTCGCTTTTTTTAAGATTAACTGAGAAAATTCAGGAAAGGAAAACTCTTTTGAAATTATACTGATGAACCCGAAATGCAGATATCGTCACAAAGTAAATTGAAGCCACAAGTAAATTGAAACATAAAGCTCAAAGACCCTGAGAATATTTTTCCGTGCAGAGTTTAAGCGGGCAGAATTCTTTAGGACTTACGCACTTGAGGTACAAAATCAAGTACAATAGACGCTGTGATCTAAATTTGGATTTTAGACAGTTAAAGGCTTAGTGCTATGATTTCTCAGTTCAACCGCGTAAGTCCTATTCTTAATTTATTCCTGGGGTGTCTGGGGTGTCTGTGTAATTCGAGTAGAATTCTTGAGCAGCTCGTTAAAAAGCTCGTTTCCGAATTGCAGGGCTGAGGGCTCGTAACTTATCAGGCTTTCCATATCAAAATGTTTCTGATTTTTCGGAAAAAGAGAAATCATGAAAAAATTATCTGTGACAGTAAGATTCGCAATCCTGAGTTCTCCCGAATACAAAAAAAAGTTGATATTTTTGAGGTTCAGCATACTTCGGAAGTCTTCTATGCAGTCCTGTGAATACCGTTGAAAAACCTGTTCAGACATAAGAAAAGAAACCTCGACTCCGCTTTTTGCAAGCTCCTGACACAGAGAAATAAGCGAAGGATGAAAATAAGCTATGCATTCAAGGACATTTTTAGATTTAAAGAGGTTGTCCACAATTTCCGGATCAAGTTCAAACATCCTGCCCAGATCAGGCTGGATCAGTTTGCACTTTCTGATCTCTCCGATCCGTTTTCGAAAGGAAAGAGGAATCCCCTGCAGGTCTCTTTCAGTCCAGTACTCAAAATTGTCCTCGAAAACATCAATGATATTGACAAGCGGCTGCATTTTGTCAACAAGAATTTTTCCTATTAGGGATAGGGTGTAGTTTTTGTCCTCCTGAACAACGAGAGATTTTTCTTTTAATTTTTTAATTTGGGGTAGAATGGCTGTGGAAGGTGCCTGAAGGGCTTCAGTGATCTCATTCATATTTTTCGGCCCATTTGCCAGAAAAAGTAATAATTGTTTTCGCTTTTCTGAAAGGAAAATCATCTCTATAAGTTCTAATTGCAACCCTTCGGTCTCCTCTCGAGTTTTTAGTTCGATATAAATAAAAAGATTACAGCCTTCGAAAGTATATAAGTTATTACTATCCTCACTTCTTTTATTCATGGAGACTGTAGAGACTTTTTCGCATTCATTCCGAAAATACGATCGGAAACAAAGAGTGAACAAAAATACTTATTAAACAAAAAGTAAAGACAAAAGAGTTCAGAATTAAAAAATAAATAGAGTCTCCCTGACCTGGAAAGCTTCCGCTATTGTCCAAGGCTAGGGAGCTTTTTAAGGCTCTTCAAGTTTAATGTTTAACTTGAAATCAGATAACGAATAATGTTCTTGAAGATTTGATACTATTGTACTATTTATGTACGATTTTACCTGCACTCAAGATATAAGTGGAAAATACCTGAAACTTATTCAGGCAGAAGCTTCCTTGGTCATGATATAAGCAACCATTTCAGGATTGAGTTTGCTTTCCCTTGAGACCTTTTCTTCAATTCTCTCAGCAGGTGTGCCTTCCGATTTTAGTTCCTTTATTTTTTCAATCACTGAGGAAGGAATGGTGTAATATTCGTTTATATCCTTCCTGTGGCCCCAGACATCTCCTTCGATGAGCTGGATTCTCTGCATTTCAAGGAACATTTCTATTGATTTCGAAACCGTACGCCTGTAAGATTTGGGTAGCTGAATTACCTCAATTTTTGGGCAGGTTTCAACCAGTGCAAAGATATCTTTGTTAGACGGCCTGAAAGCCAGGTGAACAACACGTTCATTAGGATTAAGAGTGAAAATCTCTTCCCTGGAACTAACTACTCTAATTTTCATACTTTTCCCCCACTATAAAGTCCTTTTACGTTTTTACCTAATATAAACTACCGGTACTCATCATAAATATTTATCTGCCAGCACATTTATTATTTGCACAGTATTCTGAGCTTTCTACCATCTGTCAGATCCTTCAAGTACCGGAAATAAGTTTGAGAAAGGATAAAACCTGCAAAAATAATCATAATTCAGAAATCTTCATCCTAGAGGAACTTATAGGCAAGGGCAATTAAGAAAAATTAATCATAAAGTGCGCCTATAAATTTTGACAGACATTTATAATATGATCTCCTTTTTTGAAAGCTCACCTTTTAACTTTAGATACACTTTATAAATTTATATTTTTGAAAAAAAAACTTGGAATTATACTTAATGACTGAATCCAACCCTCTATCGTAACCTTTGGAGCCATTACTTTTCTTGATTTAGATTTCCGAAGAACCCGGTTTTCTTTCCTTACCGGCTTTTCCAGCCCGGGAAAGAGCACAGATAAAAGACGCTCAGGTCCAAAACCTGTAGCATTATATTCTGTCATTCCTCCGGCAGCATTACGAACCCTGGAAAGACCATGCTGTTTAAGGATACTGCAGCCCATACTTGACCTGTGCCCAGTGCTGCATATGATCACCTTTCCAGCCTCCGGACAAGTATGAACCCTTCCTCCCTTCAGGAGAATTAGTGTATATGATCACCTTTCCAGCCTCCGGACAAGTATGAACCCTTCCTTCCTTCAGGAGAATTAGTGCATATGATCACCTTTCCAGCCTCCGAACCAGGTTCAGCATATCTTTCCTTAGGTCCTGGACAGATATATGAATTGAATTTTCTATGTGGAAAACCTCATACTCGGAAAGAGCCCTTACATAGATGATTAGCAGTGGATTTCCACTTATAATCATTAATGAAGCTCGGGAATTGAGAGCTGAGGCACATGGGCAGCTCTGAGGCCTGCAGTTACCCAGGCAAACTTAAAAAGTGAAATATGATATCTTTGACTCAGACATAGAGTTCGGAGGGGTCCTGCGTGAGTTCTTTTCTGCCAAGTTTTGCAAGGGCTTTTTCGAAATCCTTACCAGTTACTATTTCCCTGTCTTCAATAATTGCCTGATGAAGAGAAGTCTTCAAAACTTTTTCCACAATGTCCCTGCCCGAAAGTCCTTTTGTTTTCTTTGCAAGAGCCTCGAAATTACAGTCCTCTACCTGCAAAGGAAAAGTCTTTACATTTGATTCGAGTATACGAAGGACTTCCTCTTCTCCCGGAAGGACAAATTCAATCTCTTCTTCGAACCTGCTTCTTACAGCAGAGTCCAGGGAGTAAATCCTGTTTGTTGAGCAGATAGTACAGACCCCATCACGTTCCACTATACCATCCATCTCGGTCAGAAGAGCGTTTACAATTTCACTTACATCTCCCCTTAACTCCTGGAATTTCCTGTCCAGAGCTATAGCGTCAAGTTCATCGATGAAAATTATACAGGGAGCCATTTCTTCTGCCCGGTCGTAAAGCTGGTGGATCTGGCGGGCTCCATCTCCCACATATTCTCCTATAAGCTGGGTGGCTTTGACAGGAATAATAGGCACATCAGTCTTGTTTGCAAGAGCTTTTGCAAGCATAGTTTTTCCTGTGCCTGAGGGCCCAAAAAAGAGGATATTTCTCGGAGCCCATTTCCCGAAACGTTCGGGCTCTTCGAGGAAACGTTCGATCAGCCTGCACTTTTGCTTTGCAAGTTCCTGCCCAATTACGTCTTCGAATTTAACGCTACTTTTTATTTCTGCCGAGGAAGGAAGGCCGTTTTCCTCTTCAGTTACAATAATCGAGGTCGAATTTCCTATTATGGATTCTGCAGGTTCCACATCTATAATGCGGTAAGCAAAATCCGGGAACATCCGCCTGTCAAAGAGATAATCTCCTTTGCGGGCAACATACCCGTTCCACTGTTCCCGGGCATAGAATTCAAAAACATCTCTATTTTCAATTACAGGATATTCATCCATCATACCGCTTAATGGATAACCTTCAGGCTTCAGAATCAGAAGCTCGGAAGTAGATTTTCCAAACTCGGTATTGTTTTCATGAGTTTTTTTCGCGTTCACTCTTTGAGAGACTGGTCGCACTTTGTTATCAACTCGAATACTTTTCTATATCTTTCAACTCGAATACTTTTCTATATCTTTATAGTAATCCGAAGAGCTAATAAAATTAACCCTATAAACCAACCTGGAGATTCGACTGCAAAAGCCCAGCTTTTCCATAAAACTGAGAAAAACCATCATCTAAAAATTTTCATTGAGATGTTCTTAACATTGAGATGTTCTTAAAATACTTATCCATCTCGTCTGGGCTCAGGACTGCAACATTATATATACAAATATACAAATACGCAATGTATTTCAGATATTCAGTGGGAAAATGTATATGTTATTACAAATATCATATGAGTGTAAAATATTTATATGAGTAAACAAATAAACGATTTATCAGTGAAAGTATGCTTGAATCATTGCTTACGTAAAATAACAACCTTCCTAAAGATTCTAATGTTGGAATTTTGAGGTATGACCTCTGTAGTGCATGGAGGTCTGATCAAAAAGAGAAAGCTAATATATTAGACTAATATATTAGAGAAATATTATAAAACTTTTATTTATCGAATTAAAATTATTTTCAAGCATAGTTAGAAAAATCAATAATTGATATCAATAAATTACCCAACTATTATATTTATGTATCTATCCGGCTAATATATTTAGGTATCAACTCATAAACTTGTACAACGGTATTATGTCGGTGACATATAAGCAATAATTTAAGAATCTTAAGTACCTATATAAGGTAGTTTCAGAGCATGATTTTTATGTTTACTATGGAGAATACAGAAGGTTTCGACCAGAAAACACTTGATAAGATGAACGCTGAAGTCAAGAAAACTATGAGCAAGCACGACCCGAAATCAAAAGATTATAAAAAAATCTGCGAGCAGGTTGAAGATCAGATCTTCGACAAATACTGTTCCGAAGTGTTTAGACCATCTCTTAAACTTTGAGGATTTACCGCTCCGTAAAAATTGCGTTTTCGGTAAATTTTTTGATTTGTTACTCAGGTTTTAATCTTTACCTGAGTTTAATTTTCCTTTAATAATAGTTTTTTCAAATTTACTTTTAGCTAATTTTACCAATAAAATTCTCAATTTATACTTCCAAATTCTTAATTCTGTTTTCGATACTAATTTTAATTATTTATTATATTGTTCTGTTTGAAGAGTTTGATTTCTAGTGATAACTTTTTTATATCCTTGCCTCTTATTTTCAACTATGATTCCTTGCAGCAAAACCAAGGCTTTGAGTTTTTTCCTTCTCATTGTATTTTTATTTGTCCCAATAGCAGGTGCAGCCTCGAATGCAGGCGAGATCAGGGGAGCTGACCTTTTTACAACCCCTGATAATTCTACCGGTGGGAAAGACTTCTTTACAGAACTGAGTAAAGACGTCGAACTTTATAATCAGAATTTCGATAAAGTTCCTGCAATTCTTCAAAGGTTTGTGGGAAGTGAAGAAATCGCCGGGAGGATCAAACTTGAAAACGGCGAGATGCTTAATGTGACTTTACTTATGAGAAGTGGAAAAGTAGGAGATTTTTACAAGTATGACACTTCTACGGATCCAAACTCAGCATTCGGACCTTCCATAACAGTGGAAACCGATGAGCAGACCGTAAGAGAAATACTTGATTCGAACGATCCTTTAAGAAAAGCTGTAGAAAGCATGAATGAGGGATCTTTCAACGTAGAAACTAAAGGATTCTTCCGAAAAACAGCTCTCTGGACTTTAAAGCAGCTTTATTCATAAGCTCACAAAGATGAGTTAATGTTAATTAAAATGCCCTTTCCCTTTTTTTTCAGGGAAAGGGATTCTGATCTTATTTTAAAGACTTTCAATCGCTGTTCAGTGCTTGACCACTTCTCCAGGGCATGTGAATCTTCCTTTTTCCATTATCGCACCGATATTTATACTTGTATTGATACCGGTATGCACGTCATCTCCCATAATCACTCCGAGTTTTCTTCTGCCGGAGTCGAGAATCCTGCCTTTTACCATTACTTTTATATTTTTCCCGTCATGGCGGAGGTTTGCAACTTTCGTACCCGCTCCGAAATTACAGCGGCGTCCGATAACGCTGTCCCCTACATAACTCAGGTGTCCAACATGAGTATTTTCCATGATAATTGTATTCTTTATCTCCACAGCATTTCCAACCCTTACATGGTTTCCGATTGCAGTGGAAGGGCGGATAAAACAGTTAGGCCCTATATCGCAGTTTTCCCCTATTACAACAGGCCCTTCAATATAAGAACCGTTCCTGATAAGAGTACCTTTTCCGATCACAACCTCACCTTTTAGGGTTGCATTCGGCTCCACGGTACCTTCGCAGCTTCCCTTAAGATCTTTCAGGAGGTGTTCATTTGCTTTCAGAAGGTCCCAGGGGTATCCTATATCTATCCACCTTCCCCCTAGAAGGCTGTAGCCTACAGCAGCCCTGCTGTCAATCAGCATCTGGATGGAATCCGTAATCTCGAATTCCTTCCTCACCGACGCAGGCGTTCTGTCAATCAAATCAAAGATGGATTCTCTGAAGAGATATACCCCTGCATTTGCAAGGTTAGTCGGAGGGTTTTTAGGTTTTTCTATTATCCTGACCACTTTATTATTTTCGGTCTCAAGCACCCCGAAATCCGAAGGGTTCTCCACTTCTTTTACGCAGATGACAGCTTCTTCTTTCCTTGAAACCAGGGCTTTTAAATCCTCCTGTCCTATGAGCATGTCCCCGTTGAGTACAAGGAAAGCCCCGTCGACATGTCCTTTTGCGTAACCTATTGCATTTGCAGTTCCTAACTGTTCTTTCTGCTGTACGTATTTTATGCTTACTCCCCATTTACTTCCGTCCCCGAAATACCCCCTTATCTGCTCTTCCAGATAACCGGTAATGAAGACAAAACCTTCAATGCCTGCTCCTATGGCTGAGTTCAGGATATGTTCAAGGATGGGTTTATTTGCAACTTGAAGCATGACTTTAGGACAGTCAGAAGTAAGAGGCTCCATCCTTGTGCCTTTGCCAGCCACAAGGACAACTGCTTTCATTTAAGCGCCTCCTTCACTATTTTTTCAGCCATCTCAAAAAGCTCATCAACATTTTCCCGGGCTTCAGCAGTAATTCTTACTTTTGCCTCGGTGCCTGAGGGGCGGACAAGTACCCATCCGTTCTCCATTTCCACACGGATGCCATCGATATCAAGGACTTTTCCCAGAGGCTCGAGTTTTGCCTTTACCTTTTTCATAAACTCTGCCTTTTTTTCGTTTGCACAGGGGAAAGCTTCTCTTTTTGTGGCATATCTGGGAAGTTCTTCCCGAAGCTCGCTTAATTTCTTATCCTTCACAATTTCAACAAGTTTTGCAGCTGCGTAAATCCCGTCCGGACAGTAAGAAATCTTCGGGAAAATCCAGCTTCCTGAAGGCTCGCCTCCGTAGACGGCTCCAAACTGCTTTATGCCTTCTGCAACATACACGTCCCCTACCCTCGTCCTCACGATTTCGGAACCCTTGAGATAATCATCAACCATCATCGACGTGTCCACAGGCACGACGACTTTCCCTTTATTACCTGCACATTCGAAGAGCCCGAAAATTGCAAGCATCTCGTCTCCGGATACGAAACTGCCTTTCTCGTCTACTGCCATCATCCTGTCTGCATCACCGTCGTGCGCTATTCCCAGATCGGCTCCGAATTCCACGACAGCTTTTTTGAGCAGGGAAAGGTTTTCATCGACTGGCTCAGGGTTTCTCGCAGGGAAATGGCCGTCAGGCTGAGCATTCAGAGTTATTACCTCACAGCCCAGTTCCTGAAGAAGATAAGGACTGATCGTTCCTCCTGCTCCGCATCCACAGTCCAGTACTATTTTCAGACTGGAACTTCCTACGAGTTTTTTTATCATATTCATGTGGGCCCGAATGGCATTTCCGTCTTCTTCGAATTTGCCTATAAGGTTCCAGGGAACTCTGGAAAAGCTCTCCTCTTCAATAGCTTTTTCAATCTCGTCCTGCTGGGCCGAGTCAAAAGCCATGCCGTCCGGGTTCCAGAGTTTAATCCCTACATACTCGGAGGGGTTATGGGAGGCTGTGACCATTACACCGCATTCATAATCTCTTGCCGCATATGCAAGAGTCGGGGTGGTAACAAGGCCGACCTCCATAACATCACAGCCTGCTGCAGTCAGTCCTGCAATCAGGGCATGTTCGATCATGGGGGCCGAAACTCTTGGGTCTCTCCCGATAACCGCAGTTTTTTTTCGGCTTCCCAATACGAGCCCGACCTTAAGTGCAAGTTCGGGTGTGATTTCTTTGTTTGCTATGCCTCTTATTCCTGAAGATCCGAAGAGTTTCATGTATCCCACTCCTAAGTTTCCTGAAGTGTGTCTTCTTGAATTATCTTTGTATTTCAGTTTTGAAATTTTCAGTTTTTCTCATCATTCCACTGTTACGCTTTTTGCAAGGTTGCGCGGTTTGTCAATAGAGCAGTTCCGAGCAAGAGCAGTATAATAAGCAAGCAACTGCAGGACTACAACACTAAGCAGCGGGGCCAGAAGTTCGTCACTCTGAGGAACCCTGAGGACTATATCCGCATACTTTGCGATCTCAGTATCATTGTTGTCGGCCACTGCGATTACAGTTGCATCCCTTGCTTTTACTTCTTTTATGTTGCTCAGAACCTTGTCGTAAGTATGCCCTCTTGTTGCAATTGTGACTACAGGCGTTCCTTTTTCAAGCAGGGCGATTGGTCCGTGCTTAAGCTCACCTGCGGCAAAGCCTTCTGCATGCAAATATGAAATCTCTTTCAATTTGAGGGCCCCTTCAAGAGCAATTGGATAGTTCAGGTGCCTGCCGAGGAAGAAATAGCTCTTTGCTTGAGCAAAGGTTTCTGCACATTCCTTTACTGCTTCTTTCTGGTTGAGGACCTGCTGAATCTGGCCCGGCACCTTCCGGATTGCAGTGATGAATCTCTTAACATAATCAGGGCTTAACTTGCCTCTTGAGAGGGCAAATTTTACGGCAAGCAAATAAAGAAGGGTAAGCTGAGTACTGAAGGTCTTGGTCGCCGCAACTCCGATCTCCGGCCCTGCTCTGGTATAGAGCACACTATTGGCTTCTCTTGTAATGGTGCTTCCTACAACGTTGGTGATTGCAAGAGTAGGGCAGTTGTAAGACATGACTTCACGTACGGCTGCGAGGGTATCTGCAGTTTCTCCTGACTGAGTGATTGCGATGGCAAGGGTTCCCTCATTCATAACCGGGTTTCTGTACCTGTATTCGGAGCAGATATCTATATCACAGTGAATTCCTGCCAGCTGCTCAAAAAGATATTTTCCAAGCAGCCCTGCGTGCCAGGAGGTCCCACATGCCAGGATCTGAACTCTTGAAAGTTTCCTGATCTCCTCATCGCTCATATTCAATTCGTTGAGATATATGGCTCCCTCAAGCTCCGATACCTTGCCTGCGAGTGTATTATGAATTGCACTCACCTGCTCGTGGATCTCTTTAAGCATGAAGTGTTCGTACCCGGCTTTTTCAGCAGCTTCGAAGTCCCATTCTATCTTTTCTATCTTCTTTTCCCTAACCTTTCCTTCCCTGTCAAAGATCTCTACACCGGCAGGACTCAGAACTACTGTTTCAAAGTCGTCTACGAAAATAACATCTCTTGTATAATTTAGAAAAGCAGTTACGTCCGATGCGGCAAAGTTTTCCCCTTTGCCAAGTCCTATCACAAGGGGGCTGTCTTTCCTGGCAAGCAAGAGTTTTCCAGGTTCGTCAGCACAGAGAATCGCAAGGGCGTAAGAACCCTCAATTTCCTTTAAGGCTTTCCTGAGTCCTGTAAGGAGTTCACAGTTTGCCTCTTTTCCGTCAGGTTTCCCATATATGTGTTTATGCAGGAGATGTGCGACGACTTCTGTATCTGTTTCCGATTTGAATTCGTATCCTTCTGCAGTCAGTTGCTCTTTCAATGCCATGTAGTTCTCGATGATCCCGTTATGTACAACCGAGATCTTACATGGATTTCCAGAGTTATGCGGATGGGCATTTATAGTGCTCGGTCGTCCGTGGGTTGCCCAGCGGGTATGCCCTATTCCTATATTGCCACTTATTCCCGCCGGGAGTATGGCCTCAAGGTTTACAATTTTACCTACTGATTTGTAAGTATCGATGCTGCTGCCCAGAACCGAAATACCAGCGGAATCATATCCGCGATACTCAAGTTTTTTGAGGGATTCTATAATGACAGATGCAGCAGAATTCTCCCCTGCATATCCTACAATTCCACACATTTTTTTACCCCTTTTTGAGATTAAAGAACCACCGAATGGCGGGAAAGGTTCCTGTATACAGTAACTCCAGATTCCACCTGACAGTCGACAGCTATCATTACTCCAGCTTTAACAAGCACACTGTTTCCAATCCGGTTATCATCCCCTAAGATGGCGCCGAGTCTGGGAGCTCGATGAATAGCTCCGTTCATAACGATCGACATACCTTCTTTTTCTTCAACGAAGAAACCTGAACCAATTGTATTGTTGCTCCCAATTATGGAATTAGAGATCTGCCCGTGCGAGTATATCCTGCAGTCGTTCATTATGATACTGTTCTGGATCTCGGTAAATGACCGGATCGATACATTGTTTCCTATTGTTGTGGAGGGAAGAATAACAACGTTGGGACCGATGTCACAATTATCTCCGATAACTACAGGACCTACAATATAGGTTCCGGAGCGAATCTTCGTGTTTTTCCCAATTGCTACCTTTCCCCTGATTACCACTCCTTCTTCCACTTCTCCTTCCACTTTCAGATTCCTGGAGGAGTTTAAGACAATAGCATTTGCTTTTAACAGATCCCAGGCATGGACAGCATCCAGCCATTTTGATTCTGTCGGGACGGAAGTAACCTCTTTTCCCTCATCGATCATAATCTGGAGAGTGTCTGTTATTGCATATTCTCCATTTTCGGAGATAGGGGTCTTTTCAATTGTTTCAAAAATCTGTGGCGTAAAAACGTAAATTCCGGTATTCACAATACGGCTTACATCTCCAGGCCTTTTTTCCAGGATCTGTGTAACCTTTTTCCGTTCTTTCAGCACCACGCCATAACCGGCTGTATTTTCCATCCTCACTGTTAGAAGACTCGCATCTCCTTCATAATTATTAAGGAGATCGGCTATGGTTTTCGGCTCAACCAGGTTGTCTCCATTCAAAACAAGGAATTCCGAATCCTCGGGGCCGATGAACTTCTTTGCCTGTTCGATTGCATGTGCGGTACCAAGTTGAGCTTTCTGTTCCACATATTTTATATTTACTCCGAAGTTCAGCCCGTCTTCAAAATAGTCCATTATTCGTTCTTTTTCGTATCCAACAATTAATATAATCTCAGTTATTCCATTTTTTTCAAGCGAATTGATAACATGTTCCAGAATGGGCCTGTTGGCGATAGGAAGCATTACTTTTGAACGAGTTAGAGTAAGAGGCCTGCAGCGCAGCCCTTCTCCTGCTGCAAGGATAATAGCTTTCATAAACTTAAAGAACCTTTTTTAGAATTTATACATTACCTTCGGAAGTCTCAACTGAATAAATTTAACCTAAATATATATAGAATGTTATATCATTTGTAAGGGACATTTAACAATAAAAAAGTTATCCCCCTAAAATTAAGAAGTAAGTTTATAATAAAAAAGAATCAATATTATCTTCTAAACAGATAAACCCCCAAAAATTACTATTTCTAGCTCCTATATTTTTTTCAGTATTTCCCAAAACTATCAGGTCAAAAAATATTGAAAAACATGAACAGAAATAATTGCCTCTAAACTGTTTAGTCTGAAACCTCAACATCTGATTGAATCTTAAAACCATAATTACATTTATATTATTTGCCGCAAATGTCTGTCTTACTGAAAGTTCCGGTTTCCCTTATTTGAAAGAATTTATTGAGGTTATAAGTTCGGGCATGTATTCTTATTTACATAAGCAAGAGAACTGGCCAGTTTGAAGATGTCTGCCCACTCTCTTATTTTTATTCAATCATAATTTCAAGTTTATTCGTAATAAAATTTTTAACATTGTAACCTGAAAAACTGTACTCATATCTTTTATCTCTTTTGGAATACCCTATAAAAATGATATGCTGCTCTAACATATGTATATATTTTTCTCTTGAATTTTTACAGGACTTCATAAAATATTAAAATACAACAACTTATAACTAGTATCGACAGTAATTTACAGAATAAATCAAAAGGGCATTAAGGGCATTAAGGGCATTTAAGAAGTTATTTTAGGAGTTTTTTACAGGGGGTTCGAAATGAAGTTTCGTGCCATTGCGTTTTTACTTGTAGCTTCGCTTCTGGGAAGCGGCTGTACGGAAAATGTTCCAGACGAACAAAATACTACACAGACTCAGGGAACAATTGTAATAGGGACAAAACTATTCCAGGAGTCCTATATTACCGCTCATATGGTTTCGCTTATGCTTGAAGAGCAAGGGTACGAAACCGATGTGAAAGAAAATCTGGGGGGCACGCTTGTAGATTATGAAGCCCTGAAAAAAGGGGATATTCAGTCCTACGTTGAGTATACGGGAACCATTTACAGCCAGATTCTAAAAAAACCGCCTCTTGAGGAATGGGATCCGAGGGTAGTGTACGAAGAATCCGAAAAAGACATGTTTGAGAGGGACAAAATAATAATTGCATCTCGCCTGGGCTTTGAGGACGCCTATGCCATAGCTGTTAATAAGGAATGGGCTGATACCCGGGGAGTTTCCACGATCAGCGACCTTGTTCCTTATGCACCTGATATTAAAATAGGGACTGATCCCGAATTTGCCACAAGGGAAGACGGGCTTCCACAGATAGCCCGGATCTATGGATTCACATTTAAAAATTATAAACCAATGGCTCCGGGTATCATTTATGAAGCCATAAAGAACGAAGAGGTTGATGCGATCAGTGCTTATACCACAGATACCCGCAATGACCTTTACGGACTGAAAGTGCTTGAAGATGATAAAAATGCGCTTCCTCCTTATGATGCCGTTGTTCTTGTTTCCGAGGATTTTGCGCAGAAAAACCCGAAGGCAATGGAAGCTCTGGCAAAACTTAATGGCAGGATTGATCAGGACACTATGAGACGCCTTAATGGAGAGTACGACATCGATGGCAGGGAAGCAAGGGATATTGCTCATGATTTCCTGGTAAATGAAAGTTTGATTTCGGGCTGAATTTCTTCAGGCCTGAATAAGGCATCTGCATATGATATCCAGAAAACTTTTTGACAGGATAGATTCTTTCCGGCTTGAAAATGTCACAAAGAAGTACGGAGATCGCTTTGCCGTCAAAAACCTGAACCTTGAAATCCAGGGGGGAGAACTCCTGATCCTTATTGGGAGAAGCGGTTCGGGAAAGACAACAGTCCTGCGGATGATTAACCGCCTGATAGAGCCAGATTCGGGAAGTATCTCAATAAACGGGATCGATATAAAGGAATTTGATCCTATCCGACTCCGGCGGAATATCGGCTATGTGATTCAGAATATAGGGCTTCTTCCCCACCTGCAAGTTTCCGAAAACATAGGACTTATTCTGAAACTTGAAGGCTGGAAAGAAGAAAAAATTAAAGAGAGAGTAAGGGAACTGCTAAATCTCGTCTCCCTTTCCCCTCAGATTTTCATGGACCGTTATCCTCACGAGCTGAGCGGAGGTCAGCAGCAGAGGGTCGGGCTTGCCAGAGCTATGGCCATGAACCCACCCCTTTTCCTGATGGATGAACCTTTCGGGGCGCTGGACCCTCTTCTTCGGGCACAGCTCCAGGATGAGTTCTGCAAGATCAAAAAAGAACTTGGAAGAACCATTGTCTTCGTTACCCATGACATCAACGAAGCTTTCAGACTTGGAGACCGGATTGCGATCATGGATAACGCCGAACTTGTCCAGGTGGGAACCCCTGAAGAGCTGATATTCTCGCCTGCCAATGACCTGGTTTCCGGAATTGTGGATTCAAAAAGAAAATACAGGCATATCGATGCTTTGAAGGTAAGGGATGTGATGCAGCCCATTGACAAAAAGTATTTTCTTTATCCGGGCCTTTCTGCAGCGTTGGCTCTTGACCATATGGCCAGAGAGGGGCTTGAAGTTGCTCTTCTTTTCAGGAACCCGGAGAGTGCAGAGAGGATCTATTTAAACGATGTCCTCAAAGCCGTACCCTCGGGAAAAAACCTTGAAGAAGCCTCAAAGCCCCTTTTATTATTCTCACATGAAACTTCACTTTTTGAGGCTCTTTCACGGCTCAAGACAGAAGGGGAATTAATAGGGCTTGTCCTGGAAGGTGAGAAGCCTGCAGGAGTCCTTTTTTCGGAGAGAGTGCTCCAGAATCTGATTTAATCCTACGTAAAATTAAAGGGTGGTCAACTGATAATCCAGGGCTTTAGTGAAATTTTTGCGGAAATCATGAGAGTATGGAATTCTCAGTTGCTCCCTTTGCGTACACTTGAGCATCTCTACATGCTTTTTGTTGCTCTTTTCTTCTCTATTCTGGCCGGTGTGCTTGTTGGGTTTTTTACCTACAGAAACCAGAAACTGGCAGACCCGGTCCTCAACGGTTTAAATGTAGTGGAAACAATTCCTGATGTTGCACTCCTTGTACTCCTGCTTCCTATATTCGGGATCGGAGCAGGACCAACAATCGTAGCCTCCATTCTATACTCCATCCTGCCAATTGCCAGGAATACCTACACAGGCCTTTCTAACGTACCCAGGGAATATATTGAAATCGCAGAAGCTCTGGGATTAACACAAAGGGAAGTTCTCTTTAAAGTCCGCTTTCCTCTGTCCCTTCCTTTGATCGCAGGCGGCATCAGGATTGCAGTGGTATTTACCATGGGAGTCGTAACCCTTGGAGGGCTGATTGCTGCAGGCGGACTTGGAGCAGCCCTTCAGAACGGAATCCAGCTTTATGATATGGGGACAATCCTGGTCACAGGTGCCTGGGTCGGGATTCTCGCGGTATTTCTGGACGGAATTGCAGGTATGATAGAAAACACTCTTAAAGCGAGGTACGGGAAATGGTCTTAATTGCCGAAATTATGCAGGATACGCTTGAGCATCTCTTACTCGCCTACACAGCTCTTGCTCTGGGGATTCTTTTTGCGGTTCCACTTATCTTCTTTTCCCTATATAACGCAAAGCTGGCTTCACTGGTCATGAAGTTTTCAAACCTTGTTCAGGCAATACCCAGTTTTGCGGTTGTGGCTGTTGTTGTACCGCTTATAGGAATTGGCTTTGTACCCGCGGTTATTGCCATAATGCTGAGAGTACTGCTCCCTATCATCAAAAATACCTATATCGGACTCTTTAATGTGGACTCGACACTTATTGACTCTTCAAAGGGGATCGGGCTAACCGAGTTCCAGATCATCAGATATGTAAGGCTTCCAAATGCATATCCTGCTATATTTGCCGGAATAAAATTTGCCGCTATCCTTGCAAACAGCATTGCAGTCCTGACTGCGCTTATAGGAGGAGGAGGCCTGGGATCAATGATTTTCGAAGGGCTTACAAACTTCAATACGACAAAAATCCTGGCAGGTACCCTGCCGGTTATAGGAATAGCCCTTTTCCTGGATTTTTCCTTATCCAGAATAGAAAGATGGGTGACTCCCGAATATCTTCAAAAATGAGCTTTCTGATCTATCCAGGCCCTATGTGAACTGATTTTGTGCCATCTTAGAATGAACCGATTTTATATCGTCATCCTGGAATAGGTTACAGTGGAAATTTAGGAAGTGGACACAGTGTTTTCATTTTCGCAAATGCCTGGAATCGGACTTTTGCGGGAAAGAGGGCGAAGATATCTCCACAAATAAGTTTAAGTACAGATTGAGAATATAGATCTATCAAAGAAATTTTCAAATGAAAGATTGAAATAATTTTGAAGAGGAAATCAAGCCGAAAGCGAATATTTCATTGGGGAATTGAAAAAGGCCTGGAAAAAAGTAAATGTTCCCTGGTAGAAAAGTGAATTTCAGAGGTCAATTCTCTTCAGGGTTTTGCAGTCCTTAAGACCAGCTTTTCCCGGGAAGATCACTGCCCTGATATAAAATACTTTCACTCCGCTTTCCTTAGCTTTATATCCTGTGGCGTAGTACCTTAAAACGCCTCTCTATAAAGATAAAAATAACCAAGAGGCTTGAGGTAGAAATAATGAAACAAACAGCAGAATCTATTAGAGACCGGTTTTTAAAGCTTGGCGTCGATGTGCCCATGGAGGACATCGAAAGCAGACTCGACGAACTGATTACGAAATTCAAAGTTCCTTCCAACGAAGCCCAGCGCAGCGTGACCAATTACTTTTTGAAGAAGTATTCAATTCCTAAAAATGAATTTTACGTAAGGCAGGCTGAACCCCAGCTTACCAAAATTGTGGATCTCTCGGAAAACGGGCAGTGGGCAAACCTTAAGGCAAAGGTTATCCAGCTCTGGGAAAACACTCACGAGTCCATATCTCAGGTCGGGCTCCTGGGGGATGAAACAGGAATTATAAAGTTTACCGAATGGAAAAATGCTGAACTACCTAAGCTTGAACAGGGAGAGAGTTATCTCTTCAGGAGCGTTGTTGTCGGAGAATACAATGGCAGGTTCCAGGTTCAGCTCAACAGGAACAGTTCAGTAGAAAAACTGGCTGAAGCCGTTGAGGTAGGAGGCGGAGACTTCACACCAACTGCAAGGGAGGCAGAACTCAGGAATATTGCTGACCTTGTCGGGGGACAGTGGACTACAGTCAAAGGAAAAGTAGTTCAGCTCTGGGAGAACTCTCATGAATCGATTGAGCAGGCAGGGCTTCTAGGAGACCCGACCGGTGTTATCAAATTCACCAACTGGGCCAGTTCCGAGCTTCCGGATATGGAAGAAGGCAAAAGCTACCTGCTGAAAAATGTAGTCGTTAATGAATGGAGCGGCAAGGCTCAGATCCAACTTAACAGGTCAAGTTCCATAGAAGAACTTGATGAAGATATCGAAGTCGGAACATCTACGGTCGCGTACTTCGGAGCAATGGTGGATATCCAGACCGGCTCAGGGCTTATAAAGCGCTGCCCTGAGTGCAAGAGGGCTCTGGTTAAGGGTGCCTGTGCAGAGCACGGGAAAGTAAAGGGAGAATATGACCTAAGGATAAAAGCTGTCCTGGACTCGGGAACTTCCACTCAGGATGCCCTTATTAACAGGGAACTTACCGAAAAGCTTGTGGGGCTTTCTCTCGATAGTGCAATTGCAATGGCTGCAGATGCCCTTGATCCGGGAGTTGTCCTGGATAAACTGAAACATGAACTGGTAGGCAGATACTATACAGTCAGCGGGCACAAACTTGATCGCTACATCCTCGTAGATTCGATTACTCCAAAGACTTCTCTGGACAGAGAGCCTCTTGAGGAAATGACTGCTGAACTGGAGGTGGAGTAAATGGCAGGCTTTTTCAGGGAAGTGGCCCGCAGAGTCTTTGCTCAGGAGCTGAAAGATTCAAACCTGGCTTCAAGGGACGAAAGTGATCAGTACGCTCCGCAGTACGTCCTGACTCCGACAGGGGCCAAAGTAAACCGCATCTTCCTTGTAGGCACACTTATTGAAAAGGAAGATATCGGTACTGACTCCGAATACTGGAGAGGCAGAGTTTCAGACCCGACTGGTTCCTTCCTGGTCTATGCCGGACAATACCAGCCCGAAGCAGCTCAGTTCCTTGCTGATTGCGAACTGCCAGCTTTTGTAGCAGTTGTGGGCAAAACCAGCACCTATACCACAGATGACGGCAATGTCCTGACCTCTATCCGCCCTGAATCGATCCAGCAGGTGGATGAACTTACCCGCGACTTCTGGGTGCTCGATACTGCAAAACAGACACTTGAGAGGATAAGGGCAATTGAGGCAGAGGAAGACCAGAACTCGAAACTTGCAAAAGAGCACTACTCTACTGACACGGATTTCTACCGTGCAATGGTTAAAAAGGCTCTCCAGTCCCTCAAAGAAAGGGAATGAATTCATAGGGCAGCCGAACTCAGGGGTAAAACACCCCTTAATTTTTTCAAATACTAAAATTTCTTCTATTTTTATTTTCACAGGAATTTTTGTATCTCTTGCTTCCCTCTTTTCTATTTTTCTCTTCTTTTCCTTATTTTCCCTTTTTCTCTCATTTTTTCCTTATTTTCCCTTTTTCTCTCATTTTTTCCTTATTTTTCCCTTTTCATCTCATTTTTTCCTTATTTTCCCTTTTCCTCTCATTTTTTCCTTATTTTCCCTTTTCCCCTCCTTTTTTCCTTATTTTCGACTTTCCTCTCCTTTTTCCCCTTATCTTCCCTCATTCCTCCCTTTTTTCTCCGTATTTTTCCTTTTCTGTATTTTTTCCTTTCTTATTTCTATGGTTGATTTAATTTTTTGATTGAATTAGCAAATATTTTGATTCTTACTGACTTCAGACAAGAAGAGGCAAAATATAGATAAATAAACGAAACATGATATAAAATGAAGAATAAGTGTTTGAATGCAAATTAACGTTAAAATAATCAGGAAATTGAGATGTGAGATGATCCTGTGAAAACCTATCTTCTTGTCTGGTTCAGCAGTGAAGGGGCTCGTCCGTCAGAGATCAACAGACGGCTGATGTCTCTGGGTTTCGAACCCATGCAGGGTAGCTACGATTTTGTATATAACTGGAATAGCAATGTTAGTGTCGAGAAGGTTCTCGAGTTTGGAGATAAGGTATACCTGAGCCTTCAGGGTACAGGTGTCATGTTCAAACTGGAGACAATGTGAACTGGGAGGGTTCATCAAAAATAGAGTATTTGAGACCTCGCTTAGCTAGGCATGTGCCGGAATTCAGGCAATAAATAAACAAGTATCCAAAGCTATTATTCAGAAGTAATCAATGTTATGATTCCTTTTCTGGCCTTCACCGTAAGCCAGGTGCTCAGGCCTTTTTTTCATTCAGCTCTTCTTCCTGTTCTTCTTCCTGCTTTTGTTTTTTAAGGGAATCCTGGAACTTTATATATCCACAGGTATCTCCTTCAAGGGGGATTATCCTGCCGTTAATACTTCCTTTTTTGATTATGAGCTCCACAACACTTGGATTTGACATCCTGGGCTTGGTAGGAGATCCAGGGCAGACAAGCATTACGTCCTTTTTCTCTATCAAAGGGCGGTGCAGGTGCCCGAAGATCAGGATATCTACTTCCATTTCTTTTGCAAGGTAACCCTGGGAGGTGGTATCCATGACCGAAAGCCCTCCCTCGTGTATGACCCCTATTTTTACCCCCTCAACTTCGAATTTCAGCCTTTCGGGAAGAAGCCTTTTGAGCTCGGGAACATCATCATTTCCGAAAACAGCCTTCAGTTTGCCGCTGGAGTTAAAGGCCTGATAGGCTTCTACAGTACTGAAGTCTCCTGCATGGATGACAAGATCGCACTCCTCAAGGAGGGTTTGGAGTTGAGGAAGGATCTCTCCGGTTTTCATATGAGTATCTGAAAGTGCAATAAGCTTCATGGAAAATCTCCGGGTTATATAATAAATATAGCATTTTAAAGATAAAAACGTGTAGTTAAACGCAGCAAACCTGAAGTAGCCGGCAAATGGCAGACAGTTTTGAAAAATAATAGATTCCGATCCCGGACTATTAGGCCCGAGATCTATTAATTAAAAGTTAAAAATTCGGAGAAATTACTCGAGGGTTAGATCTACGAGTTCATACTCAAGATTTTCAGTTTCCAATCTGTTAAGAAGAGAAGAAACCTGCTCATCTACTGAAACAACAAGAGACGAAAGCCCGTGATATGCAGCTTCGATAACTGACTCATTGGTTCCGAACATGACATTCGGGCTTATGCCGATCTTGCGCAAAGCAATAAGCGCTTCCACACCAATAGCTGCTATATAGGGTTTTGAGCTTGCCAGCATTCTCAGGCGTTCGATGTCCACTTTTCTTGAGCCTCCGCGCTCAATCCTGGGAACTTTGCAGATCGTGATGGTTGCATTTTCCAGGTCAATCAGACCTTTGAGGCTGGTTACTCCTACATCGTCTCCTGCCGCTGCATCGGATATGACGTTACCTGATGCGCCTGTCTTTTCCGTGCTGCTAACGTATAGGAGCCCGTTCTCCATTTTCAGGTAAACTTGCTGACCTTCTTTTACGTCCTCTCTTGTAATAGCTGTCCAGGTTGAAACATGGCTGATTATATCCTCCATGACAAAGCGGGCATACCGCTTCATTTCTGCGGCGTTTTCGAGGACCCATTCTACGCCTTCTTTTGTTATCCTGTACCGGACCCGGCCCTCAGTGACAATCAGCCCATCACTTACGAGCTCTTTAATATATTCTGAAACTGCCTGGGGGGTTATTCCGATTTTTGCGGCAATTTCTTTTTGCCTGACATTCGGCTGGTGGGCTGCAATTTCGATAAGAACCTGAAATTTGGTTACTCCGCTTTTAGTCTGGAGGATTTTGATCATCAATCGTAATTCTCCTCAACATCTTCAATTAACTTTAACCTCTGTCCCATTACAGAAAGCCTTTCAGACCTGCGAGCAACAGCACAGATATAGAACGGGTTTTTATTAAGAGTCCGCGTGAGGTTACTCATGGAGGTATTGCCTTCTTCTACCAGCCTCTCCAGTTCTTCCATTGCATCTTTGACCTCTTCATACGGCTTGAAGGTCAGCATGATGATGTCGCTCAGATCTTCAAAAGAACACTGGAAGTTAACCTGAACTTTGGAATAGGAACTATGATATTCTTTGGAGGGTTTTTGTCCCGCCTCGGGAACTCTCCACTGGCTCTCAAGGAGTCCGGCTTTTTTCAGAATATGAAGGCTTTTTGATGAGTCCGCGCCTATGAACTCGTCTATTTCTGCTCTGGTCATCCATTTGCTTGAAAGTGCATCGAATATTTTTTTGTGAGTTCTTGACCCAAAAGTCCTGAGTAATGGTACTAAATAGGAAGGATCGTTAATTATTCGAGTTCGTTTACCCATTTACTCCTCTCCTTCTCGTCTTACGCTATAAGCTTTCAAATATAATAAAGATTTGTAATGTGATTACTTGTTATAACCGATATCGAGCCCTTCAGGCTCTTCCCAGTTAAAAACAGGAGCATCACGCTTCAGTTCACGGCATTTTTCATGCAGGGCATGGGCAACGATTGGAAGAGCAATGGTAGCATCCACGAAAACCTGCACTTTTTTTGCCTGCGGTGCGATCTTTCCCCAGGAAACAGCTTCGTCAAAAGTACAGCCTGAAAGACCTCCCCAGTGCGGAGAATCGGAAGTATACTGAATTGCATAATCGTGTCCTCCGATATCCATTCCAAGGATAGAAGCTATCACTTCTGTCTGCTGGATAAAATTCTTAGGGACTCCGCCTCCAACGTAGACGACTCCGGTTTTCCCTGATTTTTCCACAATCTGTGTGATCTCGTCAACGTCTTTTATCTGGTCGATCTCAAGTTTCAATCCTCTTCTTCTTGCAATTGTAAGCCCTATGCCTATTGAGCTGTCAGAGAGTGCCGGAACAAAAAGAGGGACATTATGCCTGTATGCACTTACCACTATAGAATCCTCGGAAGCACCACGCCTTACGAGTTCCTTCCCCAGCAGGTACATAAACTCCCTTGAAGAACAGGAAATCTCCCCAATTTCCTCTGCAAAATCCGCAATCAGATTATCTGCAGCTCTGAACTCCTCTTCTACGGCAAAGACATCGTAGATTCTGTCCACGCCGTGATCAAAGAGTTTTTCATCGTCAGCCAGATGGGAACCTACATAGTGTTTCTTGCCGAGAGCTTCGTGTGAATCATGGAACAGGTTTGCCCCTGTGCTCACCAGGCAGTCTACCATCCTCTCTCGGATCATATAGGAAATAACCCTGCGCATGCCAGCAGGAACCATAGCTCCGGATAAGCCCATAAGGACTGTCATATTCTCTTCTTTCAGCATGTTGTGCCAGGCCTGGACGGATTCGGCCAATTTCCTTCCCTGGAAGCCTGTTTTGAGCATCCCATCCATTAATTCACTTACAGACCTATCCTTTACATCTATCGGAACTGTTGGGTTATCTGTGAATACATTATGATGCATATCATTCTCCATAATAAACAACTAATGATAGGGTTTGCCTGTGACTCCTAACCCCTGCAGGCATTCGGCAACAGACGGTAAGAAACACAAATAGCGCTAAATGAATATATAATTTTTATTAAATATCAATATATGTGGATCCTCTCACCGGATGATGTCCGGTAAAGATGAACTCCTTTTGAGGGAAACTAATTTCTGAGTTAAGAGACTTGAATCAGGAAGCAAAGAATATGAAATTGACAGGATAATGATCAGATTCAGTATTTTCCAAAGTAATTTCATTAAGTACAATTTCATTAAATAAACCCAGAAATAAATGCGGGCATACATGAAAACATGCCTGTTAGATATTCATAGGACTTACGCACTTGAGGTACAAAATCAAGTACAATAGACGTTGTGATCTAAATTTGGATTTTAGACAGTTAAAGGCTTAGTGCTATTGATTTCTCAGTTCAACCGCGTAAGTCCTAATTCAGATAATAAAAACTGCTGCTGATATTACAGTCATCCAGTCTCCCTGCTCATCTATGAAAGAGGATCTGGAAACATTAAAAGTTTTTAGAGATGCCTCATTTGTCCATGTGCTATACATGTTTCTAGCAAGTCATGTTTCTAGCAAGTTTTCCTGCGTGTTCCCCTATGTCCTGGGCGGTTTATGACTCAAGATGCTCTGGGTGTGTACCAACTCCACTTGTAAAGAATACTTTTCTGGGAATTAACTTTGTAATCATCTTTGCATCCTTGAAAAACAATCAATTTAAGCCTAATCCAGATAGCAATTATCATTTTTAAGCGTTGCCCTTCAATTCTGCCGGAAAGAAGCTCAATTCATATTTATTTAAGTCAATACTGAATATAAGAGGCCCATATTCATGATATTATGTTTAAATGGCTTTCTTTCTACAAGGTTTTTCGTTTATGCTTTTCAGGGAAAACTTTTTGAATTTTTATATAGACGTTTTTATAAAATCTCTTGACTGTAAGTATATCAGTTACCTTTCAAATTCTTTTAAGTTCAGTCCTTTTGTTATCTCTCTCATAAGCTTTATATTATGCAGGATAATTACATCGTGTTATTACTCCCTGCGGTTTTCTTGCTTACTTACCTTTTGGACAGGGGAGTATTTCTGTCATTTTCAAAAGTTTTCGGGAAAAGATGGAACTGTGTATGTTCAATTGCCCTGGCGGAAGATCGCGTTTTTTCTGGCCTGAGGCTTGAAGAGTTTAATTATATCAGACAACAATTAACCATGATGTCGGTACAGATGGAAGAGAAGCTCAACTTAAAACTTCTGGAACTACTTGAGGGCAGGCAGCTCTCGATCAGCGGGCTTTCAAGAGAACTGAAAGCCGAAGGCATAGATGAGCATCGCCTGATCCTGACCGGCTACCTCAGGGCGCTCAGAGACCTTGAAATTCTGGAGGAAATCGAAGTTCCTCCTTCCAAAATATATGCTCTACCTGAAAAAGACAAGGAACTCTTACCTGAAAAAGGCAAGGAATCCGTACCCGAGAAAGGCAAAGAACTCCGGTCTCCGGAACCTTCCGATCCGGAAGACATTTATTCAATTTTCATGACGCAGCTCAATAAAATAGACCTGGACCTCAAGATTCCGGTCGGAGTATACGTAATCTCCAGACTGTTTGAAAGGCCCTGTTTCCGCAGGGAGTTGAAACTGGTAGGGATTACGCAGAAGCATCTTGATCAGTACCTGGCAAAACCCGGCATGGTCTGTGAGGCGCTGGATGCACACCTGAAAAAAGCCAGAGCCGATATCACAAGAATTGAGATCCCTCCAGATGACCCTGCATATGAAATCCGAGGAAACAGGGAAGAAAAAAACAGGGAAGAAATAACCAGGCTTACAAACGAAGTACTCAGGCTTGCAAACGAAGTGCTTGCAGGGCTGATAAAAAACAGGATTGACCTCGAGGGCCTGGTAGCAAAAAGCAAGCAAACTACCCTGCTTCCCTGAAAAAATTTTCATTTTTTAAATTCTGAAGGCTTTACGTTGATCAGGAATAAAACATGAACTTGGTGGTTAAAACATGAAAGTTGCCTGTATCCAGATGGACGTACTTCACTGCAGAAAGCAGAAAAATCTTGAAAAAGCCCTCTACATGGCTCTCGAAGCCGTGGAAAAAGGAGCAGAAATTATCGTTTTTCCGGAGGTTTTTACTACAGGCTTTTGCTATGAGAACTTTGACCACGCAGCAGAAAATCTTCCTTCTCCCACCCTTGAGAACCTGGCATGCTTTTCCGAAGCCAATGATTGTGTTCTCATAGGCTCAATAACCGAAAAGACCACTTCAAAAAAAGAAGTTTCTGACAACGGGACTTCTACTGACTCTAATAATTCTACTGACTCTAATAATTCTACTGACTCTAATAATTCTACTCTTTATTATAATCTCGGTTTCTGTTTTGAGTCCGGAACCCTTGCAGGCACTTATCGAAAGACTCATCCCTTCAAGAATGAAAACCAGTATTTTTCCAGAGGCAATGCGATAGAGCCCATAACCCTGAAAAACCCGAACCTGAAAATCGGTTTTGAGATATGTTACGAGCTTCGTTTTCCGGAGATTGCAAGAAAACTTGCCCTTGCCGGTTCTGATCTCCTTGTAACCATCGCAGCTTTTCCTAATCCCAGATCCGAACACTGGAAGACCCTTGCAAAGGCAAGAGCAATAGAAAACCAGATCCCGCATATTGCCTGCAACCGCATAGGTTCTGCTCCCGACTGCAGCTACTTCGGAAATTCGATGATAATCGATGCCTGGGGTGAGGTAAAAGCCGATGCAGGCGACAAAGAGCGTGTGATAGTGCATGACCTTGACCTGTTCAGAAAAGATGAAATCCGCAAAATGATTCCTGTTTTTGAGGATCGGAGAACTGAGCTTTACTCTGACAGTTAACGCGTTATTTTGGAATTGTTGATTGCAAGAATCGCCTCATGTGTAAGTATAGTAACGAAACAAAAATAATGAAACAAAATAAGCATCGATTTAGATCCAATTTTTCTTCGTTTCGAGGAAGAATTGTGTAGTTTTCACAAGGCTATCTGATAGTTACGAGTAAGTACTTGAAGTTACGAGTAAGTACTTGAGGCTACAATTTATTTATCAAGAACTTCTTAGCACAACGGTCAATCGGTCTAATTTAAAGACAGAAATGGCGTATATCTTAGACTAAATCAGAGTTTTACCAGACAAATCACCGGGCTTCGAGAGAAGGGGAGAAGAGATTATAGGACACAGCTTCTCGAAGCTGGTAAAAGAGTTTTTGACAAGTTTTTCGAAAAGCTTGCTGTAAAAAATAAGAATCCGCTGAAGACCTGTAAGGAGTGGGATCAGGTCGATATGGAAATTATGGAACAGAGAGAGACATAATACCTGAAGCAACGAATCTTTTTTGCTTTTATATCCTCAAAGTTGGAGAAGATGTAGGATGAGAAAAAGCCTGAAAAATTCTGGTATTGATATTATTGGAGATGTGCCCTGGGGAACGCACTTCTGTCAATTCTACCAGACAAAAGAGGATTTGATGGACGTACTGATCCCTTACTTCAAAGCAGGGCTGGAAAATAACGAATTCTGTATGTGGGTCACATCACAGCCTCTAGATGTAGAGGAGGCAAAAGAAGCCCTGAAAAGGGTTGTTCCTGATGTTGATGTTTACCTGGAGAAGGGGCAAATTGAAATTATTCCTTACACTCACTGGTATGTAAAAGAAGGTGTTTTCGATTCTGAGAGAGTCATAAACGGGTGGGTTGAAAAACTTAATCAGGCCCTGGTTAAGGGCTACGACGGTTTAAGGTTGACCGGAAACACTTTTTGGCTGGAAAAAAAAGATTGGAATGATTTCATTAATTACGAGAAAAAGGTGGATTCTGTTATCGGCAAACACCAGATGATGGCTCTGTGCACCTATTCTCTCGACAGGTGCAACGCAACCGAGATTATTGATGTAGTCTCCAATCATCAATTTTCTTTGACCAAAAGGGAAGGAAAATGGGAGAGGATAGAAAATTCCGGGAGGAAGAGGGCAGAAGAAGTAGCTGTTCAGGCTGCAAAAGATTGGGAGCAAACTTTTGATGCCGTACCGGACTTGATAGCTATAATTGACACTGAATATCGAGTTGTTCGTGCAAATAGAGCCATGGCGGCAAGATTGGAGGTGACACCAGAGGAGTGCGTTGGGGAAACTTGCTATCGTGTTATCCATGGGACAAACGAGCCTCCCTCTTTTTGCCCGCATAAGCAGTTGCTTAAGAACGGGCTTGAACACACCACAGAGGTTTGCGAGAGTTGCCTGGGTGGTTATTTCTTAGTGAGCGTCTCGCCACTTCATGATTCTGAAGGAAAAATCATTGGGAGTATTTATGTCGCCCGTGATATCACCGAACGCAAACAAGCTGAAAAAGCATTGATGAGAAGTGAAAATGAATTCCGTACATTAGCTGAAAATTCTCCTGATATGATTGTCCGCTTTGATAGACAAAAGCGCCACATATATGTTAACCCTGCCGCTGCGGAACCTTATGGTAAGCCTCCAGAAGAGATCATTGATAAAACTAATAGTGAACTGGGCATGGATCCTGAACAGGTAAAGTTATGGGAAAGACACTATGAAAACGTTTTTACCACAAGAAAACCCGAAACAATGGAGTTCCAGTATACATCGCCTAAAAGAAAAGAATACTATTTTAATACAAGAATAGTACCAGAGTTTGTTGATGGCGAAGTGACTTCTGTTCTTGCTATTTCCCGTGATGTTACAGATGCGAAAAAAGCAGAAACTGAGTTGAAAGAAGCACGTGACAATTTAGAAGAATTAGTTAAAGCACGCACAGCAGAGCTTGAGAAGGCTTATAAATCGTTGAAAGAAAGTGAAAACAGTCTTACTGAAGCTCAAAAAATGGCTCATATTGGAAATTGGGATTGGGATCTTGTAACCGATGAAATGTACTGGTCTGAGGAAATGTATCGTATTTTCGGACATACTCCTCGAGAATTTGGTTCATCTTACAGTGCCATTTTAAGTCGCACATACCCCGACGATCGAGGCTATGTGGATAATGCCGTTAAAAGAGCTTTAAACGGAGAGCCCTTTAGCATTGATCATAGGATTATCTCGGCTGACGGAGAAGATCGCGTAGTCCACGCACAGGGTGAAGTTGTTTTTGATGAGAAAAATAGCCCTATTCGAATGAGAGGAACAGTTCAGGATATTACGGAGCGTAAAAAAGCAGAAGAAAAAATTGAGACACTGGCGGACGCTGTGGAATCATCGAACGATGCTATTGTAACTGAGTCTCTTGAAGGTAATATTACCAGCTGGAATAAGGGTGCAGAGCAGATTTATGGTTATTCAGCTGAAGAAATTCTGGGAAAAAACGTATCGATACTCGAACCAGATAATATTAAAGGGGAAATAAAACAGTTAATTGAAAAGATTAAGCAAGGAAAAAGGATCCGTCACTACGAAACTTTACGGTTAAAAAAGGACGGTATACTAATAAATATTTCAATAACTCTTTCTCCGATTTTTGACGCATCTGGAAAGCTTGTGGCTATCTCAGCTATTACTAGAGATATTACTGAGCGTCAGCGGGCGGAAGAGGCGCTGCGGGAGAGCGAAGCGCGCCTGCGCCGGTTTTACGAATCGAATATGATCGGCGTGTTTTACTATAACCTGGACGGTTCGATCACCGACGCCAACGATAAGTTTCTGGAGATAGTCGGTTACACGCGCGAGGACTTGCAGGCTGGGCGGGTTAAATGGGACAAGATGACTCCACAGGAGTACCGTCAATTGGATGAACACGCCATCGCGGAACTGAAAGCCACAGGCGTGAACACGCCCTATGAGAAGGAGTACATCCGCAAAGATGGCTCGCGCGTACCTATCATTGTTGGGGTAGCTACCTTCGATCAGGCGTGTGATGAAGGCATTGCCTTTGTTCTCGACATTACCGAGAGGAAAAAGGTAGAAGAAACCCTCGAAAATATCGAGATTGCCCGTAAAAAGGAAATCCATCATAGAATCAAGAACAATTTGCAGGTAATCTCTTCCCTGCTTGATCTTCAGGCTGAAAAATTCAACAATAGAAAGTGTATTAAGGATTCAGAAGTTCTGGAAGCCTTCAGGGAAAGCCAGGACAGAGTGATATCCATGGCTCTTATCCATGAGGAACTATACAGAGGCGGAGGGGCCGATACACTGAACTTTTCGCCGTACCTGGAGAAACTCACCGAGAGCCTTTTCCATACATATAGGCTTGGAAATATCGATGTCAGCTTAAAGATGGATCTGGAAGAAAACATTTTCTTTGACATGGATACTGCGGTCCCATTAGGGATAATAATTAACGAACTCGTTTCAAATTCTCTCAAACATGCATTTCCCGGTGGAAAAAAAGGAAATATTCAGATCAAGCTCCGTAAAGAAGAAAAAGGAAAATGTAAAAACAGCAACGGAGAAAGCAAAAAGGAAAGTAAGAGAAAAAGCAAGATTATCGGTTTTACTCTGACCGTTTCAGACAACGGTGTGGGAATTCCTGAAAACATTGATATTGGAAATCCTGATACCCTTGGACTTCAGCTGATAACCACCCTCGTAGACCAGTTAGATGGAGAACTTGAACTGAAAAGGAACAATGGGACAGAATTCACTATAAGATTCAGAGTAGCAGAAAAATTGTAAGAGTAAGAACAGTAAGAACTTCCTTTCGGGAAATTCTATTCAGAGACAGTGGGGGGAGTTATTGATCAAATCTGAAAAACAAGCTATCCTTCGTTTTTGGGAAAAATGGATAATATTTACTTACTGTACCCGGAATAATGGTTTTCCAGCAGTTTTCGTTTCAACTTTTTTAACTGGCTGCCTCAATTTGCTAAACCGAATATATTTATTATACCTGCAGCCGCCAGATCCACTGCAATCGCCGCAAGCAAAAGGCCCATAAGTCTCGTAAAAACCAGCATTCCATTATATCCTATAAAAGTGTGAATCCTCCTTGAGAACAGGAAGATATAGAGACAGATAACAAATGTCAATAGGATTGCTATAAGGATCATTATTTTCTGCATAAAGGTTTCTGTTCCCCCCATAAGGACAATTGCCGTACTGATAGTCCCAGGGCCTGTCAGAAGCGGAAGGCCTATAGGAAAGATCCAGATGTCATCACGTTCCTGGGATTGAGAAATCTCTTCTGCAGTGATACTCTCCCTTGAAATCTTAGCATGCATCATATCAAAGGCAATGCTGAAAAGCAGGAGCCCTCCTACAATCCGCAGCGCATCAACGCTAATGTTGAACAGGTTAAGTATCAAGCTTCCTGTAATTGCAAAAAATAGAGCGATGAAGCATGCCAGTGAGACTGCTTTTTTTGCTACTCTGTTTTTTTCCTCACATGTCATCCCGCTGGTAAGAGAAATAAAAGACACTGCCCCACTGACAGGGTCGACAATCACAAAGATAGAGGTGAATGCATAGATGAAAAATCCGAGAATTTCGAATATCACTTTTTTTCTCCTGCCCTACTTCCTAAGTTATACATATAATTTTCCCTGTTATAAAATTACCGATTGTAGAAGCTATTCATTGATCTAATATGAAAAACATGAAAAAAAGAACACTTTCGCTTTTTTGGTTAGATTTTAACGCCTTCCTTCTGCTTACGATTTTCAGTAATTGGATCACAACCGTTCACTGAGCCGGATGAAGTGTTATTGTTTTTTAAAATTGGAAAAGAACCGGAAAAAATTAAAAAGACTCATATAGCAGTTGAAATCAGGTTTTAGAGAGATCAAAGCTCTTTCACCATGGGATGTGATCAGGATGCTAAGTGCCCGCAACGAAATAACCTGTGCAACTTATTATTCATTGAAACTTTGATTGGCTACCTTGATCTTGAAAATCAAGATGTTCAATCGAAAATATGCAGATGTTGTTTTGTGACGAGTCCTAAGAAGGACTCCTCGAATATCCAGGCTTCCTCAAAAAGTAAGCAGCAAAGTGATTGATGTTGAGTAAAGAGGGCTTCAAGAAACTGGCTGATTGTCGAGGTTTCATTTTGTATTACAATTGAAAACTAAAAAATAATTTTGGTGTAAAATGGTAGACAAGATTCTATCCTTCATCGTGAAGAACTCAGGAAAAGGTAGTGCCGTTCTCTTCGATTATTTCCCTCAATCTGTAGTGGACGGAACCTCTCAGTTGGAAGTAGGAAGAAATATCCATGACCATTTGGCGCAGATAGGAGAACCGTTGCAGTTCGGCATAAAGGAAGTAACGGTAGAGGCATTCCTTGAAGAGAGAGGATTTTCCCGGGTCTGCAATATAACCGGTGAGGATTATAAAAAGGCATATTTCAGGGGTAAACAAAGAAAGAGCAGTATGCAGCCTGAATAAAAAGGCATATTTCAGGGGTAAACAAAGAAAGAGCAGTATGCAGCCTGAATAAAAAGGCATATTTCAGGGGTAAACAAAGAAAGAGCAGTATGCAGCCTGATGTCGTTTGTCCACGCAGTTGTTCAATAAATTAATTGTATCTGCTAAACGAGACAGCAGATCAAATGACAGAAGTAAATAATAGGATAGGAGAGGTAAGAACAATGCTATTTCTGGTAATAAGTAATCCTCACCCTTCGAGGCCTTCAGAGGCGAGAGATTCGAGGCTGAAATTTCGGTCTTGGATTGGAGATCTGGTTTCGAAGAATAAAGTTGTCTGTTTCTACCCTAGAGTGGGCAGAGGGTCCGTAGTGGTGTTCAATGTAAGTTCAAACGACGAGCTTCATAGATTCATGACCCAATGGATGGAGATAATTCCAGTCAACTTTGACATTTACCCGCTGGCAACTCCAGAAGGGGCTGAGGAAGTTCTGAAAGAAAATTGAGTCGATACTTCATCGCCAACTGCTGATATCCTGTGATAAAAGTGCAAAAGCAACCGAAAATTATGCAGATGTCAAGATGGAATAGGACAAGATGGCAAAGGCTACTACCATGGATTGGATTATGGAAGGATTGATAAGATAGGCAGGTTTCAGAATTGAAAGAGTTGAATCTCAAAACAACGATAAGTTTGCCATCTATCTGTTTAACCAAAATCGTCTGATGAGATCTAAAGAGGAATATTATGTATAAATGGAATCCCGAGGATTATAGGCAGAACTCGACTTCGCAGGAGAGAGCAGCGGAAGCTCTTATATCAAAGCTCGAACTTGAGGGCAATGAACACATACTTGATATCGGCTGTGGAGACGGCAAGGTTACTGCAAGGCTGGCTTCCAGAGTTCCCCATGGTTGGGTTCTGGGCATAGACAGTTCTCAAGACATGATTGATTTCTCTCAGAAGAGGTTCTCGTCACCTCAATACGCCAACCTGAGGTTTGAGCTAGGAGATGCTACCAGATTGGACTTCGATGAAGAGTTTGATCTGGTGATTTCCTTCTCCTGCCTGCACTGGGTCAAAGATCACCTGACAGTATTGAAGGATGTAAAGCGTAGCCTCAAGCCCGGAGGAAGGCTTCTCTTTTTATGCGGCGGCAAGGGTACTGTGGATGACCTTGCAGACTCAGCACGGGAAGTCATAACAGGCGACAAATGGAGGAGATATTTCAGGGATTTCTCCAATCCCTACGGTATTTACAGCCCTGAAGAGTATCATGCCTGGCTGGAGCAGACCGGCCTTGAGGAGCTCAGGGCGGAACTGACGATTGATGACATAGTCCTGCCTGGAAGAGAGGGGGTCGAGGGCTTCCTTCGCACCACCTGGCTTCCTATCACAGAACGCATTCCAGAGGATTTGAGGACTCAGTTCGTGGGAGAAATATCTGAGAGGCACTTGGAGAAACGACCGCTTCAGGAAGGAATGGCCAGGATTGGTGCCGGAGTATTGCTGGTGGAGGCCAGAAAACCTTTTTGATAATTGATGCGTGAATTAGGAGATGAGCTCGGCTGAAGGGTAGAACAGTAGCACTGATAAAAACTGTTTCTACAAGGACACGAAGGTTGTTCGGTGTGCAGCCTGATATCCTTTGCCTACGCCTTGATAGTATAGTCATGACATCACAACTCATAAATGACAAATATCAGAGAGAATCAGAGAGATTTGAACTATTTACGATGCAATCTTTATCTCCCGAGAAGATTAAAACTGACTTTGATAGTTTAATAAAAGATGATTTATAAATATCGAGCACGAGAAAGTCGGAAACCGAAAAAAATGTCAAGAAGCCATAATGGCTTCTTTTACCTTCTATAATTCTTCATTAACTCTTCTTTACTCTTCTTTCTTCACCTGTTCGATATAAATTGCAGGCCTTAGGAGTTCTGCAAACCTGGACTTCTTTTCCGGATCGTATGCAGGGGAATCTGCACTGTGGATTTCAACAGGGCAGCCAATTTCTATTTCAAGGAAGGAAGCTGACTCTTTCAAAAGGGCCTGTTCATCAAGGCCAGGACCGGCGAAGATTTCATACCTTTCAGCACCTCCGCTCTTGAACTCTGGGACGATTTTCTGCACGAACTTCGGGATATCTTTGCCAAAGCGTTTCAGGTCAGGGTCTGCCATTAGAGCTTTAATGAGGGTGCCTACTTCGAGGGAAGATTCTAGCTGCATTTCACAGGCGCACTTTATGGCTGCGGCTTTCCAGGCAGGGGCTGTGTAGAGATGAACTTTCTGCGGAGTCATCTTTGTTACCCTGATGATCTCTTCAACGTCTTCCAGGGTACCCTTTATCATTTCTTCGGCAAGTTCAGCGCCGTCGTCTATAAGGTCTTCGTTATAGAGAGGGTACTGGGCAAGAGAAATCAGGTCTTCGTGGCCCATAGCCTCCCAGATTTCCTCACAGAGGTGCGGGGTAAAGGGAGACATAAGCCTGACCCAGTTGTCCAGCACGTAGTAGAGCATGGTCTCTCCTCCTCTCCTCTGGTACCACTTTACATCGTTTATGAGAAGGAAGAAAGAATTCTGGATGGCTTCTCTTGTCTGGATGAAGTCAAGAGCGATATTTGTCTCCCTGATATAATTCTGCATCCGCGAAAGCATCCAGCGGTCGATTTGCTTTAGTTCGGTGCTGAGATTTGCACGTTTTCCGCTCTCTATAACATCCTTTGCAAAGGAATAGAACCTGTCCACCTGCCGTCTGGCAGAATCGATTCCTGCCTTCTGCCAGTCTGCATCCTGGGTCTGCTCGGCTGTGGAGAGGATGTACATCCTTGTTATGTCTGCACCGTAATTGCTGACCGCGCTTTCCAGAGTGAGAATCGGGCCTTTGGATTTGCTCATCTTCTGCCCTTCAAGGGAGACGAAGCCGTTTACTGCAAGAGCTCTTGGCCAGTGTTCCTCCTCAAAGAGGGCAACATGGTGGAAGAGGAAGAAGAGCAGGTGATTCGGGACAAGGTCTTTTCCTGAAGAACGCAGGTCCACAGGATACCAGTAGTTGAAATCACTGCGGATTTCTTCCAGGATTCCTGAGTCCAGGCCCGTCTCTACAGAAACCGCTGCGGAATCGCCTTTTCCAAACAGGATATAGTCGAAGAATGAAAGAGTAAGCTGTTCCTGGGCCAGGTCGCCTCTCTCGATGAACTTGGCAATAATGTAATAACACATGTAAATTGTCGAATCTCCCAGGGACTCGATTAACCACTCCTTATCAAAGGGCAGGCGGGTTCCGAGACCTTTTCTGCGGGCGCAGGCTTTATCCTTGAGCCAGTCAACCTTGTTTTCAAACTCAACTCTATACTCTTCGGGGATGATCCTCATCTGGCTCAGGCATCTGTAAACCTTTGCTTTCCATTCAGGGTCCGAATAATTAAGGAACCACTGGCCCTTGACCATGTTTACGACACAGGGAGTGCCGCAGCGGCAAACCACGGGTTCGCTGAATTCGTAAAAGGTTTCTCCTGCGTTTGAGCTGATGAAGTCTCTGGTAAGAATATCCTTAATCTTTGAGACTGCAGATCCTTCGTATTTTCCTGTGATCTCCTTAAGGACTCCTCCATGGAATTCTCTCCTGTACACAATTTTTGTAGCTTCTTCGGCTTTGGGATCTTTCTGACTTGTTATTCCCATATTTTCTACGATTTCTTTTGCCGGGAATTCTCCAAACTCAGGCACTTTGATAAGGGAAATCAGTTTGATCTTTCTGAGATCTTCGTGAATTCCGTACTCGCTCAGGTCAGCATCGTAAAGGTCGCGGAGAGCCAGATAGTCAAAGGGCGCATGGGCAGGCACACTCATTACTATCCCACTTCCGTTTTCAGGTCTGACAAAAGAAGCCGGAAGAGAGATTATTTCATCTCCGGTTACCGGGTTTATCGGTTTAATCCCGATGATGGCTTTTGCAGGTATATCCTCAACATACTCGACTGTCCGGTCCGTAAAGGTGAGTTTTCGGAAAGCATCCCTGCTGACAACCCAGAACTCTTCGTATCCGTCCTTTTTAACTCTTGCCTTTACATAATCAACTTCCGGATTGACCCAGAGGTTAGTCACTCCGAATGTTGTTTCCGGCCTCAGGGTGGCACAGGGAAGAACCAGATCTTCATACCTGAACTTGATCAGGGTATATTCAACAATCGTAGCTTCTTCCCCGTGCAGAATGTCGTGGTCTTCTACAGGGTTGTTATCGTTAGGACACCACTTTACGGGATGAGAGCCTTTAACGATCAGGCCTTTTTCCCCAAGGCGGATATACTGCCACTCAATGAATTTTTTGTATGTAGGGTCCGTGGTCGTGAACTTGCGTCTCCAGTCAATGGAGTACCCGATCATGCGCATGGCCTTTTCGGCTTCAACTTTGAAGTAATCAACAATTTTTTCAGGAGTATCGAGGGTTGGCAGGATATCGGCTGGAATCCCATGGAGACGTTCGTAGACGTCCATGGTCTGAGGGTCCCGGCTTGCGATCAGCTCAGCAAGCCCCACAATTGGTGTACCTGTTACATGAAAACCCATGGGGTAGAGCACGTTGTAGCCGAGCATCCTTTTGTGCCTTGCCACGACGTCACCTATGGTAAAAGTCCGGGTGTGCCCCGCGTGCAGGTTCCCGTTCAGGTAGGGGTAGGGGATTGTTATGAAAAACTTCTCCCGCTTATCGGGCTCAGCCTGGAAAATTCGGCTTTCGTTCCAATTTTTTTGCCATTTCTTTTCGATCTCATGAGGTTTATAATCCTGCTCCATTCGTGTTCACGCCCATCGATGAGTATGATAAAAGAATCTGAATACAATTCTAAGGATATGAATAATAACAGTAAAGAAGTTTCAGAGAGCCGATTAGCGGCCTCAAGAAACCTAAATGGATTAAAAAATGCCGGAAGCCACTATTCCACTATATTAGTCTTTCAATATCAGTCTTTCAACTGTTTACAGTTCCGGCACGTAAATACTTATCTTCTGATTTCTCTTTAATCGAATTCGCGAATCAAATTATTTGATAATCGAATTCGCGAATCGGATCTGTTTTCCGGTTTCATTTAGCCTTTCCGAAAATGGCTTCCCGGATGGCTTCGATATTTGCATCCACTACAGTCGGCTCCTCGCAGATATCAATCACAGTCTGAGGGTCTTTAAGGAGATGTCCTGTAGTAATGCAGACAACAGTCTCGTCTTTACCTATGACACCCATTTCAACAAGTTTCCTGAGCCCTGCAACAGACGCTGCACTTGCAGGTTCGACACCTATGCCTTCCAGCCTTGCAAGATCCTTCTGGGCTGCAAGGATTTCTTCGTCAGTAACCGACTCTGCAGTTCCACCGGATTCCCGGATTGCATTGAGGGCTTTTGTAGCGTTTACAGGGTTTCCGATCCTGATTGCAGTTGCAACCGTCTCGGGGTGCTCTTCCGGAGTGATTGCCGACGCTCCGCTTTTTATGGCTTTTACGATGGGGCAGGAGCCTTCGGCCTGGATTCCGGTCATCTTCGGGAGAGAATCCGTTATCCCGAGTTTCTTAAACTCCTTGAAGCCTTTGTAAATAGCAGTAATATTTCCTGCATTTCCTACAGGCAGGACAATTCTGTCAGGCACCTTGAAACCCAGCTGGTCTGCAATCTCAAAACCGATAGTTTTCTGGCCTTCCAGCCTGTAAGGATTGATTGAGTTTAAGAGATAGATCCTTTCCTGGGAGCAGAGGGTGCGAACAAGAGCAAGCGCATCGTCAAAGTTTCCGCGGATGCTGAGAACTTTTGCCCCGTGCATCAGCGCCTGGGCCACTTTTCCAAGAGCTACTTTTCCTGCCGGGAGCAGCACGACCACAGGGACCCCGGCTTTTGCCCCATAGATAGCAAGGGCTGCAGAGGTGTTTCCGGTAGATGCGCAGGCAACGGTAGTCATGCCTAGTTCAAGTGCTTTCGTAACTCCTACGGTCATTCCCCTGTCTTTGAAAGAGCCGGTAGGGTTCATCCCTTCGTGCTTTACGTAAAGCTCTTTAATCCCTATTTTTTCGGCAAGACGGTCACATTTATAAAGAGGAGTCCCTCCTTCCTTGAGAGTTACAGGTTCCCTTTCTATAGGAAGAAGTTTTGCGTACTTCCAGACCGAGGGGCATTCGGTCTTCAGTTTTTCCATGTCAAGTTTAATTGAAGAATAGTCATAAATAACATCAAGCAGCCCGTCACATTTGCTGCAGGTATAGATCACTTCATCTTTGGAATACTCTGCACCGCATTCGATACATTTCAGATGATACATTAAATTGCTCCTGTTTCTGATGTTTTGAATTATTAGGATACTGGGGTTCAAATCATGCACAATTTCATTTTCAAGTTATACCCAATTCCGTTTCAAGTATACCCAATTTCATCTTAGTATTTGTTACAACAGATTTCATGTTAGTTTATTTAATACAACCCGGAGTTCAGGTCAGCATAATCTGGATTTCGGATTAGTATAATATTGGAGTTTAATAATATTTTGTATCCTTAACACTTTACTTACTTTTAAATTATACTATTTTTGGCTTTGTGATACCCTCTAAACAGTGACCTTTTGAGCAAAGATCAAATCTTAAAACCAGTATTATATGATTAATATATACAAAATGTAATATTTAAAATATAAGTTCTTAAAGGTTTGGTCATCCATCACTATATGGTTGATGTTTTCATGATTAATTCCAGTGTAACGGATGCTTGCGTTTTCATGAATCACAGAAGATCTGTCCTAGCTCACCAAAGCACGAAACAAAAAGGCCGAGAGATGGCATTTGGAGTTTTTGTAAATAATATCAACCAAATAAGAAAGGACGATCAATATTTTCGTCAGCGGCTTTTTCAGTCAAACTGATTTTTCAGTCAAACTGATATTCCTTAACTTCCTTACTCAAGGAATAACCGAGAACTGTTCTTATCAGCACAACTGCACCCAGTACTATGAGGTCCTGTATACCAGGATTTCTCAGGGTCCCAAGAATTGCAACTACGATATAAAACTCAAGCCCGAAGAGTATTTTATTCGTAAGTTCTTTTCTTATTTTTTCCAGTTCACCGGATCTTTTTAATATCTCAGTAAGAAAAATCTGAGCTGTTGCCCTTAATCCACCGTAAATTATAATAGCTGTTCCTATTGTCTCAAAAAGCCATTCGAATAGCTGCAGAAAATTCTCGAATAACCCCAAAAACATCTTCTGCCCCCTTACGCAGCATTGCCTGAAATTCCCCTAAACTTTCAGTCAAACTGATATTCTTTAATCTCTCTACTAAGGAAATAACCCAGGAAAGTTCTGATCACTATAATGGCTCCAACAAGTAGAAGGTCATATGCCGTAGGTTTTCTCACAGTTTCGAGAATGTCGCCAATTATTAACAGCTCAAGCCCGAAGAGTATCTTATTTGTAAATTTTTTTCTTATTTTTTCAAAATTATAAGACTTCTTGAAAACTTCTACCAGTAAAATTTCAATTGCAGCTCTTAGTCCTCCATATATTATCAAAATTGCACTCACAATCTCAAAAAACCTCACGAAAATCTCCAGAATTACGGAAGTGAATTCCAGTGCCATAATTATTACCCTTCCAAAAAATGCCCGGCCTCAAAACAGACCTCAATATAGATCCCTATCTCACAACTAAAGTCACAACTAAAGTCTTTGATGAAACAAAGAAAGCAGTTTTGAGAATTTTCCCCCGGATACTCTAATTTAGGCTCTTCGCTACTTCATGTGGGTAGCTTGAAATCTAACTTTCCTATTTTTAGATAGATCATATTAATAAAATATTGAATGTTTCGAAACCCTCTGGCATTTCTTTTTATCAATTGTGCAATACTGTTAATACCTTCCAAAATGCCGTTAGTAATTCCGGACTCAAAGTAATTCAAAATTCCATCCCAATGGCTTTTAATTGTCTTAGCAACTTCAATTACTGCTTCTAATCTGCTATGAGTTGCCCGGAAATACCATTTTATAAGGTATTGTTCAGCTTCTTCTCGATTTCCACATTTCCAGAACTTTCGAAGGCTTTCTTTTATATTGTATGCTCTTAGTGTCTTGAGTTTCTGATTCTGTAATTCTAAAAGCCTTTTCCTTTGTTTTTGCTTTAGATTTTCCTCGTTCATAATCCATATGAATTTGGTATTTTTTAGTTCCTTATTTTTTTTGTTCCTGTATCCTTACTTCATTGACTCCTTCATTCATCGCTTTCATCACATGGAATTTGTCGAATGTGATTTTTGCTTGTGGAAGTTCTTTTGAAATTCCACTGACATATGAGGGGGACATGTCACAACATACCGATTTAATATTGCTAGGATTTCCATTATGATTTTGCAAATCATCACTAAAACTGGTAACAGTAGACGAGTCTTTACCCTCACAAGCAAATATCACTTTAGAATCTTTTATATCAGCAACTAGAGTTATGTATTCATGTCCTTTCTTGCGTGAAGTTTCATCTAAACCAATCTCAACTACATCAGAAAAGTCTTCTTTGGATC
>Ga0074193_1000493_pt1 | contig 64349 bp, 68 predicted proteins | sample EPASupsiteHSE605_FD_64523 | JGI IMG/M metagenome (GOLD analysis project Ga0074193, IMG submission 64523) | Bioremediated contaminated groundwater from EPA Superfund site, New Mexico - Sample HSE6-05 | ecosystem: Environmental > Aquatic > Deep subsurface > Groundwater > Contaminated ...
ACTCCAACATTTAAAATCCTCCATGGGCAAGGTGATTGGTCATACTCAGCAAACAGCAGGCATTACCCACGAGCAAGCCAAAGCAACCCAATCCATTACAGAAATGGTCATGGCATTAAAGGATGTTGGGGAAAAACTCCTTGCTATGGCAAAGGCTAAATAACAAATGCTCTCTTTCTTTAAAAAACATAAAAAAAACGCCGTCACATTATGTGACGGTGTTTTTTCATTCATATTATTCGCTTACTCCCACTCAATGGTCGAAGGGGGTTTAGAAGTGATATCATATACAATCCGATTCACACCTTTTACCTCATTGACGATCCGGCGAGAAATTTGATCTAATACCTCATAAGGCATCCGTACCCAGTCAGCAGTCATGCCATCTTCACTGGATACAATCCGCAGTCCGATTGTATAGTCATAGGTACGTTCATCACCCATAACTCCTACGCTTTTCATTGCCGGAAGAATAGCAAAGGATTGCCATACCTTACGATACAGTCCGGCATTTTTAATTTCTTCCTGAACAATTGCATCAGCTTCCCGCAGGATACCCAGACGTTCTTCCGTAATTTCACCAATGATTCGAATAGCAAGACCAGGACCTGGGAAAGGTTGACGCCAAACAACTTCTTCGGGTAAATTCAGTTCTCTAGCTAATGCCCGTACTTCATCTTTAAACAAATCACGAAGTGGCTCTACTAGCGCAAATTTCATATCTTCTGGTAGCCCACCCACATTATGATGGCTCTTAATAACAGCAGCAGTATCGGTACCACTCTCAATTACATCCGGATACAAAGTACCTTGTACCAAAAAGTCGATCTCACCTAATTTATTTGCTTCTACTTCAAATACACGAATAAACTCTTCACCAATAATCTTACGTTTTGCTTCTGGTTCAACAACACCAGCAACCTTAGCTAGGAAGCGATCAGCCACATTCGCATAGACTAGGTTCATATTATAGCCATCGCGAAAAGTCTTAATAACCTGCTCAGATTCATTTTTGCGCATAAATCCATGATTGACATATACACAAGTCAATTGATCACCAACAGCACGATGTACAAGTACAGCCGCTACTGAGGAATCAATACCGCCGCTCATTGCACACAGCACGCGCTTATTTCCAACTTGCTTACGAATTGCTGCAATCGCATGATCAACAAAAGATCCCATATTCCAGTCGCCACTGCACTGACATATCTTAAACAAGAAATTTCTTATTATTTTCATTCCTTCAGGAGTATGTACTACTTCCGGGTGAAACTGAACGCCATAAATATGTCGCTCTGCATTCGACATGGCAGCTACCGGAGTACCTGCTGTATGAGCTGTTACAATAAAATTAGCAGGTGCAGTTTCAATATAATCACCATGACTCATCCATACCTGTGTTTCCGTTCCGAGCTCCGTAAATACATCGATATTTTTATCAATCGTCAAATGAGTATTGCCATATTCACGAGAGTCCGAATGAGAAACAACACCACCCAAAGTATGTGCTGTTAACTGCATACCATAACAAATCCCAAGAAGAGGAATATTAAGTTCAAATACCTTAGGATCACATTTAGGAGCATTCTCTGCATATACGCTGGAAGGACCACCCGAGAAAACAATACCTTTCGGGTTCATTTCAGCTATTTTTTCAACGCTTGTTTTAAATGACACGATTTCGCAGTATACACCGCACTCACGAATCCGTCTAGCAATCAACTGACTATACTGACCACCAAAGTCCATAATTAAAATTAATTCATTTTCCTTATTACTCATATTGGAATTTGCCCCTCCTATGTTTAAATAGTAAATCAAAATATAGCATATAATATTAGTTATTGTAAATACCTTATAGAAAAAATTCGGCATTTATTTCTAAAATACTTATCGCAGGTGCGATTTTGCCTATATTCTAGTAGTTTATCACATTTTCTCAGTAAATTATACAACTTATCTATTTTCGTGCTACATATTTCTTTTCCCTGCATCCTAAAATAAAAAAAGACCTGGTTTTCACCAGGTTTCGACATATATAACCAAACCATGTAGTTGATACTCTATCTAATAGGCAATCGTCGTGGCTGGGCTAACAATATAGCTGCCCCCTTCTTAGTTCAGTGTTTTATATAGTTCAGTGCTTTTGTATTCCTTTCTCAGCATACTGCTCTAATAATTGACCCACTGTAACAATTTCATACCCCTGCTCCTTAATCTTTGCCAGCAAAATAGGCAAAGCCTCCGCAGTCTGTACGGGAGTATCAGAAGCATGCAGCAAAATAATGCCACCAGGTTTTAGACGCTTTATCACTCTTTCTACAATCACATCACGTCCTGGATTTTTCCAATCTAACGAGTCAATATTCCAGATAATTGTTTGATATCCAAGTTCCGCAGTAGTCTTCAATGATTGCTGACTATAGTGACCATTTGGCGGACGAATAAGTTTCGCATCGACGCCCGTCACTTCTTTAATTAAAGCATGTGATTTTTCAATATCTTCTTTTACCCATTCTTTACTCATATCACCATAATTTTGATGACGGTAACCATGACTGGCAATTTCATGTCCATCAGCAGCGATCCGTTTTGCCACCTCTGGATACTTCTGCGCCCACGGTCCCATGATAAAAAACGTCGCTTTGATCTGATTTGCTTTCAATGTGTCAAGAATAGACGGTGTAAATGTATTCCCCCAAGAATGATCAAATGTGAGCGCCACGACCTTTTTTTCCGTACGAGTACTCGAAATGGCGATTGGTCCTTCCGAAATCATTTCCGCCACTTGAATATACATAGCGCCAATCGCAAATAATCCTACAATCCCATAAAATAAATGCCGATGATTCAATATCTTTCGTAAATTTATGATCATACCACTTCCCCCTTTTGCCACATAATAGTATGTATGCAGCAGGATAGGAAATTTAGAACCATGCATCTTTTAATAACTGTATACCCTCTCGAATTTTATCTGCTGGTATTCTAGAAAAATATAAGATAATTTGTGGATGTTTTTCATCCGTTATCTCCCAATAATAATCTTGAATGGGAGCTACCTGACAACCTTTAGCAAGAGCTCTTTGTACTAATTCCTTTGATGTTAATTCCGACTTCACTGTTAAAATCATATGCAGTCCTGATTCCGTATTCTTAGCCTCTACATGATTGCCCATAATGTCTTTAATCGCAGCAAATAAAATCAGGCTCTTTTCCGAGTATAATTTACGTAACCTACGAATTTGTTTTTCCAAATGACCATCTTCCATAAATTTAGCAAGTGCAAGTTGTTCAAGAGTAGATGCCCCTTGATTATATAATGACAAATTACGCTGATAAAACTCTAGTAATCTTTCCGGCAATACCATATAACTCATTCGTATCGAAGGCGGTATGATTTTGGAAAAAGAACTTAGATATACTACATTCCCCTCACTATCTAGCCCTTTTAGTGCTGGAATGGGTCGTCCAAAGTAGCGAAATTCACTATCATAATCATCCTCAATAATGATCCCATTTACTTTTTTCGCCCAATTTAATATACCATTTCGCTTACCAATGGGCATAATATAGCCTGTTGGAAACTGATGAGATGGACTTAGATATAATAACTTTGTTTTGCTATCCATCAATTCTTCAATATCAATACCATCTTGCTTCATCTTAATCGGTAAAATGGTAAAAGAATTATCGGCAAACACCCGCCTGCCATGTTTAAATCCCGGGTCTTCAAAGGCAATGCTGCTATGTTCGAGTTTTAATATACTGCATAACGTATTTAATAAGCTTTGTACACCCGGTCCAATGATGATTTGTTCACTACGGGCATAAACGCCTCTTGATTTTTTAATATACTTGGCAATTTCCTTGCGTAATTCTTCTTCGCCTTTATTATGACCATACCCGATTAACCGTTCTTTATTTAAAAAAACTCTACTGATATATCGTTTCCATAATGAAAAATCATACCCTTCTATATCCATTTCTCCACTTGAAAAATCATATATAGAATCACCTTCACTACTACTTGGCTCAGCGGTATCATGATCGTCTATCATAGTATGAGACAATTTAAAGGGTATACTCTCAACTCGATTTACCGTATAACGGGAGCGATCACAATTTTCGATATACCCTTCACTTACCAATTGCTGATATGCTTTTTCCACTGTAGTTTTGCTCACAGAAATACTATTGGCAAGATCTCGAATGGAAGGTAGCTTCTCCCCTTCTTGCAATCTATTTTGCTCAATTTCAGCTTTATAATGTTGATATACTTGTATATATAAAGGCTCTTCTTTGGTTGAATCCATGACAATCAGGTTCATAATCTACCTCCGTTAACTGTCTCTATCCGAAATATACATTTTAGCTATAATAAAAAGACTAAGTACATTTTATACTATACTTAGTCTTTTTGAAACCTAAAAATTCTTATCTTCTTTTATTGGATGTCCAGCTACTTATTAACGTTCCTGTATTTCTCTCAAGTCTCTTTCATGACGTTCATTTTCTTGCCGCATTTTTTCAAAACGTCCTTCTCCAGGTCCATTTCCATCCTGATCATATGCCTGCATGACTGGTGCACCCTCTATATGTCGTGGTGATGCTTCGATTAAAGATGCACCCACCCCAAATTGCATAAGTCCTGCCAAGGAATAAATCGCGATCTTTTTTACAATATGATTCAAAATTAACGCCCTCTCTATTTGTTATTTTAATTATATTATAGAAGCGTTACAAAAATATGACCAATTTATGACAAATTTGTGAACAATTATAAGAAATCACTCGCTTTCAGCCAAGTCCTCAGACGCAGGTAATTAAAATTTATGAACCGTTTTTTACAGTTTGCCTCATTAAACACATATATTAATATAGATAAATAAAAACCAGTATTGACGTATGCCAGTACTGGTTTACTTGTGTGGCGAGGTTGCTATGAGCAAGTTAGCGGTAGTTAACGTAAACGACATATTCCCTTTTATGTTATTTTTTTTGTTCCTTAATTCGATCTAAAATTCCAGTTTCCTGTATGGTTTTAGTTAATTTTATATTATCATTTATCCATTTTTCTTGGAATTCTTTTGGATCAACATATTCAATTTGTATTGCAAGGGCATCCGCACTTTTTTTAAATTCTGGGTCAGAACACATCGCTTTAAACCCTTGTACTAGTTTTTTTTCAATCTCTGGCGGTAGTTCTTTGGGTGCTGCGACTCCATACCAAGAATTAAATATAACATCAAACCCCTGTTCCTTAAATGTTGGTATTTGTGCCAATATAGGATCACTGTTTCTCTGTTCAGACGATATTGCGAGTGCTCTTATAGTACCATTTTCGAGTTGTTGTTTGATTGATAATGGACTCATAAAAGCAATTTGAACATGTTTTCCTAATAAAGCAGCAGTTGACTCACTAGCACCACGGAAAGGTACTTGTTCAATGTTAATATCTGCGACTTTTGCAAATGTTTCACCAACGACATGTGGGAGTGAACCTACACCCGAATGAGCGAATTTTAGTTCTCCTGGATGCTTTTTAGCATATTCAATTAATTCATTAGTATTCTGCCAAGGCTGGTCTGCTTGAACTATCATTACCAACGGCGAAGTCGAAATTTGCACGATCGGTTCTAATGCAGTTAAGTACTGATATCTAGTAGTTCCATATAAAGGTTGTAATAATAATTCGGTGGTAGTTAAACCAAGGGTATAGCCATCAGGACTAGAAGTAGTAAGTTCATTCCAGCCTATGGTCCCAGTGCCTCCGGGCTTATTTACAATTACTAAAGGTTGTCCAAGGTATTTAACTAACACTTTTTCCATCGCTCGAGCCAAAAGATCTGTGCCTCCCCCTGCATTAAAAGCGACAATCATAGTAATAGGTTTTTCAGGGAATTTTTTAGTACACGTTGTGGTTTTGTTTGGCATCTCGTTACAACCTCCTATTATTATCGAAATAAGTAACAAAAATACTGCCAATAAAATCAAAGGTTTCTTCAATACGTCATTACTCCTTCCATAAAACATAATATATTACTTTTAATTTACTTGTTCTACAATAAATGGTAATTCCCTTCTTCTTAAGCTAAAATAAACGTAAATAATGTAATTTTTTTAGGCATAAAACTAGCCACCTTTCGGCAGCTACCCTTTAGCACTAACTATTCGTTTCCATACTATTTTAATCACGCAGTACAATATTTACCAAGTGGCATGACATGTACAGGCAATCCAACCTTTAGAGATTTACTGGCATAATAATGCCTGCACCTAACAATCGCAATATAGTGTGTATCCATAGTTATCCCCCCTGTTTTTTATATCCTGCCCATCAATATGTTATTTATAGCATAACAAAAAGCACTGACAGCATATTGTCAGTGTACAAACTGCTCTAGCAAAGGAGAGCTCTTTTTTCTACTCATAGCGATAAGTCTTTTAAAACCACACGCTAGTGCGTATTTTTCATTATACAAAAAAGAGGCCGCCCACAAGTCTGATACTCGTGGACAACCTCTATTTTTATAAATTACGGTAACAAATTGGGTATCAATCTGCACTTTAAGAACTCAGACCCTTCGGCCGGGAAGGGCTGGAAGTCTCAAATTACATCATGCCGCCCATGCCACCCATACCGCCCATGCCGCCCATGCCAGCCATAGCAGCGGCGGCAGCAGCGCCACCGTCTTTTTCAGGCTTATCGGCAACTAATGTTTCAGTAGTCAATACCATAGCTGCAATACTCGCTGCATTTTGTAGTGCAGAACGAGTTACTTTAGCAGGATCAACAATACCAGTAGCAATCATGTCTACATATTCTTCGCTCAATGCATTAAAGCCAATACCTTTACCAGCTTTCTTCACGTTTTCTACAATAATAGAACCTTCGCAACCTGCATTATGAGCAATTTGACGTACTGGTTCTTCAATCGCACGTCGTACGATATTCACACCAGTCAATTCATCGCCAGTTGCTGTAATGCCATCAAGAGCAGGTATAATATCGATGAAAGTAGTACCACCACCAGCTACGATACCTTCTTCTACTGCAGCGCGAGTTGCATTCAGAGCATCTTCGATGCGGTATTTCTTTTCTTTCAGTTCTACTTCAGTAGCAGCACCTACTTGGATAACCGCTACGCCGCCAGCCAATTTAGCAAGACGTTCTTGCAGTTTTTCTTTATCGAAATCAGAAGTACTATCTTCGATTTGTGTTTTGATTTGGCTAACACGAGCTTTGATCAGAGTAGCATCGCCAGCGCCATCAATGATGGTAGTTTCTTCTTTAGAAACACGTACTTGACGAGCACGACCAAGGTCAACAAGTTCAACAGTGTCAAGTTTGCGACCAATTTCTTCTGTTACTACAGTACCACCAGTAAGAGCAGCGATATCTTCTAGCATTGCTTTACGACGGTCGCCAAAACCAGGAGCTTTTACAGCTACGGCTTTGAAAGTACCACGAAGTTTATTCACAACCAAAGTAGCTAATGCTTCGCCTTCAATATCTTCAGCAAGGATTAATAGTTCGCGACCCTGTTGTACTACTTTTTCTAATGTAGGCAACAAATCAGCAATCGCGCCAATTTTACGATCTGTAATCAAAATGTATGGATCGTTAAGAACAGCTTCCATCTTGTCAGTATCAGTAACCATGTAAGGAGAAATGTAGCCACGGTCAAATTGCATACCTTCTACTACATCTAGGCTAGTGCCCATACCTTTGGATTCTTCAACCGTGATAACACCATCTTTACCCACTTTTTCCATAGCTTCCGCAATCAGGTTACCGATTTCTTCGTCAGCTGCAGAGATAGAAGCAACTTGTGCAATTGCATCTTTTGTTTCTACTTTTTTAGATGATTTTTTAATTTCTTCTACCAAAGTTTTAACTGCTTTTTCGATACCCTTTTTAATAATCATAGGGTTAGCGCCTGCAGCTACATTACGCATACCTTCGCGAACCATAGCTTGTGCTAAAAGTGTAGCAGTAGTAGTACCGTCACCAGCAACATCATTTGTTTTAGTCGCAACTTCTTTAACAAGTTGTGCGCCCATATTTTCAAACGGATCTTCCAAATCAATGTCACGAGCAATGGTTACACCATCATTGGTAACAGTAGGAGCACCGAATTTTTTATCAAGAACAACATTACGACCCTTAGGTCCAAGTGTAACTTTTACTGCATTAGCTAGAGCATTTACGCCTCTTTCTAATGCACGACGTGCTTCTTCATCAAACAGAATTTGTTTAGCCATTGTATGTAAGCCCCCAATTTATTTTATTATTCTACGATTGCCAAAATATCTCTTTCAGCACTTACAATCAGATACTCTTGTCCTTCAAATTTCACTTCAGTACCGGCATATTTTGAGAAAATAACTTTGTCGCCAACTTTTACATCGAAAGCAACACGTGTGCCATTGTCTAGCACTTTACCAGTGCCAATCGCAACAATTTCACCCTCTTGTGGTTTTTCTTTTGCAGTATCAGGTAATACGATACCACTCTTTGTTTTCATTTCACCTTCTAGAACCTTAATGACTACTTTGTCACCTAATGGCTTAATCATTGAAGAACCTCCTTTATGATGTGTAATATATTTTCGTCGTTGTTAGCACTCAGTAGTAGCGAGTGCTAATCACTTCCTTCATGATATAAAATTAACGAGAAAATTGCAAGTGTTTCATAAGAAAAAATAAGGATTTTTTATAAAAAATTATAAAAATCCTTATTTCGTAGATCAATTTCTCTTTTTTGATGCGCCAATGATGGCTTCAGCTACCTCTTTAATTGTTGCGCGTTTGCTCATACTATATTGTTGAATACGACGATACGCTTCCGTTTCGCTGAGATGATAGGTATCCATCAATATTCCTTTGGCTCTATCTAAAATTTTTCGAGTAGCTAATGAATTTTTTACATTTTCTAATTCTTGCTCTAGTTCCGCAAATTCACGAAATCTAGACAATGCAATCTCCATAGCTGGAAATAAGTTTACTTCCTTTACCGGTTTGACTAAATAAGCCAGAACCCCTGAATCTTTTGCTTTTTCTACGATATCTTTCTGACTAAAAGCCGTCAGTAGTAAAACGGGAGCCAATTTTTCATTTGATATGATTTTTGCAGCTGTAATACCATCCATCTCAGGCATCTGAATATCCATAATGACTAAATCTGGTTTATGCTCTCGCACTAAATCAACTGCTTTCGCACCATTCGGTGCCTCTGCAATCACTGTATGTCCAGCTTCTTCTAACATTTCTTTTAAATCCATTCGGATAATGGATTCATTATCAGCAATAATAATTCGTAGCGCTTCCATCATTAAAGCCCTCCTTCCACCTTATGGGGAATTGTAATACAAGCATGAGTTCCTTGATCATTATAAAGCTTAAAACTCCCGCCAACATCATTCTCAATTAACGTACGTACAATTTGTAATCCTAAACTATTTGATGGCTTAGAATTAAAATCAACTGGCATACCAATCCCATTATCATATATTTCAATTTTATAACTATCAGGAAGCGTCGTGATCTCTACTCCAATCAGACCTTCACGCCTGCCTGTAAAACCATGCTCAATTGAGTTTTGAACCAATTCATTAATGACAAGTGCTAAACTGCTTGCTTGCTCTGAGGGCAGGATCACTGTCTGTCCATTAAAGTTCGTTTGTAGATTAAAATCAGGCTCTAGCATATTTTGAATGACAAGTTCTAAAATATTTTTTGCAACTTCTGCCACATCAATAAACTCTGCATCTTGCTGTGATAAAAATTCATGAACAACCGAAATACTGGCAATTCGATTCACACTTTCTTTGAGAGCAGCCTTTACTTCTTGCGAAGTAGTGCGACGTGATTGCAGACGTAAGAGACTCGCGATTGTTTGTAGATTATTCTTGACCCGATGATGTATTTCTTGAATCACAGCCGATTTGATCATCAATTCTTTTTCTTTCTTTTTCAGTTCCGTTACATCCGTCATAATGACAACGGTACATAAACAAATTCCATTCACAATAATGGGAATGGCGCGTTGTATCAATGTCATATTGCCCGCAACTAATTCAATCTCACAGGCTTTATGTCCAGCCATCACTTGTTGAACGATTCCCATATGAGCTTGGCGTTCATAAATACGTCGTCCGATAATACACCCGACCGCTAAAACCTTATAAATACTATCCGCCGTTGAATTGGCAAAAATAATTTTCCCCTGCTCATCGACAATGAGAATACCATCACTTGCTGACAAAGGTCGATACATTTTATTACTAATCGGTATTTGCACCGTTGCTAACATCAGTTGCGCAGTTTCCAGTAGAAGTTGATGACCTTCTAAGTGAGATTCTTCAATACTTGCTTCAAAACTAACAGCAGCAATTACATTCCCACTCGCATCTCGCACTGGATAAACTTGCATCTCCATCCACATTCCGATGGCCCATTCTCGTTGACCATGCATAACCTCTTCTCTTGTAATGGTCCGCCAAACAAGAGGTTCTTCTGGTGCATGAACAGTCGTTCCTAGTAAGTTAGACTTTTGCTGTACAAAGCTAGTATTTGGCTTTACTTGCGCCACAATTACCAAAGAGTTTTCAGTGCACCCTTTCACATATACCGTAACCTGGGCATGAGATAAATCACTTGCAAGACCAAGTATAGAACAATAATTATCTAATACGGCAATTTGTGCCGGGGCTAATGCAGTCATTTTTCGGCAAACGTCTCCTGCTACTACCATGTTATACCTCCAGCGACAATCTACTATTTTATTCGCAGCATAATCTGCATAACAATAAGAATAGCATTATTCTTTTATATACGTATTCCACTTATGCGTCAAAAATTCCTTGTTATCATTTTACATATTTCTATGCCACTTGACATTTATCGGGCAGCTAATTTCAAGGACGGAACTGCATTTAGATGCAAATCCGCATAGTCCTGAACACTATGTTGATAGTACGCTCTACAACCGATCATGGCTGCATTATCCGTACATAAGATAATGTCTGGATAATAAAATGTAAACCCATTTTGATTGCACGCTTCTGCTAGCTTGGCTTTCAGACCACTATTGGCAGCCACACCACCAGCTAATACAATCTGTTTCACAGCACATTTATCAGCAGCCTGCAATGCCTTACTTACCAATACATCCACAACCGCTGCTTGAAAACTGGCAGCTACATCAGCATGATTGACTTCTTCGCCCTTTTGTGCAGCACTATTTAAATAATTAAGTACTGCCGATTTAAGACCACTAAAACTAAATTCAAAATTATCGCGTCCTGTTAGTGCTCTTGGAAAAGCAATCGCTTCTGGATTTCCTTCTTTCGCCAACCGATCAATATAAGGACCACCAGGATACGGTAGTTTCATTACTCTGGCTACTTTATCAAAAGCCTCACCCGCTGCATCATCTCGCGTCTGACCTAACAGTTCAAAATGATTATAATCCTTAACATGAACCAATGAAGTATGCCCCCCTGATACAACCAAAGCCATAAACGGAGGCTCTAATTCAGGATGGGATATAAAATTAGCAAAAATATGTCCTTCTAAATGATTGACACCAATCAATGGTATATCTGTCGCAAAAGATAGTGCTTTCGCTACCGATACCCCTACTAATAACGCTCCGACTAAGCCTGGGCCATGCGTTACACCAATCGCAGTCATATCAGATAAAGTGACTCCTGCCTCACGCAATGCTTGATCAACAACTGGAATCACATTTTCAATATGTTTGCGCGAGGCAATTTCAGGTACAACCCCTCCAAACTTTTGGTGTACTGGTACCTGAGACGAAATAACATTTGACAATACCGTCCGCCCATCAGCAATTACAGAGGCTGAGGTTTCATCACAACTCGTTTCCAAGGCCAAAATCAAACACGGCTTGGTGGATTTTTTTTCATCATCGGCCAAAACGACGGCCTCCTTTTTGTAACATTTTCTTTATTCATACCATATTATAACTATCAACAATCACCCTATAAGCCACGCAAGTGGCTCTTTTTTGCGCAGTCATCAGGGTAATTGATCACACCACATAATCATTGCATCTTCTTGTGTATCCGTATAATAATTACGGCGTATTCCTCGGGATACAAAACCAAATTTAGCATATAGCCCCTGCGCCACATCATTAGACGATCGTACTTCTAGCGTCATACTCAAAGCACCTCGATTTTTAGCATGTTCCATTAATGCTCCCATTAATTTTTCGCCTAATTTTTGTCCCCGATATGCAGATAAAATTGCTACATTGGTAACATGAGCTTCATCGACAATGAGCCACATCCCTGCATAGCCAATAATTTTCCCGCTATCCACCATCACTAAATAATAGGATAATTCGTTTTTCATTTCTGTAACAAAACCCATACGCGACCAAGGTGTGGTAAAAGCCTCTTCTTCCACAGCCAGTACGCCATCAATATCCATCTCATTCATACGCCGGATCATGATAGAATTCATACGCCCACTCCATGGCTACGTTCCCATAATACTTCTGCTTCTGAACGCCGAATATAGACAGGTTCTAGTGCCATCACATCCTGCGCTAACCCTTTCTTAAGCAGCTTATGACCAAGTCCAGCCACACTACTTGCTCGTTGAATGATCATATGTGGTTCTGCTAATACTAGATTTTTCTCGATTGTCTGTATTTTTTCACGATACATGACCGCTGACTCACCTAGCAATACTGCGGGCTGACTATATTGAGTCAATGTTTCAAGTGCTTGATCGATGCCGACAACAGTTGCCGGCATCAGTTCCTTGAGTTCACCCTTTTTCCACTCAAATAAAGCTTGATATACATTGCCTTTTTGCGCATCTAAAATAGGTGCTAAGATCGCTCCAGGTACTGGGCATCCATAAGCCATAGCAGCCAAAGTAGGCACCGCTACAACCGGTATATTCAGCGCATAAGCCAACGCTTTGGCAGTCGATAAACCAATGCGAAGACCCGTAAAAGATCCTGGACCAATACTAACAGCGATTGCTTTAATATCAGTTTTTTTCACGCCAGCCATCTCAATAATTTTGGCAATATGCGGCATTAATAATTCAGAATGAGTCTTCTTCGTTTGCAATGTAATTTCAGCCAATAACGTATCAGCAGTCGCTAATGCTACGCTAGATACCAACGTAGCGGTTTCTATAGCAAGAATGGGCATACTTGTTTCAACTCCTCACAGATCTGTTCATAACGAGTGCCAAAGGCGCGAACATCAAAGATCCGTTCATTTACATTTTCATTACTTTTTATATCAATCCATAAATATTCACTCGGCATTTCTTCTGGAAATTTATCTGGCCACTCTATAATAGAAAGCCCTTGGGCTTCGGTATATTCATAAAAACCAATATCAAATAATTGCTCCGCATAATCTAAACGATAGAGATCAAAATGATAAATTGGGTAATCCGCTTCATATACATTTAAAATAGTAAATGTAGGACTATTTACTACATCTTCAATACCCAAAGCTTGCGCCATCCCTTGTACCAATAAAGTTTTGCCGGCTCCTAAATCACCAGCTAAACACACGACTTGCCCAGCCCCCAAAAGATTAGCTACGCATTGACCAAAAGCAAATGTTTGCTTTGGCGAATTTGTCTTAAAATGCAACATAAACTGTAAATCCCCCTAACGAAAATGGTTGTAGCCCTTCGCTTCTAACAATGAAGCCTGGCCATCCTTACTAACCAACAATACCCCTTGGCTCTTATCTATCACTTCACCAATCACGGTTACGTTGGCACCAATATCAGACTGTACTGCCAGTTCAAATTGCTTCGGACAAATGGTAAAGAGTAATTGGTAGTCTTCGCCTCCATATAAAGCATACTCTACTGCTGATTTCCCAAGCATAACAGCCGCCTCTTGAAGTTCAGATGACAGTGGAAGAGAATCTGCATAAATACGCATTCCAACACCACTAGCCATCGCAATTTCATTGGCTTCACTTGCCAGCCCATCACTAATATCATTCATACTCTTTGATCCTACCATTGCTAACCTAGGTCCTGCGATGACCTGTGGCCTTGGCATCAAATGACGCGTCACGAGTGGCGTAGCAAAGCCATACTGCTGCCAATCCCCCTTACTTAACAAATCCAGTCCACAACCGGAATCTCCGAGCGTACCAGTAACCACAACCAGTTCCCCTACACTAGCACCTGATCGGCGCTGTAGTTTTTCAGGCTGCACTTCCCCTATAACCGTTACATTAATGACTAATCCATTCGGACTGGCGACTGTGTCACCACCTACAATATTGACATCAAACTCACGACAAATTTCTTTCATGCCATCATATAAGCTTACAACAAATTCTACCGCTAACGTCTTAGGTAAGGCAATCGAAATAACAGCATGCCTCGGTATACCCCCCATCGCTGCAATATCACTTATATTCACTGCTATCGCTTTATAACCAAGTTGCCAAGCACTACTAGTGGATAAGTCAAAATGGACATTTTCTACCAACATATCAGTTGTGACTAATTGCAATTGCTGTGCGGTTGGTTTTAATACCGCAGCATCATCACCGATCCCAATCACCACACTCTCACTATGGTGAATCGTATTTTCTTTTATTCTATCAATTAAGGAAAATTCCCCTAATTGCTTCAGTTCCATTTTGTCACCACCATTCCTTTATCATTCCCAAATATATTAAGGTTCTGCCTGCTTCCGATAAAATCCTGCAGTACTAGTATGCCATATAGATAAAAAAAGTTGTATCTCAGAAAGCAGCAGCCCATAATGGACTGCTGCTTTCATCACGATTTCTTTATTTTTTTATAATTTTTTCTGAACGACTGAGTGGTTCACCAGTCTCCAAATGTCCAGAAATGGTATCAATCTTTTTACCTTCTACTAAAATTTGCACTTTTTGTATATCATGAAATTCAGTCAAGGTATTCACAATTGAACCAACCAATAATATTTCCGATGCCGATCCACCCTTATTATTTTTAACTAACTTATCATTAAAATCAACATATGCAATTTTATCTTTAATCCAAATCTGTCGTAATGCCGTGCCGCTAGGTACCACTGATAATAAATCAACATTTTTGGTTCCTGCTAATAACAATTCCATCGCTGTTTGTGCAGGATGATCATTTTTTACAACAACATGACTTTCCCCAACCAGATACATCGCATCTTTCGTAGCATTGTACACGGTTATAATCATTTTTTCTTGACTATTTGAAGACGCTGGATCCTTTTGATTATCAGGTATAGCGACTTGTTGCTCCGTACTTTTATTCTCTTCTTTCGGAGTCAGTTGTGCTGCATCATTATCATTCGCACATCCGCCGATAAAAGTCATAAGAAACATGAAAACAATGGCTAATAGAGTTTTACTACGGAACATTAGGAGCCACCTCCTTTTCTAGCTGCCTGAGCAAAAAACGACTCTAACCCCTGCACAATACCTTGGGCCATCTGTTGCTGAAACTTCGGTGTATTGAGCAGTTTTTCCTCATCAGGATTTGATATGAAACCCAGTTCCGTCAATACCGCTGGCATCTCCGACCGCTTTATCACGTAAAATCCTGCAACCTTTATTCCTCGATCCTGCATGATGCCACTACTCGCTAAATGGTCTTGAATATTTTGCGCTAGCATTGCATCATATCCTGATTTTTGATAATAATACGTGGTAATACCACCGACCGAAGGATTGGAAAACGCATCAATGTGTATGCTAACAAATACATCCGCCTTATTATTCGTTGCTATTTTGGTTCGAGCGCCAAGTTCTTCTGCCCCACTCGCATTCGGTCCATACACATCTACATCCGTTTGCCTTGTCATTACGACTTTAGCACCTGCTCGCTCTAATAAACTCTGCACTTGTTGCCCAATTGCTAACGTAATTGTTTTTTCTTGCGTTTGACCAGGTCCAATGGCACCAGAATCACTACCACCATGTCCAGGATCAATTACAATCATTTTATCTTTTAAACCAGCCGTAAAATTATAGCTCGCCTTAGGTACAGGTTTATTGATATCAATGACGATACGAAACGATTTGTTATTCGCAATATCACTTGGTAACGTAAACACTCTATAATCACTTTCTTCAATCATACGGGGTAAATCTACAATAATTTGACTGCTACTGGCACTTTTTTTTACAAAGCTAACTTTTTCAGCAATCTCCCCTTTTAGTGCTACCGAGCTATCGATACTTCCTACGGTTGCCCCTTTTACATCGATTGTCAAATTCGGACTAGTTTTGGCATTTAACGAACCTTTGACTGTAACGGGCCCTGTCGTATCAATGACCAAACGCAATTTACTAGTACCTTCTATTGCATCCTTGTGCACCGACCAACGTACATTGGCTAGTTCATTAGACGCAGCTGCCATAACAGCCTGCGGTGCCATAAAGACCATCACCAATAATAAACTTAGAATAATACGATACAATATAACACCTCCTTATTTCATAATTTCATACGCAATTTATCTGCACACTCATTATTGTTGTCCACTTGTTCATTATTCGAGGTTTTTGATATAAATACCTGCCATTTGGTAGAAAAAATAATCTTTTTTTGTTAGAAATAATTGCTATATGAATGTAGCATAATAAGGATTTGTCTATATGTCAAGAAAAAATCAGGATGGTTTTTAACCATCCTGATTTTTTGCTATGACTTGTTCTAAGAGACGCTTTGCTTCTTCTTTCGCAGATTCAGTAGCTTCATAATCCACTTCTAAGTTGATTTGCAAGATATCGCCTTCTTTTACTTCACTAGGCAGAATATTACGCGGCCATATAACTTGAACTTCATCATCTCCCAATAATAACACTGCTTTTGAACCTTCAAAACGATCAATAACACCCTGAATGTTCATGCTCTTATTTCTCCTTTGCAATCTCATAGGTTTTACCATCACTCGTAATGGTTACCGTACCATTTTCATCTGTACGATATACTTTTAGTTTAGCCGCAGCAAACTTTTTCAATGTGGATGGATGAGGGTGATGATAGTCATTATTTGCACCTAAGGAAATGATTGCCGCCTCTGGTGCAACTAATTTTAAAAACTCAGGTGAAGAGGAAGTATTACTACCATGATGACCAACTTTCAGCACATTACTTTTAAGTTCACCAGCATATTGTTTTAGCATAAGAGCTTCTGATTCCTTTTGTGCATCCCCTGTCAATAATATAGAAAATTTATTATAAGTCAATTTTGCAACAACGGAACTATTATTTACTTCTGCATCGGCAATAAGCGATTTGTCTGGAGCTAAAATTTTAAGTTTAATATCTGCCCCAATCACGACTTCACTACCAGACGCTACTACTGTAAAAGGTATCTTTTTCTTGTCTACTGCCGACATATATTGGCGATATAACGCTGTAGTTGCCGTTTTACCACTATCATAAATTTGCCCTACTTTAAAATTCTCAATTACTCCAGGCATACCACCTAAGTGATCGGCATGAGGATGAGTAATAATGACTTTATCAATCGTTGTAATACCTTCTTTTTTTATGTATGCAACTAGTTTATCGCGAGTAGCAATATCACCTGTATCCACTAATATATTCTGTCCTGCGGCCCGAATTAAAATGGCATCCCCTTGCCCAATATCTAAAACCTTAACTATCAATAATGAATTTTTTTCACTTTTTGCTACCTGACCTTGTTCCGTTGTTTTGGCCGTACTCTTACCACAGCCTGTCAGTACAACCATCATGGCAACAATGAATAACATGATGAGCCATAACCCCTTGCGCATAGAAGCAACCTCCATAACCGTTAATATATATACCTTCTTTTTAATAGCAAAAATAGGCAGCTTCCTGCCTATTTGTTACTACTATTCACACCTCAACTAAACCTAGACTCACTTTTATTGCTTCATCAATCATACTCATAACATCTTCACTCAAATGAGTTACTTTCTCCTTTAAACGACGTTTATCTATCGTACGTAACTGTTCAAGTAAGATGACAGAATCCTTTTCTAATTTGGAGTTTTTAGAACTTATCTCTACATGAGTAGGTAACTTCGCTTTAGAAATTTGCGAAGTAATGGCTACTACAATAACAGTCGGACTATATTTATTACCAACATCATTTTGAATAACTAAAACAGGACGATGTCCGCCTTGTTCTGAACCCACTACCGGACTTAAATTCGCATAATAAATATCTCCACGTTTTACGACCATCATTATTCACGCTCTGCTAGCAAGGTAGGCATTTCAAACACATCGGCATCTGCCAGCAATCCTTCCTCAGCTAATTCAATATTAATCGTAGCCATCTCTTGATATCCTTTACGCATCATATCTCGTACCTCTTTACGTTTACGTTCTTCGATACATGAGCGCATAGCATCACGCACGAATTGACTACGGCTTAATTTTTCTATAGCAATAATACCATCCACTTCTTGAAGTAAACTATTTGGAATACTAATCATAATACGCCTCAATTCTGCCACGCCTTCACCCCCGCCAGTTAACACATGCTTTTATATAGACTAATTATAAGTTTTATATATATAAATGTCAATTTTTTTATATACCGCTTTGTGAATTGGCGAATGATAAATAGCTGTTTTATATATACACAGACCTAATACGATTATTGTTCTCGCTATTAACCTCACTATAATTAAGTATGTATAAAAAAAGATAAATTATGCTACTCATTTTCTTGAATCGCAAATATCGTTGCTGGCAAAGCCCTAATCATATCGCTAGCTGTCATACCAATCATGCCATTTCGAGCTACAATATCACCAGCTAAACCATGAATATACACACCAGCTAGTGCTGCCTCATGACTTGACAATCCCTGCCCGATTAGAGTAGCAATGACTCCTGTTAAGACATCACCAGTCCCCCCTGTAGCCATACCAGCGTTACCGTTTATATTAATATATACTTCACCATCAGGAAATGCTACTACTGTACGTGCCCCTTTTAAAATAACAATACTGCTCCATTCCATCGCAGTTTGCCTAGCGATATACACCCGATCTTGACTTACTTCCTCAGATGTTAAACCAACAAGCCTTGCCATTTCTCCTGCATGTGGCGTCAGTATCGGCACGGCATTAGCCTCAGCTAAAATATCAGTGTGATCGATTAACGCATATAGAGCATCCGCATCAAGCACGAGTGGCCGTTCTATTTTTTGTATCATATGCCGTACCGCAGTCATGGTATCCTCATGACGTCCGAGTCCTGGGCCAATCGCTACTACATCACTTTGCTTTGCCCTCTCTTTAATCTCACTTATAGCACCTTGCCCCAAGGTGCCAGATGTCACCTCAGATAGAGGACAAGTCATCACTTCTGTCAATTTAGCTTCCATAATGTCATGCAAACTTTCAGCAATTCCAAGCGTTACAAGTCCAGCCCCTGATCGAAGAGCGGCAGAAGCCGTTAAAAACGCTGCACCCGTAAGCCCTTTAGAACCTGCGACTACTAATACTTTTCCACAGCTACCTTTATGAGCATTTGGATCTCGCGTAACCAATATTTTTTTTACAATCACACTCGTAATCATATTTTGCTTGATTTTTTCATCGATGAGTAGTGCCTTCGGTATTCCAATATCAGCCACCATCACATTCCCTGCATAAGAAGCTCCGGGATATAAGAGTAGTCCCTGTTTCGGCAAAGAAAAAGTAATGGTATGCTGAGCCTTTACTGCAATACCAGACACTTGCCCCGTATCAGCATCAACACCTGATGGTATGTCAATCGCAATGACCATCTTCTTCGTATTATTAATGCTGCCAACTACCTGAGCCATCGTACCAATCAACTGATCTCTAAAACCAGTACCAACCAATGCGTCCACTACGCAATCTGTAAAATTCATCGCAATTTTCACTTTATCCCAATCACCATCATTGACTACTTCAATGACATCAATGCCCATATGGCTGATAATTTGCAAATTAGTTAACGCATCTCCTGTTACAATCGATTCACTACCGATCAAGAATACTTTTACTTTAGCGCCTCGATTATGAAGATGCCTAGCAACAACATATCCATCCCCACCATTATTTCCCTTACCTGCAAAAATGGATATCTTTTTATTATGCAACGTTCCCATAATAGTTTCTATCTGATGCGCTACTTCGTTACCGGCATTTTCCATTAAAAGAATGCTAGGAATTTCATACTCTTGCATCGCTCTTTGTTCAATTGTTTTTATTTCATCAATTGTTACAATCTTCATATCGATTTACCTCCCCATAAAATAGCTTGTGCTGCAGCGTACTCCCGAGCATGTGTCAAGGAAATATAAATATTCGTTACTCCCATGTTAACCGATAAATCTAAGAATTGACCTGTAAGTTTTACATATGGACAACCTTTATCATCTAACAAAATTTCTATATCTTGCAAAGTCCCTCCTGCAAGACCTGTGCCAAAAGCTTTCATCACAGCTTCTTTACCAGCAAAGCGTGCAGCATAGGATGCAGCTTTTTGCACTCCTTTGCTCTCACAGTACTTTTGCTCACCGCTTGTAAATACCCGACGCACAAAGGACTGGCGTATAATGGCATTCGCAATCCGATGAATTTCAATGATATCAATACCAGTACCAACAATCACGACTCTCACTCCATATTATCCTTTACTATGCATTGTACAGTATTGAATGATATTTGCCAATATATACAGATTTTAAAAGAAAAAGACTTGGTTTTTTTCTCCAAGTCTTTTTCTTAGCTAACTACATTTTATTACTCCGCATAATCAGCACCTCGACTCGCCGATTTTTCGAGTGCCCATCGGGTGTATTATTATCTACCATCGGGCGATATTCACCATAGCCAATTGCACTAAATCGCTCCGGTTTCATATTTTCCCGTGTTAATAAAAATTTCATAAAATTAATGGCCCGCATTGAACTCAGTTCCCAATTGGATGGAAATTCCCGAGTCCTAATTGGTATATTATCCGTATGCCCTGAAATAACAATTTGTTGTGATAATACACTTAATATTTTTGCAACCTCATTCCCAATAACTAACGATTCCGGACGAAGTTCAGCACTACCAGAATTAAACAATGCGGAATCCTTAATGCGAATCATCAAACCATCTTCTGTAAGAACGGTAGTTAAGTCACCTGCTAAATTATTTTTTTGCATATACTTGTCTATTTCTCTTTTCACTTCTGCAAGTTGCACGGATTCTCTCAGATAAGCCTGTTCTTTGGCAGTGTCTTTAGACTGATCTGGTTTAGAGGCATCTACTTCTGGAGTTATCGCTTGATTATTGTCAAAAACAGATGGACTACCACTAAAGGCTGCACTGAGAGACTGAGCCATCTGAGTAAACTTTGCTGCATTTGCATCCGCTGATGCAAATAGCACAATGAATAATGCCAATAGCAGTGTCAATATATCAGCATAAGGAACCAACCACGATTCATCAGTATGTTCTTCATGATGTTCAGCATGATGCTTCTTCTTTCTAGCCATTATGCTTCCTCCGTCTTAGCCTTTAACAAATCACGTTCACTTTGAGGAATAAATACTAATAATTTTGCTTCAATTGCAGTTGGCGAATCACCAGCTTGCAATGATAAAATTCCCTCAACCATCATTTTTCTAACATCCACTTCTTTTTTTGACATCATCTTTAACTTATTAGAAAAAGGATGCCAAATAACATATCCTGTAAAAATACCAAGTAGCGTCGCCACAAAAGCCGCCGCAATGGAATGTCCTAATTTTTCAATATCATCTAGATTTCCTAGCGCTGCAATTAGTCCAATAACAGCACCAAGTACCCCTAGTGTTGGTGCATATGTACCTGCCTGGCTAAAAATCAAAGCACCTACTCGATGCCTTTCTTCCATACCTTGAATCTCCGCTTCTAATACATCGCCTACAAAATCTGGATCAAGACCATCAATCACCATACTCAATCCTTTTTTGAGAAAAGTATCGGTTACCTCTTCTACACGACTTTCAAGAGCTAAAATACCTTCACGTCTAGCAATCTGTGATAGCTCGACAAACATTTTTAACATCTCGCCTTTTGGCATAAAAGCTGGCTGTTTAAATAACGTTTTCATTAGCTTTGGAAAACTCTTAAGAATATCCATAGGAAAAGCATTAAATAAACATGCCACTGTACCACCTATGATAATCAAAAACGCTGCTGGATTTATAAGCGCCGCTGGGCTTGCCCCTTTTAATGCCATCCCTACAACAACCGAAAATACACCTGCAATCAAACCAATTACTGTAGACTTCTCCAAAAATATACCTCCTACATCCGCTTAATGGATATTTTTTATTTATTTTTACACAGTTCACCTTTTTTTACATAATCCTGTATATTATTAATAACTTTTATTTAATAATTATTCATAATTATTATTTTGATAATATAAACATCAATCTTACATTTTGTAATCATCAATACCATATCACTATAATTTCACATATATTACTTATTTCTTCATATTTTTTAAGAATCCTTTTTTTATCGTATCAACATTGTAGTATTTTAATAGAAAATGCGCCTAATACAAAAAAAGAACCCGTATAAGGGTTCTTTTCATGTATTAAGCGCGTTTCCCAAGTTCTTTATCGATATAAAGAAGGGAGCCGCCTTTATCACCAACAAATTTCAGTCTTTCTAATATAGCAGAAGCAGTTCCTTCTTCTTCTACTTGTTCTTCTATAAACCATTGTAAGAATATCTGAGCAGCATAATCTTTTTCCGTAATCGCTACCTCATATAATTTATTGATCAGAGAAGTAATTTTTATTTCATGAGCTAGTACCTTACTGAACAATTCAACTGGAGTTCCATATTCAGCAGGCGGAGCATCAATCGCTTGCAGTGTAGCACGACCACCACGTTCTCCTAAATAATTTAATAATTTAAAAGCATGACTGGTTTCTTCTTGATATTGCACTTTAAGCCAATGAGCAAAACCTCTTAAATTTTTACCTTCACAATATACAGACATCGCCAAGTAAAGATATGCGGAATCCATTTCCTCTTTAATTTGATTGTTAATTGCATCTTGCAGTTTAGTATTAATCATGTTAATTCTCCTTTCTTTTCAAATCGTTTATTTTCTTAGACTCATTGTAGCATAGTTCCTATTTTTTCTCAATTAATTTCCAATGTTTATTGATAATAATTATTTACAGAAAGTTTTATTAAGAATCTCAATAAAACTTTCTATATTAACAATCGGTGGGTGACACATAAAATGACTACATATGTGTGCTGTCGCTTTACCATCAATTCTTTTATACGTATCTTTCTGCTCGCTTGCATCGCAAAAATTAATCATTGTTTCAGGATAGAAGGATTGATGAACTGCATGAAACATTGCCTGCGTATCAGCATCCTCAATTGAACCAGTAATTGTTACCTTTGTCTTTTCTGTAAAATAATAATCAAGAGCCATCATGAAGTACGTATAGCTTGCAGGATATCGCATTGCTTCGCTAGCAAAAGTACTTAGCTGTTGCTCTGCCATTACATTCCATTGACTATCATTTGTCACATCAGCTAACTTTAGCAAAGCCAGCGCAGCAACTGAATTGCCTGATGGAATGGCCCCATCATACAATTCCTTAGGACGTATAATTAATTGTTCACCATCACTGCCATAGAAATAAAAGCCACCTTGTTCTATATCCCAAAACAAATTTTTCATATCCTCAGCTAGCTGTATCGCTTGATCTAAATACTTTTGCATAAAAGTAGTCTGATACACTTCAATAAGCGCCATCAATAGAAAAGCATAATCATCAAGATAAGCCAAATGAGCAGATTCCCCCTCACGATAACGCGCTAAAAGGCGACCATCTTGGCGCATAAGTTTAGTATATATAAACTCAATGCCATTTTCAGCTACCTTAGCATATTGATCACACGCTAACACTTGAGATGCCTTAGCAAAACTAAGAATCATCAATGCATTCCAAGCAGTAAGTATTTTGTCATCTTTATAAGGATGAATCCGTTTATTTCTAGCTGTATAAAGAGATTCTCGTCCCTTTTTTAGAATGTCCTCGACTTCAGCAACATTCATATTAATACTCGTAGCATATTCAGGAATATTGCGTCCAATCAGATTTAAAATATTGTTTCCATGCTCAAAGTTGCCTTCAGGTAATATGTGATAGCAGTCAGCGAAAATCGGTCCTATTTTTTCGCCTAGAATATCCAGCACTTCACTTCTAGTAAAAACATAAAATTTACCTTCCACCCCTTCTGAATCAGCATCTTCGGCTGAGTAAAATCCGCCTTCTGAATTAGTCATATCTCGAAGTACATATATCAAAATTTCTTCAGCCACTCGCGAAAATACAGCATCGCCAGTACATTGATATGCCTCAAGATAACTATAACTAAGTAGTGCATTATCGTATAACATCTTCTCAAAATGAGGGGCTAACCATTTTTGATCAGTAGAGTATCTGGCGAATCCATAACCTAAATGGTCATAAATTCCGCCTTGCCACATGGATGTAAGTGTCTTCTTAACCATAGCTAACGCTTTTTCTTCTCCAGAATGCTTCCAATACCTAAGTAAAAACATCAGATTGTGAGGAGTGGGAAATTTTGGTGCCGTACCAAATCCACCATATTGATTATCAAATTGCTGTTCGAGTTGTGAATAAGCTGTGCCTAAAATAACCTTGGATAATGCAACATCCTCATCTACTACTTTACTATGTTGCAACATTTTTACCACATCATTACTAGTGCTTACAATCTCATCCCGTTTACTTTCCCAACCACTTTGTATCCTTGGTAAAAAGTCAAGTAGTCCCATTCGGCCCATCTTACTACGCTTCGGAAAATAGGTCCCGGCAAAAAAAGGGTTCTTATCTGGAGTCATCAGCACCGTTAGCGGCCACCCGCCCTGCCCTGTCATTGCCTGACATACCGCCATATAAATACCATCTATATCAGGCCTTTCTTCTCGGTCCACCTTAATTGATACAAAATGAGCATTTAATACATCCGCTACTTCTTGATCCTCAAAGCACTCTCGTTCCATGACGTGGCACCAATGGCAAGTAAATCAAAGTAACATCCTTACATTATTTTAAGCATAACTAGGAATAGCCTATGGACAAAAATACAGGACGATTCTCACGCTGTGCTTTCTGAAAGGCTTCTGCTCCCCATGGATACCAGTCCACTGGGTTGTTGGCATGTTGGAGTAAGTATGGGGATTTTTCGTGAATTAGGCGATTGGGTTTGTTGGTGTTTTGACTGTTTATATCGTGATTTTTTGTTTTTGGATCGTAGTAAGGTTTGTTGTCCATGGTAACGCCTCCTAATAATTTATGTGATTAGGTTGTCCGTTATTAGCTCGACTTATAAGAAAAAAACCTGCATGAAATAATATCCATGCAGGTAGATATTTAGCCTCTACACTTTATTAAACATTATAAAGGTGAATTGCTTAGTTTTTATCTGAATTGCCTCTTAGTAAGTACCGTACTTTTTCCAAGCAATGTTGATCTACACCACATCCTTCAATAAGATATTGATCGAGTGAATGATATTGGCTATCAATTTCTTGTAAAGCATGTTCCAGATATTCCTTTCGAATTTCCAGCATCGGTTTAAAACGTTCTGATGAAACTCGCCCAAGGCTCATCCAACGAATATACGGATAGAAATCAAGCATATATTGCCTAAAATCAATGGTTGGTCCTTTATGTACTAAAAACCAACAAAAATGCCAACGATTAAGGTCTTTATCTTCGCTCAGTATCGGCACATGTTTTCCGTTTAGTTTTCATTTTTTCACCTCCGAACAAGGAAATCATCACCTTTTCTTATATTTCTATTATATCATGTTACTAAGTCCTTTATTTGCCGCCTATTCCATGACATGCTAATCTACATACGCAAATAGACATTAGTCAATAATTTGACCAATGTCTATTTTAAAACGTGAATCAAAATCATCCAGAACCCCTTAGGATACCAATAATATGAGTAATTCTAATAACAATAAAAGCATCACCCCTGCATTCTACAAGGATTAATGCTTTTTTTCGCTGATACATGATAAATTCTCTTGTTTTTTATTTATCCAGAAGTTTGTCATGGTTTAGTCACAATTTCCCTGTATTATAGATAGAGAATAGGATTACATATTTGAATGGGGTGACCGAATGATTAAAAAAATTACTACAGTACTAGTAATACTTACATTAACTATTTGCACTACAACTGCTTTAGCGGCATCAACGCTCGAAAATGAAATAAAGAACGACTTAAGAGGATTTAATGGCCGAGTTGGAGTGTTTGCCAAGAACCTGAATACCGGAAGGACAATTGAATTTAATCAAGATGATGTCTTTCCTACGGCTTCCACCAGTAAATTAGTTATCGCGTTGGCTACCTATAAATACCTGTATCCCAAAGCCGGAACAGATAAAGCCAATCAATATGACCGAGATATAGAATTAATGATGACTATCAGCGATAACAACTCCTTTCAAAAGTTATTAAACGAAATGGATACAAACAACAAAGATGTGCTGAATAAAGTTATTAAAGATCTTCATCTTCGTAAGACACAAATACATAGTGAGACTGCCTTTAACAACTATCAATATCATAGCATAACTACACCATATGAAATGGCGAAAATATTTGAAAAAATCTATACTGATAAATACCTAGACAAAAGTAAAAGCGAGCAATTAAAAAATGAACTAGCTAATACAATTTTTCATGATGAGATTCCTCGCTATATGATGACACCGGTTTTCCATAAGGTTGGCGAATTAGATGAAGTACTTTGCGATGTTGGGGTAGTTCAAGATGGTCGTGATCCAATATTAATCAGTTTTTATACAATGACCACCGATCACAATTATTCTAGCAATTTTATTGCAACCGAATCAGCAAAACTCTATAATGCCTTAAGAAAAAGATAATACTGCATTGCCTCACCCTAGCTCCTATGGGGTACAGATACTTCATGATCAATACCCATTTGAATTTTTTTGACTTTTTCTTTTGCATCAACTTCATCAACCCTATCGCGTCCACAATAAGCAGTCCCAATATGCGCTTCCATATTTTCTATCGTTTGCTGGATTTTTTTCTGATAAAATGCCGTCATACCGATCATACGGAGGTCTGTAAGAAAATCAACCTTATTAGCCTCCATTTTATTCTTCCCTATCTCATTCAACTCATCCGATTTATCAGCAGAATTCTCCTTCACGCCCGTAGCTTTTTTATCTTTATTTGTATCTTTATCTTTATCTTTATTTTTATCCTCGTGGACAGAAGTCGTACCAACCAAAATCTTCATGTCCTTCCCAATAACTATATACGTGTATTCTATATCCCCTTCAACTACAGTAATATATTTCCACCCTCCCGAACTACTATTATCCTTCGACATCGATCCACTTTCACTTCGCCCACACGCAATCTGCTCTTTCGCTAACAGTGAAAATCCAGATATATCCATTTGCTTCATCTCCCCTATGAAATTAGTACTGAAAAGTTCTATGTATCCGTTATTCCCAAATTATACGCATCTTTTATAATTATCGTATAATTTTGGGAATAACTTTACTCTTTTACTGAAAAGTTCTTAAATTTCCATTTTCCAGATGCGCAGATATCATTGAACGCAAATCTGTATTTAATAATTGTATATAAAATTCCTGTATTTACTAAATGCGATTATTGTAGATCTTTTTTCAGCAGTTCCTTGATTATTTTTGCCAATTTTTGCGCAACTTGCAGCGGTGGTTGTTCTCTGGAATACTTTTTCCCACCTACTATCCAACCATCTTTTGTCACAACAACTTCTGACTTTCTCTTATCATCTTTCATAAAAGTTGTCCTTCTTATAATAGGTTATTAGTAGATTGCAGAGAGGAATTATAATATATTTGTCGTATATAAACAAAAAATACCATTTTTTATTGTTTAATTCCTACAAGTATTACATTACAAATGAAGGGGTGTTTATCTTGAAACAGGATCATTTAATCAATATTAAATATGTGGATATTTTAAAACTGATTGCCGAACTAGAAGCGGAAATAATTCCAGGAGGAATATTTTTCCTCTTCATAGAAGGTCGTACAATCAAATGGAAGATAGCTTCTAATACCTTTGACATGGATATATTCAGTGTGGGGTCATCATTAAAAGAAACGAGCATAGCCGCAAAAGCAATGAATGAAAGACAAGTGCTGATAGAAAAAATACCCAGAAATATATATGGGATGAGACTCACTACAATGGCTATACCACTTGTTGACGATTCAGGAACTCCAGTTGGAGCATTTTCTATCGTTCTCCCCAGATTGCACCCCATAGCTAAAAGCTTCCCAGATTTTGCCCCTATAATCACAGAGCTATTTCCTGAAGGAGCATTTTTGTATATGTCCGATTTAACAAAAATCGCTTATATCCAGCCATCTCAAAAATTTATTTTACCTAATATGCATGTAGGATATGAGTTAAAAGAAACAGATATAGCTTATAAAACTATTCATTCCGCTAAAGTACAGATGGTAGAAATAGGAGCAGAACGATATGGTATGCCTGTATATATAGCAAATTACCCATTGTATGATGAGGATACAGGTAAAGATGTGGTAGCCACTCTTGGAGTTGTGATTCCGAAAGCTGCTGCCGGTAAATTAAAAGTTATGTCAGAGCACTTAGCTACCAACTTAGTTGGTATATCAACAACTATTGAACACTTAGCAGAAAGTGCTACCAAAATAAATGAAACTGAACAGGAATTATATAAGTATGTACAATCTGTTACTACTATGGTAAATAAGATAAACTCCATTTCTGAATTCATTTCCTCAGTATCTAGTCAGTCAAATATGCTGGGGCTCAATGCCGCTATAGAAGCTGCTCGCGCTGGAGAAATGGGCCGTGGTTTTTCGGTTGTTGCCGATGAAATTAGAAAACTAGCAACCCAATCAAGCGAAACCGTACAACAGATTAAAGCACTAACACAGGATATTATACAAAATGTAAATGAAGTCGACAAGAGAAGTGCTACTTCTTTGAGGACAAGCGAGGAACAGGCAGCGGCAACACAAGAGATTTCTGCCAGCATCGAAGAGTTAACAGCCACAACGGAAGAACTAAATAGACTGGCACAAGAACTGTAAACTTACATGTCGTCCTTTTACTTTTTTATAGTATTGGGAATTTCACATTTGTAATCCGGAGAATATATGTCACCTTTAGGATAGACCTCACTCTCTGGTGGATGGTGCACAATCATGCTGTTACAATATGTTCTGTTGAAAATGTTACCTCAGTAAAATCAATCTGAAGGTTGTCACTTAGGTAATCATGTTGCTTGATTGCTAGCTCGTTTAGCAAATTTATACTTCCAGAAAAGTCTTTAGTCTTATCTGCGCCCGTCAGATAATCTCCACTGAATAGAAGCAAATCGGCTTTTGGGGTTAATTGAGACAATGCCTTTAGAAATTCAGAAACGGGCGATCCCTTAAATTCACTGATTAATAAATCCTGCTTATAAAACAAAGAATCACGATGTTAAACTAAGATATAAGCACAAAAAGGTACTCTACGCATTGCGTAAAGCACCTTTTTGTCGAAGCGTATTTACAAATATTAAACCTGGAACTGACTGACCGCTACCTGGAGATCATGAGCTAACTTGGCAAGACTCTGACTAGCCGACGCAATTTCTTCCATTGTGGCTGATTGCTCCTCAGTCGCACTCGATACAGTCTGTACTTCACCAGATGCGCTTTTAATCAATTCATCGATCTGTTTTACCGATCCAGCAATTTGTTGACTACCGATTGCCATCTGATCGATGGCAGTCGATATTTTCTGCATTTGCCCAGATTCTTGCGATATTAACGCTGAAATTTCCTGGAATATATTTCTAGAATCATTGACGACTTGTGCTCCTAATTTAACTTCACGAGTCCCACTATTCATGGCGACTACGGCTTCATCTGTATCGCCCTGGATTTCATTAATCAGTATCGCAATTTGCTTAGCAGCTCCCTGAGACTGCTCGGCCAATTTACGCACTTCTTCAGCTACTACAGCAAAACCACGTCCCTGTTCACCTGCACGCGCGGCTTCGATAGCAGCATTTAAAGCCAGCAAATTAGTCTGCCCCGCAATGCCAGAAATCGCATCTACAATCTGACCAATTTCTTTAGATCGTCCACCTAGTTTAGCCACTACATGAGCTGAGGCGGTAACCGTTTGTTCAATTTGCGACATTTGTTGTATCGCTTTATCCACTGATTTATTGCCTTCATTTGCTTTATCAGTTGCCCGAGCCGATTGCTCAACAACTCCACTGGCATTAGTAGCAACGTGCTGAATACTGACTGACATTTGTTCCATCACCGCAGAGGTTTTGGCCGATGCAGACAATTGCTCGTCCAAACCTTTTGCCACATCACTAATTGAACTTGCAACCTGATTGGCAGCTTCAGCCGACTGCTCCGAACCAGCTGTCAGTTGTTGAGCGGCTGCAGCCATCTGCTCTGATGAATGGATAATTTTCACTACCATATTACTGATACCTTTGGCCATTTCATTGATAGCACAAGCAATATCACCAAACTCATCCCGCTTTGTAATAGGAATAGATTCCCTTAGGTCGCCCTTGGCATATTTCTTGGTAAAATCAAGAATGATGAGCAAGGATTTATTTATGTAACGAGGAATCACAATCGTCATAGAGCCTGCTATAATCATCGCCAAAATACCCAAAACAACCGAAACCAGTATTACCTTTTTTACTAATTCTAAGATAGCTGTCATTCGACTATTAACGATTTGAGTGTTTTCTTCAACTAAAGCTCTGCTACCTTTCATAATTCCTTGAGCAAAGGGCACAAATTTTTTACCACTTTCAACAGACAATGGGACTAACGCTTGTGCCCGATCGCTATTGCCTGCCTGCTGTTCACGACATAACTCAGCGACAATAGGCACAAATTCATTAGTGGTACCTGTAATATATCCATTCGTATCACTTATTAATTGATCAACCACAGCACGTTGATCCGCATCTGTTACCTCTAATATTTGTTTTTCGATTCCTAACGCAACATGTAACTTATTAGTAAAGTTCGCTAACATTTTTTCATTGGCATATGCGACAGCACCTCGTGCTTCACCGACAGCACCCGTAAATTCACTATCTACTTTTAAAGATAAGGTCAACCTTGTATTGGCCCTTTGTAGCTCAATTACTTGATCTTTAATTCCGCCAACGGAATAATAAGAAATTCCACTTAATAATAAAATCAAAAACGTCATTACCATAAAACCAAAGGTAATTTGAGTGCCAACCTTCATATTGCTACCCATTATTTATCGATCCCCCTTGCATTTTTATTTTTCCACAAATAATTCCATTATGTTTTAGGATTCCTCTCCGTTCTCATATCACGAATGATACTAAAATTATCATTTATTTATCAATCCACCTTATCTCGAACTAACCACCATAAACAAGAATATGGATACATATAATATATTTACCACATAAATACAAAAATCCCTGCCAAACTCTATAAAAATTCTGCATTTTTTGTAAAATTGTAAATATTACTGTTCCAATTAGAAATTCTACGCGACTCTCCCCTTTTTTAGCATCTTTTTTATTACATGACACTTTTATAACTTTGCAGTAAATCGACATTGTGATGACCTAGTAATGTATATCCACAACTAGTCACCCTTTTTCTTATGTTAGTGTCCAATCTATCATACCATGTCCAATTATTGATGCTATGAATTACTATACAACCCCCAAAAAGCAAAAAGCATCACCCCCTGCATTCTACAAGAATTGATGCTTTTTTTCGCTGGTACATGATAAATTCTCTTGTTTTTTATTTATCCAAAAGTTTGTCATGGTTTAGTAACAATTTTCCTATATTATAGATAGAGAATGGGATTACATAGAATACTTATTGCGCTTACACATTTTCATTTGAAATTTTTTTGACCTTTTCTTTTGCATCAACTTCATCAACCCTATCACGTCCACCATAAGCAGTCCCAATCTGTGCTTCCATGTTATTCATCGTTTGCTGGATTTTTTTCTGATAAAACGCCGTCAAACCAAGCATACGGAGGTCTGTAAGAAAATCAACCTTATTGGCCTCCATTTGATTCTTCCCTGTCTCATTCAACTGATCCGATTTGTCAGCAGAATTCTCCTTATCGCCCGTAGCTTTTTTATCTTTATTCTTATCCTCGTGGACAGAAGTCGTACCAACCAAAACCTTCATGTCCTTCCCAATAACTATATACGTGTATTCTATATCCCCCTCAACTACAGTAATATATTTCCACCCTCCCGAACTGCTATTATCCTCCGACATCGACCCACTTTCACTTCGCCCATACACAATCTGATTTTTCGTCAGCAAAGAACTACCCGATATATCCATTTTCTTCATCTCCCTTATGAAATTGGTACTGAAAAGTTATATGTACCCGTTATTCAACTGATATGATAAATGTGATATGTATTATACGAATCTTTTATAATATCGTATAATTTTGGAAATAACTTTACTCTTTTACTGAAAAACTCTATATTTTCTACTTTCTGGACGTGCAGATATCACCAAACGCAAATATGTATGTAATAATTGCATACAAACCTCCTGCAAATTATTTCATTTTTATATGCTCAATGGTTTAACAATCTCGATTAATGTAGATCTTTTTTTAGCAGTTCTTGGATCACTTTTGCTATTTTTTTTGCTGCTTGTATTGGTGGCTGTTCTTTGGGATATTTTCTACCACCTACGATCCAGCCATCTTTGGTCATAACAGTTTCTGGCTTTTTCTTATCGTCTGTCATATAACCTCCCCCTTCCCAAGTATTACTTTTCATAATTGATCTTTTCAAGTGCTTTCACCAATAAGGTTAAAATATAGTTTGTACTTGTATCTATGCCAAGTTTTGCCCCTTCACGTACAATGGCCCCATTAATATCATCGATTTCAGTAAGCCGGTGCTTAGATAAATCTTGTAGCATCGAAGATTTGTTCTTAGCAGTTGCTTTTGCTACAGCTAGAACTTGAGCTACTGGCTCATCATAAGGCAAACAAACACCTAGAGACTGTGCTACATGAACGGCTTCAAGGACAGCCTTTTCTAGCAGTTCATTGGTTTCAGCATAGCTTGCAAGCTGCCCATTTTCCAGACCCGTAATACCAGTAAGGGCGTTAATACCAACATTGATGACAAGCTTCCCCCAAATAAGTGAAGTAACATTTTTATTCACCATGGTCAAAATTCCTGCCTTTGACAACGTAGCGGCAAGCTGATAAAGGCGTGGACTAACGTCTCCAGATAAATTGCCGATATGAGTATCCCCTGCTCCACCATGCATGATTCGTCCATGACTCAGTAGCGTGGCTCCTTGCGCTGTAGTACCAACAATAATTCGCTCCGTGCCAAGAACATCAGCTAGTTTTTCAGCATTACCATAACCATTTTGCAGAGTAAGTACCATAGTATCTGGTGTTAACAAACCAAGTGCTGTTTTGGCAACTACGCTGGTAGCTATCGATTTGACAAATATAATAATCAGATCGACTAAGCCAACGTCTTGTGGCTTAGTTGTAGCATTAGGTCTGGCATTCAAATCGCCATTTTCCGAACAAATCACTACACCCTTCTCACGAATCGTATGGATTTGATCATCACAAATATCAAGTAGCCAAACCTCTTCTCCAGCTAACGTCAGTAATCCGCCGAATAAGCTCCCCATAGCACCAGCACCAATAATTGCGATTTTCACAACAATTCCTCCCGGCCAATAAAGTCTTTAATAAACATCTTCTTTTTTCTTACCATAATAGCAATCAGAAAGTGCGTTCCCATTAATCGGAAACGCACTTTTCTCTTTTGAACATAAAGGTGTGAGCTGGCAATCATTCCTGCCTATAGTGAGTAAGAAAGTCTTTTAATCTTGCACATGCATATTTCAACTGATCCATATCCGCCAGATACACAACTCGGAAATGATCGGGTTGCTCCCAATGAAAGCCACCACCGTGAGTAAGCAGTATTTTCTTTTCTTTTAAGAAATCTAAGACGAATTTTTCATCATCTATAATCTTATATTTTTCAGTATCAATTTTAGGAAATATATAAAAAGCAGCTTTCGGTTTTACAGCACTAATTCCTGGTATATCATTTAAAGCTTTATATATATATTCCCGTTGTTCATATACCCTTCCGCCTGGAAGCAATAACGCATCAGAGCTTTGCGTTCCACCAAGTGATGTCTGAATAATGGACTGAGCTGGTACATTAGAACAAAGTCTCATCGTTGATAACAAATTAAGCCCTTCAATATAACCTTTTGCTCTCGATTTATCACCACTTAAGGACATCCAACCGCAACGATAACCAGCCACACGATGCGACTTGGAAAGTCCATTAAAATTTACCACCATTAAATCTGGTGCTAGAGAACCAATCGCTACATGTTTAAGTCCGTCTAAAACAAGTCTGTCATAGATTTCATCCGCAAAAATAATTAGCCCATTCTGTCTCGCTACTTCTACAATCTCTTCTAATATTTCTTTTGGATATAATGCCCCAGTAGGATTGTTAGGATTAATTACAACAATCCCTTTCGTATTCGATGTAATTTTACTCTTGATATCCTCTATATCTGGATACCATTCTGCCTGTTCATCACAAAGATAATGAACCGCCGTTCCTCCGGCCAATGTAACGGATGCTGTCCATAAAGGATAATCCGGTGACGGCACTAATATTTCATCACCATGATTGAGTAATCCCTGCATGGACATGGTAATCAATTCACTTACACCATTACCGGTATAAACGTCATTGACTCCTACATTCGGAATATTTTTCAGCTGGCAATACTGCATGATTGCCTTTCTTGCTGAAAAAAGGCCTTTAGAATCAGAATATCCTTCTGAATCTCTGAGATTGAAAATCATATCCTGTACAATTTCCTCAGGCGCCATAAATTTAAAAGGAGCAGGATTGCCAATATTAAGTTTCAGAATATCTGCCCCCTGTGCAATCATACGATTTGCTTCATCCATAACCGGACCTCTTATATCATAACAAACACGATCTAGTTTTGTTGATTTTTCAAATTTTTCCATTTTATCTCCTTTATCTATTGAATCAATTATTTTTTCTATCATGCTGAGAAAAAAAATCAACTAATAATATAGCGGTCTTTTTCTTAGTATTATTATATATCTTTTAGACAAAAAAAAATTAAATCCTGCAAAATTCATAGTAGAATTCTTGCAGGATTTTCTGTTATTACTAGCGACATCGATATATTTTTTACACTATGAAGCAAAATGATCAAAACATGAATCATGCGAATTCTTCATCATATTCTTTTTCATTCATAGCGCCTTGTTTATTATTCATAATGTAATAGCCATAGATCACGGCAAACGTTAACAAAAACAAAATAGAAATCCGATACATCATCGCATAATTGGTATGTGTAGCAATTAACCCTAATACTACAGCACCAATTGCATATCCTAAATCCAAAGAAGATAAAAATGTTCCATTAGCGGCGCCTTTACGCTCTGCAGGTGCTCGTTGAATAGCCCATGCTTGTAACGAAGGATGAGCCGCTCCATATCCTAAGCCATAGCATAATGAGGCTACAATTAAAGAGTACATTGAAGTCGCATAGGATAATAGACCAAGACCGACTATCATAAATAGTACTCCTGGTATTATTACAAAAGCATGTCCCTTTCGGTCAAATAATTTTCCAGCAAATGGACGACTAATTAAAATCATTGCAACATGACCAACAAAATAGATTCCGACATTTTCAATACCAGTTTCCTGCCCAAAGAGCATGATAAAGCTCATAATTCCACCAAAAGTAATCGAATGCAGGAAGCACAGAAAAGCAGGCAACAATGCACTTTTCTCAAATAAGTCATTCCAACTGAAGCTTTTTTTTACAGGATTGGCTTTCGATATTTTTTTTACAGGATCAATGGATATACCTTGCGTTACCAACATCCCACCAACCACCAACAAGGTAGAAATCAGTAAAATGACATCAAAATTATAACGCTTCATAGCCTCAATTCCTAATACCGTAGCAAAAGATGTTCCAAGAATAATGGATAATGCAAAATATCCTGTTCCTTCCCCCCGGCGCTTAGGAGAGACAATATCAGACATAATCGTTGCTAGCACCGTTGACGTCATCCCCCAACCAATTCCCTGGCAAAAGCGTAGCACTAAAATAATGGTAATTCCTGAAGCTACAAAATAAGAACAATTAAAAATAATAAGGATACACATGCCTGCGATAAGCAACGGTCTTCGTCCTAAAGTATCTGCAGCATTCCCACTGATCGAACGAACAATAAGAGCAGAAATGGAAACAACAGCAAAAGGCAGACTAGCCTGTAGATCATTTCCTCCAATTTGTTTAATATAGAGTGGAAAAGTGGGAATCAACATTAAAATTCCTTGATATACAAAAAAATTCCCAAAAAGGAGTAATAAAAAACTTTTTGACCATAATGTTGTCGTACTGATATCTTCATTTTTTTTCACTTGCATCATAGTTCCTCCATTTATATTACTACTTTCTCATTACTAGAATCTATATAGTAACATCTCTTTCATATTGCTGTGCATTTTGAAAAATTAGTTGTAATAACATTGTAACTTCTTGTTGCTTCTCTTCCGATAAATTAGTTAAAATACTATTTCGATGTTGCCCAATAATCTCACTCCACGTCGAATATTGCTCCATAGCTTTTTCTGTTAGAGTTACCTTTTTTTCTCTTTTATCATCACCTGGAATCCTTATGATGAATCCTTTCTTCTCTAACTTGACTAAACTTTTAGATACTGCAGGCGGCTCAATATTCAAATAAACTGCTAGCACTCCTTGCGTCATTGATCCTCTCGCGTATAGCGTCACAATAATGGACCACTCTGAGTGATAGATTCCATGAGACTCTAATCTTTTATTTACACCCTTGGAAATAATACGGACTGTTTGAAAAAGCTGATGCAATAGCAATTCCGAATTTTTCATACGTTCATCTTCTTTCGCTCAATTAGTTAACTAGTTAAGTATTATTTAATACTATACACTTATAACCCATTTGTCAATCAAACAGAGGGCCTTTGTAAAAGTACTTATAAAAAATCAGCTAAACTACCATAATAACTAAAATAATCGATGGGAGATAGTATTATGGAAAATTGGGATTTTTATTTAGTCTATCAACGAGTCATATATATGATCGTACATTATTGTTCCTTATGGGCAATACTAACTTGCATAATCGCATCTGGTATTTCATGGCGCCTTTTCACACTATTAAGCGCGCAAAACTCAAGTGCCGACGATGCTTATCTTGCCTGGTGGACGACAGTATTGTGGGGTAGCGCATCCATATTTTTTTTCCTTGTTGGCCTTATATTCGCCTAGCTAATCATGCTCACCAACGCCTCTAATATTCACATGAACTGAAACGATCAAAGGGATAGCGGATTTATTCTACTTCGCATTGTTGATCACTGCCTTTCTTCCACCAGACTAAAAATAATAGTATAGGAATAATAGCAAAAGAAAAGAACAAGACAATAAACATACTAAAATGCTGAAATACCATCTGTCGCTCTGGAGTATCAACAAAACTGCTAATAAAAAAAATCAGTGGAAAAAAGACTGGAATAAATATTCGGTGATCATTGTATCGTAAATATTTCCGACAACCTTCTGCTAAAGTAAAATAACTTAGAACCATAGATATATACGTTACTGGTATAAAAAACATAATCATATAGTTTTCCAACCGCTCAATAAAGGTTCCCGGCAGCTCTACACTTTTCATTGCGTAAATTACCGGATATTGAACACTTGCACCAGTCTTCGCAGTGACAGCGCCGATGAACACTATGTCACCCAAGACATATATTGTGCCAATAACCAAAAATCCCCATCCGACAGTTCGAGTAAAACTAACTTTTCCGCGGCTTGCTAATGGCAAGAATACTAGCAATGACTCATACCCTGGATAATATTCTGTATGATCGGCAACCCCCTGCAATATTCCGATAAAGTTATCTGGCCAAAGGGGCAACAGATTCAATGGCTCAAAATTGAGAAAAATAAGACTATAAAACATAAAAAGCATAGGCACTGCAAAAACTAAAATCTGAATTACGCGCAGAATAGTTCCCCAATTCTGCATGACACAGTAAACCACAGCTATCAATAGAACAATAACTAAAAACCCATGCGGAGTACGGTCGAACAGAAATATAGAACTCAATGTAGTAAGCGCTATTGTGCAATTGATGATATTAACCAGCAGTACTGCTATGAAAACAAGAAAAATAATAGCCCCAAACTTTTTACCAACCAAACGAGGAATATATTCACCAATTGTTTCTTCTGGAAACTGCTCTGCAAGACGAATCATTAAATAGGCTGCTGAATAAAAAAGCACTCCAGCTAGCGCTGAGCTCAGCCATGCGAATTGTTGCGAATGACTTAACATATACGTTGATGCGGGGAGAAGCCGGGCGGTAAGTAAACCACCTGTGGCAACTATTCCCAATTGCCATGGTGACATTTTCCCTTTTGTCTCAAGATTCGCCATTACTCCTCACCACCTATTCTAGTTCAATCTTTAGGACCAAGCCTTTTGGGATGGGATTAATCCCTTAGAGATCACTTGATTTGTTATTTTTTATGGGGTTCCTTTAAGGTTACATTCCTTGTTGGCCTTATTTTCGCCTAGCTAATCATGCTCACCAACTCCTCTAATATTCACATTAACTGAAACGATCAAAGGGATAGTTGGATAAATTTCCTCCCAACGATCCTTAATTTTTTTCCATTCAAAGGGATGATACCCTTTTAATCTGGCCTTAGCGTTGGGAAGATCAACACCTAGCTTCTGTTGAAACGCCCAGTAATCTCTAGCGTTTTGTGAAACATCTTGGGCAATTGCCTGTTCTATACTGTGCAAAAACAGCAAATCATGCATATCATGTGTAGCAGTACAATTCATTTCACCAATATTACCCTGCATCGTAATATCAAGAGTAAAATAGATAGTATCTCCTTCAATATGCGGAGTAAGCTTTGTATCATGCTGAAATAACTCATAGACAATCTCCTGCTCTGGATGCTCAGGGCACTTGATGGATATAACTGCTGACTTTTCCGTGCCAAAGATAAACTTAATTCCTCGGGTAAGATACTCATCAGCGTATCCCATCAGGACGTCGTGTTTAAATAAAAAAACCCCGCCTAATTTAAACACGTTATCGATATAGTCCAGCCGTGGTAGTGCGTAATCAGTGCCATTATCCATTGCTTGGATAATATAACCCATATCAGTTCTGGCTCCGCCTACATGAATGTTTTTCTTGTGGTTTCTAAGTAGACCGTCCAGATACCGCCCGCCTGGCTCTCCTGTTGGTGGATTATACTGGGCAATTACTTTAGCTTCTCCAGGGGTAATAAATATTTTTGTGCGCGAACGCATTTCTGGGTCGCGACGAAAAAAATCAAGAATTGGTCGTAACCCGTTTTTCTTTACAGCAGCCTCGCTTATGACAATGGCACCAAGGTGTTCAAAAAATAAGCTCTTACTACTCTGACCGAGCATATCTCGTACCATTTCAAACATGGGCTTACCGGTGTCTGAGATAACAAAAGTTTTTTCAGCTTGTACCCCTCCTTTACTTTCGTTTTTAGCAAGTTTTAGAATCTGAAGACTCAGCATATATTCTTTCGTACCTTGCTTTTGTACAAAGGTCTGCGTTTTTGCTATTTGTTTTTCAGACTCTGATTTTTTTACAATATCAGCATCATCAATTGCAGCAACCAAAACAAAATTGCGGTCTTGCGTTTCTTTTGCATCCCAACACCCTATTGTAAGCATGCAAATACAAAGGCCAATCCCTACTGCAACAATTCGCCAGACTATAGTAGCAATATTCCCTTTATTTATTCTACTTCGCATTGTTGATCACTGCCTTTCTTCCGCCAGACTAAAAATAATAATATAGGAATGATAACAAAAGAAAAGAACAAGGCAATAAACATACTAAAATGCTGAAATACCGCCTGCCTCTGTGGGGTATCAACAAAACTGCTAACCAAAAAAATCAGTGGCAAAAAGACTGGAATAAATATTCGGTGATCATTGTATTTTAAATATTTCCGGCAACCTTCTGCTACAACAAAATAACTTAGAGCCATAGATATATACGTTACGGGTATAAAAAAAATAATCATATAGTTTTCCAACCTTTCAATAAAGGTTCCAGGCAGCTCTACACTCTTCATTCCATAAATCACCGGTTCGTGAATAAGTTCAACGGTTTTAGCCGTAATACTGCCGATTAACACGATACCACCAAATACATATATCAGTGTGATAACCAAGAATCCCCACCCTACAGTCCGCGCGAAACTAATTTCCCCGCGGTTTGCTAACGGCAAGAGCACTAACAATGATTCATATCCTGCGTAATAATCCGTGTGATAGGCAACCCCCTGCAATATCCCGATAAAATTATCTGGCCAAAGAGGTAACAGATTTAGCGGCTCAAAATTGAGCCAAATAAGGCTATAAAATATATAAAGCATGGGTAGTGCAAAAATTAAAATCTGAATTACGCGCAAAATAGTTCCCCAATTCTGCATGGCACAGTAAACTACAGCTAGTAATAGGACAATCACTAAAAACTCATGGGGAGTACGGTCAAACAGAAATATAGAACTCAATGTAGTAAGCGCTATTGTGCAATTGATAATATTGACCAGCAATACTGTTATGAAAACAAGAAAAATGATAGTCCCAAATTTCTTACCAACCAAACGAGGAATATATTCACCAATTGTTTCTTCTGGAAACTGCTCGGCAAGACGAATCATTAGATAGGCTGCTGAATAAAAAAATACTCCGGCCAATGCCGAGCTTAGCCATAAGAATTGTTCCGAATAAATTACAACATTCGTTGTTGCGGAGAGAAGCCGGGCAGTAAGTAATCCAGATGTAGAAATAATTCCCAATTGCCAGGGTGACATTTTCCCTTTTCTCTCAAGATTCTCCATTACTCCTCACCACCTATTCTCGTTCGATCTTTAGGACCAAGCCTTTTGGGACGGGATGTTAAAAATTTAGCAGGAAATCGCATCAACCCATCCTTCCAATCTTCTATCAGAGTAATGTCAAAAAGATCTCCCAGATAAGATTCACTATATGTACGCAATGAACAGAGAAAAACAATCATCACAATAGAAGTAATAACAACTCCGTACAGTCCTAACACAGAGGCAGCTATCAGAGCTGGAATTCGAAAAAAGCGCAAAGCCATGCCAAAGGTATAGGAAGGCATGCTGAACACGGATAAACCGGCAAGAGCAATTACGACAACCAATAGTGCATTGACTAACGCTGCTTCTACAACTGTCGTACCGATAACCAAGCCTCCTACAACCCCTGCAGCTGCAGCCAGCTTTTGTGGTAACCGGACAATGGCCTCCTGGAAAATTTCCAAAAGTCCTTCCATCAGAAACGCCTCTAATAACGCTGGGAACGGGGTTCTAGCCCTGAGTTCAGCAATAGAAAAAGCCAGCCCAGATGGTAACATACCAGGGTGATAAGACACTATACATACATAAAGCGCTGGCAAAAAGACAGCAATGAGGGCCGACAAATATCGCATACATCGTATTAGGCTTGCTACAGCAGGCCGCTGCGTATAATCATCAACAGACTGCATTAAATCCTGAAGTGTTATCGGAAGCATCATCGCTGTTGGTGAATTATCAACAAAAATACTTATTCTTCCTTCGTAGAGACCAGCAACAATCTTGTCTGGTCTTTCAGTGGCTAGAACCTGCGGGAACGGATTCCAAATTCGGTCAATTAAGAATTCTTCAATATTAGCTGAAAGAATAACCTTATCAATGCAAATCGCCAATAATTGATTGCGGACTTCATCCACCAATCCTACCTTTACAATATCATCAACATATAACAAGGCAACTGAAGTTTGTGTTCTAGACCCAATTTCAAATATTTCAACCTTTAAACTTGGGTCCTTCGTCCGGCGCCTTACTAAAGCGATGTTGTCGCTAAGTGTTTCGTTAAAGGAATCATGGGGGCCTTTTGCAACATCTTCATTTTCAGCCTTACTGATTTGCCTTTTCTCATATTTGACAGCATCAATTGATAACATCTCTGAAATACCATCGATTAGTAAAAGCGAATGACCTTTGAGAAGATCAGTGATTGCTTCTGTAGGTTTTATAACAACTGTAACATTGGCAGCAGTAAGTAAGAGATTAGCAATCTCGTTTATATCACCAACCGGCTTACTATTTTCTAATCTACCGGTTAAACATTCAAGTACCGTCCTTTCTAATTTACTTGTATCTGTTAGTCCGCTTACATACACTAACAATGCCTTCGCCTTGCCTACTCGAAAGGATCGGTACTTAACATCATCACAGTACGCTAAGGCACCGCGCACTAACTGCTCATTCATTTCAATATTGTTCGTAAAGATGAACGGTTGTCCCTCTGGAGCTGTAGCTTTACGCAGATCTTTGACTACAACGTTGATGGCAGACTCAACCTCTTTACTTTTTTGAACTTGCTTTTCTAATTCTGCCAACTTTTGCAGTGTTGTGGTAATCGAAGAACTAGGCTGCACAGTAGATAGCTTATTAAGCCTAAATCGCAGTGATTTGTCCATAACGAATCCCCCTTAGAGATTACTTGCATAGCTTTCCCTAAACTCAATAACCTATACAGCCTACTTTCCATGGCTTACATCAATGAAAAACAGCGAGAAAAGCACCAACTCATATTATCAATGAGTTGGCGCTTTTCTATAGCTTAATTTATCTATTTATTTTGCAAAACTTCATTCATTTGCTACTTATTTCATAGTATTTTTCATTATACATAAGATTTACTCTATTTTACAATCCATTCTTATCCCCATCATCAAGGTCTCTATTCGGCACAATCATAGTCTGCTAATAATAAAGGCAAATTTCCTTGCATCGCCAATCTAAGACGTTTCTCGATTTCAAACCAATTTATTAATGTTAACCATTTTTTAACATACCGCTCACGATCATATTGATAATCAAGATAATATGCATGCTCCCATACATCGGTTACCATTATGGGAATTGCCCCCCATTGAGTAAGGTTCTGATGTTTTTCAGCAGTAAGAATTTCTAAGTGATTCCACGATGGATTCCATACAAGTATTCCCCACCCAGATGCTTCGATTTTAGTAGTCGCAATAACGAATTGCTCTATAAAAGCATCAAAATTACCAAAGTATTTATTGATCTCCTTTATTGTGCATCGTCCCGGTTCACTTTCAAACTTTATAGGTGCCATAATTGTCCAGTAAATACTATGTAAAATGTGTCCAGATCCATTAAATGCTAATTCATTTTCCCAATACTTTATAAATGTAAAGTCATCTTGTCGCCTTGCTTCTACGAGAGCTAACTCCGCTTTATTTAAGCCATCTACATAAGATTTATGATGATGGTCATGATGATACTTCAGTGTAGTTTCACTAATAATTGGTTCAAGTGCATCATATGGATAAGGCAATGGTGGTAATCTATGTTTACCTGCTGGAGTATACTCTCTTAAAAATCCATTATCCAAAAACTCACCCCTCTAACAGTCTTTTATTTTATTATATTTAGCCAACGAGGTGGAGGTGACATCATATCATGAGCTTCTGCTATAAAAAGAAAAATCCCGCATCACTCATGACAAGCAATACAAGATTTTACATTAGCATATTTACTTCTTTAAAGCATACCTACCCACGTGATAGCAACTTCAACGATCAAAGAATGGATTTTTGCCAGTTATACTAAGTGGTATTCCATAAGCAACTTTGACATCTGCCTCGAAAAGGCCGATGCTGATAGCCGCTTTACCAATACTGAACATGACTCGATTATCAACATGATACAATGCAGCGGAGTTTACTGCGGACCCAAGGGCTATCCCAAGATCACCAATGCTGATCGCACATCTTCCTGAACCTTGTGCACATTCTGCACAATCAGTATAGCCACAATAACCACATGGTTTTACTTCGACAGGCTTGACTTTTTGCCCCAATAATACGACCAATGCAGCACGGTCAATGCCATTGGCATCACGTTCAAAAAATTGCATACCTGATTCTTTAGCAATACGTCTCATCTCTGCTGACAATTTTGCTTTTTCTTGCCCATTAACGATCATAGTCACCAGATTATCGACACCTTTCGCTTTAGGAGCTGTCCTTGCCGCTACACACATCACATCCGCAATCTTCTCAATGGTACGTTCTTCAATTTCTTTACTACTAATAATCATCACAATTCCCCCATTTTTTTATAACATCTAACACTTCTTATTATCTCACTTGTTTTAACAACTGCGCCATATTTTTACCCAAAGTTTGAAAGGTCTGTATACCTTCTTCATCTTTTTGAACATCACCTGGATTCAGAGATAATGTCATATTCCAGTAGCTAGAAGAAGGTATAATCATCTTATAGTAGCAATGATTGCCTTTTCCTAAACAATCAAATCACTAGAGAGTAGATCCTTTCCCAAGAATCTACTCTCTATTATAGTAAAGCATATGATCTCTTTTTAGCAAGTACGCACTTTTTTGTGCCTTAGTACCCATTTTCATACCTAATAGTAAATACACTGACCAAGTAATATCTAATTCCCATTGCTGTTACTGTACTACTGATTGTTCACACCATGCAATAGCCGCGGCAAAATCATTTGGCAGTGAAGCTTCAATTGTAATTTGACGATTGGATTTTAATTCTGTAAACGTAATAGAGCTAGCGTGCAACGCTTGCCTAGTCATCCAAGACGTTCGAATTCCATACATACCATCGCCAATGATCGGGTAACCTAAATGCGCTAGATGAAGGCGAATTTGATGGGTTCTACCAGTATCTAGCGTTAATTCTAACAGCGAAGCATTGCAAAAATTCTTGATGGTTCGATAATGAGTAACGGCTTGCTCACCTTGCTGCGTAATGGCTCGTCGATTTGCCAAACTTGGATGTGAGCCAATCGGTGCATCAATTGTACCGGAAGCTGGGCTAACAATGCCATTCACTAACGCCCAATAATTACGTTTTAATGTTCTTTCTTTTAGTTGTTGTTCGAGAATAAATTGACTACGTGAATCCTTAGCAAAAATAACACAACCCGAAGTTTCTCTATCCAGTCTATGTATTGGACGAATCGTGGCCACTATATTACGTTGCTGCAATTCATAAGCAAGATAATTCGCCAATGTACCACTTGTTGTTTGAGCAGTAGGATGAACCAGTTGATGTGCTGGTTTGTTTACCACTAGCATATACGGATCCTCATAGAGTATTTCGATGCAACCTTGCTCAGGCTGAACACCATAGGTAGCATCTTGTGAATTTAGGACACGTACCGTATCACCCAGTTTCACTTTTTTTTGCAAGAAAACAGGTTTACCATTTAATAGAATTCCTTTTTGTCTCGTTAGCTTCTGAATTTTTCTACCCGAATACTGTAAAACCTGTTTCAAATAGCTTTCAAGAACTAGCCCTGCATGTTCTTGAGCAACTCGATAGGTAGTAAATGATTTCATCTGTAAGCCTTCTCTTTCCAGTAAAGAATTTGGTGTACTCTTATAATACAATTCTATGCAGTACTGTAATTTTTTTGTACTATTAGTCTTATTGTCAGGAATATATAGGCAGTCTGATTATAAATTTTGCCCCCTGGCCAATCGTACTATCCACATCGATTTTACCATTGTGTTTATTTACAATAATATCATAAGCGATTCCTAGTCCTAGCCCCGTCCCTTTTCCAATAGGCTTAGTGGTAAAAAAAGGATTAAATATTTTATCTTTAATGTTATCACTAATACCAGTTCCATTATCTTCGATCTCACATATGATATAACCTTCTTCACAGGCTGTTGAAATTTTAATTAAACCTTTTGCCCCATTATGTTGCTCTTTTATTGCATAGACTGCGTTAATGATTAAGTTGAGCCAGACCTGATTGATTTGACCACCATTGACCAATACTTTTGGTATTTCATCAAAACTAGTTTCTACATCAGCCTGATATTTTATTTCATTATTGGCTATAACAAGGGTATCTTTTATACCTTCATTGATATCATACTCGACTTTTTCCCCAGTTTGATCAATGCGTGAGAACATCCTCATACTAGTCACAATTCTACTTATTCTCTCCAAGCCATCGCTAGTTTCCTTGAAAATATCGACCAAATCATCATTAATATAATCAAATTTCAGTTTTTTTCGTAACTGAACTATTTCAGAAAAAGCCGCCTGCATTTCAGGTTCAGATTTTTCAAAGCAACTTTTTTCTATCTCCATATACGCATCTACGATATTATGATAGACAACCATATACTTTTGAAGCGTCTGAAAATTACTAGCCGTAAATCCTAAAGGATTATTAATTTCATGAGCTACACCAGCTGCAAGCTGTCCGATACCTGCAAGCTTTTCATGTTGGATGAGTTGTCCTTGTGTTTGCTGCAATTGATTTAAAGTGATCTGCAGTTCTTCATTTCGTTTATAAAGTTTTTTCTCAAGAGTTTTTTGCACTAAAATATCTTTTTTTGCATCAATAAAACTATTAAAGAGCCTCCCTAGTTGTCCCATTTCATCTTCACTATTGATTGTAAGTTTCTTATCTTCTCGAATATCACCATGCTGCAATGCTACAAAAGTATCCGTAATTCTTTTTATCGGAAAAACAATTCTTTTTGAAACAAAAAACGCAAACGTTCCAGCTAGAACTACACATACCAATATCAATACAATAAAAACAATATTGATCAACTTGATTTTTTGGTAAATCATCCGTAGCGGTATAATACTAGCAACCGTCCAATTGCCAGACCCCGTTTTAGAAAATTTGACCAATTGTTCTTCATTATCTATCACCTGTACAAAACTGCCACTGTTCCCTACAAATTTATCTGAAATACTATCCGCAACTTTTTGTCCAACATATTTTTCTTGAGGATGATACATAATATCATTTTTCTTATCCGCTATGATAAAATAGCCATCCCCTTTTAAATGTTTAAAAGCATCCTCAAAATAATTTACATCATAACTAATAATTAATACACCGACTGGTTCACTTGATTTCTCCCTAGTACCATTCAAAATCTTTACCGCATTGATTACATATTTATGTTCTGAATTCAAATTAATATTTTCTTCAATACCACTCCAATATACACTACGATTTGCTTGTTTTGCTTCTTGGTACAGACGATCTTTAAGCTCAATATTAATGGAACTTACATCAAGTGTTTCGCCCACATGATATTGTTCATTTCTTGTCGAAAATATATCAATTGATACTAATCCACGCAAATTCGTATAGCCACTAAGAATATATCCCATCTTGGCCTGCGTTGCTAATTTTTGATATAAGCTCGCGTCATTTACATTTTTTTCCAACGTTTCCTTAATATCTTGTAACCCTGACAAATTGGCAATAACAGACTCAACGTCATCGCTTGTATGCTCTAGAAAACTTTTCTTTTCATTTACAATATCCGTATGATAGGCATCAATTTCATCCTTTAAAATTATACTCACACTATGTAGAGAAAATATACCAAAGAAAAGCAGCGGCACAACACTGATTAATAGTGCGTATGCTAAAAATTTTCCTGTAATACTTTTAGCGAAACTCTGTACCAAATTGTCCGCCCCCTCTACGAAGCTATTCTAGCTCTTTCTTGCTTACTACTTTTACAGACACATACGTTTCAGGCGCAACACTTCTACCATTAATAAGTTCAACTGCATATTTTATCCCCAAATAACCTTGAACTTCTGGTTGCTGATCGATCGTTACAGCCATAGTACCGTCTCGCAATACCGCTTTCGCATCATCAAGATTGTCAAATCCAGCAACTAAAACATCGTTTTTTTTGCTATCTTTTAAATATTGTAGTACCCCTAAAGCCATCATATCATTGGCACAGAAAATCGCTTTTATATCTGGATGAGTGGCAAACATGTTTGTTGCTACACTATACGCTTCATCAATTTTCCAGTTTGCCGTTTCGCTAGCTACTATTTTTATATTTGCATTCTCACTAAATGCTTTATATGCGCCGTTCTTTCTTTGCTGGGCATTATCAGCAGTTCGAATGCCCTCCAATATAGCTGCATTTACTGGATTTTGTATCATGTCGGCAATATATTTAGCTGATAAATAAGCCCCTTCGTCATTCTTGACACTGATAAAAGGAACGTTTAGTAATCCTATTTTTTGTGATAAATCTACATCCAACCGGTTGTCAATATTTACAATTTTAATGTTTGCATCTTGTGCTTTTTTTAGCACACTGACCAGTTCCGTCGAACTACCAGGTGCAATCACGATCGCATCCACTTTCATACTAATAAGTTCTTCAACAATACCAATTTGTTGCTCTATCGAAGTTTCCATTGCTCCCGTTTTTACAATGAGCTTAACTCCAAATTCTTTCTCTGCTTTGCGCCCACCCTTTTCCATAGCTATAAAAAACGGATTGGTTAATGTTTTCATTACTAGAGCAATTTTCAGTTCTTTATTTTCTTCGACAGACTGTTGCTTTTTAATTGACTCATTTTGAATAAGTCCTTGGGATGGTTTATTGGCGCATGCGACAAAAACCAAACTAACAATCGTAATAATTAATAATAAAAAACTCTTTCTCAATTTTTCCACTCTCCTCAGCCCATTTGAATGAGTACTGCACATCCCAAACTAGCTTATAGCTAATTTTTTAAAAAATCAGTCTTTTTTAGTCATACCCCTCTTTATAAATTACTATTTTATACAAATATTCTATTTTTACAATTAAAATCCTGCCTAAAGATTGTTTTTTCATTATTATATTCCATTCTTTGCTCGCAAAAAATAGCGATGCTGTGAAGCAAAGCCCCCCTTGCTTCACAGCACCAAATCGCATGAATACCATTATATTTTACACAGTCTGGTTACTACTCACTTGCTCATGTACCTCTTTAACATTAGAAATATATGCCTGATCAGCATATACTTGTGAATAACTTGGAGGTAGTTCTTCAAAATCTACAATGAAAAGCTCGGGATTTTTGAGCAGATCCAGTTCGACAACTTGACGATTTTCCTCTTGATCTGATGCAATACGGACTACAGGGGCATTTTTGTTTTTCATATCAACACCAAGAATAATTCCGCTCTGTTGATTATTGAGTCGTACCGTTTTTCCGATCGGATAAATTGCAATATTTTGATTAAATTTTTCAATAATAGCCGGATTAAAATATTCTCCGGCCGCTTTATTCAAAATGGCAGTTGCAAAATATACAGGTGTCGGCAATCGATGTGGCATCCCTACAATGAGTCGTTCATAAACATCAGCAATGCCTATAATCTGAGCATATTCAGAAATTTCATCGCGTTTCGTCCCCATAGGATAACCACTCCCATTCCAGCGTTCATGATGCTGAAAACAGGCAGTAAGAACGTTGGGCGACACATTATAATCGCCTCGCAGGATTTCCACTGAGTAAAATGAGTGCCTTTTATATTCTCTTTTTTCACTTTCTGATAAGTGATAGGAGAACTGCCTTGCCATGCTTTTTGAAAATCTAGTTTTCCCCACATCATGAAGTATCGCTGCTAGACCTAGTTCATCTAACTGCTTATTATCATATCCCATAGCAAGGCCTGTCATAATTGATAAAATACAAGTATTAACGGCATGTGAAAACATGTATCCTTCTTTGCGACGTATATCTAAAATATTGACCATCCGTTCTGGTTTCTGACCAAGTTGATTGATCCATTCACTAACCATTTTTTTTATACTATCGAGTTTTACGCCCTTACCAACACTAAATTGGCGAATGGTCTCTTGTGCAGCACCAATCGCCTCCTGCTGGCAGATGAGACTATAGAAATCCTCTTTCATCTTGAGCACATCTTCAAATTCTGGGTCCCCAATAAATAATGATGTAAAACCTTTATTGCGAAGATATGCAATGTATCTTTCTTTTATAACGATACCTTCATGTAATAACACCGTGCCATCAGTTGCAATAAGCGCTTGTGATAAATACATACCAGGTTTTATCTGCTCTAACGTTATGCTCTGGATAACAATCTCCCCCTTAGGATAGGCATACTTCCTATTACTTATATTATAATATCGAAATATAAGGTGAAATACTTAAAACATCTTTTACCTACACGATCACTTTCGAGTTCCCCGTAGAAAAATGATTATGATATACTAGATGATGTATATTGGCGAATATGTACCTTTTCATATATACTCTAGTATAAGCATATGATTTCGATACAATAGTATGTCTACTTTTTTAAAGGAGTTGTCTTTTTTGAATATTTCAGTTCTAGGATGTGGACGTTGGGGAACCTTTTTAGCTTGGTATGCCAATAAAATTGGCCATAATGTAACGTTATGGGGTCGAGAATCCTCTAAAAATTATTCAAAACTAAATGAAACCCGAAGCAACGACTATCTAACATTGCCTTCGGAGGTTATATTAAGTAATTCTCTAGAAAAATCCATTTCTTCTGCGCAGCTCATCATCATATCGATTAGTGCACAAGAATTGCGGTCATTGGCACATCAAATACAGAGGCTACAAACAACCAACAAAATATTTATTTTATGTATGAAAGGCTTAGAAGCCTCTAGCGGAAAACGGCTATCCCAGGTATTTAATGAAGAAATTGATAAAAACATAGACCTTGGCATCTGGGTGGGGCCTGGTCATGTACAAGATTATATTAAAAACATTCCCAATTGCATGGTCATCGACTCAGAGGATTTTACTATTACCCAAAAAATTGTTACCGCCTTTAGTAGTGATCTCATTCGATTATATTATGGACAAGATTTAATCGGTAATGAAATTGGAGCTGCATCCAAAAATGTAATGGGAATTGCAGCTGGAATGCTTGATGGACTACATTATAGTAGTTTAAAAGGTGCTCTGATGGCTAGAGGCACAAAAGAAATGTCGCGCCTAGTACACGCAATGAACGGAAATGCCGTTACTATCTATGGTTTAAGCCACCTTGGTGATTATGAAGCTACCTTATTTTCTATGCACAGTCATAATCGAAAGTTTGGACAAGCCTTCGTCACAGGTGAACCTTTTGAAAAATTGGCAGAGGGTGTAGCAACCGTTCAGTCATTAAAACATCTTGCCAAAGAGTATCAAGTTGAAATGCCCATTTGTAATGCACTATATGATATTTTATTTCATCATACAGATCCGAAAGAAACATTACTTCACCTTTTTTTGCGACCCGTTACCTTTGAGTAAGGTGTACCACACGAAGAAGTGCCATGACATCCGCTTTACTAAGTGGATGTCATGGCACTTCTTCAATTATTTACGATTACTACTTTTTTTGTTGCAACGCTTGCAGATACTCTCTAATCTGACAAAATAGTTCTTTTTCTACGTCTTCATCAATCGGAAGATTCGTCCAAATATGATTGGATGCCATTGCTTGATAAAATAGCATCGGGAAACCATTGATAATGGTGCATCCACGATTTTTTGCCTCTCTCAGCAATTTCGTTTCATGTGGATTGTAAATCAGATCATAAACTACCTTAATATTACTAAGAATATCTGGATCTATAGGAAACATTTCCGTAGTATTGGACAGACCGACAGATGTAGTATTAATCAGACAATCATACTCTCCCTCAATCTCGTGAGCTTCACAAACTGTAATAGAACCGGGTAAGTGAATGGATAATTCTTTTTGCAGTTTTTTAGCTTTATCGGCCGTACGATTGACAATCGTAACATCACAATGACATTGTAATAACTCGCAAAGAACGGCACGAGCGCCCCCACCTGCACCAAGTAATAGAATTTTTTTATTTTCGATCACTATATTTAATAAATCAAAGGCTTTTATAAAGCCATATCCATCTGTATTATATCCAATTAATCGTCCATTATCGTTCTTTACCGTATTCACAGCTCCATATAACTGAGCCTTTGGATCTATTTCATCTAGATAATTCATAACTGCTTGTTTATGAGGAATCGTAACGTTGAATCCCCCAAATGCACCTTTTAGTACCGTCACGGATTCTTGCAGGGTGTCAGAAGGCGTTTTTAAAAGAATATATTTACAATCTGCCTGCTTAGCTGCAAAAATACTATTTTGTATGATCGGGGAAATACTGTGGCTGACTGGATAACCGATTAAGGCAAATAATTGAGTTGCTCCTGTGATTGTATGATCCATATATATCGCCGCCTCTCTATTTTATAACGCAAATGTAATGTGGGTTAACGATTCTCTGCCTCCTTATCATATTATTTTTGGCAAAAAAATAAAAGGTTCTTTTGATAAAAAAACCAACAGACTAACAATATAGCTGGTATTTACTTCTTACTTCATATATATTTTTAAAATAAATTGCCAAAATTAATATTTTTTTGACAACTCCCGTCTTTCTATTATATAATTATTTGATATCTCTAATAAATTTACAGATAATTGCCAAGAATATAGCAACAAGATCAATAGAATGTCTTCATTGTGCCCAAAGTAACTACTAAATAAAGAGGCTCAACAAGTAGCTACAACTGCTTGTTGGGCCTTTGCAAGGTTGCTACTCTGGTATTGCTTTTTTCTTCATAGCAACAACGCATTTATGGTTAACCTTTTATCGACAAATTGCATCTTTTTTGTTATTATTATATCCAGTAAAAAATCATAGGAGTTTTGTAAAATGAACATTGCTACTCCCTATTATCTGATTGATGAGAAAAAGTTGCTACGCAACTTACAGATTATTCAACAGGTGAAACAGCTCTCTGGAGCTAAATCTGTACTAGCACTAAAATGTTTTTCCACCTGGTGTGTATTCGACTTAATGCAGCAATATATGGATGGTACTACATCTAGCTCTTTATTTGAAGCACGTTTAGGATTTGAAAAATTCGGTAAAGAAACTCACGCTTATTGTGTTGGATATTCCGAGGAAGATGTGCGCGCGGTAACTAAATTTGCCGATAAAATCATCTTTAATTCCATTTCACAATTAGACCGTTATTACGATATAGCAAAATCAATACCCATCGGCTTACGAGTGAACCCTGGAATGAGCTTCTCACATTTTGACTTGGCCGATCCAGCACGCAAACATTCACGTCTAGGAGTCATAGATAAGGAGCTACTCGCAAAACAACTTTCCCGCATCAACGGCTTATTGTTTCACTATAATTGCGAAAATGATGATTTTGATGCTTTTGCTGAGCAACTTGATTTTATTGGTGAATCATATGGCGACCTATTAAAAAAATTGCAATGGATCAGTCTCGGTGGTGGTTTATACTTCACCAAAGAAGGGTATCCGATCGAAAAATTCTGCAAAAAACTAAAAGACTTTGCTAATCAGTTTGATATACAAATCTATTTAGAACCAGGAGAAAGCGCTATTTCCGGCTCTGCTGAACTCGTCACAAGTGTCGTAGATATCGTACACAACGAAACGGATATTGCGATTGTCGATGCCTCAGTCGAAGGACATATGCTTGATTTATTGATATACCGACTATCAGCTAAAATAGAGGAAGATGCTTTAGCTACCCATCCTTATATGGTGGCTGGCCGTTCTTGTCTAGCAGGCGATGTATTTGGGACTTTTAACTTTAAAGATAAATTAGAAGTAGGTAGCGAGATTCGCTTTGCCGATGCTGCCGGCTATACAATGGTAAAAAAGAACTGGTTTAATGGTCTACAAATGCCATCTATTGCAGTACGCAGGCTAAATGGTACGACTGAGATTATACGAAAATTCGACTATCATGATTTTTTAAACAATTTATCATAATTAAAAATTAGGCAATCAAGGGAGGAAAAAAATGAGGAAAAACGTTTTAATTGTCGGTGCTGGTGGTGTGGCACATGTAGTTGCTCATAAATGCGCTATGAACAACGATGTGTTAGGTGATATTTGTATTGCCTCTCGCACCCGTAAGAAATGTGATGAAATTATCGAAAGCGTACTGCGCAAAAACCACTTAAAGAATCCTGCTAAAAAACTATATGCACAAGAGGTGGATGCATTAGATGTCCCGGCATTAGTCGCTCTGATTCAAGATACCAAGTCAGAAATTGTTATTAATGTAGGACAATCTTATATTAATATGTCAGTCTTGGAAGCTTGCATTCAATCTGGTGCTGTATATCTAGATACGGCCATTCATGAAGAACCTGATAAGGTTTGTGAAAATCCACCATGGTATGCCAACTATGAGTGGAAACGCAAGGAACGTTGCCAAGAAAATGGCATTACCGCCATTTTGGGCATTGGTTTTGATCCCGGCGTCGTTAACGCTTGGTGCGCACTAGCGCAAAAAGATTATTTTGATACAATTGATACCATTGATATATTAGATGTAAACGCTGGTAGCCATGGTAAATATTTCGCTACCAATTTCGATCCTGAGATTAACTTTCGGGAATTTAAAAAAGTATGGGCTTGGATTGACCGAAAATGGGTATTGCAAAAAGTTCATTCTATAAGAGTCGACTATGATTTCCCCGTAGTAGGAAGTTGCCCGGTTTACTTAACAGGTCATGATGAATTGCATTCTCTTTCCAAGAATATTGATGCGAACTCGATTCGTTTTTGGATGGGCTTTGGCGATCATTATTTAAACGTATTTTCTGTTTTATCCAATATTGGTCTCACCTCAGAAAAACCAATAAAAATTGCAGAAGATGTGGAAATTTCACCACTTAAGATATTAAAAGCCTTATTACCAGATCCCTCCTCTCTAGCACCTAATTATACCGGAAAAACTTGTATTGGTAATTTTATTCGTGGTACGAAAAATAATGAGAAACGAGAAATTTTCATCTATAATACCTGTGATCATGCTGAATGTTACAAGGAAGTAGAAGCCCAAGCAATCAGCTATACAGCAGGAGTCCCGCCAGTTGCAGCCGCTATGTTGGTTGCCCGTGGCGACTGGGATATCAAGCATATGGTAAATGTTGAGGAACTAGATCCAAAGCCTTTTATCGAATTACTTGATACAATGGGTCTGCCAACCGAAGTGTTAGAAGCCCCAACAGCCTTTACACCACCAGTTATTGAATCATTAAAATCGATTTAATATCTCTCCCTAATAAAAACGCGACTCATAGTGATATGTATATCCGCATATCACTATGAGTCGCGTTTTATCATTACCAAATTGTTGATTGTATAATAATTCTTAACATGGTAATATAAAGTAAAATATTTCATCAGGAGGATCTAGCATGAATTTCAAAAAATATATTACTATGCTTACAGTAGTAATGACCGTATCGGTAACAATGCTGGCAACAGCCTATGGTGCACCAAAGCCTGAACTAAAGAAAGACTGGGATATTTCCTTTCTAGGAACCATGCAAGTACCGGCTCAATTAGAGATTGTAGATGGTAAAGATGTAATCGAAGAAGTAATGAAATTTAGTGAGAAAGCAAGTAAAGCCTATCCAATGAAATCTACTGCCCCTAAAATGAAGGCTCCCTCATTTGAAGATGTTTCGCAGTTTTTCACTACTAATAATATTGGAGTTTATCAATTGGCTTTGAAAAATAACGGTAGCTATAATACCGCCATTCTCTTTGCTGGCAAAGTACCTGCGAAAAATAATACAAATCAATTAATTTTTTTTGATAAACTAAAAAATACCGATTCGCAAAAACAAAAAGAATTACATACACTCATTCTCAAAGGAATCGATGAAGCATATACCAAAGTACCTGATTCACAAAATTTATTCCAATTAGAGATCATTGAATTCTACCCATTTGAAAGGATAATAAACCAGAATGTTGAAATGATCGGCATGGGCGGTAGTGTAGCGGTGCGAAGCTTTAAACTGATACAACCTGCAGCATTCAAGATCTATGTTATAAATAAGAACGCTGAAATATATGTATTGGGTGTAATCAACTCTGGTCCTGACCGTAAAATGTGGGATGACATGACCAAAGAAATGCTCCGTACTATGCAGTGGAATTGACGATAAATATCACTGAGAGACTGACATCTGTATTGTTGGTCTGCCGCAGATGGGGTATAGGGCTTCGCTTGCGTCCTTCGTAAAGCCACTCAGCCCTATACCCCATCCACGGCGATTGCCATAAAGAAGATAGCTATATAGTATGTATGAAAATATAACTAAAATACAGAGAGCCTACAATGCATTTACTACATTGTAGGCTCTTTCTTCTTATCTCTAATAAATTTTCCCCTGACTCAATATATGATCAGGTGTCATCAACCATATATGATCCAATATTCGAACCCGAAAAGTACCAATCCCCTCACCGGCCTGCAGGGACTGCTGAGCTAATTCACCAGCAAGTCCCATCATCATAACCCCGGCCGCCGCTCCCGTAAAGCAGTCTGCTGTTGCAGCGCAAAAAGAGCCAATTAATGAAGTAGCCATACAACCAGTACCCGTTACTTGGGACAATATCGGGTGACCATTGTCAATATGATAGATTCTATTTCCCTCAGCTATGATATCTTGCTTACCAGTAATCGCAATCACACAACCCAGTTTTTGCGAAAGATCGCGTGCTACCTGTTCACGATCCTCCTCACCATCAACGGAATCAACGCCTTTTATCGTTGCCTCAAGACCAGCAATCATCTTAATCTCTGACATATTACCACGAATCACAGAAGGACCGATCTCACGTATAATCCTCTTTGCGGTATTTGTTCGAAGGCTAGTCGCCCCCATACCTACAGGATCAAAGACAATCGGAATCCCCATTGTGCGTGCCTTTTTACCTGCTATGAGCATCGCCTCAATCGTCCGTGAATTAAGAGTTCCTATATTTAAAACCAGCGACGAAGCAAAAGAAACCATTTCTTCCACTTCCGCCATATCATCAGCCATCACAGGAGAAGCACCAATGGCTAGCGTAATATTTGCACAATCATTAACCGTTACATAATTCGTAATATGATGAACTAGTGGTTTTTTTTCTTTTACTGCCACAAGATTGTCGGCTATGCTTTGCAATATTTCCATCTTTTATATTCCATCTCCATACATTCCATTTAAATCATCCGAATTATTTAATTTTGCAAGATCAAATGGCGTTCCCTGGTAAACGTAGTAATTTAGCCAATTAGAAAACAGTAAATTCGCTGCACTTCTCCAGCGCACTACTGGCATTTGCTCAGGATCATCATTCGGATAATAATTAACTGGAACCTCCACTGACATTCCTTGTTGGACATCACGATCATATTCCGCTTTTAGAGTCAGTGGATCATACTCGGAATGGCCCATGATGAAAAAATGACGAGCTTTCTTATCACTAACAGCATAAATTCCCGCTTCTTCTGATTCAGAAAGAATCGACAACCTTGATACTTTCTCAATATCCTCGCGTTTTACTTCCGTATGCCGGGAGTGAGGAGCATAAAAAACATCATCAAAACCACGAAATAACATTTTACCTTTCTGATTTATAGTATGAGGAAATACACCAAACATTTTCTTTGGCAAATCATATTTAGCAATTCCATGATGATAATATAAACCAGCTTGTGCACCCCAGCAAATATGAAACGTAGAGTATACATTGGTTCTACTCCAAGCCATAATTTCACATAATTCTTTCCAATACACAACTTCTTCAAAAGGAATTTGTTCAACAGGTGCCCCAGTAATAATCATACCATCATATTTTCGATCTTTCACATCCTGAAAAGTTTCATAAAACTTAACCAAATGCTCATGGGGAGTATTTTTGGGCTCATAAGTAGCTGTATAAATAAAATCAAATTCGACTTGTAGTGGAGAATTTCCTAATAGTCGCAGCAATTGCGTTTCTGTAACTATTTTCGTAGGCATCAGATTTAATAATAATATTCGCAAAGGACGTATATCTTGAGAATAAGCACGATCCTCATCAATTGCAAAAATATTTTCCTGTTCAAGTATGTTCATAGCTGGCAATTTATTAGGAATCTTGATAGGCATACTTTCCACTCCTCTGTATTGAATCTTTCTATATATATAATACACTAAGTCTTTTACAGGCAATCGTCGTGGATGGCGAAACCCTTATAGCCCAGCCACGGCAGACTAACAATATAGATGTCACTGACTTAGTGCTATATAGAGAATAAGCAAATGATTTCTTTTGCTATAAAAACATGGTGTAGTATGATCTTATCATTTCCAATGCCTCTTTGACAATATGAACCTCTATCTTATTTTACTATCTGCTTACTTTTTAAATCATTATTGCTGCTACCTCTTCACTACTATACTGATTTTTATTCGTTTCTGTCACTTCTTTTATCGACTTATAGATAATAGCAATCATTTCTTCGATCTCGGCTACTGTACTAATCAGAGGTGGCATAAAGATGACTACACTACCGATTGGACGAATAATGAGTCCATAATCCCTGGCCTTTTTACAGACTTGTGCTCCCATCGCCATTTTCCATGGGAATGGTATTTTTTTCTCTTTATCTTCCATTAATTCAATTCCCATAATTAACCCCTGTTGGCGCACTTCGCCAACATGCCGCAGTTGTTTAAATGTAGCCAAGCTAGCTCGAGCAGCCTCTATTTTAGGTACCAAACCTTCAATTACCTTTTCCTCTTTAAATATTTGCAAATTTCCTAATCCTGCAGCGCAGCATAATGGATTTCCGGTATAAGAGTGCCCATGGAAAAAAGTTCGTTGCTGTGCATCGCCTAAAAAAGCATTATAGATTTCATCTGTCATAAACGTCGCAGCAAGTGGCAAGTAACCTCCTGTAATACCTTTGGCTACCATCATCAAATCAGGTGATACCTCTTCATGGTCACAAGCAAACATTTTACCAGTACGACCAAAACCAGTCGCTACTTCATCAACTAAGAATAATACATTATATTTTTTCGTTAACTCGCGCAATTTTTTCAAATAGCCTTTAGGCTGAGTGAGCATACCGGCTGCCGCCTGTACTAATGGTTCTACGATCATCCCAGCAATCTCTTCGTGATGAGCCGCTAGAATTTTTTCTACTTCATCAACACAAAGCATACCACAAGTTTCTGGATCAGAAGATAACTTACAATGATAACAAGAAGGACATGGCGCCTGGAAACTTTTAAATAATAATGCAGAGAAAATGCGATGAAATAGATCAATCCCACCAACACTAACGGTACCTACTGTATCACCATGATAGGCATTCCCAAGCGTAATAAATTTTTGTTTCTTGGTTTCGCCTTTTAGCTGCCAATACTGGTAAGCCATTTTTATTGCAATTTCTACAGCCGTAGAACCATCATCCGAATAAAATATTTTAGTTAACCCTTTAGGCACAATTGCCATTAGTCCCTCTGCGAGCTGGGATGCTGGTACATTAATCAAACCAAGCATCGTCGTATGGGCAACCTTGCCTAACTGGTCAACAATCGCTTTATCAATTGTCGGATGACGATGGCCATGAAGATTGACCCACAGCGAAGATACGCCATCATAATATCGGTTGCCTTCACTATCAATGAGTTTGATACCTTCCGCCGCCTCGATAATCATTTGCGGCTGATCCACCCATTCTTGCATTTGGGTAAACGGATGCCAGATATATTCCTTATCTTTACGCTCTATTTCATTCATAATACATTACCGCCTTTGATGATGTTAATGATTTGCTCCATCTGCAAATGTTCTTCTGCCAATTGAGCTAACTGTCCAGTCTGTGCTTCCACTACACTAATTGTTTTTGAATGAGGAAATTTTCCCAAAATAGGCACTTGTGACAACTGAGCCATATAGGTTTCATTTGAGTGTTCTAGAATACCGACCTCATCCTCATTCCAGCCATTTATAATAATTCCTGCCACTTGTAAACCACGCTGACGAGCATATTCTACCGTCAAAACCGTATGATTGATGGTACCAAGATTAGGCCTGGTCACAATAATAATTGGCAAAGCCATTTCGGCCATTAAATCGGCTACCAAATAGTCCTGCCATAAAGGAGCTACCATTCCTCCTACACCTTCTACGATTAATGGATCATACGTTTTTGCTGCAATTTGATACGTTCTAAGAATCGCTGGTATGTCGACTTCTACACCACTGATAGTTGCCGACACCGCTGGCGTCAATTCAAATTCTAGGCATACCGGATTGACTAAATCGCGCTCATTTTCACTAATGCCAGCTGCCTGCATTAGAAAAGTGGCATCTTGTGCTATGAGCTTACCAGCTTGATTGGCTACCCCACCAGAAGCTATCGGCTTCATTACCCCTATATTTTGACCACGATCTCGCAGCGCCGCTGCAATCGCCCCTGTAATAACCGTCTTTCCCACATCAGTATCTGTCCCTGTAATAAATACCCCTGCCATACAATCCACCCCTTTATATTAAATTAAGATTTTTACTAACTTTCGTAAGGATCTCTACTGCTTTTACCAATTCCTCTTTGTCATGAGCAGCGGATACGGTAAGACGCAAGCGACTCGTTCCAGGCATAACCGTCGGTGGTCGAATCGCAGAAACAATCAGTCCTTCTTGTTTTAATTGCTGAGCCATTTCTACCGCTAAGGCAGCCTCCCCGACCATAATCGGTATGATGGGTGTTACGGTATCGCCAACCTGTAACCCAATAGAACTAAGAGCTGTGCGCATATAGTCAGCATTCGCTGACAGTGTATCCACTAATTCAGGAGTAGACTGCAATTCTTGCAAGGCTGCCAAACCTGCTGCCACCGTCGCAGGCGCTAGTGCTGTAGAAAATATAAAACTACGAGCCTTATTAACCAAATATTGAATGAGTTGCTGGCTACCAGCTACATACCCGCCCTCAGATGCTAGTGACTTACTTAATGTTCCGATTTGAATCTCAACTCGCCCTTTAAGGCCAAAATAATCAACAGTGCCACGTCCCCCGTTTCCTAAAACCCCTACGGCATGAGCATCATCCACCATAACAATGGCCTTATACTCTTCTGCAACTTCTACAATTTTATCAAGAGGAGCAATATCACCATCCATGCTAAAAACGCCATCCGTTACAATCAATCGTTTGCCTAAACAAGGTGTACTCTCCAGCAATTCTGCTAGATGCCCGATATCAGCATGACGATATACGATCGTCTTGCCTTTGGATAATCGGCAACCATCAATAATACTGGCATGATTTAGTTCATCACTAAACACCACATCTCCCTGATTGACTACCGCACTGAGTACCCCCACATTTGCCATATAACCAGTATTGAATACTAAAGCTGCCTCTGTACCTTTAAATCGTGCCAATTCTCGTTCCAGCTGTTCATATAGAATGTGATTACCAGTCGTGAGCCGTGCTCCTCCTGAACCCGTGCCATAGCGCATTGCAGCATCCATAGCAGCTTGCTTTACAGCTGTGCAGTGTGTTAGTCCCAAATAATTATTCGTTGCCAGCAATAAATATCGCTGTCCCTGCTCCTCTATATGTACAGCATCAATGGGCTGATAACTGATTGGCTTTCGATATAAATCTCGCTCTTTCATTTCAGCAATATAACTTGTCCAATAATCCACTTTTCGTCACACTCCTAAAACCATCAAGGTAGTATTACACTGACTGGTTGATGCTGTAAATACTCGATTGTACTGTTTATCTCTATATCAGGTTTCACAAAAAAAACGCGCCCACCTAGTGAACTGCCAAATGGTTTACAATTGGGGATACGCATATAACCCGCTGCCGAAGCAACATAGCCAGTTGTATACTCAGGATCATCCGACCAACAAAGCTCAGCAATCATCCCTGGCGTAGAAGCCACTTTACTAGCTAATACCAGCGCTTCTCGGACATGAGTATTATCGATTCCCCCATCCGCAAGCATGGCAATGAAAGCATCTTCCTTGGCAATGTCCATGCGAGATACTCGTACTCCTCGCGCCTTTGTATCGTCAAGTCTCCGTCCCGTAACTGCACAGAGTAGCATAGCTCCCCCCATACTATCAGTGAGCGACAATAATGCCTCCATACCCGCCTGCGCAGCCTCTAAGGTCACCCCGGCTTTGACAAGAGCATCTTGTGCTGTTTGATGACTGATGGCTACACTATCGCCTGCTTTGCTATGTATAGATAGCAAAGGGACCTCTTGCACCTGATTGTCTTCAATTTTTTCTACGACAATATTAATAAAATCAGCTTGTCCTCGTGTATGGGAAAGAGCTCGCTCTATCATTTCATCCGTCGTTTTTTTCACCATATCGGAAGCGACAATACGCTCAGCTCCAGAAATATGACGTCCACCATTTTCATGGGCTCCTCCTTGAGCAGCTCGCATTCTAACGCTGTACACTATGTATCACCTTTCCTGTCTGAATTTTAATCCGTTTTAATAATAATGTTAACGGCCAAGCCGCTAATGCAGTATATACCATACCTGGTACAGCTGCCAGTAAAAGAGGGATCACGGCTTTCCCTACCATACCACCAAGTGATAAACGAGCTACGCTAGAACCTAGAGGACCCGCTACTACTAAAACTGGCCAAGAAGTACCAAAGGTAGCAATCACAACGCCTACTACCAAACGAAATATGATAGCAATAAACACATTCAATAGCGTTTGTGTACCCAGTATCAAACCAATGAAACTGGATAAAACGCCCGCGGTCATATACTTAGTAAAACCAAATACCGCACAAATCGCCACTGCCAACGGTGCTGATAACTGAAACTCAGTACCGGGAATAAAACCAGGAAGTTTAATCGCCCCCGTGATCGTAATTAAAGCAGTAAGCAAGGCAGTCTCTGTCAGCATCTGTGGTTTATATTGCATTCATTACTCCTCCTTTGCCGAAAGAGGTACGCGCCCCATATCCCTGATCATCTGTAAATCCATCGCACTTTCTCGCCCGCCAGTAGTCAAATATCCACCAATCAGCATTCCACTTAGCCCACTCATCAATCCTACCGACTGTAAATCTCGCAAATTCACTTCACGTCCACCAGCACTGCGAATTCCCATCTTAGGCATAATAAAGCGAAACAAAGCGAAAACCTTTATAATTTCTAGTGGTAACAATGGCTCCTGATCCGCCATTGCTGTGCCTTTTATTGGATTGAGAATATTAATCGGTACCGAATGCACGCCCAGTTCTCGTAGCTCAAAAGCCATCTCTAAACGATGCTGCATACTTTCTCCCATACCAATAATGCCCCCAGAACAGACTTCAAGACCAGCCTCATGAGCAACCTTAATGGTATTGGCTCGATCATCATAAGAGTGAGTTGTACAAATCTCCCCATAATGGCTACGACTGGTCTCTACATTATGATGATAGCGACTAACCCCTGCCGCCTTAAGCGCCTTTGCATTTTCCGCTGACAAGGTACCGAGTGAAGCACAGACTTTTAGTTTTGTTTCCGATTTTATTCTTTTCAATGTTTTTATAATTTTAGCAAAATCTTTATCTTGTTCAGCCCCACGGCCACTTGTTACAATACTAAATCGGTGCGATCCATTGGCTTCTGCCTGCTTTGCTGCAGCCAGTAGTTCCTCTTCACTTAATAAAGGATATACCGATATGTTTGCCTTATGATGCATCGACTGTGCACAGAAGCTACAATTCTCTGTACATTTACCAGAACGACCGTTTACAATGACACATAAATCTACTTCGTCGCCAACAAACTGTTGCCTGATTTTATTAGCCATTGCAAATAAAAATGGTAAATCTTGATCCGGCACCTGCGATAGAGTCACAGCCTGCTCCATCGTAATCGACTGACCTACCAGTACCTGTTGTCCTACTTCTGTAATAAACTCCATGTAATTCATATGTAAACCTCCATTTAGTTAACTATTAACAATCACTAGGTTAACATACTTTCGTGAAAAAAACCACTATCTTTTTCTTAAAATTCACTATATAGGCTCTCACAAAAAAAGTACGACAAAACCAACACTAAGAAACGAGTGTCATGGGGAGTGTCATGATCGAGTAGCCGAGGCATCACTGCCCCAAGCCCTCACAGAACCGGACTTGCCCAATTAAGGCATCCGGCTCTTCACAATATCATTCACATTACATAGCTTTTTCCTGCACCTAGTTGAAAGATGTT
>Ga0074193_1000497_pt1 | contig 63752 bp, 33 predicted proteins | sample EPASupsiteHSE605_FD_64523 | JGI IMG/M metagenome (GOLD analysis project Ga0074193, IMG submission 64523) | Bioremediated contaminated groundwater from EPA Superfund site, New Mexico - Sample HSE6-05 | ecosystem: Environmental > Aquatic > Deep subsurface > Groundwater > Contaminated ...
TTTCAATTACTGCTGATGGCTCAATGTTGAAGCCAGGAATTATTGGTATCAACAAAAATCTGCCCCCTGATGCAAATCGAACAACGTTTTATAACAATATTTACTATTATAGTTCTGAAAAGGCATTTATTTCCAAAAAAATCTTTGGAGACTACATCAATTGTGAAGTCATTCCATATATCGAAAACGAGAGAAGAAGAATAGGGAAATTAGATGCAAGGGCAATAATTCTAGTTGATGGGCATTTATCACATCATGATGAGCTATTAGAAGCAATATTTGCAGAAAAAAACATTTTCTATGCATTCATACCTCCTCATTCTTCCCATATTCTCCAACCTTTGGATAGATGTCTTTTTTCGGTTTTAAAGAATCATTATGGAAATAAGAGAAAGAATAAGAACCTGATATCCTTCACATCTAAATTAGAGAATATTTATATTTCGATACAGGAGAGCCAGATTACATCACATATTCTCAAATCTTTTTCAAGATCAGGAATAAAGCCTGATTTGCTTGATGGTGTCATTAACAAAGTGGAAGTTTGCCCAGAAAATATTATTGAAGAGTTCTTTGGAAATGATAATAATCAAGAAATTGAATCTGATTCTAGTTCTGATGAAGTTATTAGTAACAAAAATAATCACAGAAATCCGGCAAAAAACGCCTCTTGGGGAATAATGAACCAAAGCCAATTCGAAAAAATGAATCAAGGGCTCTGTCCCTTATGCGGCAAAAAAGTAGAATCGAATTAAAACAATTCCTTCTGAAGATATTAATATTTTTTGATTCCAACAAAAATTCATTGAGTTTACCAATTTCTGGGAGTTTATCGGTTTTTGGAACATCTATATGCTTTGTTAATCAAAGATTCACTCGAAACATTCAAATTTGAGTAGATTAGGGATTTATTATTTAACTCGATACATTGATTTCTCTCTCAATATTGATTAAAAAACATGCATTTGATAAATATTATGTGTATAATGGTACAATACAATAAAATATATGAAAAAACTATTTAAATCCAATAAATGATAATATTTAGGTTTGTTTAGGAATATTATTATAAAAAAATGGTGATTAGAATACTTAATTCATTGATATCAATATGCCTAATGGGAATATTCTATCATATGATTGAGAATTATCCCATTTGTCTCATCTTTGTTTGATTTTTCATTAATGCATAATAAGTCTTTTTCTCAATATTTTTTGGGTAATTAATCATGAATCATGACCGGTATTGTGATATATCGCTAAATAATAACATATTTTTCAACATTTACCTTTGAGTTAAGACATATTAATCAAAAAAAATTTTTTTCAATTATTTTCTTTTCTCCAATCTTGAATGTGGAAAATTATGATTTCGTTTTTTTATTACATTTAATGTCTTTACTATGCTGAATTCATATGGATTTTTCAATGATTAACTTAGTACTTCTTATTGTTGAGGCTAAAATTATCAAAGTTTTTAAAAACCTCAAAAAAAATATTATCTTACTTTTTTTGTTATGATTCTTGTTCCTCTTCAATAATTGAGCAAAACAAATGTTTTAATAATGTCCTGGTATATCCATTGTCTTCAATTAACATAAAAAATGACCAAATTCATATTGAATACCTACTAATTCATCACCAAATGTTGGGATAAATAAATTACATATTTTTAAGATTTATTGAATTATTTGTTGGAAAAGCTAAGTTCTCTTGGACAGAGACGTCTTATTCTTTAAAAAGTGATTCTTCTTCTCCGAACATGAATATCAAATCCCAAAGAGGAAGAAAAACTCATACAATGATATAAAAACCAATTTTTATTATATAATGAATGAATTTCAAAGAATCAAAGATTAAGATATTACTAACAGAGGGAATAAAAGTCCAAAGACTGTGATTATCCGGAAGTAATCATTTGAGTTGCATGTGCATCCTATTAGATTATCGTTGTATGACCTTACCGGTGTGAATGTCATATCAAGAGTCTTTGAAACAGTCTCCTTGGGTGTTGCTTGAAGAGTGGGTGAAACTGTTTGCAAAGGGCGGGTATATATATACCCATACCAATTATATTGAATATATTCCCTTAATCCCCAATAAATATAAACAGAATAAGACCCAAGGCCTAATATTTTATGCTTAACACCAAATCTTTGAAGCACTTTGTTCTGGTCGCAATTCAAGGTAACCATTGTGTATCCATAATAATTATCTATATATCCTGTTGTTGTATTTGTATTATCATTATAATACGCTGTGATTTGCATGTATCTCCTGTATATATACCCTGGATTATTGGTTGTTGATACCATTTCAATAGAACTACAGTATTTACCAATATTAACGAAATCCTCTGGTGATTCAATATAACTAACACTATTTATTGCCAGATATGGACTTTTTGACACATAGAAAGAATTGTCTCGAGAAAATCCAGGAGGAATAGCTAGTAACAATTTGTTATTCAGCTTATCGTCATCAAACACAATATCACCGCTATTTTTCTCTAAATGATCTCCAATTTTTATTGTGGATTCGGTTGGCAATAATTCAACATTTTGCTCGCTGTGTAATGAAAGAATAGGTATTCTTCCATTGTAAAAAAGATACTTGTCCATTTTTCTATATAAAACAATTTCATGGCTCCAAATTAAAAACAATCCAATTAGAATAAAACACAGATCAAGCAAAAGCCTTAAAAAATTTGCCTTTTCAACAACAGAATAGAAAAGGTGATATTTTAATATAAATCCTGAATGTTTGTCATTATTGCATGGTTCTTTGCCATATAAATCTTTAAAATCCATATTTAAAGTTGACAATGTTGAGTCAACACCATTTAAAAACATTTGAAATAAGAAGCATCAGAAAAATTCAATACAATTTTTAACTCTATTGAGAGAATTATTTTAACACTTGAAACGTCGATCATAAAAATAATCCGTTTAGTGGTGTTCTTTCACGAAAGTAATCAGGTCATCTATTGATTTGGTATTCTTAATAATAATAGCTAACTCCGTGTTTGCTCTTATTTGTTGATCATAATACTTGAAAGTCTTTTTTGAATGGCAAATATTCCAATGAATTTTTTTTTGAAAACTCAAGGTATTCAAACATGAACATTTATCTTTTAGGCTCTCCTTTTGGACCGAATTTCATAGGGTTTTCAAGGAGAGCTTGTCCTACAGAAACTGACACTGCCCCTGACAAATTCATCACACTCTCTGCTTCTCAAATTGAACAAATCCCACCTTTTATTCCACCATTAATGGAGCGGCTATTTATTTGGACAATGTTCCTATTATCATTATTGATGAGGTTACATTTATTAGTTGCTCATCTAACAATAATGAAGGGGCAGTTTAGATTTATTATCATGCTAGTTCTTCTGCTTCATTTCAAATGATATTCTCCCAATTTATTGGAAATAGGTGTTTTTCTGCTGGTTCTCTTTGCATTTATAATTATGCAAGTTTAGGTGTTTTATATGTAGTATGCATTTTTCAACAAAACTATGGACAAAGTTATTCCGGCTCTGGTTCTGTTATTATTCAAAGTTCATATATATATCACATTAATTCAATAAGAAGCCCTTATACATTTGATGATGTTAAAACCGGAAGCATCAATACACAAACATTTACCTTACAACATTTATCAACAATGTATTGTCAAGATATCCCATGTCAGACTCTTCCTCAAGCAAGAGTTACTAATTATATAATACTTCAATCAACCACAGAGTGTTCGATGATAACTGATTCTAATTCAACTCCATTAATAACACTTTCGAAAGTGTTTCATGTAGGGCAAATGGCTCTTTTTCTGGTATCTTCGGTAATATTATGTTCTTTTTGAATTAATAGAGTCTTTTTCTTATTCTTCACTGGGTTGATAGGACAATTAAAATCATCAATAAATGGTGTTAAGAAAAGATTATATGGTACAAGGTTGTTTAAAATGTAAATTTATATACAAAATTGTATTTTTTAGGAACTTACATCCCACAATGAAGTGATATCGATAAATGATCATTTTTATTGCATGATAATTTCACCTTCTCAATTATTAGGGGAAATATTTTGGTACATATTTCCATTTTTCTCAAATTTTAGATTTTGAAGCAATTATCAAGCTCGAATTGTGCTGAGATAATATTTGTCATCAATTGCTTTTCGATGACAATGTTTTATTCTAAAAATCTCTCTTTAAAGTGTTTTGAAAGGGTAGATGGTATAATGGTTAGTATTGAAGATTGTGGCTCTTTAGATCCGTGTTCGATTCACGGTCTACCCAATAATTTTTTATTTTTTTCTAATTGGGAAAGTTTTATTTCATTTTTAAACATCCAGTTATAAAATCTCAATTTCAAAATTGTATCCAATTAAGATCTTATTTAGTATTTTCAATATTTAATGCAAAAGAGTAATATCAGAATAGATGCTTTTGATTAATACGGAAAATGCGAAGCCTTATAATAAGTGAATACTAAGGTAATATTTTTTGGGAATATACACCAAATATTGAATGTTTCATTATAAATAATGTTTGTATATTGTTGCAAGAAGAACATTTCTATTTAAAAACTGCAACTGGGCATGTTTAATGTGAGCCAACATGTTTTTGCCTTTTCATGCAGAAAAGTTAGTTTCCTCTGAGAATACATTCTGTATCATCCACAACAGAAGTGATGTGACAACTACAAGAGTTGGTTTTGGGCAATAGAAACATTAAGTGAGGAAATATACTTTACACCAAATCTGTTGGAAGGATGTGTAAACATAAAAAAAAATTATTGGGTAGACCGTGAATCGAACACGGATCTAAAGAGCCACAATCTTCAATACTAACCATTATACCATCTACCCTTTCAAAACATTTAAAAGAGAGATTTTTAGAACAAAATTAATATAACTCTCCATTTCATGATTCAAAATATTTTTTTTAACGAGATATGAGGAGTGATTTAAGTGGATATGTTTCTTATGATGAGCATCGTTTGAGTAAAAGACATGATGGTGTTAATTATGAGTTAGGAAATGGATATTATATATCCTCGTGGAAAAAATCATTTTTCACATTAGTCCATTTAATCAACCGATCCGTAATTAATGTTTCTTTGGTATTTTGGATACAAAATATTATAACATGCGTTCAATTATTGATATGCCCTTTTTTGCCTTACAATATAAACTGTTGGCCTGACAATCACCAATCAATTGGACTGATTAAGACCTTAAGGGTTTTGTTACGAATCATTCCTTTTGAAAGCTCTGAGATTATTCATAATTATCTCTTTTTTCTGTATTTTTTCATAAGTTTAGCTCATTTTTTGATCTTATTTGTTTTATCATCAATGTTAAATAGGAAAAAACATGTTTCTACATTAATGTCGATATATTTTTATTGGAGCTATTTGCTAATGCCTTTATTCAGGACTTCTATTGCTAGTCTTTTTGCATATGGTACCAAACAGTTTTTTATTAACAGTTCATTCAGTATGTTATTGTATTCTTTAATTGGGATAACTGGCTTGTTTTTGCACATTATAAATGTTTCTCTATGTGCATTTATAATGGGATCGAGTCCAAGTCCCAATATGTCAAACCCAACTGCCGTTTGGTGTACTTTGGCATATAGGGCAATTCTTTTTGATCTATTGTTGATAGTAACAGTTATTGTTCAGGAATTATCAAATGAGATGTCAAAAACGGTATTTCTCTGGATTTCTATAATCTTCATTGTTTTCTTGGCAATTCCTGGAGTAGTGTATTTTTTAAGAGTACCATATTTCATTAGCTTTGTTGCATTTGAATATATATCGGGAATTCTTGTATCTCTAATAGTATTTTGTTTGATTATTGTTTATTGTTTATATAGAAATATTGAGCTTCCTTCATTTTTCTATCTCACTATTTCATTATTATTGCCCATTATTTGTGCTTTTGTTATTAAAAGTTATATTAATAGCTGGATAAACAAAATGATAAAACAGCTTGATGAATGTGAATCACATTTGAAGAATTTTGGAGACGATCATAATCCATCAGATGTTAACCTGATGACCTATGATCAGCTTAGCATATATAATGAATCTCAAGGAGTCAATCTTGCTAGAATAGCTTGTTATTTTTCTCATCCATCATTCCGAAATATGTCGCTAGTAACCCATTTGGCTTCAAATTATCCAAATGATATGTTTCATTATCTTCATCTCTCATCTTTGCTTCCAAACAATTCTGCATATGTACAGAATATGTTAGTTAACTTTCTTGAAAATCGGAAACTTTCATTTTTAGAAGAGATTGTTGTTTTTCAAATCCAATCTATCGTTTCTGAATCTGCAAATGAGATGACACAAGAAATGCTACGTGAAGTATCTCTTCAATCTCTTCAAAGTATGAAATGCAAACAAATTCTAAACAAAGTTTGGACATCATGTTTCAAAGGAGATATTGGGCAAATGAGTAAGTATTCTTTTTCTCTTTACACACAAGTTTCCACTCTTAGCAAAAAATGGGAGTTTTTGGTTTTAAGATACCCGTTCTCAAAGCCTGTTCTCAAAGAATATGCAACTTTTTTAATGGGAATTGGATGTCAGCATCGAAAATCCCTCATGATTCAAGCCCTTCATCCAAATCTAATTGAGAATAATGGAATAGGAATTGAATCAGAGGTTAGCCTGCCATCATTGCAAAGAGCAATAGAAGAAGCTGTTGATCGTAGACCAATATCAACTCTGAGAAACCTCAGGACATTACTTGTTGTTTCTATCATTGGAGTCCTTATCTTTCTTATTGGAGCAACAGTATTTTGTTTATATGTTACTGATAATTTTGAGAGTGCAGATTTATTTGTCTACCAGGGAGGCCATTGTTGTGAACTTATTTCTTATATTCCAAATCTATTTGATGTAATTCGTATGAATAATACTATTTGTCGTAATTATATGTATCAAATTAGCAAAAATTTGTCTGATTCCATGAATATTGTATTGGATTCAATTGAACAATCTGTTTTATCATCTGTTTCAAATTATTCTGTTGATGTGTATTTTGAATTAGGAAACTATTCGCGGTTTCATAATGGATCAATGATGGATTCATTGAACCTAGTTCAGTATTTCTCAAATACTTTATCATATATCCCATCCGATGATGCAATATTCAGTTCTCTCATCAATAATATTGTTAATACACTTGATATACTGGATTTAGGGATTTCCATTCAGATTAATAATACCAAAGCATTCTTGTCTAGGATTCATTCAATCATTCCGATTATTATTACTTCCTTGTGGGTCGTTATAATTGCATTTCTATTGCCTTCTATCATTATTGTTGTTGATAATCTGAAAGATGAAATGAAGTATTTATTTTCTTTGTATTTTTCAATTCCAAGATCAATGATAGTGAGAATTATTGAGAATAATGGCCAAGTCAAGCAAAATGAGCGGCCAAGCATTACCCGTTTAATGACGTCATCCTTTGCTCATAAAGGAAGATCATTTGGAGATGATGAAGAACAATATGATAATGAAAAAGCGCCACATCGTGTTGCTGATAGTTTTCGTGCCGTTACGGGTGATCATGATACCAAGCATTCTGTATTACCAAAACACTTCATACTGAAAGCTTCAATTGTTTTCTTTGTTTTAAACGGAATTACCTCAATATTAACCACAATTGCATTAATATTTTTGTATAACAATACCACAGAAATTGTGAAATGTCTTAACACAATCCAACTTATTAATCAAAGATCTACCTATGCATCTTTAGTTATGCATGGAATTACCTCAGATTGTCATGATTATGGATATGATTTTATAGTAGACTCAATAGCTAAAATGACAACAATCCACAGTTCTCTTCTCTTTTCGTCAAGTTCGAATGATTTATCAACAAGCATGCAAAATAGTGATGCTTTTATTAAGCTTCATTTTGTGAATAGATGTAACTCTTCAACAAATATTTCATGCAAGTCCATTGTTTCATTATATGATTTGTTCATTAACACTGTTGTTAATGCTTCTGGGTACATCCAAGTGAATGGCTCAATTGATTCCAGTTTTCTTCGTGGACTTTATATTAATGAGCTGTTTCCAATGTTTTCTGAACTCGGAAATCAAATGTTTTTGTTCCTAAGCTCCTATAGTAATTCTGGAAAGAGAGTTTATATAATTCTTTCGATAACCGGTGTTTTCTTCTTAGTTTTTACCTTGTTTGTTGGAGGTCTTCCTTTACTCCAGGATTTGGATGGAACGGCAGGGAGTGTTAAATTACCTCTGAAATATGTTCAACCTTTCGAGTTATGCGAACTCAACACCATGATTCAATATCTTCAAGGTGAGTGCGATTATTATGATAGAAATGTTCAAAAAGATGATGTTGCTTCAAGTATTGGAATCCCATTTTTGAATGCAATCATGTATCCATTCTCAGTGTATGAATTTGACACAACCCTTCTTTTTGCTAATAATGCTTTTTATAGTTTGCTTTCCACATCAAGGGAATCAGCAGTTGGTTTGCCTCTCTCGGCAATTTTTTCATCTGTTTTAACATATAAAAAAAATCCAAATCATCCATTTCACCAGTTTTTGGATACTGTTTTATTGATGCAAAAAGGATCCTCAGAAAATAACTTTTTTGAGATATATACAGAGATGGAGATTTCTGGCAGAACATCATTTCCTGTTTTATTGAGGTTGGTTTATACTAGTAACATTCAAATCGAAGATTCTGGAAATACTGTTCAAAGGAAGTATTTTATTGTTTTTATTTCTGATTTGTCTTGGAGGAAATCTTTGGAAGACAAACTTAAGTATGAAAGCGATATATCATCGAAGCTTATGGATTCGGCTGTATCAAGACCTTTATCTATTATGTTAAAAAGTACAAGTGGGTTCACTCATCTTTCATATACTGATAAGCCTCTTCTTCTTATAAATATAAAATGTATTGATTTAGAGGATTCCGATGACTTCATTCTAATGGCAATTAGCACATTTCTGAGATCCACATCAAATCTTTTGAATCAATACACATCAATTATAAGGATTGTCCATAATCCGCCTTATTGGATTTTTGCAAGCGGTCTTAGTCAAAATAGTGATGATCTTCAGTTTTCAATGTCTGAACTCATTCATTTTGGAATTGGCGCAATCGACGAGTTTATCCAAGCATGCCATTACAATGATATTAGCATTTCCGCATTGATGCATGTAGGATCTTTCACCATTATTCCAATAACACATGATCTTCCCAATATTGAACTATTAGGGCCTACTCATAGTTTTCTGAAAACAAATATACACTTGGTACCCCCAGGAGTTTTGGCTTCATCTCCATCAGCAACCGAGAATTTCAAAGCAGCAGATTTCATAATTAGACCACTCTCAGACACCTTAGTACAATACCAGAAGTCAATAGAGACAAACCCTGATTTATAAATGTATTTTTTATCAAATTTTAGATAAATTCAAACCGTTACATTGACAAAAAATGGAAGGAGAAATTGACGAGATTATTAATTCTCATGAAGGAAAAATACCAGAGTCTCTTGATACCGTAGTTGAAAGATCTGTAGAATATATTAGGAAGAATAAAATATTGAATTCTAGAAGGATTTTGGAGAATTCTTTACAGTATGCAAAGGGTTGTCCTGAAAAGATTCCAATATTGTTATCAAAATTAGTTTTTGTTGTTTATTTAAACTCCGGATCTAACCCAAAGTTTTTTAAAACTTTTGAAAGTTTTTTACTTGAAAATGAGATTTCCAAAGAAGTATGGGAACAATCACTTAATTATATTCCCCAAGATTTTGAAGCTTTATATCCTCTATATAGTCGGAGTATTAAAATGGACTATTACAGCAGCATAAAACCATTTGATGCTTTTCTCAATCGACTGAAATCCAGCGAAACACTTGAAATTACCATACTAAATCAATATACATTGTTTTTAAGAGATCTTCAGTCATTAATCAAGAGTAGCTTACGAAGTGAAATGGCCTCTGTTTTGTTAACAAGGATTATAGGATACTTCAATTCTGTCGAGAATTCAAACATTCGCTCAATTGATGAAAAGGGATTAAAGGCATCTTTGTCGGTGATTAAGTTATTTATTAGCGGTCCTGATTCTAAAAAGTTAGCCGATTTTGAACTCGAAATTGCTTTTCGTTTTGTTAGCTCTAATAATCTTGCAAAGAGGTATGATGGTCTAATTCGTCTCAACTCAATTAAGAGTTTTAGCTCAGTTTTGTCCAAAGTATATGAACTTGATTTGCTAAATTCCCTATTAAACGAGATTCACCAAGATTTGGTTCCTCATTATGTTACATTTTTGATCAATGTATGGAAAGCAGATAAATATAATGTAATTCATGTCCAAAAATTTTGGAGGGTGACAATAATGCAACACCAAAGTGTTTTAGGCAAGTTTTTCGATCCATGGTCTAAGATTATTAGTGAAATTCCATCAAAGAATATTAATGACTTTTGGGAACTTGTTTTAGCTATCAATCAGTTTCCCTCTAGTTTTCTAGTGTTTATTGGGAGGATTTCCTCATTTGCCGATGCTAATATCAAAAGCCAGATTATTGAATTGCTTTGGAATGCGTCAAGATGTGCTGATTCATTACTATTTATTGATCCAATTATTGCATATCTTGAGAAAAAAGGTGAAAGAATTATCGATTTAAAGAAAAGGTGCTTTTTATTGATAGAACAAGATATTGATGTTCTTTTTGGATTATCAATGTTACGGAAAATTTGGGTTCCAACAAATCCTATTGATACAAGAAATGAATTAGATTTGCTCTTAGGAAAGAAAAATATTCCTTCGAAGGATTTTGCTATTTTCTTATCCATGATTGAGCAAATAGCCAAAGAATTAAACGAATCTTTTACAATCGAAGAAATGGAGAGTTTGAAGAGTCTAATACTTTCAATTATTGATGTTAATATTGGTCAGATTATTTCATTTTTAAGAACGATTTTTTTAATCAACAAGGGGCGACTTTTCAAAACTGAAATGAACGAAGCTTTTTTCCAGTGGATTATTTCTCTCCCTGAAGCAGATTCAAAATATTTTCAGTTGGTGAAATTTGTGTTTCAAGTTATTAACAAGTTAACTGATGATTCGGAATTAGTTAATACCAATTTAATTGGAATGGAATCATTATTCTCTCTGTTTACCAAGTCAACATCCCATGAATTTATCATTTTTGTAATTAAACTGATTGTTTCGTGTAAGAATTTTGATGAAATGGTGAATTTTATCAACAAATGTCTTTCAACAGATATTAGTGTTTCCATAATAAATGGACTTATGAATTTGGTTTCCGAAGTTGAAAATCATCTCAATTTTGATGAATATGGGATTCAAAGGAATATGTTTTTGCCCAAAAAAGATTTTGTTATGATCAACTTGAAAGGAATTGAAACAAAATCAATTAGAGTTGTAAGAATGATTTCCAGAAAGGATTTAAAGAAACGAATTTCTAATGTTCTAAATATTGATGAAAACAAACTTGAATTATCAATCAACCAATATGAATTGCCAAGACACATTACATTTCAAGAAGGGGACACAGTACATTGCTCTTCACAAGGAATTAGCTTGCTATCCTCATCTCCATTGAAACTCCCCCTAACTCATGTTCCATCGAAAATTATTTCTAAAAGTGATAAGTTTGGGTACATTTTCTCTTTACTTGGGAGTAATGATAAAACCTTATCGTCATCGGTTCTCAGTCTTATCAATATATGTGAGACAATTCCATCAGAATTAACTGTTATGAAATCACTCAATACAAAATGGGAAGAAATTTTTAGTTTAGATCATCTCTTTCTGTTTTTTTATAGACTCAATGTTTTAGGAAGCTTATTGGATCTTGGAGATTATAGATTCATGAATAATTTTTTCAAAACAGGTGGGTTTAGGTGCTTAATTCAAATATTGTTATCTGAACAACATAATGTTTTAGTGCAGCATTGCCAAATAGATTTGTTTTTAAATGTTATTGATACAATAATAGATTATTCTCAAAAAAGCACCGAAATTTTCGAATTCGTGATAACAGATTTTAAATCATTTGATGTAAAATTCACCATTAATTCTCTAATAGAATGGATTCTTGAGTTAGAATTAAATGCTAACAATAATAAATCTATCGCCAAATTAATTGGATTACTTGATGGTTTTTCTCAGATTGAGCCTAATATTCTATTAGCTTATCCTAAGTTTTCTCAATTCTTTTCAGCGTGTATGTTTTCTCAGAACGTTGATATTGGAAACAAGTTTTTGACTCTTATGTTGAGATATAGTCCAAGTCAAATCGAGGATCTTTTGCTTGATCAGTTGGCATCATCAAATAATCCATCTTGTTCACTTTATTTTCGACTTCTTGAAAGGCTCTCTTCGATAACTGAGGAACCCGATAAACTATGGCATTTATTAACCACATCACTATATAGAATGTTGTTAATTCCTACCACGAGAAATATCAATTATGATAGGATTCGTAACGCCAAAGATACTAATAATCCCGAAATTACTGAAGAAACAAATTCTCAAATGGAAAGATATGAATTTCTTTTCTATCCCACCGAGCTTGAGAATGGATTGAACATTCACTGCTCAACAGTGGCTGACGAAAAGTTTATTCATGGGATTTTTTGTTCTCTATATCCATTAGTTGCAAAAATATCATCCAATATAACAGGGCTTGAAGAATTCATATCTTTTTCGATTGACAAAATATGTTTAAATTTATTCAAATATGTGCCATCGCCAGATATTTTGTTGGAAATACTGAAGTGTTTGGTTGAGAGATTTCCAATTCATCGTAGTCTTGTTCTCTCCCATATTATGAACAATGTTAAAAAGTATCCTTATTCAAAGGATGTCCAAACATATTACCCAGCCCTTGTTGATTATAACAATCCAAGAGGAATAATTAATATGGGATGCACATGCTATTTAAATTCATCATTGCAACAGATTTTTAGGATTAAAAGAATTAGGGATTCTGTACTTTCTTATCAACCCAAAGGAAAAACGGAAAAGGATTGGTTAGCCCGGTTAGCCATTTTATTTGCTCAAATGATATATGCTCCTTTAAGTTCTATTGATGCTTCACCTTTTGTAAAAACATTTCCAGGTATGGGAAATAGACCCATTAACCCGGCCGAACAACAGGATGCAATAGAATTTATATCATCTATTTTAGATAAAATTGATGAAAATCTCCCAGATAAACCAGTTTCGAACTCTGTCACTGGAAAAATGCGAAATGATACATATTCATTGAATCCATCAATTGATTTTCATGGGATACATGATGAAACATTTACTTCTATTGCTTTCGAGATTAAAGGAATGAAATCATTTGATGAATCATTTAAAGCATTTAGGGTTCCTGATTCTTTTATTGGAGATAATGGATATAACACCGATGAACATGGATCAATTGATGCTGAAAGATATCATTCTATTCTGGTATCTCCTGATGTTTTATTTGTCCAATTGAAAAGGTTTGATTTTGATCTTGCAACATTTGAAAGAAATAAGATTAATTCTGAATTCATATATAGCACTGAAATTGATATTGCTCCGTTAATGGAAAGGCGAGATGAAAAACCTGATAGACCTGTGATATATGAGTTACATGGAATTATTGTTCATTCAGGGGGTGCTGGAGGCGGTCATTATTATTCTTATGTCAAAGAAGATTCTGGTTTTTGGTTAAATTGCAATGATTCCACTGTCACACATTGTTATAAAACCTCTTTCCTTGAAAATACATATGCAACTCCGGTAAAACAAAGAATTGTTGATAGATTAACAGGTTCGGTTCAAGAAAAAGTAATTGAAAGGACCGATTCTGCTTATATATTGGTCTATTATAAGAAAGAGATGAATGAATACTGTCAAGGAATGGAACCATTGTGTTTGATGAATCCTGTATTACTTGATGCATATCTTCAAGAACAATGCTTAATGAATTTAAGAAATATCATTTTTAAGCCGCATTTTATTCGGTTTATTCAGTCGATTATTGACAATGGGAAAGAATCCAACGAGTTTCTGTATTCACTCTCTGTTCTATCTATGAAGAGTTTGTCTGGATCCAATGCTCTTTTAAGCCTGAAAGATGTTTGTATTGAAAGGGTGTCTCAAGATATTCAGTTTGCTCTTTTTATTCTCAGTCAAGACTTTTTAATTGATATTATCATTACAGATGAAAAGGAGGCATCAAAAAAGCTTGCTTTATCATTAATAAATAGTTCGATATCCAAATGTAAAAAGGAATCATCTCCAATTGTTCAAAAGGTTTTATCTAGATTGGATGGTGCTTTCCAGTATTGGATGAACTTCGATTCCATTTTCCAGCCCATTTTGCAATACGTTCAATTATACAATGATTTTGATGAACAGATTCAATTACTCTATATGAAGTTTTTGACTGAAACGTTTTATCAAGTTTTTCCTAGAGCTGAAAGAGAAAATGTTTTGAAAACTATTAACCTCCAGGCGTTTTTCAAAACATTATCTATTATTTTTGATCGAGTTAAACCATTACCAGAATACTCTATTAAGATTACACAAGAAGCTTTCATGAATGATTGGTTTTCATCATTAAAGAATTCATTTGATTTCGGGTGTTTATTCATTTCAATGAGCAAAGATGATATTAAATTAACCGAACAGTATCAAACGTACCTACAAATTCATTGTGATGAGTATACACCTGCATTTATTGCGGCACATTTTGCTGTAGCCATTCTTCACAAAGATTCATTTACGAGTTTTCGTTTGAAATGGTTTATCGATTTCATATCAAAAAAGAATTATAAATCTATTGATTTAGCTGGGATTGTTCGAGGGGTTGCTTCAAGAATCGCTAACAAAAACACTATTAATTCAAGGGCATTCTTCTTTACCAATTTTGATCTTTGGCTGAAACCATGGCTGTTTCACTCTGATTCATTGCTCAGAGCAGCATTAACAGAGTTTATATACTATCAATTTCTATCATATCCTGCATGGAATTTGTGTAATGATTATTCACGTGAGTTTTGGGTGAAAAAGCCAAGAGAATCAGATGTATTAAGTCCGGCTGAAGATAAAAGGGATCTAAGACTTTTACTTGAGTATTTGATCAAGATAAATGAATCTTTGATTACTTTTAGTAAGAAAGAGTCTAAGAATAAAATATATACTATAGTAATGCCAAGTCAGATTCCAGCATTACAGTATTATCAAATAATGGAATGGGTATTACACTATCTCTCACTCGACGATTATATTTATACATTTAAGTCCATGTTTATTCAGAATATTGGAGCATTATCAGAACTTAGAAATGATATAAAGATTGGAATACTTGCAGTAATGAGGTTTATTTGTTCATTTGTTCAACCCATGAAAGCATCTCTGTTTTTTGATGAACAATCAACAAAAATAATTTTTGATTCAATATCAAAAGTTCCTGAATCATACGAAAGTAAGGCGGAATTTATTCGGATTCTGGTTGACTGTTTATATCCTGTTATTATTCCAGTTGCACAAACCTATTCCAGTATCATATCAAAAAGTAAGTTTTTCCGAGAGTCGATTAAGATTTGCTTGTTTACAGAAACATCCTATTCTATAAATGTTCTAAAGCTAATCGAATCCCTATTAAGAGATGCAAATTCAATTCAAATCGTTTTGAAAGTGATTTTTGATAATGAAATATTTTCTCATCATATATTTTCTATTCCTTATTCTAATTTAGTCATCAAATTATTCTCGACCTATTCTGATTCACTTGGGGTGTTTTATTCCTCATCGGATTATACAACTTTAATGTTCAGACTTAAAAACCAGGTTATAATGGTGAAGAGAGGCAACTCTACTGGTGAAATTATGACCGCCATGAATTATTTCATTTCATGTCTACCTGAATTTAAGAAGAAATACGAAAATAAAGGAAATTTCTTTTCTGACCCCTACAGATCAATGAATAATACATTGGTCAATAACATTGATACTATTCACTCTATATCATCTCTTATTACATCTTCGGTTGCAAAAGATCTAGCAAACTGTATTCACTCATTGTTTAATGTTGTATTTGGGTTTTCTGGTGTTTTGTGTGAACAAGGTATTCATATAGTCTCTCCAGAATTAATTGTCACTTTATCATCTGATATTATTTCTCAATTTGCTGAACTGAGGGTTCAAATGCTGACAGGATTCCATCAACCACTAGAGATTCTTAAGATTATCATTTCTGATCTTGGGTTCTACCACCAAAAAGGATACTTTTCCAATAATGCCATTACTCCATACTCACATTATTTGCTAGATAATATCTCATTGATCACCACAGATCATCAAAAGGATCAATTGTTCTCTTTCTATAATTCAATGTATAATGAGAGCAGTGATTTATATGTGTACTCCAAACCTAACAGATTAGTTGCATTTGTTGTGGCTGACCTAACCAACAAGCTTGGAAATATTAGCGACTGGCAGACAACCTGTTTGAACACAATTCAGAAAGAGATAAGCAAAATTAAGCCAGGATTAGATGCTGACTCATTTGAATATTCGGCTCGGAAGATACTCACAGCAAGAGAGTTCATTGAAGAGGCATTCATAAAACAAGGAGTAACTCATCCGCAAATGAACGGAGCCGGCTTTATTCGCCAGGATTTGTTGGAGATTCTTTCCTCTGTTCAACAACCTATCGCCAGGGAGCTGGAGCAAGCCATTCAGTACTTCATTGCTCTTACTACTAAATAGCTTTATTTTCTGGGTTTACGACGGTTTGTTCAAATAAGACTTTTTTTGATTTTTTTGGTGATTAAGAATGTGCGAAATAGTTGTTTCCGGACGGACATCATCTAAAAGATCAGTTGGTCGAAAGTTAAAACCAGACATATTTTTCGAGAAGTTTGAAATTGGAGATAATTCTACAAAAAGCGAAGAATGGACATTTGGATCATTGAAAAAGATTGTTGATGATATATCTAATGCTAATATTATAAATAAAGAGCTGATTTGTGAATCACTTGAGAAGAATGTTCAATTCTTTTCTGGAATCAAAGCTCAACTTGAGTCAAAGTTCTCTAATTTTGAGGAAAATTTTGTTAAGCCTTTCCAAGGAAGCGTTTCTACTCACCGAATCAGCCCTATTCATCGGTCAATTACAAGAACTCAGAGCCAGATCCTTCCACAAACCCGGTCTCTTTCATTGCAGCCAACCATTAGGCCTATCAAAAGAATGACAAAAACAAAATCTCAACCGGAACAGCACCAGAAACAGCTTCCAGCAACTGCAATATGGAATTCTGTACAGAGATTCTTCAATATTGTTCCAACACCATCTCATTTTTCCAAAATCCTTTCGAGAATAGATTTAGTATCTGATCAAATACCACTTGGAGCACATTATTCTATTACAATTAATCGAAAATTATCTCAAAGATTTCGTAATGATAGTGTAATGCTTAAGATTCCTCATGCTTTTCTAAATACTTCGTCTCATATTGATGCATCACCAAATATTATGTTTAATAGGCTACTTTCGTCATTTATACCATTGATTAATGAAGATAACTCAATGATCTCTCATAAAACAATAGCAAAATTCAACCCAATGAGTCCCAGGGATTTAAATGTTAATGATGATGCAGTATATCCATCAGAAATTGCCGGCACTTCTTTTTATTCTTCAATGACATTTTCTGAGAAGCTGCCCCTTGAAATCAAATCCCTTGGCTTGAATCCTAATGTTAATGAGCCTTGCTTAACAGATAATGAAGTAATGAATGAAATACATGTTCTTGAAAGACAATATAATAATAGCTTGAATTCTACAAATGAATTTAGATCCAGAATATTGAAGCTTCTCACAGATAACGAGTCAAAAATAACCGAAAGAGCTGAAAGAATTAAAGGGTGGGGAGCCGTAATCGAAAAATGTGAGCAAATACAGAAAAAACAACAGGGTAGACCCAAGAGCCGCGATAAACTGTTTTAACGATTATGTAAACAAATTGTAAAGTGTCGGTTGTGACACCTCATTTATTTGATGGATACAAAAGTCCTGCTTAAATTTGTTCTTCCTTTATTCTTTTTATCTTTCTTCACATCTTTTATCGTTTCTTTTGTCTTCACGAGGTCATTTACCTCAATTTATATGAGGTGGCTGACTTTTTTACTGTTTGTAATATCGGCTTTTTGGTCTAAGAACCACAAAGGCATTTTGTACTTCCAAATAATATTCTTTTTACTTACTGTTATCTTTATGCTGTTTGTTGGCCAGGAATTTCATCTTCAGAACTCATATCTTAATAGATTTGCTGTGTATTCCATTATTGTCACTGCAACATTCATAAGCATTTCCACATTTTGGAGTATATTAACAAGGCTATCATTTGGAGTTTTCATTTCCAGTTCAACATTTGACGAAGGACAAGAAAGGCTTCTTTACCTTATTCTTTCCCTTCTTTGCGGCGTTCTCCTTGCATTAGTTATTCCAGCATCAAACAAGAGCACAATCAGGGATCTTAAGAAAGATGGGCTCTCTAACTCAATTGGAATCTGGTTTGTTAACGGCCTTATTGCCGCAGGACTCGGTTTCAGCATCATGAAGAAGTTCGCAACAGGTGATGCAGGTGCTACTTCAGTACCAGTCAACACAGGTGCAGAATACGAGGCAGTAAATTAGTCTCATAATATACGTTTATATTTAATGTCTGCAACAGGTTTCCCAAACTATGGTAGATACCATTATGGGCCTGTTCCTCTTGTTTCCCCAAGTGGAACTTATGCTCCACCTTATCCATCACAGCCATACATTCCTCCTCAGCCATTATATACACCTCAGCCGGCAATTATTACTCCACGCCCAGTTTTGAATAAGGAAAAATACGCCTGGGCTCCAAGAACTGAGCCAATGAAATGGCCACTTGCGGAATCGTTGGATGTTGATCAGATTGTAAGAAGAGGCGATTTACAATCAGTTGAGTTTTATATGCAGCAGTTTGCTTTTGCGAACATATCCAAAGAGGATTTTAAGCAGTTTGGGAGCAAGGGAGCGCTAAATGCATTTCTTATTCTTCAGCTTGGATGTGATTATTTGCTGTCTCAAAGAGAAGGAGCACCGCCATCTACTGCGGAACCAGATCAAAAGCTTTTAGAACAATACAATGCTAATATTAAGGCAGCTTCAGATGCTATTAGCGCTCACAAAGAAACCATAGAGAAGCTTAAAAACCAGAACAAAGCACTTCATGATGACAGATCCAAACTCAAGAAAATCATCGAAAAATATCGAACAAAGCTACACACACTGAAGAAAGAGACAAAGAAACCTCGCTCATTAAAGAAGACCGACACAGAAACAGGAGCACTTCATGATGAGACTGCACTTAGAGAACTTAAGGCACTCAAACCAACTACAGAGAACATCAGCGACGGTGAACTGCTGTCATCGGAGAATGACAATGAATCTGCAGTGGAATATGAGTACGAGGAAGAGTATTATGAGTCTGATGGAGAGGTCTGAATGATTGTAAACACCATTTTTATGTTGGTTTTCTCTAGTTTCTTTCTTTTTGCTTTAGCCGAGAGCGATAATCCAATGTTTGGCTTTTTTAGGCTTAAATTGATGCCAAATGAAAGCGCTAGGTTTAATCTGAATGACAGAGAAATTACTATTATTGATGCAGCACCCACTACGTATTCTCTCAGTTTAATTCAGAATGACTCAGCCGAATTCACGAATTTTAGCTCAATTCCAACAAAATATCTCACAGTGTCTGGAAAAGACGTCATTTTTACATCGATTGTTGACAATCCAATCCAAATTCCTCTTTGGATTCTTCCTAACGGGCTCTGTGGAGAGCATAGATCTGCTTTATCTGCGGAAAGGTACTTGCAGGTGACAAGTTACACAAATTCATTTAATGGGAAGATTTGTTTGTTTTCACAAGCAACATTTCGAAAATCAAAGACAATTATATCTGTTACATCATCTGATAGCACCACAAAATCGAAAATATATTCTTCAAAAAGCCTTCAGCATCCAGAAAAGGAGATTGTTGAGCAAAACTCCATATTTGAGTCAACAACACCTTTTATAGTGCAAATTTCTGGTGGAAAATCTAAGTCACTGAAAATATTACTTGAGTACTCAGTGGTTTCACCAGCAACCAACATATTTCACTGCTCAATACCTCCCATACCAAGAATAGAACAATCATCAATAATTCATACATCCACAATGCTAGGAGATATTACATTCAAATGTGTAACACTTGCAAGAGATATGCTCTCATATATTCAATGGAGTGGGGTGTTTGTGTCTATATTCATTCTAACAGTAGCCATCCTTCAATATACAAAAATTATAGATTTTATCCAAATATGCTGCCCAGATGATGAAAAACTGAGATTCGAGTCCCTGAAGAAAGATCCATATGTCCAACAAATCACCCCCACTGTTGAGAAACCCCAAGACGATAAATTGTAAAGTCGCTTTATATAACGATAACGATTATTTTCAAAAGAAGACGATGGAAAACAACTCAGTCAATCACGACTCTATAACATTTACTGCCATCATATTTGTAGTTGAAAACAGCATTGGAAACCCTGTTATTAAGAAAGGCACTTATCCTAAACTTGATATTCTTGCCAAACGTGGCAGTTGTGGTTTTTTATCAGTTTTTAACAATTGCCCTGATGTAATTACACAGCTCACTGGTATAAATCATCTTGGTACTGATGGTTTTATCAGAGAAGTTGGCGAAATTAAGCTCTCCGTATTGAAAAATTCCTCGACATTTGATCAATATGGAGATATCATCAGTGTTTCCTCGAAAAACAATGATGAGATTTATTCGATGATAAACGATCTAATTAAACCATCGCATATAATTATTGTTGAGTTGAAAAGCCTTGAAGATGCTAATGAGATCATTGGTGGATTCCTTCCAAGAATCGACTCTGAGAATATTGCAATTTCGCTGATATCTGGTTATAGAGAAGGATCGATTATCCCTACATTCCCTTCCCCTCCTGTTGTTGATCCTTCATGGAGAGTAATTGGTGCAGATGTTGTTGAAGCATTGTCAATCAAAAAGCCCATGGTTTTTATCACTGCATCTAAGAACCTGACTCGTATTGACAATGTAGCTTCCTTTGACGAAAAGGATATTGAGGATAATAATTGCATGAATGCCCTACCTATATGCCAGTATTTTAGAGAGTTTAGTTACTACTCAGGTTCCTCATGGAAATATGGTGCTTGATAAAAATGATCTCCTTATTCATATTTTTAGAATAATATTTAAAAAAATATATAACATTTATTTGTTGATCTCTAAATACTTTCTATTATAGCTTAACTTGAAGGCATTCCATTATTGAATCAATAACAATGGAGTGAGAAATTTGAGAACAGCTTTCATTAATATATGATAATAATGTTGATTCTTCCTCATGAAAATATGGTTCTGGCAATGAAAGGAAAGAAAAAAGAACTGTTTGATTAATTGTATTACTGAGGCTAATAGAGATAAAGCGGATTATTGTCTCATCTTTGAAATGTTCAATTTCATTATATGGAAAAAGATCAAGTGTGTCAATATTCGGTATGCAGATCTGTTTTATCGAGTGGTCAAAGGAGAGGGAGAAATAACTATTAATGGTAAACCCTCGATGCTCCACCATGAACTCAAATTGGTTTGTTAATAAATCAAATAGATTTTGAATAACTATGGAATCAACTAAAAAAGAAAAACTTGAAGAAAAGTAGCGGGAAAATGGATTTAAGCTATTATCGAAAATGAAAGGGACTGAAATCATCATATTCTGATAAAGTGTAGAAGATATACAATCAATTATTGCCTGATTTAAACCATTAGAGAATGAATCATCCAAATAACTGGCAGGGTACACATAAACAAAAATATCTGATAAAAACTGATAAGAAATAAAATCAATAATGGATAAATCAAATGTGCTCGAGAATTGAGAAACGACAATGTTCATCTGATCTTCAACAACAGCAGTAGGGATGAATATATCTGGAAGTATCCATTTGTGTTCCTGGTTCAATACCAAACAAAAGGCCTCCTTTAAGCATTCTTCAAAATAATCTTCTAGTAATAGATAGTCTATTTGCGGTTGGTAATTATTCCATGGCAAAATACAAGAAAAATTGTTGAGAGATTCAGAAATAATAGCACTGATACTTTCATTTAATGAAATATCCATATAATTCAAATCGATACATTGCATTATATCAAATCCCTGTATAGAAACTTGGGGATAATAACTCCAACAATTTAATAGTTTATCGAAAGAATTGTTAATTATTTTGAAAACATATGATTGAACATTAATGGGTTTAAAAAAATTTGATGAAGAGGAGATGTTTTCTAGTTGATCAAATACTATGGAATTGATGGATACAATAAATAACGAATCAATAGTATTTGAGATATCATCTTGTATTAGATAAGTTTCCGAATTTCTCATTATTGAAAATAACTCATCTTTCATTGGATTCTCAATCGAATTGACGAAAAACTCCTGAATAGAATCCATTAAATCAAGATGGAGATGTCTCATTGATTTGATCAATCTGGAAAGCCTTTTAGTTCTGGTTTTATCCTCGACAAAATATAATGATAAATTTTCATTCAATAAAGAGCCATAATTGGTGTTAAATTCATATTCAAGTTTGGGGTAGGTATTCATTACTTCAAAATCGACTGTACTTACAAATTTTGAAACATTCAAAACATTAAAAGCCTTATCATCAAAATAAGACCAAAAAGAATATCTAATTGGTAACAAATGAGAATAATAAATATTGGAGTTCTTAAAGATTACATTACTTAATACTATTTTCGATGTGAGACATTCTCTTTTGTTAAGTAAGGGAAGATTATACCTAATTTGGTCTACAATTCTAGAATTCTTGGGTGCATAATAATTCCCAATACAAACAACTCTAACAAAAAAGGAAATCGACGATAAACACTTAGAGATTTGATATATATTAATTTCTCTATGAGTATTGACAATTTCATCGACAGTAGGAATGTGTACTTTATTTCTGATGAAAGTTAAGAATCCCAAAGAAAAGCAAATATAGTTCAAATTACATATAAGAAAATATCTGATGTTTTCCACAATAAGATAATCGCTTGTTTTATTAGACACAATACTTTCTAAGCAGCAACTTAGTAAAATATTGGACAGATTAATCAATTCATAATTATAGGAAAGAGTATTGATCATATTCGAAAACAGATTATTGTTCTTGGTTTTATAGTTCAATATGCATAAATAATTAATAAAGAGTATATTGTCCAAATTGAAACAATTGTCCAAAAAACAAGGAGATAATGAATTAATATCTTCATTATAAAGAGGTCTGACAGGCGGTAAAAATTTTGGCATCAATAAAACGGGATAAAAAACACTTAGTGAAAATGGACAAATATATACAATTTGCTGAGCAATCTTATTTAAGATATTTATACCGCATTCAATGTGTGAAAAAGTCACTGTTGGTAAGATACGAATGAAGCTAAACACATCATTAAAAGATAATGTAAATATATCCCCCTTTGGAATAGCTTGCTCAAATGGAATATGAAAGTTATCGAATGGTCTAAAATGATTAAAAATATGAGACAAAAAATCAATCTTATAAGAAATATCTTTTGCTAAATGACAAGGATATTGAGTATTAATGATATTATTCAATGGATCAATGGAAATACAAATGAAATCCAGGAAAGGGCGATTAATGGTAATTAATTTGGAGTCAATCACCATTGATGGAAGCAATCTGTTCAAAATTAAAGGAGAAACAAACTCAAAAGAATAAAACTTTGAGTCACCATAAAATGGTGATTTGAAAAAATAGTCCAATTCTTGAGATATTCGAATATTATCAATTGAATTTTCATTAAAAAAACCATGAAAGCATATTGTTTCGGGGAAATATACTAAGAAATCAAACGTTGGCATTGCTATATCATAATAAATCAATTTGGTTTTTCTGGTATTATCAACAAATTGACTCACAAAAACATTGGAGATTCTGTTCATAATCTTAAATGAAGGTATATCAGGCCTATACATGATATATTCAGCCATGTCAATTGCAGAATAGGAAATATCCGAATTGTAGATATTATCTATTCCTAAGGTTGGTTTCAAGGGCGAAAAACATAAAAAATACTCAAAAGAGACTCTTGTATACCATGAAACGTGGTTGAAATCGAAAAACCGGACTCTGGTAAATAAACTCTTCAAACAATTCCAATCAATTTTAACTGTTGGAACAAAATTGGTAATCAAATAACTTTGTTTGTTAAAATATAGAAATGAAAAAGAATTCAATATTCGATCAGATCCATTTAGAAATCCATGAATATAATAATCGATACAATATTGTACTTTTTCATGGTATTTAAGTGGATAATCAGAATGTGAAGGAATTAAGAGTTGTGATCCTCTTGAATTTTGAGATATATGAAGGGAAAAATGAATAGCATACACAATATTATTTGTGTACACCTCGCGATCAATAAATAATACTTTGCTAATTGTCTCAAAGAAATTGCAATCTGAAAATTGATTTTTCAACTGGGTCTTGTATAAGCTACCAGAGTCCTTCAAATCAAACTTTATAATCCTATCCGACCTTGAATACAAAAACTCCATATGATGAAGTTTTATACATTCAAGATTCGGTATTAAGTCATATTGAATTTTACACTTTGAGTGATTATGAATTCTGGGTATAATAAAATTCGAATTGAAGCCCTTATATAGGTTGAATAAACTTAGAAATGGAGCAAACTTATAATTATTATTATATAGATTAAATCTAAGCAATGGCTTCATATTTCTAAGCTTAAAATAAGTTAAATTATTTGATAATGAACTAAGATTCAAATCCCAAGGTCCATCATATTTGCTTATGAAATCCAAAAAACTATTATTCTTGGGATTGGGAGTGAAACTAAAAAAAATTGTCGGGAAAATCAAAAAATCAAATGGAGCATACAATTTGTATATAAAACTAACTTGAGGTTGCCATTCAATGAATTTGGCAGGAAAACAATAGATTTTGGTAAAAAAAAATGTGTTAAACGGATATATTACTTGGGCTTTTGTTACTTTAATAGGTAAATAACTCGAGCTCTGGAAACTTATGTTTTTAGACATTTCTAAAAGGGAGGGCTCAAAATTAACATATAAATGCTCCATTTCAACGTTATATAACTCCAAAAAATTAGATATTCCGTAAAAGTAATTATTAATGCGACAATACAAACCCATTGGAATAATAAACTTAATTTCATCCGACATTTTGTTAACATGTTTCATACTTAGGTACATCAATGGATTGGAAAGCTGAAAGATCGGTAAATACTCAAGGCTGATACCTGACCTAAAAGAATTCCTAAATGATAAACAAATAGGCATAGGGTGAATATAACTGGTTTTCATTTCCAATAGTTTTTCAATTTTCATGGTCTGGTTGAAAATACAATTCAATGAAAATGAATGTATATGGTAATCAACATTTGGGATATCAATATAACATTGATTGGAAAATAAACCGAATATGCTTCTATTCAAGAAAAAAACGCCGCAGTTTAACATTGGCTTATATATTATATTCAAGTTGATCATATAATGGCTTTGTTGTTCTGATATATAATACTTAAAAAGATAATTTTGGTTGAAAATTTCACTAGAAACCAATGAAAGATCTATGTAATAATGATTGATATAATTATTGGGAGCAATATCAGAGGAAAAACGATTACTCAGATTGAACAAAGAATCTTGTGCTTCTGTATTAGATCGAGTTGGTAGATCAAAATTAATCGCATAGCGAATCCCAATAACCATATTATGGTCATACCCAAAAAAAGTCTGTCGCGTATGAGAAAATGAAGAAATTGCACAATTAAGTGGAAAATCAAGATAAAAAGTTAAGTGTGAATGTGAAATAATGCTATTGGATGATACAGAACAGCCATTATACCAATTTTGATGGGTAATATTAGCCAAAATAAGCGACAAAAAAGAAAATATATTGTAACTAAAATCACATCCAATTTCTGGTTTGTATATTGGTAATGAATTATCTAATCTAATGTTCATAAAAATTTTGTTGGTATCAATCATATCATCAAAACAGTGATAAAAAAGTGCTAAATTCAAAAAAGAGACATTGTAGTCAAGAATAGATGAATATGAATAATCATTGGCAAAACTTTCAGAACAAATTTGACTTTTTTTGAATGAAATATGAATCAAAAAGTTTTGCGCTTCAAATAAGTTTTTGTGCAAAGACAACAATTTTGAATAGTATCTTTGAGCAATATTACTGATATGGTTCGAAAAATCATTATAATGATCAATATATATGAGATTTTGAACATTTTTCATCGAGGTAATTGGAAGAGATAATTTGAATATTGAAAGGTAATGCATTAAACTAGAAGTTGCTTGTTGATGAATTAAAACATTAGAAAACTTCAATATGGGTGCCAAATGAATGAAACTAGATTGTTTTTGTAAACATATTAATCCAATCTTAGGAATAGGCGAATAACTGATCATTAATTCGTTGTTATTCGTATTCTTTTCTTTGAAACAAACGTAATGAAGGGGACATAAATTACTCAAATTATTTTTTTTGATACTTAACAATGGGGAATCTGTAAAACAGCATGAATAAACTATACTATCAATCCGGTTACATGATAAAGAAATATGAGGAACATGAAAATTTTGTGCTGATATATACAAATGCCTAATTTGAGAAAGCCATTGAATTGTATTTGATAATCGATCCAAATCATATAAATAAGATTTGAATAAAGCCCTAAACTTCGATGAATCATTATTTTCAATTACTGGTTCATAAATCTTAGATCTATTGGGATTAAAACTTAGTGAAAATTCAGATAATATAAAATTAAAAATTGGTAAGAAAAGCGCTTTTTCATTTGATTTATGCCTATTTTCCATGAAATCTCTCATAACTTGAATGATTTTCAGAGAAAGAGTTTCTGTAAGAAATGATGAATTATAATCATTGTTCAAATAAAAATGGCTCAAATAATATGATTCAAAAAACCTCAATGATGATAATACAAAAACCTGCATATAAACCGTATTATGTATAGATAAACTCTTTTGGGGTGGGTTAAATTGAAGTATTCTATTAACTGGCATGATGACATCCTTTGGGATACTACATCCATTAGAAAATGAAAGATATTTCGCCTCAGGTATGTGTCCAATTTTATAATGCTCAAGTAAGTTCAAGCAACATGATACAGGGGAAATTTGTCTCGGAAATCTAAAATCAAATTTGCAATCGAGAAAATATTTATCAATTAAACCATCTTGAGATAAATACAAAGATTCATGAAATTCAATTGGCCTAAAGCAAATTCTAGCAATATCATTTGAAAAGTGAGGGGAAAGTGTTTTTTGATGGTTTTGTATATAAAACAAAGAAACTTCTTCAATGAGGAAGCTAAAATCATAATATAAAACACTATTCAGATCTAATAATGATCTTTTTGTCAAATCTTGGGAAATAATTTGTGATTGATGATTAGAATGAGTCTTGTTAAACCACAGAGAAAAATTTTTGTAAGTATTCTTCACTCTTTGTTGTGTAGCTAAATCCTTTTCCAGTTGATATTTGGCAATTCTCAATTGTTCAATATGAAAATATAGAATATTCTTGAAGACAAGATGTCTGAAACATTCAATGTTGATAAATAAATTCTGGCATTGAATAAGTTTTCTCTGATTATATTCTTTTGTTACTCTTAAAGATAACTGTTTCCAAACTCTCCTATATTGTAGCCTTTTTGATAGTTGAATCAGATTGCTTGTTTGGTCAATCTTAATAAAAGTCCTCGAAAAAAAAATCCAAGTTCTCCTGATTTTCAGCTTTAATGCATTGTTTTCAATGCATTTATTCTTTAATCCGTAGAAAAAATCCAGCCATTTCTCTTTGTTCATATGTTTGTATGATAAAACTCGGTAATCATGTTTCTTAGATCGGATAATGAACTTATTCACTAAATCTTCCCAAAGATTTCGATAATATTCTCTAGTATATGATCTTTTTTTGTACATTTTTCTCCATTTCAATAAGTAACTATGCAAAACATAACTTTCTTTCTCATTTTCTGATCTTCTATTCTCACCAAAATGAAATGGGATAGTCACCAATTTATTATTATTTCCGCTTATCACTTTCAATACTAATTTCCTTGTAATTTCTTTCCACTTGGCACGATATTTCCAGTAGAAATACGTCTCATTCCTCTTTTTAATTAACAAAATTTTGTAATGATTCACCAGATTCTTGGACTCAACATAAATCTCTTTCTTGTTTTTAACCATCAAACCATTTCTAAACTGCTGCCATTTCTGTCGATAAAACATATTCGGAACATTAACTGGTTTTTCATCGATACTCTCAGAAAAAAAACCAACATACTTATAAAATGGGATTATTGGATCATCAGTAAGGAAAGGGCACGATGGTTTCCCAAAAAAAACCATGTGCAAAACTAAATCAAGAAATTTGGGCGCCAAAAAATCGTTGTGACCGTTTATTATACCTTTGTTTGCATCTGGGGGACAGGTTGGGAGACACTAATTGTATCATCTATTCCAGTTTTTTCGTGTAGTTCTTTTCTGACATGTTTTGAGACGGTTTCCGCAATATGTTGTTTTTGTTCTTTGGATTTCACTGATGCAGAAAGCTGTTGAATTTCTTTTTGTTCAAGAGATTTAACTAGGACCATAAAGTGTTTTTCTTTCTCTTTTTGTTTATATTGAAGCGTAATCAATGAATCATTGAGCTGTGATAAAAGCTTTTCGTTCAAAACAGAAAGCTCATTTGTTTGTCTCTCTGTGAGAATATTCCTCTTGGAATCATAGTAACTATCCACTGCCTCTCTTCGAGATTTTTGCTCTGTACTAAAAGCAACATTTGCTTTTTCCCTAAACAGTACTGCCCCATCGAAATCACCTTCCTTTGCAAGCTTTTTAGCCTGATTTTCAAAGTCAATCTGAGCCTTAATGGGTTTATCTTTAGCTTTAAGAATATCCAGAACATACTTTTTTTCAAGATGGGTTAGTTGTTCAATGTGGGAATTCTTAATATTGACAAAAGTTCTGTTAATTTTTTCCCTAATAGCCGCTTCTTCGATTTTTTGATTAGTATTATCTTGTTCGACATCTTTTTGCCATTTTTCGTAATAAGAGCCTATCATATCAGTTATCTTCAACAATGATTGTTTCAAATTCACTTGAAACATATCCTCCTTCTTCATTATTAATGCTGTCTCAATTGCCTTTGCTTCTTCAAATTTTAACTGCTCAATGCATCTCTCAAGCATAATCTGAAGCTCTTTGTTAGTTTTATTAATATAGAACTCCGGCTGAGTATTTAGTAGCTGTTGATCCATATTTACGTTAAATAATTAAATGATTTAGTGTATTTAGCTCTATTGCTTTGCAGCCATGTATTCGCTTGCAATCTTCTTGATATATTTCTTCTTTTCTGGGTCATCTCCATTCTTTGTTTCGAAATCAAGCCATTTCTTGAGAATCATTCTCATATGTTCTGCAGACAAATCTATATGTGCTATCCTATCATACAGGGTTCTGGAATGCTTTTCGTCGCCATGTTTGACTTCTTGGTCGATGTAAACATTCCATATATCAAATCTCTTTGGTTTTATCTGTAATATTGACTCAAATAATGATCTTCCATGCTCTAAGTAACCATGTTGGAATTCCAGAACTGCAAATCTTGACTTAAGGTTAATAAGTTTCTTTGAGTCCGCTGGGAAAGAGTCGTATGATCTTTTAAGCTCTGTCCTTGCCTCTTCTGGGAAGCCAGAAGCCATTAAACCCTTTAGATAGCTAATCCATACTTTAACAGATCCTTTGCAATGCTTCAATGCTTGCTTCCATGCTTCTTTAGAGTGAGATGGTTTGTTCTGTTGGACGAATTCAGCAAAGTGAATCCATATCTTTTTGGCATCGATTGTTTGAGCAGCCTTAATTACCAATGGTTTGCATGATTCCATAAATTCAGAATCCTTTGCAGATAATACTTTCATATTCAGATAAGCAATCCATACGTTGGATTTTTCTTCAATGTCGCCAATAGGAAGGGTATCCAATGCTCTTTCTGCAGTAATAATTGCATTCTCGATGTCGCCCTTTCCAAAGTAAAACTCAATAAACTTTACCCATAAGAATGACGAATGGGGTTGCGATAATAACATTGATGCAAATTCTTCTGCAGATTTTGGTGCTGATGGATCAAGCTGTCTGGCTTCGAGTTTGGAGATATCTTCTTCAGTAAGAGCTTCCTTCTTTATTGGGGTAGATGACTGGGGCTCAGCTTCGGCCTTTTCTTCCCAGTCTAAATCATCTTCATTCATTTCAGGCTCTTCATCTGAGCTCTCTGTTCCAGCTTCTGGTTCTTGTTCGGGTGGCAAAGATACTTCTATCAATCTAAGTGCGATTCTCTTTTTCTCTGCTTCTATATTAGTAATTTCAACAGTAACATGTGTGTTTATGAAGGCACTATAATATCCCGAGTCCTGGTCACCTAAAGTGGATCTGTGAATTAGACCAGAAATATTGCCATAATCTTGAAGAGAAACGAAAACTCCGAAATCTCTAACACTAGTAATAAAACCTTGAACTATTTCTCCAACTTTGAGATCTTCAAATGAATAACGTCTTCCATCAATATCACTCCTCTTTGAAGAGACAGTAATTGCCTCGCCTTCCTTTGATATAATTTTTACATTAATAACGCTTCCTGGAGGGTATAATTCTGAGGCGCTCTTGATATAACAATCAGCAATATTATTGTAGGGAAGTCTTGCGGTAATTCCTCTTCCAATTCTAACTAATAGGGCTCCAGATATATTATGAGAAACATATCCTTTCACTACTGAGCCTACTTCAAGTTTTGGATGTGTACCTTTTCCTTCAAAATCTGAGAGTCTCGTTGAAACAGATTTATCATCAATTGGACATACATCAATAACCTGTCCAACTTTAAACTGTCTGAGTGGATTGAATTTGAATTCATCAGAAACGTCTATAACATCAAGCCTTCTTTTATCATTAACACCAAGGCTAACAATTGCATAATCACCAGATTTTATTTTTAGAACTTTTGCAAAAGCAAGTTTTTGTTCTTTATTTGGATCAGAGGCACTTATGTTCACGATTGAATCCTTGATGCCAATAACAAATCCTTCGACTCTATCACCAATGCTATAAGAATCTACTAATGGTTTTGATGCTATATGCCTATCACTTATAGATATTCTTAAAGAATGGACTGATCCATAAACAAATGGAGATAAAGACAATTTCAAATACTCATTAAAAACTTTGTAAACAATACCTACTACTGGTTGACCAATTACAAATTCCTCTAATCTTTGAGGAAGAGTCGGATCTATTACTAAATATAACCCATTTGCACCTGTTAATAGTTGTCCTTCAACAACCGACCCAACAGTTACACCATTTTGAACTTGTGACATATGAATTTTAACTGTCTTGCCATCTATTAGTCGAGCAGTTGCATAAACCCCGCTAATAGTCACAACTGTAGCAGATACAAGGCCACCAATGTCATTCTTTAATAAATATGTGGGGGATCCGATATATATATCTTGATTTGTATCAGTAACTTTAATCTCTATCTGGGCATCTGGTTTAACTAAATGATTGAAATCTTGTCTATTATTGAAATTTATCATTGGAGATATAATATACCTTCCATGTGAGTTGGATATGAAAAACGGTTCGAAAACAGCAATTACCGTTGAAAGAGTTAAAGAATCTTGCTCAAGAGGGCTAGAATTTGTGTTTATATTATCAATATAAATCGAATTTGATAATACATCAACATAGATAATAGATAATGATTCACCAATTTTGGCATTTGTTTTAGAAATTGCTTTCCAATCATGTTCAATATCGTATTCAAAAAATTTCCCAATTTGGCGAGAATCACTCTTGATTTCAATGAGATTACCAATTGTATATGGAGGAGAGAGATCACTAGAATCCTTTAAAAAGTATTTTGCAAAATTGGCTGTTTCTCCGATTTCTGATGGAGCCTTTAGTCTAATTTTCCCATCAGGACTAACCTCATCAACGAGAGCATTTATTGAGTCTCCAATTTGTAATTTTTGTCCATGAATTAAACCTGATGCTCTTCCTAAAAATGAAACAAATGATCCATAAGCTTGAACACCAGATATATAACCAAAGTATTGGGAACCTTGAGTAATTCCTTGAATATCTCTTGGAATCGATTCGGAATTATCACGTATTGATCTTTTTCGAGAGAACACAGCAGGTGCCTGAGTTCCTGGGTACCTGATCATTACGCAATGATGGAGTTTCTTTCCGATTGACATTGATTTCCAAATCATCAATGACAGGGGTAGATAATCAGAGAAATGTGTTGAGGGTATCACAGCATCAAAAGAACCGTATTTGGACGGTAGTGATACTTTAACACCATCATCGGTAAAGCCAATAACTGTTGTTGTTAAACGTAAACCAAGAGTTAAGACTTGATCATCATCTGAAGTCACAGAAACATTGATTTTATCATTGTCGATGGTGGCAATTCTGACCTTAACAACATACCCAGGGGTATACTGCTTGGATACATCTTGTCCTTTTTGGATTGGAAGATATGATGCCGGGAGCATAGCAATCAAACCATTGAAAAACTCAACAAGAAGACCTGCCCTTTTTGATTCTCGAACAAGAGCATGAGTAAACTGTTTGCTTGCAAGAAGATTTTTTGCATCTTCCAAAGATAGAACTTTGGGAAGGTCTGTACTTACAAATTTTGGCTTCAATGATATTCTTACTAATCCCTTGTTAATGGAAAGAACGATACATTGGGCTTTATCTCCTTTCTTAAGAGAAGAAGGCTCGTCAACATAAGAAATTGGACAAAGTGCTGTCAAGAATGGTGAGAGCTTAACAAAAACACCAATTTTAACATTAATAGCCTCAATTGTGGCTTCTAAAACTTGTCCTGGCATAACATCTTCGCCGCAAAAAACTGGCAAACCAATAATCTCTGGGTCATCTGTTGCAAATAGTAAATCATCAATAACTCTCCTTTCAGTTAATCTAACTTTATGTTCATCACCTGCGGCCAAAGCTGTATCACTCTTTGTGTCAGTCATATCAATAAAAATCCTTAAATCTTCTTGGTTAGGCATACAACATTCAATTCCTACCCCAGATCTGATTCTTAAAACACTTGAATCAACAATGGAACCAATCTTTACATCAAGAACATGGGGTTTTTCTCCTTTAACAATTTGGGGTATTGCTGAAACCCAAATAATTTTCTGTGCGTAATCAACCAAAATTGGGCGGACTGTGCAACTTGCACCGGGATGAAGGTCTGAAGGCCATGAAAATTTTGAACAGAATGCGCTAAATGAATTTGCAACTTGAATGGATAATGCACCATTCTTAGAATTACTAATTACAATACCGTCAAGTATATTAGTCGGTCTGATAAAGTCAAAATGTGGATGTGATACATGATGAGATGGAAAGAAAGAATCAGAAATCAGCTCAACTTTAACCATGTGTGAATTCGAATCATCGATTACTCTAACAAATTGTGGTTGGCCGATTTGGGCTTCACATGGAAACCTGAGAAAACCTTGCACTTTATCATTTCCTAAATCAACAATAAAACCATGGTCTTCTTTGGATTTAATAGCTGCATAAAAAATATTACCATCCTTGGCTTCAAGACCATTATTCACTAGCTGAGGTCTTATTGAAAGATCGACAGGGAAAGAACCAGAACTTGTGACTGTCGCCATAATAAAATCTCCTACTTTAAAAAAGTCCTCAAGCATTGGTATCTCTTCTGCTTGCTCTTCAACTGCATTTTTCAACCTTTCAAGAAAGATATCATTGATTTCAGTTAAAGGTAAAGTTCCTTTTACATTACCTGGTAAATCAACAAAAATCATATTGTCATGAAATGACCGAATTGATCCGATTGTAATACATCCTTGACAAAAATCACTGGCTTTCATCTGTGATGGAACTTTCGTTACAACGTTTTTTAATTTCTTCTGCTTATTCTGTTTGTTCTTAAATCCAAAAACTTTGATTTTTGGATTAGTTTCTGTAGATGGTTTAATCACTTTGCCTCTAGGAAGGGCTTTACTCATATTTTGATGGTCGAAAACAAAAAAACCACTTTTTAGATTTTAGGGCCACGACTTGGATTTTGTAAAATAATAATCGTTAAGTGAGGTGAATTTTCTGCCAATTTATGTAAATTGATGAGACTGTGGCAGTGAACCAGCTTTTCTTCGGATATATACACATCTATTGCAAGACATTTAAATAATGAAAATAGTTGAGTAGGATCAGTTGAGCACACAGAGACAACATCAATATGCTGGAATTTACTCATCCGATTAGTTTTTTGATATCTATTCAAATTGCTGGATCATAAGAATTATAATACAAGGTCATATCAGGACTAGAAAGAGGAACTTCTTTTGATAAATATGCATCAGTTTGCACTGTATTTGCCTGGCCCATTGGTGAAAAACGATGGGCTTTTTCATGTTTTCATTAGGTGAGTATTATTGTATGTAATACAATATTAGAGAAAATATGATAATAGAGTGAGCCCATTAGTAAAACAATCAACGACCACTCCCTGTACATTTGAAACCTGGCTTAACGGGTCTGAGTTTTTTTGTTCGACCCAGACTAGATGGCTAAAAAGCAATCTGGTATATTCATCTTCCAAGGTAGTTACATGTGATGGCATTCCATATGTAATTTTTATACTGCTCCCATTTTTTTGAGGAATTCAACAACACTCATATGGCAAAATTGATCAGCATAATGAAGAGGAGTCCCATTAAAGATAAAAACTCAAAATAAACATTTAATGAATTTATTTCGGCCTTTTGATGAACAAGATATTCAACAACATTAAGATGACCATTAGCTGCAGCATAATGAAGAGGAGTCTCATTAAATATGAAAACTCAATACTATAATCTTTCGCATTTATATCGGCTTTTTGATTAACTAGATACTCTACAATACTAATATGACCTTTTTGGGAAGCATAATGCAATGGGGAGAATCCAATGTAGTGCCATTCATCATTCGAAGAATCCTTGGCCTGGATTTGGGTTCCATTTGCTAACAGATAAATAACACTAGTTAACTTTCCATCTTTCGCGGCTTCAAAAATATCACCAGTAAAATCTGGTGCTTTTATTGATTTCCATTTTCCAATATTCTGATATTCTTCTTTTTGTTTCCTCTCTTTCTCTTCTTCCTCCTTTCTTTCTTGCTCTTCTCGTTTTCTTTGTTCTTCTTCTCTCTTCTTTCGCTCTTGCTCTTCACGATGTCGCTTTTCTTCCTCCTCTTTCATTCTCCTATCCATTTCTTGCTGAGATTTCTCTAATTCAGTTAACCTTTTCGTGAGTTCTTCAATTCTCTTTTGGTCTTCGGCCTTTTCTATTTTGAAATCAGTAATTAATTCTTTCATTTCACAAATACTTTGTTGTGCTTGTTCAAATTGCTTGGAGAATTCCTTTAGATGATTGCTGTTGAGAGAGAAGAAATCATTTGTGCCTTTTTCAGAGAAAACACTTAGGAATTGGTTAAGTTCTTCGATGCTATTTGCTGGTTGGAATTTGATTTTAGACAAAAAAACTGACGCATTAGAACCATGAAATGATACACAAGACTCAAAAAATGGCTGAAGAAGAGAAATTGGAAACACAGTTTCGGTTTTCTGGAAAATTCGACTTAAAATGGTAAGACAAACATGGCCAAAATCAGATAACAATAAGTAAGATTCAAGATTTTCAATAATAACATGTTCAAAAAACGAAGAATCAAATGATTCTTCTTCTTGCTTTCGGAGAATAAGCGATAGAATTGATTCGGCTGATCTCTCATTAATCAATACACATAGTGATGAACATCCAAGAAAACGACTAAGCTCAAGAACCTCATCTGCGTCCCCAAATTCGGGTTGATGAATTCGACAATGAAGAAGATCTAGGAAAACTTCAATTGTTTTCGCTGAACATTTTTGCTCAATATTGAATATCTCATGCGGAGTACTATGGCAGAAATCTTGAAATGCTGAACTGTGGAAGTAAAAACACCCAATATTAACTGGATACAATACGTTATTATGTGAAATATAATAATTATTTGTTCCTGATTGGACTCGAAAACGATACGAATCAAATATTAGATCATGACAATCCCACTCTTTGAGAAGCTCAAAAACTTCAATTTGATCTTCAAAAACAGTAGGAACTCTCCCTGTTTGCAGAAATGTAAAAAACTGCTGTACGAACTTATGACTTGACTTGGTTTGAAAATTTACAATAGTTTTCCCAAAAAACTCTCGATGATACCTATTTAATACAATTTGTTCGTTTTGGAGAACAAAATCCGCATTTTCGTGCTTAAAAACAACAAATGGTCTTGTGCAGTCCATAAAAAAGCCTCTTTGACAAATAAAAAGTAATGAGCAGTTTATATTGAACCATTTTTTTGAGACTGAATTGTACTCTTGAAGAAACAATAAGAAGATGATGGGAATCGGCAAAAGCACTAGATTTTCATGAAGATATTTTCGAAGATGCGAAACATGGGAAATATACCAGCTAAATGTATTTTATGCAAATGAAAAATACAAAAACACATCGAATTGTGACAAACATGATAATAATTCGATTTTGATCTATTATGATGCTTGAAAAAATCATCTTAGTGTAGTTGAATATCTTATTAATCATAAAGTTCATATCAATTCTTTCGATATCATACTGCTTTAAATGAAGCATTTTGTAATAAGAAATCTATATGGGGGTCATTTTGCAATTATTTTTACAGGTGTGATTTGTTCTTTTAGAAACTGCTTACCTGGAGGGAGCTTAAAGTTGGGCATTTCTTCAACAGGTATTAAACCCACCGTTTTTTTTACCTTAAGCCAGTTTTCATATTGTGGATGATACTTATTTGGGAATGCTTTCTCGAATAATGAATTCTTCAAAGCTTGTTTTCTTTGAATTTTTGCCTGCTCCATAATTTGAGGGGTATTATTGATGAAATTCCTCCATGATTCTTCATCCCATCCCCATTTTCTAGAAATAATAGCTGCTTGAGCCATATTCATCGGACATGCTATCCTTGCTGCATCCCTTATCATTCCAACTTTCATTCTCCGTTCCTTTCCTCGGTAATAATCAAGAGAAGGTCGGTTGTTGACTTCAAGAATCCAAGGATTAAGATTTTGATCCAATAAAACATCAAATCCTAAAACTTGAAAACACCTTGGATATCCAATAATTGGGCAATGCCATTCTTCTGCTATTGACAAATAACGGTGAGCAGAAATAATGGTTAAAACAATTGCATTATCAATTCTTTGCCATAATTCTTTCATATTCACTCCTTTTGCCTCAAGCTTGGGAACAATATCTGTGATCATTTGAGAAACTTCGCTTATATCTGCGGTAGGATTAGCTCTATTTAGTGTCACATTGGTCAATTGACTAAAAACTGACTGTCCATTGGCTTCTTCCGAGCAAAATCTAGCTAAACCATTTCTGTAAACGTATATACGAAGTGGGTTAAGCGATGCAACAAGAACATAAAGTCTTAAATCAAACTTTGTATTATCAATTAGATATGAGCGAATATATTCTTGTACAACAGCTAATTTGGAATCGTCGGGAACAAAATCATCACCAGGTTTTAAAACAATAATTCCTGATCCTTGAGATCCTCCATTTGGCTTGTAAATGTAGGTTTTGTCGCTTTTGGCTCGGTTTTCTATCATTTCTTTGTTTTTAAATGGCAAAATAAAAGTGCTTGGCATAAACGTGTATAATTTCGGATAAATATTCTGAATTTTTTGAACAACATATGCATATGTTCCTTTTTTGCATAATAAATTAATACATGGAATTCGATTTATTATTTGCCAAGGCTTTAACGGAACGAAAAAATCAATATCTTTCAAAGAATCATGCCAAACTAAAATTGCGGTAGAATCATTATCCTCAGATGACATTCCTGCCTCAGTGAGTCCTTCGTAAACAGATCTAAACTTCGGCTGTTCATATATTACACAAACCCCAGTCATTGTGAATGAAAAAAAAATTAATTGGGTAGACCGTGAATCGAACACGGATCTAAAGAGCCACAATCTTCAATACTAACCATTATACCATCTACCCTTTCATTTTTAAGCTCATATCAAGTAATTTGATTTTTTATTCCTTACACTGTATCTAAAAACAAAAATTTGGTAATGAATAGTAAAAGAAATGCTTTTGTAGAATGGAAAACTAGTTTTGTTGAAAATTTTAATGAAACATTAACAAATTCTGATACAATTAACGAATTAAAGATGATTTTGAGGGAAATTATTGAAAACGGAAGGCTTAGAGATTCATTTGGGGAAAACACAGATACATTCCTAAATGGTTTTTGCATTGAAATTCTTAATAAAATTTTGAATACTGAAACAGAAACTATTCCAGAAGGAAGTATGATTATTGAAGTTTTATACTCATTATCTTATGTGTTTTCGAGATTGATCGTGACAAATTATGATGATTTTTTGCAAAAATCATCTGTAATGTTTCTCAACGAGAACTTAATACTCTATAATAGCTCAAAGAAAGAAGGAGAATTGTTCTCTGAGGTATATGAAAAATGCTTGAAAACATTGTCTACGCCACAATTCATGACTGAGCTTTCTATTTTCTTTTCTAAGCCTCAAAATGTTACTTTTAGCAGGCTCTATTTGATCCTCAATATTGTTGATAAGATCATTAGAACCGAACTTTTTCAGTTCTATTCTAATGAGTTCTTATCATATACAATACCATGTGTTCAAACAATGTGTCTTATGGCGGATCATCGTATCATTAAGAATTATGATGAACAGTTTTTTGAATCGTTTTTTCAACTCTTAATGGATTTATCTTCTGAATGTCATTTTGAGATAGAGGTAATCAGTGCCATGGTTTCTCTATATTGTAGAGTATATGTATCCGAATCAAATGATAGAAAAGACTCCTCACTTGGAAAAATAATGAAAATTCTTCAAAATCCCCAGAGTGATATGAAAATGATTTGTTCATCGATTCGAAAATCAGGAATAATCCAGTTTATCCTTAAAAGTGAAGAAGTTGAATTTGTTGGAGGAATTGCTCAAATATTTATTGATTTATCTAAACAAGATATGATTACATTGGAACAATACCAAGAACTATGGGAGCTTACCAAAGCTAATTCAAAAATTCTGGATCTTTGGGGATGTTTACTCCGGGACTCTACCAAAGCTTCTTCTTCTCCTTTCTTCAATTGTATCATCTCTGAGAACCATTATTCGATTTTTTTGCTGAAGTTCTTAATTAGTGTTTCTACTTTTGCGACTGAAAATGAGAAATCTAAAATCTTTCGCCAGCTATCCGAGTTATATTTTGATCAAAATACCCCTAATGATCTATATATTAATGCTATTTGTTCATTTTTGCCAAAAGATGCTGATTTTTGTAACAAGATTCAATCCAAGTGTCTTTCATTTATTAAAACTGGTGAATCTATAGAGATATCTCTTCCACTCTTAAGAGCAACACTGAATTATGTAACATCAAGCAAATCAATAGAAATATTTGAAGCAATCTACGAATCTAACAGAGATGATTCATTTGATATTGTTATAGCTTCAATGAAAAAAATGGAAAAAATCGAACCTCCATTCGTTGATAAATTTATTGAGCTATTTAACCTCTCCGCAAACAGAATGCCCATCGAAACATCTGCAATATTATTTGATTATCTTAAGAATAAGCCAGATGGTTTTAATTCTGCAGTTTATTATCGACTTTTAGACACCATATGCAAAATTGATCATCACCCATCAATTAATTTAATCAAAAGGCTTTATTCATCTCTCTCGCCTACTGATAGGGTGAAAGGTATTGATTCAATTTGGTCTTTGTTGTTTTTAAGTGGGGATGATTCGTTGTCAAAATTTTTGGTTACCTTGTTCGGACAAACTCAAAATCCAGAGTCAATTCAATCATTTATTGACAAATGTATGGATAAAATCGACACTATTGGTGCACTCGTTTCTTTAGAAAGAATGATACACTTTGTAGAAGATGGTGTCGATAGAGATTTTTGTCGATTTATACCGATAAATCGTTATTTATCTGACGATGAGTGTTTATATATTCCTCTGAGGGGTGCTATTCAAACAATGATTCGAGTTCCATCAGATATATCTTTTCGTGCATTTAAATCGCGAGTTTCTTTGTTGATTCAATCAAATAATGATTCTTTCTCTTTGATTAATAATGACAAAGTGGTTACTGGTGATACATTTGTTCTAAATTGTAATTCTTCTTTTGAAATCACAATTTGGAATCGTCTTCCATTTCAATCTCCAATACCCACATTTTTTCCTTCTCAGTTTCTATCACAAGAAAAGCATATGGCCCGCATAATTAGTTTACTCACAAACCAAAACACTTTATCTCCATATGCTTTAAAATTAGCAAATTTATTGCCAACATCGGAAAGTGAGAATAATCTATTGAGGTCTTTTGGTAGGGGTGGTATTAAAGACTGGGTTGAGTTTTTGCCTCTTCAGTTGCCGTCGTTGACAGTTTATAGAATCAATTTCATTGGTTCTTTATTAAGTAGGAAGCATGAAGCTTGGAATAATTTCTTTTTTGAATCTGGAGGAGCCAAAGTAATGCTTGGACTATTGGTTTTTGCAGCAAGAAAAGTATTTAGTGATATTAATGAGCTCATCCTATTACTCCGGGTTTGTAAACTAATGGTGCTGCAAGAACAATGGACAAGCAATTCTTCTGATGCAATGGAGTCGTTTCGTGGGAAAGCAATGGATTCATTTATTAGCTTTATATTGGAATATATTAACTGTAATGATCCTGTTCTAGTTTATTTAATGGATATTATTAGGTTTTTTGATATAAATATTGTTTCTGGTAGTGAAATATTCCCAGAATTAATACGAAGTACTCTCTTTCATGATCATGAAAGGATTAGGAAGTTTTCTGGTTGTTTGATTTCTCAACTAGATTCTGATCAACAGAGTATTATCCTCTTTCCTTATATCGGAAAATGTTTAGACAAACAATCTGATGTATTTTTAAGTCTGTTGGTATCATTATCAGAAAATACAAAAGAGATTTCCAAACTATGGGATGAATCATTATCTTTACTTTATTCACATTTTTATTTGCAACCATCAGATAATCCGATTGAGATTTTAAACTACGACCTCCCATCTCCTAATTTTGCTCAGAGCATAATTAATATTTTATACAGCCTTTCATTAAGAATGAATGACATTCCAGACAGGAAAAGGCTCCTTGTCTTTCTGATTAAGCATATATGCCTCAACTGTATCCGATTTTATGAACCATCAAAACAAATTTTTGGTTTGATTAATCGAATTCTTAATCAGTCACCTGAATTTGCAGCAGATTTAGCTGAAAGAATTAAATCTTTTCATGAAGAAGCCATTGTTGATTTTCCTTCTAGTCGAATTCATCCCACATCAAGCATGTATAAGGGTCTTATGTGTGAATATAAGGCATCCCCTGTTTCTTCTCTTTTGCAACAGTTTTATTACTTGCCAGTATTACCTGTTTCCATTTTAAGACAACCATTTGAATCTTTATTAATGAAAAATTTTCAATGTGTTTTTGCATTTATGAAGTTTTTGCCTGTTGATTCTGTTGATATATCTTCTTTTTTGGGTTTGTTTTTATCAGATCGGGCTTTATCTGAAGGATCTCATAGAAATATTGAATTTTTTTATGATAAATTTATTGAATCTTTTAAAGCTTCTAATGATGATTTGTACAATGATTTTTCAGTGATTCAAGTAACTAGAAGTGGTATTAATGATTCTATAACAGAAGAGAATGTTAATTATATTAAGATAGATATTGGAGATAAAAAAAGTCTTGTACAATATTTGGATGATAAATTTAATGATCAGACAAAAGATAATCTTTTAAGAATTAGAAAAGCACCTCGGTATTTGGTTTTTAGTCTCCAAAGATTTAGCGCGAAAAATGGGGAAACTAAACTTAACAATGAGTTTTCTTTTCCTGATGAACTTAGTATTGCACCATATTTGGATATACCAACAAGTAACAACGATTATCGGTTATGTGGGATAATAGCACATGAAGGATCATATGAATCTGGTAGATGTGTTTCTTATGTTAATATTGGAGGAAAAGAATGGGTATATCTTGATGGTTCGTATGTAAAACAAATTTTTGAACGTCCTGATCTTGATGGAGGATTTGAATTGATTGAATTCTATAATGATCAAACTAGATCAATGCAAGTCGCAAAATTTGATAAATCAAAGAGTGCTTGTATGCTGTTTTATGTTGATAATAGAATAATTGATCAAAAAAGGGATATAACAATGGTAGATTCTTCTGTTGTTGAAATTTTAATGAAATCGATCAAAAATCATCTTTTTAGTTTTGTATTCTCCAGTACAGAATTTAGCAAGGTTGCCATGACAATTTTTAACACCGAAGAGTATTTTCCAATACTTTACTCGCATTTGATATGTTGTTTCCGTGTTGGATCATCAGATATTGCTATCGTAACCCAGTCAATTATTGATTTCATAAAAACACATCCTGATCAAGCAGAGTTTGTTATGATGCAGCTTCAAGATCCAATTCAGTTTTTAATTGTTCATCATTCTGAAGAAGTACGAAAACAATATGAAAAATTACTTTTATCATGCATTGATGCGGTATCGTTGATAAAGAGGAGCATATTTTTGGAATCATTAGTTACTTATATTTATTCTCATGAAGGGCTTTTAATTCAATCCTGGAGGAATCTTTCGGAGTATTTTTCCGTTATTGAATCTCTTGCAACATTGGACAAATATGGAATTGATAGGTTTTTTGAAATATTGTTTTCTTTTTCCAAAAACACTTTGATGAAACTATCCAAAGACTCTTCTGTAAGTATAATTAACTCCATTAATCTTAGAAGCTATTTTTCAGCACTTTCATTATGCGCAAGATCAATGGATCCAAAGAGCCTCACTTTATTGGTCTGTTCAGATGGTTACTTTGAGTTTTGGATTGTAAGAAAAGCCCATTTTTCATCTTTTTCTATATTTGTATCAGGAATACTCAGAAAATCTGTTGATACTTATAATATATTCTTATCACATTCCAGAGCATTATTTACCAACATTGAATCATTTCTGCTTTCTCAGTTATTCTGTTTCTCGCTTTACTTGGATAATCAGATGGCAAAATTGTTACAAGATCAGTGTATTCGTGTTTTCAAGTCTAGATCATCGAATTTCAAAAAAGAGTTTTGTTTATTCAGTATAGAAAGAATTCCCTGCATTGTTGAAGCTAAACAGCTATTCCCTGATACAAAAGAATTGATTTTCTCAATTATTTCGGATTCACATATGAAACTGCGACTTTTAGCCCATCAATTTTGTTTTTCCTTCTTTCCACACTCATCAAGTGATGATTATCTATTAGTATATAATACTGTATTTAGTTTGAACAAAGGTATTAAAAAAACATTTTTTGAACAGTACGAAAGGTATTCAATGAGAGAGATATCTAAAGACCACTTTATACAGGCTTCCCCCGTTTATGAACACTTTCAATTACTAAAGTTTTGTGTCGCAAATGGAAAACTTCATTCAAGGATTATTGATAACTGTGGTACTCTTATATCCCTATTAGATTCTTTTTCGACAGTTGTAATATCTCCTAACTACGCAGTTCAGTCTTGTTTGGATTTAATTCTTTTTATTATTGGGGATAGCAGTCAAACGTTTTTTGTGAAACACTCTGCAATCAAACTGTTTAGTCCCCTGGTTTCTTTTATAACCACCATTCCTGATGTCAATTTAGCTATTCCATTAATAAATGTTATTCCAAATGATCGATTGGATAAATTTTTTACATCAACGATATTCGCAAGCATCATCAGAGATGTACTTCCTTTGGCTAACATTGGTCAACATATTTCAAGTGTAATTCTTTCTAGAGTATCAGTAACTAATGCCGTATTTGCTGCCAAATCTATTTTTGAAGAGATGGCAATTCGATCCAATATATCTAAGATTTCTTTTGATTATTTTCTATTAGCTCATGAAATATTAAAAAGATTTCCCTCTGTTGTTGATATATTCTTTAATCAATGCTTGTCACTATTGTGGGGATGGCAATCACTAAAAAAGAATGTGACAATGGAGGCATCAATGTCATTGATATCTTTGTTTAATCAACAATACTTAGGTTTTCACAAGGATGAAAAGAAACTTTTCGGTGGGACTGTTAATGATTCTTTTCGTGACTACTGGGATGATTATATGAAGGTTAATATATCATATCTCATTAGGGCATCAACTGATACATACCCTGGGCCCTTCTCTGGTGGCATTTGTTCTGTGATAGCTTCTCTTATTAGATTATCCAATAAATATCAAATTATGGTACTGGATGAACTCTCAAAGCTGAAACAGAGTTACTTATCAATGATTCCGCAGCCCTCGATAGGAGCTGGAGTCAATATGATTGTATCATTGTGGAGGGAAGATACAAATGATTTTATCGATAAGGATTCCCTAATCAAACTTTTGCGAAGAGAAATAGTGAGTACGCCAACAATATATATTCAAAAAATGTATCAGATTCTATGTACAATCTGTGTATCTGACTCATCAGAATTACTTGAAGCATTAGAATCAATCCTTGAAAATAAGGATATTAGGTGTTTTTGTGGAAAAGCTAAGCAACTTGTACTGCTTACAATTGGAGATAATAATAATGAAAAAATCGAAAGAATTGTTTCTTTGTCACGAGAAACAACAGAGTCTACAATTCGACTCTGTCTTTCTAATAAAGTTAGTAAGACTGGCATAGAATCACTTGGTGAGATCATTGAATTCACCAGAGCTTTGTGTAGAAAAGGAAATATTGATGATGTAAAGCCAAACATTTCTGCAAGAGAGATCGAAGAAGCAAGAGACAAAGATGATACACTTGAGAGAAAAGGTCTTTTAGATTTTATATCAGCAATAACACAATGAATTTTGTCATTAAAAATGAAGTTAATGAGTTAATTTCTTTGTTAAATAAAATTGATGAGGATAATATGGTGATAGAATATGATGGAAAGTCTTTTAATTGTTTATACTCGGTAATGTCATTATCATCTCCAAAAATCGCTGAATTATATCTTAAGAGGAATTGTCCACGCAAAATTGTAATATTTTCTGATATTAAACTCACAATAATTCAAGAAATAATAGACTTCTGTTATGGATTATATGATATCCCTCTTACAACTGAGAATGTGGAGCAGTATTATACAATTGCCACTATTCTTTTTATCCCTAAATTACTTGAGTATGCAACTCCTTTGATGATTTTCAAAAGAGAAAAAGAGTTTGTTTTTAATAATCTCAGTGATTTGTCGCCCAGATCCATAATGTTCCTTGCAACATACTTTGAATCTTTTGGGCAAACTGAATCATTTTCATCAATGACTGTTGATAATATCAGAGCAATAATAAGAAGCCCTTTTTTAAAGTGCTCAGCAACTGTTGTTTTTGATGCTCTCCTTGAAGTGTGCAAATTTTTAAGCCCTCTTGATGTTTTACCTTTGTTTAAGTACATTAATTTCGATTACCTTCCCAGATCATCAATTAATGTTCTATTTTCAATGTTTGACTTTGAAGATCGAAATCTAATGGAAGTGATTCATGATCCTTTCATTATTCATCCAATGAAAAGAGTTAAAGAACCTCTGCATCCCATTGTTGAAGAACTTTTAATGAATTATCCATCTCCTGTAATTTTGGATGATACGAATAATACTGAAATCCACAAACATTATCCTTTTATTATGTCTCTATGCACAAGAAATAGTGTATCTTATGATCCTGAGACTCCTGTAGTCCGCTCCACCTCAGGTAAAAATCAGAAACCAATATGGATAGAAATATTGTCATCTGATGAGTCTTGTTAACAAGGTTAATATTTTACTCAATTCTACTTTTTCCTTGTTGAGATTTGTAGCTTCTTGCTCTTGGAACTGATTTTATTCATCAAGGTATCTATAAAATTCGTTTCTTTAGAGCATTCTATAAGTATTGGGTAAAGCTCTTGCTCAAACACATTATCCTCGCAAGAACCATCCCAAAATGGAACGCAAACAATATTTTTTGGATTTAAAACGCCAGAACCAAGTGTATCATCTATTAATACAGTTTGATTAATGGGTGTTTTAATTTTTGTTATATCCTTTAAATAGTAGCCATAATCGGCAATACATGAATCTCGAAAGAAACATTTTTCATCTTCAACAAAAGGTGCGATTTTTTTAATAATGGGCTTTGCATACGATTTATTTGAGCTAGTAAAAAAATATATGTCATACAGATCAGATATTCGATCAAAAAACTCAAGAACCCAAGGCCTAATTTTAACATACAACCTCCGCCTTTCAACTAAAATACAAAAATGGTAACTTCCGACTGGCAAGGGAGAACTATATATTAATGTATTGTCTAAATCAAAAACAAGAACTGGTTTGTTATCTTGATCATCTTTCATAGATTTTGGAGATTTTGCCATTCGTCTTCAGAAAAAGTTCAAATACTTCTGTCAGAATAATCGACCATAACTCAATCTTCTCCACTTTTCCGGTTTTGTAATCTTTACAAATGTATTAATAGAAAATGATCTTTTACAGTGGTATTCTTTCAAATTGATATTCTATTGTCAACGTTTATAAGCATTTTCGTTAATGCATGATAGCGCTCGTTTAACTCTTTATGGAAGCTTATTGCATGTAATGTGTTGTCAGTTTATTAATTTAGCATGTCCTGAAATTGGTGGTGCTATATTTTGCACAAACAGTACTTTGAATATGATTGATATTAGATCTTCTGTATTTTGCTGGTGCACTTCTGCTATAAAATCTGGAGCAATTTATTCTGATAACTTAATTGGCTCATTTAATTCTTCAAAGACTTCATTTTCTTATTGTCATGCACCATATATTGCATCAATCATAGTTTTTTCTAATGACCATAGTGTTGAATATCTCTCTTTTTATCTTTGCAGCTATGAAAGCTCTATTTGCAGCAATGTGAATGCTGTGATACAGAAAGGGCATCAAGTTGTGAGGAGTATTAATTGCTCCAGGACTTTTGCGAATCATCAAACTGGATTTTTGCAAGCAGATACATTGTCAGCATCATCTTCAATGTATATCAATATATGTGAAATTCGTGATGCTGAATTTTCTTATGGTTTAAACAGTTATATGGATGGATTTCAGATATTATATGCCAATTTTGTAAACAATACATTATCAAAGGGGATCGTTTACTTAGCGTTTGTGAGCTTGGTTCAATGCAAGTCGTTCATTTTTGTGTCAAATATTGGGACAATAACCTCATCAAGCTCTTCGTGGTCAGGAACTGCATATTTAATAGATTGTTATTTTGATCAGAGCAACCTGGCTCTTGGAAACTATATATTAGGTATAACCAATCCATATTACAGTACCATTAAGCCTACCTATATTTTGGATTTTGATCTGGATTATCAATGTTATTCTTTTCGAAGTATTTCGTGTAATATCATAATATTTAAAGCAGGTTCATTGTTCAATTCATTGATTAGCTCATTCTTATATGGAATATTAGATCAGTAAAGACTTCACTCCAATCTATTTTGAACAATCACCAAATGAAGGACCTTAGAAACTATCTGAGTAACATTTTTTCGCGGAAAGCATTCCAGAATCGGGGTATTTCATCTGTCCCCACTTTTGTGAAAATACAACAATGTAAGAGAATAAAATTATTTGAATTTTATGAGAGTATCTGTTCGCCTATCTTTGTACCAGAGCTTGTTTAGTGTGCTATGTTGTTTTTTTAATAATTTAACATGTCCTGATTCAGGGGGTGCAATTTATTGTTCAGCAAATCCACTTAATAAGATAAATGTTGATGCATCCATGTTTGTTTGGTGTATTTCTTCGGTTTCTGGTGGTGCTATTTTTTGTGAAAGTGGATCCGGTAGTTTTAATTCATCTAGTTGCTCTTTTTTGTATTGCCACGCTCCAACGAAAGCATCATTATCTTCATCTGCCAACTATCATTATGTTTTTGGATTATCTTTCTATTTATGTAGTTATTCTAGTTCTTTATGCAGTAATGTGAATGCTATTCTCCAGTATGGGATACAAAATGCTCAATTTATTAATTGCTCTAGGACTTTTGCCGATCATCAAACAGGCTTTTTGCAATCTGCAGCATCTGGAGCTTCGGCCACAAAATACCTGAATAATTGGGGAATTAGAAATGGGCAGCTATCCACTGGATTTCACAGTTTCATCAATCATCATGAGTCCTATTTTATGAATTTTGTTAACAACTCACTATCTGTAGGATTAATATACTTGCACTCTGTTAGCTTTGTCCAGTGCCACTCATATATATTCATATCCAATACTGGAACACTCACATCAACAATCTCTTCATGGCCAGGCACAGCTTATTTCATCAACTGTTTCTTTGACACCAGCAATCCTTCAACCGGTAATTATGCGCTTGGATTGACCAATCCGATATTTAACACTCATCCAGCAACATATACCATGTCAGTAGTAGCTAACAATACATGTGACACTCAATCTCAGAATTCGTGCTACTGTCAAAGCTCACGCCCTATTGTCATATATCGCATATTGTACTATTCCTCTTTAGTTACGATGTGTTTGCGAGATTAGGCTCAAGCAGACAATAGCCAATAAAATTACTATTTTGGAGAAATTTTAGTTCTGGTTAATGTCTGAGTTATCATCGGCTGCTGAAGAACTAATCAATGGCAGGTATAATCCCGCACATAATAGTATATCAAAAGTTTTTCCAAATGTCAATTTGGAGAACGGCGTTGACCACTGGAAATTCAAGGGATGGAATCCCCAATTTGGAAATATCAGTCGATATTGTTTGAAAGATAGTGTTGGAAGCGGAAGGTATTCAGAGGTTTTTTTCGGTCTTCAAGATAATTCCAATGAATGTGCTATCAAAATTCTCAAACCAGTCAATATTGACAGAGTTAGGAGAGAAGTCAAAGCAATAACCGTGTTGCAAGGCCACAGAAACATCTTGAAACTGATAGATGTTGTTTTTGAACCTGTTTCTGGGATCGTTTCTATTGTTACTAATTATGTACAAAACACTCCATGGAAAACTCTCTATTCCCGAATGTCTCTTACTGATGCTCGCCTTTATATGTTTAAAGTGCTTAATGTAATTCACTATTCTCATAGTCATGGTATCATGCATCGGGATATTAAACCAATGAATATACTCTGTGATTCCCCGAATAAAGATCTATATGTTGGTGACTGGGGGCTTGCGGAGTTCTACCACCCCCTTAGAAAATACACGCCCAAAATAGCTACCAGATACTACAAATCTCCGGAGCTTCTGCTAGAATACGGATTCTATGATTACTCTGTAGATATTTGGGCAGCTGGTGTTACCTTTCTCGAATTGGTATCATTGAAATTCCATGCTTTCGACTCAAGAAACCCAGATAATCAAATATTGAGTATTGCCTCTATTTTCGGAGGAGAAAAAATCGTGAAATCAGCGAAGAAATATAATGTATTACTGCCCCCATCATTAGAAAGTGTTTTGGTTTCAACACTACCCACTGGATTAGAAACTCTTTTTGTCAATAGCCGCCGCGAATTCCGTGAAGAAAAGCTTTTGGATTTGATAAGTTGCATGCTTGAGATTGATCACAGGGACAGAATTACTGCTGAACAAGCCTTGAATCACTCATTCTTCGACCCTATTAGAGAGCAAAATCAAGATTTTGAGTATTAAAATGTTTATTTAATCGTTATATACGTTCATGGTAGACTACTCTGTAGAGAAGCTTGATAGACTTAAATCGATTATTAACAAATATTGCTCGAAGAATGTAGTATATAAACCGCCCACAGAAGTTGGAGGGAAAAGCTTTGTTGGGTTTATTCCGTTGGATGATGGGAGAATTGTCCGACTGAACGAGGACTCTTCAAATGATATAACTCCAAGTCCATGTTTTTATGATCCAAAGCCTATTGAAAAAGGAAAACATTTATATACAATCCCTAAAACGAGTAAACGGGTTTTTGTTCTACCTAGTGATACTCCTGGCCCTGGAGAATACGCCCCTGCATCTAAAAGTACGAAGATTATTCATACTTTTGTAGAAGGAAAGGGAGAAAAACCAAAGACTCCTCCAATGGGAGGTGACTTACCACCCAATCAATGGGCTCAATTTTCGGAACCTAAATGCCCTTCGAACAGATTTCCTCGACGGGAGTTTCATCCAGACACACATACTAACCAGTTCTTATCTAAAACAGATCGTGAAATATTCAATGAGATAACAGAATCACCAAGTCCCACCAAGTATACCATTTTATCTAAAGAAATCGAGATGATGGACGAAGGGACTTTTATATTTAAAAGCAAAGCCGAGAGATTTGTGGAATCAAAGAGCGTTTCTCCGGGACCTGATGCTTACAAATACCAATCTGGAATAGGAACAACAAATGCTAAAACAATTGTTCCTCCAAATGATGCTATAGTTGAAAAAATGAAGAAGAGAAGAGAAGCCGATACTACACCAGACCCTGGACAGTATTCACCTGAAGTAGTAGTTACCCCGGGTCCACTTTTGCCCTCGCCTGGTTTTATATCAAGGGCTCAAAGAGGCCTCCCATTAGCATACGATGCGCCATCCCCTGATTCATACACTATTAGCAGAGATATTAACTCGGGAAACATATGTATTAGGCCAAAAACCAAAGCAAAAAACAGAGAATGGGATGAAATCCCTCAAAAAGAAACCCCAGCACCAGGTCAGTATGATACATCAAAGTTCAAATCATCTGGAGGTTACATTTCTACAATTGGCCACAAGCCTTACGAAAAGGCACTCGATCATCCATTGGCGTTTCAAACACAGCATAACTCAATGCTGAAAAAGACCCACAACATACACTATATCAAGTCTATCAGCACTTTAAGGTAGTTTACAATAAAATATTTGAATGCGTATTGATCGTTTCTGGCCCACAAAAATGAGTTGGGTGACACCAGCCTGGATTGTTGGTAGTATTTTTTCTTCCACAGCGTGTATCATATCAAATAAATGGGTGATGGATATATATCATTTTGGTTGCCCGACTTTTATGACCTGCTACCATTTCTTCCTTACATGGTTCGTTTTGGAAGTGATGTGCCAAATGGGACTTTTTGAGAGAGCTAAGCACATTCCACAGTGGGAGAGATGGTCAATGGGCGGATTTGGTGTTGGTGCTGTCGTTTTTATGAATTTTAACTTAAAACTCAATTCGGTTGGCTTTTACCAGCTTTCAAAATTGTGCTGCATTCCATATATGATTGGTTATAACTTTTTCATGCTTGGAAAATCAACATCTTTCAGAGTTATTGTATCATTAATACTGTTATTATTCGGAATTGGGCTCTTTTCTATCAATGATGTTCAATTGAATCTTCCTGGATCGATAATAGCTATGATTGGTATATCATGTGTTTCTGTATTCCAAATCAAGACTGGATCAAAACAGACTGAATATAATGTTGATGGATCACCGCTTCAGCACGCCACATCATTCCAACAATTTGCTTTAGCTGCAATGGCCTCCATTGTCCTTGAGACAACAGGAGACAACTCCATTACTAAGCAAAAACTCACCATGTCTCAGTTTATGCTTCTTTTAGCAACTGGTGTGTTCGCTGTATCAGTGAATATCTGCAGTTTCGGTCTAATTGGAAGAACATCAGCAGTTACCTATCAAGTCGTTGGACACATGAAAACTATCTTGATTTTCATCTTCGGCCTTATCATGTTCCCTGCAGATTCAAAAGAAACCCCACAAATGAAAAGAAAGAAGATATTTGGATTGTGCATCTCAATGATGGGCGTGATTCTATATACAATATTCCAAATCCAAGAAAAGGCACAGTCACAAAAGAAGGAGGAGAAGGAATTCACAATGGAACAGTCTATAGACGAGCCAATAGAGTTGGAGAAGCAGAGCGAGTCTGTAAAATAAACCCTTAACACTTTTCGTATCGTCCTAATGAATAACAGTGGATTACCAAAAACCCAGAGGCCAACCTTGAAGATCATTCTTGTTGGTAGCAGTGGTGTTGGTAAGACATGCTTAATTTCATCATACTTTAAGCAATCGTTTGATTTTCAATCCATTCCCACTGTAGCACCAGCTTATAGCTGCTCAGATGTTAAAAGAGGGGATGGGGCCACTATTTCTCTTCAAATTTGGGATACAGCAGGTCAAGAACGCTATCATTCTGTTAGTAAGCTCTTTTTCAGAGATTCTGACGTGGCATTTATTTGCTTTGAGGCTGGAGACTCTGTCTCGACGCAAGAAGTTCCTAACTGGGTCAGGAGAGTTAAGGAAGAAGTTCCTTCCTGTTCTCTCTTTTTTGTAATCACCAAATCTGATCTTCACACCAAAGACGAAATTTTTGATATCAAGGAAACTGCAACACGTGATTTCGCTGAGTACCAACCAAAAGGTATTTTTGTCACCTCTGCTTTATCAAAAGAGGGTGTTAATGATCTCTTCATTGCAGCTGCTGATCTCTATCAGATCAAATCAGCACCTTCTCACCCAATGAATAAGCCTTCAGAAAAGGCTAAGGATAAGGGTGGCTGCTGTTGAAGAAATTAAAGACTAGTATCTATTTATTACATATGTTATTGTATCGAGAACCTCTTAAATCGAGGATTTGGAATACCCTTGTTCAATCTTGGTGTACTGGGATAACAATGCTCTGGTAATTTAAGATTGGGAGACGAAAAAGAAGCTGGAGTTACGATTGTTAGAGAGTTGTTTTGAGCTCTGTCTATTTTGTTTCGTCTTTCTGCAATTGATGGCAAAAATGAGCAAGATGGGTTGATCTTTTTGTTAGGTTTCTCAAGAATCATCTGGTAATGTGAAAACTGCGCGGATTTTCGTTTAACATATGGAGATGGCTCAAAAGTATGTGTAGTAATGGAGGAGTTTTCATGGATAACTAAAACACCAGATTTGTTTGAGCATGAACCACAGTAATTGGAAGCACTAAAAACTGTGTAGAGCATACCATCGAAAGACGAAACAACACCTTCTTGTATCATCTCATGTCCTCTGATCAGGGTTTTAAGATAATTGGTTTGAAGGAAGGAAGAGAGAGCTTTTTTGTTGAAGAAATATCCTTTACCTCTATTAGAAGGTACAAATGGCTTCTCGATCGTCTCTAGGGGATCACTCCAAACAGCAGAAGATACCTTTTCGGAATTAAAATCCGAAATAGGGCGTAATTCTGTATATAAATTAGATAAACTTGATATAGCTGGACCAATTCCTCCATGAATGCAGAAATGATGAACCCCAACAATTCCTGCAAGTGGAAGAAAAGAAAATGCTGTTTCAAAACTCGAAATAATAGTATCTTTCGAATATATTGACATTATTTCCTTGTAAAAGCCACAAGTTGAATACATTTGCTCAAATTCATGGTTTCCTCGAATAACAAAAACATTTTGTGGATATTTTATCTTGAGTGCAAAAACTAATATCAAGGTTTCCAAAGAAAACTCGCCTCGGTCAACAATATCACCTAAAAAAAGATACGAATGATTCAATGGCATTCCATGTTTTTTAAGTATCCTCATTAAATCAATAAGATGTCCATGAAGATCTCCAACAATAATGCATGGTCCAGAAACTGATAAAACAACCGGTTCCTCTTGAAATAATGTTGTAACAGATTTGCATAATTTATCAATCACATGTTCAGGGAAACGAGGGAAAACAACCTGAGAACACTCTTTATCAAACTCATATGTTTTTATTATTTTATTGTAGCACTGGTAAACATCCTCAGATAGCTCCGCCATTGTTTGTCAGATGTTTTATGAAAAAATAAAAAGCTCTCCACAAATTTGAAAGGAAAGTATTGGGAAATTGAATATAGACAGGTTTAGGTTAAAGGCTAATATCGTATTGGTTAATGGAATCTGAACCTTGAATCATTGGCAGAATTCTAGAGAGTCCAAACCAGTAGTGAGATTTTGGAGTGTGTGTAATATCTTTGAAGCAAATACCATTTTTCTGTTCGATGAAATGGGGTGCTACTTTTGATATGCCACTTGCCATTGCTCCAAAAGTAGAAAATGGAGAAAGAATGACGTCTTGGCATTTTGAAAGCATATAAATATCAAAAACTGCTGCTTGGATCCCTTTGAGATCCTTCCCTTTTCCTTTATTATTGAATGTGAATAATCTATCACCAAAAACATTCTGAGCAATAATTTTCATTTTCTTTTTGTCTGTTGCAAGGAAAAACATGGGATTGGAATACTTATGACTGAGAGCATTAGCACAATGGAAAAACTGATAAATAGTGTGATCTGATACTTTTCCATCTTCTGAAAGTCGCATTTGAAGACCAATAAGAGTGTAATTGGACAATTGACTAAGCGTTTCATTTAGAAATTCTTGAACCAAAGGGTGAGGCTTGAAAAGGGTGTTGAAAATAGCTGCATGTGCATCTTCCAAATCAAACAAATCGCATAAGACTGATCTCAAATCTGGATTGGTATATAATTCAGGAATAAAGAAATGAGAAGATTCAACAACAAAGCTGTCATATGGTTCAATAATATCTTTAGATTTGGATACAATATCGGCATAACTCTTTAAAGGTCTTCGATAAATACAGGGTCGACAATAAAACATTTTGCAATTTGGAGTTTCGGCTAAAGAATCATCTATTGACTCGTAACTAATGGGTGTTTCAAATATATTAGAAAAATTGGTTTGGGACTTCGAATAAAGAGTCCATTGAAAATGAAGAGATCTGTTCAGTGAAATGGCTAAAGCAATTGATGACACTAAGTGATGCATTCGATTCCCAAGCCCATTTCTCATTGTACGCGCTACAATTCTTTTCTCATGTTTTGTTTGAACCCATTTCTTAATCATTAAATCAGTATTTCTGTTATTTTTCAATGGACAAATAGGCAAAAAGTCTGATGGCGATTGTGCAAGGCGATAAAATCTGTATGGTTCTTGGTTCAAATTAAAAACACAAAAAATAAAAAAGCCAATTAGAATAAATAGAGAAATCACATTAATTATTTTTTTGATAGAAGCAATAAACAGATTTACCATTATAACTGATACAACATACCCCGAAATAAAAATGATAATCAAAATCTCACTTGGCAATCTAATTAAATATATCGATGATTCTGTGAATAAATAAATAAAGGAAACGATAAAAGCCATTGCTATTGGATTGAGTTTGGAAAAAAAATGACTTTCTTCAGATGGCTGATTACAACCTTGGCTGAGACTTGATATCATAAAAATAAAAATCCTCCTCCCGCTATCGAACCTTGAACTTGATTTAGCCGATAATAATTTCAAATATTTATGTCAATTAATGTTTTTGTTGTGTTTTTTGTGTTATCGCATTTATCAAAACGTTTCTCTTCTTGGTAGTTTAGTGTATGTGAAACCATTTGGTTTTGATGTGAATGGGGAATTTGATATTCAGCTTCGGAGACTTCCGCCTAAACCTGTTTTAATATCCATGTGCAGTAAGGAGGAGTATAAAGCATTTATTAACATACCAATAGATTATAAGTCGTGTGAAACGATTAAAAATTTTTGTAATATATCGAATATTACTCAAGCTCAAAATGGCTTTGTCCAGTTTAGTGGTATTATTCCGACCAAAGATAGGTATCGTGCATTAATTGCCATGTGCTCTAATGAGAGATCAGTATATGAGATAAATTTGTCTTTTAAGAACCAATATACATATTTGGATATTGAGAAAATACCGCTTTTGACAACAAAGCCAATTCTATTAGGTTTGATACTGATATCTATCTGTTATTGGATCTTTAATTGGGTCAGCAATTGCGCTGGAACAAATTCTCTTCATGCTTACTTCTCAATTGCCTACATCATTACTGGAGCTTCAACATTAATAGACATGTTTTACTATGATCATTTCGATAAGACTGACGATTATCACTTTATTGTTCTCCTATCCGGTGTATTTTCCTTTTTGAAAGAGTTAATGCTCGTTTCTGGCATGCTATTAGTATCAAAAGGTTTCGGAATTGTTCATTCGAATATATCTGCCACAACAATGCTTGTCACAGTGTTAACATGTGCAATTGTTTTAGGTTCGGTCACAATATATGAATATATTGAATCAAGCCTTTGGTCAATGATGGCGTTCCTCACATTCATTATTTCTCTCTACTTTTTGATTATGCAGTTAATGGATGGAATAAGGGATGCTTTGTTGCACATAATTGCTCATCTTTATGTCATTTTTGATGCCGGAATTGATCCAACATCCACTCCTGTATGGGAAAAATTCCAAATATATCAAAACCTGTCGTTTATTATCTTTTCATATTTCTCCGTAATCACCTTAGCCGATTTGATTATCACAATAGCCGAATCTCCAATTTGGATTCTCGAATTCATCAGGGATTGTTGCAATGTTGGTTTGCTAATGGCATCTATGTACTTATTCCGAATTAGGCCTGCACTTGCAAGAGGATATCAAACAATTGGAGAAGAGGGAGAACCTGCAAGATTTACCAGAGAACAAGTTGAGAGTAGAGAAATGGATGAGGAACAATTCCGGATTAAGAAGCAATGGGATTCAAGCACAGTATTGCCACCCCAGCCAATCATTATTGATTCTGAATCATCTCGTACCGAGAACCCCAACGCTCCTCCAGAAGAAGATGTGAATAACGTGATGACACCATAAAAATCAAGGTATTTTTTATTTCCATTCTGGTACTTTGCAATGATTCAAGTATCCTAATCTTGCCATCTCGCTCTTCAAATTGCTATACAAAAATACTTCTTGTTTCAAGAATGGGATGTTCAAGGGAGTTCCATTATGAACAATTCGGGCAATTATTTGCTTATCGCGTTTCCATAATTCTAATGCAACATGTGATCGAAGTTCAGGACCAGACAAATCTGAATATCCAAGAGTTGTTAATAATGCGGATAATGCACTATCGTGTGATGAAAGTAGGACAAATTTATATCGGTTATTAAGGGATATGAAATCATCAGCAATTCGAAACATCTCACGGAATAGTGGAGCTGCTGCAACTCCTCTGAACTTATCATTATTGTTAAGACCAAAAATATAGAAAGCTAAAAACTGAGAACAATCAACAAACAGTTCTTCTGGATAGTCATCTGGGACAGTATGATTTGTGCATTTCATCATAACAAGGAATCCACAGAACTTCTTCAAACTCTTGGCGGTAACTTTCATGCCTTTTGACTTGAAGAAAGCATCCCATTTCTTGGAAAAATTCTGAACAAAATCAATTAATGGCTGCGACTGGAAGAAATAATCCTCTCTATCTTCTAATTCCTTGCACCAGTCTTCTGATGGATGTAGAATACCTGCAGCAACATTATCTGTTACAAGATTAATAACTTCGTGTGGAGACTTAGGAGGATATAAACCTTGAATAAATGAAATACCGGACTTAATTGTGCGGTCTTTTTCTGTTGCTCTAGCATAAAAAGTCTCGGGATTCATATTCTCATCTAAAAACTTCAGCCTGTCAAGGTAATGCTTTCTATAACCACTGCCCAAATCATAGTGCTGTTTCATACCACTTACTAAAAGATCTTTAGCCCTGCAGCTTGGAGGGAAACGGATAACTCGTGAATCAAATTTATCCCTATAATTTCTGGGATGTAAAACGGGTGCAGGATTAAATCTTGGAGCAAAAGAATCATTGTCATCACATATCCAATCACCAGTGGTGTTGATAGGTACAAACATCTCTCCTGGAGAACGGGCTCCATGCCGAATGACAACTTGAACATGCATCAAGGTAGCATTTGGGATAGGTTCAGCAAATTTAATCGGTGCTTGACAAAGTCTCTCATTAAAACACAACAAGGAAAACAAAAAAAGCATTGAAGCGGTTTACTCGAATCGAGAAAAAAACCTATTTTACTGGAGAAAAGGACAAAACTGAGTTATGAGAGACTTTCTGTTGATCTTATCTGTTGATCCAACGATAAATTCTACATTACCCTTATAGTGGGATTCTCCCATATGCCTGAGAAGACTAGTTTCTCCTAGTGTAACCCCGCCGATGAAAAACACAAGAACCTTTCGTGGCTCGTTTTCGCCTTTCTTTGGTGGATTGCCATATGTATGTATCTGGTTGATCTTTTGATTGAAGTTCTTGGTCCATTTTGTGGATAAATCATTATCTACAACCTTTTGGATAAGCTTAATAGATAGCGGTATATATTGATCATAAGAAGAATATAAAGGATCTGTTGTTTTCTCGTCAACAAGATTTAGAGATTTTTTGATAGCATCCCATTCAAATACTTTCTCATCATTAGAAAACTTGAAGAAATTGTCAATATTGATAAAAGACTTTGCCGCCTGCTCCAATCCATACTCAAGCTGAATCTCTGAAAATATATTCTTAATATAATCCTTTCTGACTCTCAAATTGGTGAGTTTTTGGAGAAATAGAAGGCCCATAGCATTAAGCCAGTCATTCTTAGAAAAAATGAGATTATCAATTAAATCTGGATAGTTGTTATCTCCTTTCAAAAGAGAACCTTCTTGGCTTATTATCGGTCTGAATCCATAAATATTTGTAAATTGCGATGATACATATTCAATTAGCTGAATATGCAATTGCATATAGTTATGCAGCTTCTCATTATCTTTGGTATTCGTTGCTAGGCTACTTAATTCGCGCATATTCCCGCGCTGTTTTACTTCGTCGAGTGCTTCTAGTAAATTCCCACAATCACCTTCGATTTCTGTGGTTTTATTTTTAATCCATGATGATGCAGTACTCATATGATTATGTCTATAATGCTGGAAAATAGGATCATTATTCTTAAGAGTTAGTAATCGGGAATCCACTATTTTTGAGTCAGGAACAAAATTCTCGGGGAACTCAATCCTCCCATAGTCAATTCCTAAAGAGTTGTCTATTAGACCCTCTACTGGACAAATGGTCAAAAGAGGGGTTACTAAATCAGTTGTCCTATCAATTAGTATCAATGAATCTATATGCGCTATTGATGAAGGCATATTGCAATGATCCATGATCCCTTTTAAGAGATTGTAAGTTTTATGAGAATACTTACCAAACGTTACCACATGAGGGATTTGTCCGAATACAATTTGAATTTTTGATAATGATCGAGCAACAGAAACAAGTTCTGTGTAATCATGGTCAAAGAGAAGCTGTGATAGCACATTAACTGATGGCATCAATAGAAAATCGTTACTAATTGGTAAAAAATCACAAAGATACTCCCTAATACACACATCTTTGCCTGATGTTGGCTTATGATCTATAACAGTAAACTCGGCATCAATAAAAGATTGCCTCAAATATGCGGTAATTTTTGGAATAACTAAAATGGTTTTAATATACTTCGGGGCTTTCTTCAAAGAACTGGATAATTGGTCAATATAACTCTTGTCATTTGTTGTGAGACATACAACATTATTATGCCCGGTACTTTCCTTAATTGATTCAATAAAATATCTCTTGGGTTGTTTTTCGACAGGAATTCTATTAATAAATAGAGCAACAAATGAAGACAATCTCTTTGGAAAAAAAAAGAGAGGATTCTCAAACTGACTCAAAACATTAGTTAATTCCTCTGCAGCCGAATTTAAAAACACTTCAAAAGGTAAACTGGACATGAAAAAATGGCAGGGGAAAAAATTACCTTTATATTTAGTTGTATTAAGATGGACATTTGATTAGAATTCTAGATATTCCAGTCTGTATCATCTGAGCTGATATCAGTTTCATAGACTTTGAGGGATAAATCGACTGGTTTAATCCTTAGTACTGGCTCTGTTTGCTTGATTTTGGGCTTTTGGTCAATGATTGGCGATGGTTCTAAAACTGCTGTTCTCCTTGTAGTTCTCCGTTTTCGGTTTGGATCAGAATTATCAACTTTTTCTGGTTTTGGAACTTTTATAGGCTTATCTGGTTTCTGGAATGTTTCAATCTGTGATATTTGCGATTCGGAAGTATTGTATACAGACTGTGGCATGTGAATTTGAGGATGAACATATGAATATGGACTTTGTTGATAAGAAATGTTGGGGGGTTGATTCATTGAATACTGTGTATGTGGCATAAACATCTGGTTGCCTGTGATTTGAAAATATGACGCATATTGAGGGTTATCCTGAAAAAACTTAATTACTTGAGTATTCACTGACTGATACGGCATTTGCTGCATGTTCTGAATAGATTGGTTAGAAATTTGTCCAATTCGATGTTGATTAGGGTAATTAAACGTGTTTTGTTGTTGATTTGGATCCATTTAAAGTTTATTTAATCGTACACACTCTTCACAGTTAAGAATATCAATGATCCAGATATTATATTCCAATTCTACCGAATAATGTCTCATTATGGTGATACATTATATGGTATAATATTCTAAATAAAAGAGATTTTTTCGGAAGTGTTGAAATTAAATATTAGAGATATCTTCGTTGATAAACAAATCACTGCTCATTTAGGATTTACCAGATGTACATTTTGTGGAATAAAAGTATTTTTAAAATTTTCATTCAGACCATTTTTTCACTACTCTTCTTGACATTCGGAATCAAAACAGGAAAAAACACTAACTTAATAACTATGGGGGGAAGTATATCATTAACCTTTCATCAGCTATAAAGGTTTTTATATTAATATCAATTATTCTTACTCTTGGTTATTTTATTGAACCAAATAAACTTATATCAGTTTTAAGTATTGCTTGTACATTTTTAAAAAAGGTTGAAAATCCCCCTTTTGTGACTCTGTTGGAAAAAAATAGAATCATTTCGGTTTTAGGGTTTGGATGCGAAAGTGAAATCATTGATCAAGGAAGGTCTTATTCTCAAATGAATATAAGTATTTCTCACTGTTTCTTCTCAAGACTTTCATCATTCTCAGGAAATGGTGGTGTGATACATGTATCAGGTGGTACATTCTCGATGAATGTTGATCACTCAATGTTCTATAACTGTTTAGCTAATAATTATGGAGGTGCAATATATTTCCTTTCTTTAAATTCTTTTTTAAGAATGATATGTGCGAATAGGTGTAATGCTTCTTCTTGGTATCATTTTGCTTCTCTTTCTGCTTCTCAAATGAATCAAGTGGAGTTCCTTTCTGTATCAAATTGCTCTCATACTACATCTGGATATTATCCTTTTCATTTGTACTCAGGTAATCAGAGAGTTGACAACACTAATAGCTCAATGAATAATGCTTTTTGGGGTTCTGGCATTTGGGTCAATTCTCCATCCTCATTCACGAGCTCACAATGCACTTTCTCAAACAATAAAGTATCTGAAGGTATTTGCATATACTTCTATTCTACCTCAGGAACAGTATCAATGTCACATTCCAACATTGTTCATAACAACAGTCCATCTCTCGGAGTTGTATATGTCGATGGAACCGGATCAAGAAAGATTATGAATAGCATATTCCAAAAAAATCAAAATTATATATTCTGTATTGATTCGGGTTCTCTAGAAGTGTCTCATTCTTTTATAGATCAGTCATCATCATTCTCTACCAGAACATCAGTTTCAGCTATAAATATTTCGTTATCAACTAGAATAACTTATCAATTCCAATTCTTCAATTCTCTTCACTGTAATGCTGATATGCCTAAAATAGATGAAACAGCGCTGGCTAAACAGAGATACATCAGTGTGATATTCTATTTCTTCTATCCTATATTATTTTTAGTTATTTCTTGAGGAATTCGATTAATGTTGATAATAGATCGTATGCTTTCGATATAAACTTGCTCAAACAATCTGTAAACTCTCAGGAATTGGATAACTCACATAATGTTGTTGAAAACGAAACAAATTATGTTTTTTAAAAAATATCTACTCTTAATCAACATAAAGGACAGAAACCAAGGTTTACTCATCGATGTTGAGATCCTTCAGGGTCTCTTCAAGGTTGTGCAGAAGTATCTTTTCTCTTATCTTGGCGAGTATATCGATCCTCTTTCCAACTATACTGTTATGTTCCGTAATTGAGTTGTGGAGGGACTCAAAACCCTTGCATTTTTCAATAGTGGAGATAATTTCAACATTGATATCTACTTCTTTTGTTGCTTCAGATGTAGAAACCGGTTCCTTGCTTCTAAATTGTCATCAAGCTCATCTAATAATTGTTCTACATTTTAGATACATGGTATTTCGATTTCGGCATCGCAAACATTTGTTCCGATTTTTTCTTCAATTTCCTTATTAAGAACTCCAAAATCTTCCTATGTATCCATTTTTTGAGCTTTTTCTCCATATTTTTGGGTCTTTGGCAACGACAGCACTTGTGAAATGTAACCCAAAACCCTAAAATAGATGATTCGAAGAAATACATGATTCTTGATATGATGACCGAAATACAGATAAATTGTATCAAACACCAATTTATAGATCAGATCCAACAAGAATCGAAGTATCTGAAGGACTAATACACAATGTTGTTATTGATAGAACAAAGGAGATTTTTTGCTCTCATTAGATATATCTCTATCACTGCTTTCAGAATATTAATCATTTGAAACAGAGGCTTAATGTAAGAGCATATTCAGTCAATTAACCACAAATCTTGAATCAAATTTAATGCCAGCAATGATAATCGGCCATACAAAAATGATAAGAGGAGAATTGGGATTTCAGTGTTCTTTAAAGATAAGAGACAATTAGTTTTATGTAAGCAAAGTATTTGGAAAACCATGACCAAAATATCAGATAAGAAACATGAATACATGAACAATAACACTAAAAAAAATAATTTGTTAAAATTTTGTTTATGGGGGAGGGTATAAGTGTGTTCCTTCGACTCAGACAAGATGACAGGCTCTTGGACAAGAAATCTCGTAGAGGCCTCTGTCCAAGGTAGCTGCCTATGATGTCTTTCTCAGGAGCAGCCGAAAACACAGCAGCCCCCCCCCCGAGCCATTTTTTAAACTGCACCATTATTCTCAAGGAATTCTTTCACTTGACCACTCGCTAAGGAAAGAGGAGTCCAATTAAAAAGAAAAACTCAACACTACTATTGTTTGCATTTATTTCAGCTTTTTGATTAACTAGATATTCAACAACACTAAGATGACCATTTTGAGCAGCATAATGAAGAGGAGTCCAATTAAATATAAAAACTCAATATAATTATCTTTTGCATTTATATCTGCTTTATGATTAACCAGATATTCAACAACACTAAGATGACCATATTCAGCAGCATAATGCAAAGCTGTGCGATTTGTATAATGCCATCCATCATTTGAGGGATCCTT
>Ga0074193_1000498_pt1 | contig 63747 bp, 66 predicted proteins | sample EPASupsiteHSE605_FD_64523 | JGI IMG/M metagenome (GOLD analysis project Ga0074193, IMG submission 64523) | Bioremediated contaminated groundwater from EPA Superfund site, New Mexico - Sample HSE6-05 | ecosystem: Environmental > Aquatic > Deep subsurface > Groundwater > Contaminated ...
GCAGACCTTCACCCATTGCCATAAACAGCACACTCTATAAGGATCGGGTGTAGGTTTTAATGTTAACAACGAAATACTCTGTATTTGACGAGGGGTAAAGACGCGACGGGCTTGCTGCACGTCAGCGACCGACTGCTTGCAGGCGAATTGTCGCGTGTGGAAGCAGCCAGAGGAGCCCTTCACCCCTTGCCAAATCTTGCGCAAATTTAAACGTTCTAAATTCTAATATTTTTCGTATTGAAGTATTACTTGCTGACAGATATAATGAAGAAAATATGATATGGTGAGGTGTTTAGCTATGCCCTTTGTCAACATCAAAATAACCAAAGAAGGCGATGTCACCCCTGAAAAGAAAGCCGAACTCATTAAGGGAGCTACTCAGCTCCTCGTCGATGTACTCGGCAAGAATCCTGCCACCACAGTCGTCATCATCGAAGAAGTTGAAACTGATAACTGGGGCATCGGCGGTGAAAGCGTTACCGCCCGCCGCAAAGCAAGCAAGTAAGCATAAAAAAGGTTGGTTCACTGTAAAAGTGGACCAACCTTTTTAATTTTATGTGCATAACAACCGAGATTCCTCCACTACGGTCGGAATGACAGTTTTTGTCATCCTGAGCGCTAGCCGAAGGATCTTATGCTTTTATTACTTATTTACTGCAACTGTATTGCGAAGTTTGCCGATGCCTTCAATCTCTACTACTACCTCATCGCCCACCTTCATCTCGCCGTAACCAAATGGTGTGCCTGTAAGAATCAGGTCGCCTGCGTCGAGCGTCATGCTTTTTGAAATATAGCTGAGTATTTCGTATGGGTTATAAACCATATCGCTTGTACGCGCATCCTGTTTCAATTCACCATTAAGATAAAGCTTAATGGAAAGGTCTTCCGGGTTGATCTGCGTTTCGAGCCAAGGTCCCAGCGGACAAAATGTATCAAAAGACTTGCTGCGCAGCCATTGGCCTTCACGCATCTGGAGATCACGTGCTGTAACATCATTAGCACAGGTATAACCGAGAATATATTTATGTGCTTCTTCTGGTGAAACATCCTTCATCTTTTTCTTAATAACTACGCCAAGCTCTGCTTCATAAAACAGCTGCTTGGTCTGTGGTGGATAGATGATAGCCGCATCAGGTCCGATTACGGTGTGTGCAGCCTTTGTGAAAATAATTGGCTCTGATGGAATTTCCATATTAAATTCTTTGGCGTGCTCCCTGTAATTCAAGCCAACGCAAATTATCTGCTTAGGTACGCAGGGGGCCAGCAGCTTCACGTTTGACAAAGGAAATACTTCGTCGGTCAGCTGCCAGAAGGTATCAAGAGATCCATATACTGTCCTTACTGTTTCGCCTTCAATAATGCCTATTTTTGCTCTGTTGTTGACTTCAAACCTAACACATCTCATCTCTTACACCTTCATTCTTCCATAATTTTCATTTTTCTATCTTGAAAATAAACGGGGACCAGACTGGCATTATCGGCCATCTTTTTGGCAACTGCCATACGTCTGCCAACATGCTCCTTGTAGTGAGCATCCGATCCCAGGGAAATATATCTGCCGCCGAGCTCTTGATAACGCTGGTAAAGAACCTCAAGCGTCTCAACAGCTTTCAGCGAGTCAAGCCTTCTGGTATTGATTTCGAGAACTTTGCCGCCGTCAATCAGAAGCTTAAAAAGTTCATCCCACAAGGCGGGAAACTCTTCGTAGTACAACTCCTGGTCTTCATACGGCATATAACGGCTGATATAGTCAATGTGTCCGAAAATATCAAAGTCACTATACAACCGGACGTTGGCAATGGAATCTTCCAGAAATTCTTGCAGGGCTTCGGCTTTGGTCAGGCCTTTGTAGGAATTAGGTTCGTACAGGTCTCTGCCGTTCACGCAGTGCATGGAGGCAATAACGCAGTCAAAAGGATGAGCCTTGATCAGGGCTTCATCTTTAGTGACAATATGCTTCTGCATCCCGACTTCGATACCCAAAAGAATGCTCTCTGACCTATATACGTTAAATTGCTTGAAGTAGTCGTCAACATCAAATAAGAAGGCATAAGGGTTCGTGGGATAGTCATAATCCCAGTGCTCAGTCACAATCATACCGACGTTGGCCTTGCGTGCCGCCCGTATGGCTTCACTGATATTCATAGATGAATCTGTCGAATAATCACAATGCATGTGCGAATCAAAAAGCATGTTCATTTCTCCCTTGCTAACGATACCTTATTATAACAAATTTATTTGAAATTGCACGCAATTTAAAATAAAAAAAGGCAGCGCGGCAAAAGCCCCACTACCTTGTGTGTTAAACGTTGAAACGGAATTCGACGACATCGCCGTCCTGCATGACATAGTCCTTGCCTTCAAGACGCACAAGGCCTTTTTCACGGGCTGCAGCTTTGGTACCGCAAGCGACCAGATCTTTGTAAGAAACAATTTCTGCTCTGATAAAACCGCGTTCAAAATCGGTATGGATCTTACCGGCAGCCTGCGGAGCTTTCGTACCACGCACGATGGTCCAGGCACGCACTTCGATTTCGCCAGCCGTTATGTAAGTCATCAGCCCAAGTAGTTTGAAACCGGCTTTGATAATTCTGTTCAGGCCCGGTTCTTCCAAACCTGCCATCGCCAAAAATTCTTGTGCCTCATCGTCCGGCAATTCGGCAATTTCGGCTTCCATTTTGGCGGAAACAGCAATTGACTCTGCGCCTTCTTCAACAGCGTATTTTTGCACAGCCTGCACAAAAGGATTTTTCTCGGCATGTGCTACTTCGTCTTCAGCTACGTTCGTAATATAGAGGATAGGCTTCATTGTCAGAAGATGCAAATCGCTGACGAATTCCTTCTCATCATCTGTCAAATCAAGACGACGGGCTGGAATTGCTTCACCCAAGCCTGCCAATACTTTTTCTAAAGCAGCTTTTTCCAGCGGCACTTTCTTATCGCCGGTTTTCAGCAGTTTGCCAAGGCGTTCAATGCGTTTCTCAACGCTTTCCAGGTCAGCCAGACAAAGCTCGGTATTAATTATTTCAATGTCACGCAAAGGATCGATCGTGCCTTCCACGTGGGTAATATTGCCATCCTCAAAACAGCGCACTACCTGAGCAATGGCGTCAACTTCGCGGATATGTGCCAAAAATTTATTGCCAAGTCCTTCTCCTGTTGAAGCGCCTTTGACTAACCCTGCAATATCGACAAAACGCATTGCTGCTGGTACTATCTTTTTCGCTTTAACCATATCGCTCAAAACTTTTAAACGTTGATCAGGAACATCAACAACGCCGACATTCGGCTCTATAGTACAAAATGGATAATTGGCAGCTTCCGCGCCGGCTTTGGTAATAGCATTAAACAGCGTGCTCTTGCCAACATTCGGCAAACCAACAATCCCTACTTCTAAGTTCGTGCTCACTAACATCTCTCCTTAAATTTTATCTGATATATAATTTTACTTCATTGAAGAGTATTGTGCAACACTTGGAACACTTGCCTATTTCCCGGGAAATAGTTATTCGTCTATTTCTTGTATTCTTTCAGCTGCAAGGTGTAAAAGGCCAGACTGAGCCACTTGCCAAATTTGAAACCAACATTGTGTGTCACGCCAGCTAGTTCAAAGCCAAGTTTTTCACAAAGTTTCTGACTAGCCGCATTGCCATAACTGATGCAGGCCAATGCAGTATAAAGCTCATAGCTCTCCAGTTCCTTAAGCAGTGCTTTCATGATCTCCATGCCGCGGCCACCGCCGCAATGTGCCTGGTCAAAATACGCGGATAATTCAACTGAGACATTGAAAGCTTCCCGCTCACGGAATTTGCCGGCATAGGCATAGCCTATGACTTGTCCGTCTTCTTCATAAACCAGCCAAGGAAACTGCGCTGATACTTTATTAATTCTTCTCAGCATTTCTGCTTCATCAGGCAGAGTAATCTCATAAGTAATAGTAGTATTAGCTACATACCAACTGTAAATTTCTGCAATTCTTTTGGCGTCCTCAGGACGTACGGTACGAATCATCAAGGCACCCCCATTAGCTTTTGCTTGTTAACAATATAAAAAAGAACCCCGATCAACGGTCTTTGATAAGAACCATATCCCGGGGTTAAGGCAGGGCATATAGAAAAACAGCAGGAATATTAAAGCATATTTTCAGGGTTAGCAGATTCCAGAATGCATTTGACACCTTTTTCAAACTTTGGACGAGGAATCATCACGAAGCGTCCACAGCCTCGGCACTTCAAACCGAAGTCGATGCCGGTACGTGTGATGACCCATTCGTAAGATCCACAGGGGTGTGCTTTTTTCATGCGAACTACATCGCCAACTGAATATTGAACTTTATCCATATACGACTCACTTACCGTTTGCTTTAACGGTACTGATGTCTTTAATGGTGTAACCCGCTTGTCTGATTTCTTCAATCACATCCAAGCCATGTGTCAAATCCGCACGGATCATGATTTCAGCGCCGTCAGTCCCTTTAGTGCGAGATACAGCAGAAATAATATTGATGCCGCGTTGCTTGAAAATGTTTGCTATGTCAGCCAAAATGCCTACTTTGTCTGTAGCATCTACAGTAATTTTGGTAGAAGTCTTGGCAAACCCCATAATATCTACAAATGCTTTAAATACGTCACTATCCGTAATGATGCCGCATAGCTTGTTATCAACGTCTACGACCGGCAACGCACCGATTTTGTTGGTATACAGTTGATTAGCTGCTTCTTCAATTTCGGCTGTATCATAGACAGTAATTACTGTCTTCGTCATAACATCTCTGACCTTTAATTTGGAAAGAAGATAATTAGCCTCGAATTTTGAAAGTGTAGTAGCCTCAGAAGGTTCACTGCGCCCTACGTCGCCATCAGTGATAATGCCCTTGATTCTGTGGATATCGTCCACGACCGGCAGTCTCCTGATGTTTTTGTTGCGCATTAACTCCCTTACTTCCAGAATTGTTTTGTCTTCTTCTGTAGTAATTACATTGGGTGTCATTAATTCTCTTACGATCATTAAAACCACGCTCCCTTTGTGATTATTTAACCACCTAAATAAGCCTTGCGGACAGCCTCGCTGCTTGCCAGCTCTTTCGCTGTACCAGCTAGGGCAATACGTCCTGTTTCCAAAACATAAGCTTTATCTGCAATGGACAACGCCATGTTTGCATTCTGTTCTACAAGAAGAACGGTTGTGCCGCTCTCGTTGATCTCTTGAATAATATGGAAGATTTCCTTAACCAAAAGAGGTGCAAGCCCCATGGAAGGTTCGTCGAGAAGCAAGAGGCGCGGGCGGCCCATCAAGGCACGACCCATAGCCAGCATTTGTTGCTCGCCGCCGGATAAGGTACCGGAAATCTGTTCTTTACGTTCCAACAGTCTAGGGAATTTTTTGAAGACATCTTCCAGATCTTTGGCAATCTCATCTTTGTCGCTGCGCAGGTAAGCGCCCAACTCCAGGTTTTCCATAACGGTCATATTCGCAAATACGCGGCGGCCTTCCGGAACCTGGCAAAGACCCATGCCAACAATCTTATGCGCTGGCATACCTTCAATATGGGTATCCTCAAATAATATTGAACCATTTCTTGGTTTCAAAAGACCGGAAATAGTACGCAGGGTAGTCGATTTGCCTGCACCATTCGAGCCTACCAAGGTAACAATTTCTCCTTTGGCAACCTGAATGCTAACTCCTTTAATGGCGTGAATAGCACCATAATAAACATCAATATTATCGACTTTTAACATTATGATACCTCCTCGCCCAAATATGCTTCGATTACACGTTTATTATTTTTGATTTCTTCTGGGATTCCGTTAGCTATGCAGAAACCATATTCCAGAACATAGATTCTTTCGCAAACATTCATGACAAGACTCATATCATGCTCAATCAAGAGAATGCTGAGCTTAAACTCATCACGGATCCATCTGATCATTTCCATCAATTCATGAGTTTCCTGCGGATTCATACCAGCAGCAGGCTCATCCAGAAGCAAAAGTTTCGGTTGTGTTGCCATGGCGCGAGCAATTTCCAGACGACGTTGTTCACCGTAAGGAAGATTTTTTGCTTGCTCATCGGCTTTGCCATCGAGTTTGAATATTTTGAGCAGTGACATTGCCTTATTAGTTATTTCTTCCTCTTCGCCGAAATACCTGCCAAAACGCCAGATGGCTTCCGGTAAAGAATATTTAACATGCATGTTGTAAGCAATTTTAACATTATCAATAACGGAAAGCTCGGAGAACAACCTGATATTCTGGAAGGTACGAGCCATACCCATTGCTGTTACCTGATAAGGTTTTTTGCCGTTAACAAGATTTCCTTCAAAAGTAATTGTGCCTTCGGTAGGTTCATAAACACCGGTCAGCATATTGAAAGCTGTCGTTTTACCGGCACCGTTTGGTCCGATAAGGCCGATCAATTCGCCTTTATTAATTTCCATGGAGAAGTTAGAGACGGCACGCAGACCGCCGAATACCATTGATACGTTATTTACCTTCAGCAGTTCTTCCACTGTTGTCGCCTCCTAACTTAAACATTTTGAGGCTCAGTTCCTTGTTGCCGAACAAGCCTTGTGGACGATAAAGCATCAAAACAATCAAAGTGATTGAGTAGATTACCATACGCCATTCAGGATACTCTGCCAGGAAAGCAGAAATACCGGTTAGAAGAACAGCACCTGTGATAGCGCCGCTCATGCTGCCCAAGCCGCCCAAAACAACCATAGTCAGGATATCGAAAGAACGCATGAAAGTAAAGGATGCTGGATGAGCAATATAGAAGTAGTGAGAGAACAACACGCCGGCAGTACCTGCGAAAGCAGCGCCGATAGTGAAGGCCATAACTTTATATTTGGTTGTATCAATACCCATAGTCTCCGCAGCTATTTCGTTTTCACGAATTGCCAGACAGGAACGGCCAGGGGCCGAATTGATAAAGTTCTTAATAAAGAAGATGACGAAAATGCCTACCCAGAATACCCAGGCAAAATTTGTTTCACGTGGAATACCCATGAGGCCGGAAGCACCGCCAACATACTCAATATTGAGAATACAGATACGGATAATTTCGCCAAGACCCAAGGTAGCGATAGCCAGATAGTCGCCATTCAGACGCAATGTCGGCAAGCCAATCAGGAAGCCGAGAAGACCTGCACAGAGAGTACCGACGATCAGGGCAAGTTCAAACGGCAGGCCAAGTTTAACGGTTACAATAGCGCCTGTATAAGCACCTACTGCCAAGAAACCTGCATGGCCGATAGAAAACTGGCCGGTATAGCCGTTAATTAAGTTAAGGCTGACTGAGAGAATGATATTAATCCCAATCAGGACGATGTTCAATTCCCAGAATGGCCCGATAATGTCAAACATAATTAATAGCTGCATAACAGCAAACAAAACAAAACAACCCAATAGGGACATGATGTCTTGTTTTCTAATATTATTCATCACTGTCACCTACACTTTCTCACGGATATTTTTGCCCAGAAGGCCGGATGGTTTATAGAGCAATATCAGAATCAGGATACCAAAAGCTGCTGCATCACGGAACGTTGAAGAGAAGAAACCACTGACCATTGCTTCAACAATGCCCATGATGATACCGCCCAGCATAGCGCCCGGAATAATACCGATACCGCCGAGAACTGCTGCAACGAAAGCTTTCATACCTGGCATCATACCCATCAAAGGATCGATGGAATTGTAATAGACACCTACAAGTACGCCTGCTGCTGCTGCCAAAGCGGAGCCGAGAGCGAAAGTCATGGAAATGACTTTGTCGATGTTGATACCCATTAACTGAGCTGCATCAGTATCAAAAGATACTGCGCGCATTGCCTTGCCAGCCTTTGTATGGTTGACAATATAGGTCAATGCTCCCATCAGGACTAATGCGCTGACCAGAATAACGATCTGCTGGCTGTTGATAATCAAGCCGCCTACATTATAGATTGTCGCGTCAAATACTGCCGGGAAAGTGCGAGGTTGAGGTGTAGCAATCAAAATCATGCCGTACTCCAAGAAGAAAGACACGCCGATTGCCGTAATCAGAATTGCGATACGCGGTGCATTACGCATCGGTCGATACGCAACACGTTCAATAACAATACCGGCTACCGCGGCTGCTGCCATGGCAAAAACAAGTGCCGGTAAGAAAGATAATCCAAGCATTGTAGTTGCTACAAAGCCGAAATAAGCACCAAGCATGTAAATATCGCCATGAGCGAAGTTTATCAGCTTGATAATACCATAAATCATTGTGTAACCAAGCGCAATCAAAGCATAAATGCTTCCTAAAGAAACACCGTTAATCAATTGTTGCGCAAATTGGTGCAAAAATGATCCCATATCCATAAATTTTAGCCCCCTGCCTAAAAAATAACTTTAGTGGGTCGTGAAAACCACGGCCCACTGATAAAATCAAGGATTAATCTTGGTTTTGAAAACCTGTGCTCCATCTTTGTATTCGATGATAACAGCACTCTTAACCGGGTTGTGTTGTGCGTTGAACGTTACGTTACCGGAAACACCGTTGAAGCCGGCTGTTTTTGCCATTGCGTCTTTAATCTTCACGGTATCTACAGCGTTAGCAGTCTTGATTGCATTGATTACGAGAAGTGCGGAATCATAAGCAAGAGCTGCGAAAACGTCAGGTTTTTCATTGTAAGCTTTTTGATAAGCTGCAACGAAATCTTTGTTCAGTTTTGAGTCATCATCTGGTGAATACAAGCTTGAGAAGTATGTGTTGTTCAAAGCCGCTTTGCTTGCAATTTCAGGAAGCTTAGCGCTATCCCAGCCATCGCCGCCAGCCATAGGAACATTTAATCCTATTTCGCGAGCTTGTTTAACGATCATACCTACTTCCTGATAGTAGCCAGGAATATAAATCATATCTGGATTTGTAGCTTTAATCTTTGTCAAAGTTGCTTTGAAATCAGTATCTTTTTGGAGATAAGATTCTTCTGCTGCAATCTTGCCGCCACCCTTAGTAAATGCTTCTTTGAAGAACTGTGCGAGGCCTTTTGCATAATCTGAAGAGTTATCAATCAAAATCGCTACATTTTTAGCTTTCAGATTATCTTTAGCAAACGTAGCCATTACTGTTCCTTGGAACGGATCGATGAAGCAGGCACGGAACATGAAGTCCTTTGTCTTGCCATCTTTGTCAACCGTTACATTTGGATTCGTACCCATCGGTGATATTGCAAGTACCTTCGCTCCTGTATTTACAGAAGTTGCTGCAATAGAAGCTGATGAAAGGTTAGGTCCGATAACTGCAGCTACTTTGTCTTGCGCTATCAATTTCTGCATAGCATTGGTTGCTTCAGCTGCTTCTGATTTGTTGTCGGCAACTACTAGTTCAAGTTTTTTACCAAGCACGCCGCCTTTTGCATTTGTTTCCTCAATTGCAAGTTTGATACCATTTTGTGCTGACTTACCAAAACTTGCACTGCCGCCGGTCATTTCAATGTTGGCGCCTATCTTGATAATATCGCCTGACCCCTTTTTGTCGCCGCCGCAGCCCGTAAGCGCGGTTGCCAGCAACATTCCAATGCATGCTACTGATAAAGCCTTATGCATTTTTTTCATTTGTCTTTCCCCTCCAATGTTTTTAATGAAGAAAATTTATCATCAATCCCACCCGTTGTGGCATCAGCCAGTCTCTCTCTATCGGTTTCAGGATTAATTTCATAATAAAACAAAGTGACATAGACTTAAAAAATAATAAATCCAGCGACGAATCGAAGAAAGCTTCAATCCGGCGCTGGATTGAGTTCACTAAAATTTTTAGACTAGAGCGCGATCTTTTCTTTAAAGGTCTGTACGCCGTCTTTCATTTCGATAATTACAGCTCCGGAAATCGGGTTGTGTTTATCGTCATAAGTAACTTTGCCGGTAGCAACTTGCAGATCCTTGGTTTTAGCCATTTCAGCTGCAACCTTGACACCATCAGTTGTGCCCGCGCGTTTGATAGCTTCGATAACGATCATTGCAGCATCATAGCCGTGGATCGAGAAGTTATCCGGTTCAGCATTAAACATTGCTTTGTAGTTCTTAATGAACTTTTGAACGCTTGGTTCTTGATCTTGTGCGGAATAAGCGCTGCAGAAGTAAGTACCATTAAGAGCAGCAGGACCAGCGATTTCAGCAAGTTTAGGAGAATCCCAGCCATCAGAACCGAGCATTGGTACGTTCAAACCGATTTCACGAGCTTGTTTAATGATTTTTGCAACTTCTTCATAATATGCAGGTACGTAGATAGCTTCTGGATTAGTTGCTTTAATCTTAGTCAAAGCAGATTTGAAGTCAACGTCTTTAGCAAGGAAAGCTTCGCTGGCAACTGCTTTGCCGCCATTCTTTTCCAAAGTTTTGGTGAATACTGCAGTCAAACCTTTAGAATATTCGCTGGAAGCATCATAGAGAATAGCAACATTTTTTACTTTCAGGGTCTTATTGGCAAACTCAGCCATAACTTGTCCCTGGAAAGGATCAATAAAGCAGGCACGGAAGATATAGTCTTTCGTCTTGCCATCTTTAACAGTAATATTTTCTGCTGTGGCAACCGGTGCCATCAAAGGAATCTTTGCATCGGTAACAATTTGAGATGCTGCAGCAACGCTGCCGCTGGTAGCAGGCCCGATAATAGCAATTGCTTTATCTTGGCTGATCAATTTTGTTACAGCATTACCTGCTTCGGATGGTTCAGACTTGTTATCACTCTCAACAAGTTTGATTTTCTTGCCGTTAATGCCGCCAGCTTTATTGACTTCATCAACAGCCATCCTAACACCGTTTAATGTAGATTTACCATAATTGGCAACTGCACCGGTTAATTCGAAGCTTGCGCCAATAACTATTTCGTTACTATTGGCTGCATCTTTCTTTTTGTCACCGCCGCAACCTGCAACAACGGAAGTCATGAATACTGCCGTACAGGCTACACTGACAATTTTTTTCCAAGATTTCATTTGTTTCACCTTTTCTTTCCCTACTCGTTTTTAATTACAATTAATGTTTTCACCTGTAAAAACAAAAAAGAGGAAAATCTTACATACTTTTTGTAGTTTTACAGATAAAAAGACCTTGTTGTAATCACTTGCTTTTCATTATATGTAAGACTTCACACTTTTGTCAATATTTTTTTTGCTTTTTAGTACAAAATGAGCAACTTTTTTTGTAAAGTTTGTACAATATTTCTCAATTTTTTCCATTTGTGTATTCTGATGGTACAATCGTGCTTATTTTTTATTATGTTTTTCATTAATGTGCTCGATTATATACATTTCATCTGCTTTTGCAGGCTTTCGTCCAAAGATTGTGGACGCTCTTCGAATTATGCAGCATTCTGTCTTTTCTCCTCAACAATGTACATGTTTGATGAGATTGCCTAAAAACAACTTATCTATTTTTGTCTATTTTGCTTTTTGGCGCTATTTTGCTCATTTTATGAAGAAATGCAAGCGCCTTTTATTTAAACGTGCTTATAGCTAATTTTGAAGGGCGGTTTTTTTTAACTTATAAAAAAAGCCGCCTGCAAATTCTGTGCAAGCGGACTGCTTTAACATATTCATTGAAACATTTTATTTGTTTAATGCCTCTAGCTCTTCTTTTGATAACTGATAATCTGATTTGCCTTCCTTAATAGGTTTAGCATAACACCTATTCTCATCGCGGCCAAAGATACTGGAAAAAACAACACCATCTTTTCTTTCATCCAGCAACGCCACTGAATAACTCAAATCACTGCCGGTATCATCAAAAGCATTGAATCTCACAACGCCAACCTTCTGTACGCAGTCCTTTAATTGATCCCGCAGGCCGTTACAACGGCTGTTCAATTTTTCCATTTCAATTCTGCCGGAACGCACTTCGCTTAAAGTCTCAGTCAAAAGTTCTCCGATATCTACATTTTCTGAGCCTTTAGTAAAGAAATCATATTTTTCCTGCAGGCCTTTGACTCTTTTCTCTGCTCTCAGCAACATGATTGCCTGAACGATTATCAAAAGCAGCAGCAAGGCAACTATAACTGCTATATTTTCACTTAGCATTAAATTTATATTATCCATTATTTCTTAATCTCCTTATTTGAAAAAAGCGAATAGTTCCGTCACAAACCCAGCGGCTATAATGGCTGGCAGCATGTTCGCAATTCTTATTTGTACAAGTTTAAGCATATTCAAACCAATAGCTATGATCAGTATGCCTCCCGTAGCAGTCAATTCTGCCAAAAGCGCCGGTGACATTATTGCTTCCATAGAACCAGCCAACAAAGTAATCGTTCCCTGATAAATTGCTACACTGAGCGCTGATAAAGCTACGCCTACGCCCATATTTGCCGCAAAAATGATTGCTGTTATCCCGTCAAGTATCGATTTGGCATAAAGCGTAGAAGCATCTCCGGTCAAACCCTCCTGAATACTGCCGACAATTGCCATTGCACCGACACAGTAAATAAGGCTTGTTGAGACAAATCCTTGTCCTATGATCGCCGCCGCGCTGTTTTTTTCATCACCTTTGGTTAGTTTGCCACCAATCCAGCTGCCGAAACGATTCAATCCCTTATCAATATCAAAATACTCCCCAATTATCGCACCAGCTACTAAACTGATTATTACTATAATGATATTATTTGTTTTCATTGCCATCTGGATACCGATAACCGTAACCGATAAACCAATAGCATGCATTATTGTTTCCTGCCACCTATCAGGCAATCCCTGCCGCAGAACCAGGCCTAAGGCCGCTCCGGCAAGAATAGCAGCAGCATTAACAACAGTCCCCATACCAATCATTGCATAATTCCTTTCTGCTAAGACCACCAGTTCATCATTCTTTATTTACAAAACTCATACGTTGAGTTTTTGTATTTTTTTCAAAGAACCCCCAAGTGCTTGAGCCTTTTCCTCCAATAATTCGTAAATTCTTTCCAAATCATCTAAGGAATAATATTCTATCTCGATTTTGCCGCTTGTTTCAGTCTTTTTGACCACTTTGACCTTGGTTCCTAAGACAGACATCATTTTATTTTGGAAATCAGCACAAAAAATGTCCGGACTCTCTTTTATTTTGGTCGTTTTAGGTTTTTTAGCGCCATTTTCTTTCTTTTCGTGTATTGGCTCATCTTCAATCAAAGATTCAATATCGCGACCTTCTTTGAATTCCTTGACTACATCCTCTACTTTGCGAACGCTCCAGCCTTTGGTAATGATGGTCTGAGCAAGCAAAAGCTGCTTCGCTTCATCTTCTATAACCAATAAAGGTCTTACTTGACCTAAAGTAAGCTCTTCTTTAGAAATATATTCCCGTATTTTAGCAGGAAGGTTCAAAAGCCTGAGGATATTAGTTACTGCCGTACGGCTGCGGCCTAATTTCTTTGCCGCATCAGCCTGTGTTAGCTGAAGTTTGTCCATCATCGCTTTTATTCCTTCGGCTTCTTCCAAAGGATTGAGATCATGACGTTGAATATTCTCTATCATAGCTACTTCCATCATAGCTTCTTCGTCATAATCACGTATTACGATCGGCACTACTTTCAAGCCTGCGGTTTTGGCCGCACGCCAGCGCCTTTCACCGGCAACAATTTCATAACGGTTTCCGCTCTTACGTACTATAAGCGGTTGAATTACACCATGCTGTTTGACGGAGTCTACTAACTCCTTCATTTTTTCAGGTTCAAAGACTTTACGCGGTTGATATGGATTCGGAACTAATTCCGCTACATCAATTTCTTGTTTAACTTCATTTTCCGCTACTTCCGCACTTACGTCTTCGGTGTTGCCGAAAAGAGCCTCCAAGCCTTTGCCCAAACCAGCGCGTTTATTCATCTCCAATAACCTCCTGTGCCAATTCTTGATAAACCTGCGCACCTTTAGACTTTGCATCATAAACTATGACAGGTTTGCCGTGGCTTGGCGCTTCGCTTAATCTGATATTGCGCGGTATTATTGTATTGTACATCTTAGCGTTGAAGTATTTTTTTACTTCACCAACAACATCGCTGGAAAGATTGGTACGCGCATCAAACATCGTCATAACCGCGCCTTCAAGTTTCAAAGCCGGATTGAGGTTGCGTTGTACAAGCTGAATAGTATTCATTAATTGAGTGACGCCTTCCAGTGCATAGAACTCGCACTGTATCGGAACTAATACTGAGCTGGCAGCAGTGAGCGCATTCAATGTTAGAAGACCTAACGACGGAGGGCAATCAATCAAAACATAGTCATATTCATGTTTAACCCTGTCCAGGGCACGTTTCAATCTGCCTTCCCTGCTCATTACGGAAACAAGCTCGAGCTCGGCACCAGCCAGTTGTATGGTGGCCGGCAGTACCCAAAGGTTCTCATATTCGCTCTTCATTATAACTTCTGCCATCGGTGTGCCATTAATTAAAACATCATAGATGCATTTTTTTATATAATTTTTTTCAAAGCCCAGGCCACTGGTAGAATTGCCTTGCGGATCGCTGTCTATCAGTAATACCTTACGGCCCTTGGCTGCCAGGCAAGCTGCCAGATTAACTGCGGTTGTCGTTTTGCCGACGCCGCCTTTCTGGTTTGCAATGGCGATTACTTTAACCAAGACCATCACCTCTCATTCGTTCCATTAGTAAGTTTTGTTTTCTCGACTACTCTATTCTACCATAATTTTGCTTAATATATTAAAATTTATCATTATTTCAAAGAAAAAAGTCAATGTTTCACGTGAAACATTGACTTTTTGACCTTACCTGAATTTTGTAAAGGTTATTAATAGTGCTATTTAGTTTTCTTTGTATTCTTAATATGCATGGTGACAATAACATCATCACCTTCCAGCTTCTGTTCAAGTTTAACCGGAATACCGGAAACTTCCATATTTTTGATGATTTGCTTAAAACTGTTCAAATAAATCCGAACATCCTGGATAATCATCAGTCTCTTCGTTTTCTTAAGCTTAGCTGAATCCTGATGTTCTTCAATATAATGTTCAATATACTTTTCTGTCTGTCTTACATTATATCCATTTTTAGCAACTTCATCGATAACATTTATCTGATCTTCCTCAGTGGTCAATCTTAACAAAGCCCTCGCATGCCTCTCAGTTAAGCCATGTTCTTTCAACAACTTTCTAATCTTTTCAGATAGCTTCAGAAGACGCAGCTTGTTGGCAATAGTAGATTGCTTTTTACCTACGCGACTGGCCATCGATTCCTGAGTAAGATGGAACTGGTCCATCAGTTTCTCATAGCCATCGGCTTCTTCCAGATAATGCAGGTCTTCTCTCTGCAAATTTTCAATTAAAGCAATCTCTGCTATTTGCTGAGTAGTATAATCGCTAATTATAACCGGCACCATGGACAGATTAGCAAGCTTAGAAGCACGTAGCCTGCGTTCGCCAGCTATCAGCATATATCGTCCGTCCCCCATAGGCGAAACAAGAAGCGGCTGCAATACACCATATTGGCTAATAGAATGGGCTAATTCAGCTAAAGCTTCCGGTTCAAAATGTTTACGTGGCTGATACGGATTAGGTTCAACATTCTGCACCGGCACCTGGACAACACTTACTTCTCCTGAAGTGGCAACATCTTCCCCTAAAAGATTTGCTGCATCTAAATAAGCAAATTCATCATCAATAACCATACTATCAGGTTCTCCTCCCCTATTACAAAGGCTGCTTTTCCGGCAATCCTGCTTTACGCGGATATTTAACCGGAGTTTTCTTGATCTTACGAATTCTTATTATCGCTCTGCCATCATCAAGACCAGGAAGCTTTACTTCTTCAGCAGAAATGATTTCTCCTCCCAAAATACCAACCGCAGTATGCCCCTCGAAAATCTCTTCCTTGAATTTAGAACCTTTCATCGCGATAAAACAGCCACCAACTTTAACAAGCGGCAAACAATACTCGGACAAAACCGATAATCTTGCAACAGCACGTGCTGTTACCAAATCATATTTTTCGCGATGATCCTTATTTTGGCCTGCATCCTCTGCACGCAAATGAACACAGGAAATATCTTTAAGGCCAAGCTTCTCGATAACAGCTTCCAAAAACTTCAGCCGCTTAGCCAAAGAGTCCAAAAGCACTACCTTTAATTCCGGACAATAAATTTTGAGCGGTATACCAGGGAAACCAGCACCAGTACCAACATCAGCAAGTAATTTCCCAGGAAATATTTTTTCGTCATAAGCTAATAAAGAATCAATGATATGTTTAACGGCTACTTCTTCTGGTTCAGTTATTGCCGTAAGATTCATTACCTTATTTGTCTCAATCAAAAGATCAAAATACAAAGAGAACTGTTCCAGCTGTTTTTCCGTAAATTCCAGTCCAGCCTCTTTCCCTTTACTGATCAAAGCCTCCAGAAAAGTCATTTCGCTTTCTCCCTTCGGCTGGCAGCATCAAGAAAAATCATCAAGACATTAACATCAGCAGGTGAAACACCTGATATCCTTGAAGCCTGACCAATGGAGTTTGGACGCACTTTATCAAGCTTTTCGATAGACTCAAGAGAAAGCTCTTTAATTTCATGATAATCAATATGGGCAGGAATCAGCTTGTTTTCTAATTTCAAAGCTCGTTCTACTTCTAGCTTCTGCTTTGCGATGTAGCCTTCATATTTAGCATGAATTTCCAGCTGCTCAGCTACAACAGAAGGAAGTTCCGGCAAATCAAAAGCCTTGGCAAGTTTGGCATAATCAAGTTCACTGCGCCTTAAAAGCTCCAGCATAGAAATACCGGAACGCAAAGGAACGGTATTTAAAGCAGATAATTTCTGCTGAACCTCTTCATTAGGTGCAATATTCATATGCCCGATCTGGTAAAGCATCCTCTCCAGCAAGTCGCGCTTAGCAGTAAACTCACTGTAGCGATAATCATCAACCAGGCCGAGCTGACGTCCTTTTTCCGTAAGACGCAAATCTGCATTGTCCTGACGAAGCAGCAATCGATATTCAGCCCGCGAAGTCATCATGCGATAAGGCTCGTTCGTGCCTTTCGTCACAAGGTCATCAATCAGCACCCCGATATAGGCATCGCTTCTGCCTAAAACAAAAGGTTCATTACCCTTAACTTTCTGCATAGCATTAATGCCGGCCATCAGACCCTGCGCAGCGGCCTCTTCATAACCACTGGTACCATTGGACTGTCCGGCAGAAAATAAACCGGAAATATGTTTGTGTTCCAGTGATGCCTGCAGCTGCAATGGATTCAAACAATCATAATCAATCGCATAACCGGCACGCATCATTTTACAATTCTCCATACCCGGAATTGTCTGCATAAAAGCAACCTGCACATCAGCAGGCAGCGATGAAGACATTCCCTGTACGTAAACTTCATTGGTCCTAAGCCCTTCAGGCTCCAAAAAAAGTTGATGACGTTCTTTATCAGCAAATCTGACGATTTTAGATTCGATAGATGGACAGTAACGCGGCCCAACTCCCTCAACCAACCCGGTAAACATACCTGATTTGCCGAGATTATCGCGAATGATCTGGTGTGTACGTTCATTGGTATAAGTCAACCAACAAGGCAACTGCTCTCTCGTATCTATCTTACTTATAAAAGAAAAGTTGAGAGTAGCTTCATCACCATATTGCGGTTCCATCTTACTGTAATCAAGGCTGCGGGCATCAACACGTGCCGGAGTACCAGTCTTGAAACGCATGAGTTCCACACCATGTTCTTGCAAAGAAGCCGAAAGCTTTGTCGCTGAACGCAACCCGTTCGGTCCGGACTCGTAATTAACTTCACCATAAACAATCTTACCACGCAGATAAGTACCTGTTGCCAGTATGACGCATTTGGCTTCAAACACTTCTCCTGTTTCTGCTTCAACACCGACAACTTCGCCGTGAGAAACAAGTACTTTATCAATCATCAGTTGTTTTACATCAAGATTTTCCTGATTCTCAACTATTTGTTTCATAATTGTATGATAATACGGCTTATCAGCCTGGGCGCGCAAAGCGTGGACCGCATAGCCTTTACCAGTATTCAACATACGCATCTGGATACAAGCTTCATCAGCGGACAAACCCATCTGACCGCCCAAAGCGTCAATTTCACGCACCAAATGACCCTTAGCCGGTCCTCCCACAGAAGGATTACAAGGCATAAGGGCTATGTTATCAAGCGAAAGAGTCGCCATCAAAGTCTTACCGCCCAGACGCGCCGAAGCCAAAGCAGCTTCGACGCCAGCATGACCGGCACCGACAACAATTACATCATATTTTTCACTAATCAAAATCTATCCCTCACATTAACACCTATTTGCCGACGCAGAATCTGGCAAATATCTCATTGATAATTTCATCACTCACAGTATCACCTGTTATAAAGCCGATTGCTTCCACCGCATTACGCAAGTCGATAATAATACAGTCATAAGGCACATGATTGCCGGCTGCAGCTAAAGCATCTGACAACGAAGCAAAAGCTTGCTTCAACATATATTCATGCCGAGCATTCTGAACATAAATGCCCTCTTCCAGCTGACCGCCTGCGCCGTAAACATACTTTTTCAGCCAAGCGATGAAATCCTCAACACCGTCAGCAGTCATGGCAGAAAGCTGCATAATATTTTCCGCACCAAAATCGGCTTGTAAAGCAGCCAGATCAATCGCCTGCGGCAAATCACTCTTATTCACTATTATAACATAAGGCTTTTCCTTAACAGCCTGTAATATATCACTATCTTCAGAATAGAGACTTTCGGAACCGTCAAGCACAACAACAGCAAGTTCAGCCTCTTCCAGAATTTTTTTCGTTTTAGCAACGCCAATTTTTTCGACGTAGTCATCTGTATCACGAATACCGGCAGTGTCAGTAAGCACCAATGGAATGCCGTCTATAAGCAATTGTTCCTCTATTACATCACGCGTAGTCCCAGGTATTTCAGAGACAATGGCGCGCTCTTCCCTGAGTAAACTGTTCAATAAACTGGACTTTCCTACATTAGGCCTGCCAATGATAACAGTCTTCATGCCTTCCCGCATAATCTTGCCAGTATGGGCGTTATTCAGCAGCAGCGAAATTTCGCTCTGCACATCGTAAATGGTACTTTTCACATTAAGAAAAGTTACTTCTTCAATATCTTCTTCAGGATAATCAATAACTGCTTCCAGATTAACGATAATATCCAACAGACGTTTGCGTAACAAACCGATTTCTTTAGACAACTGTCCCTGCTGTTGGCGTAAAGCTAGTTTCAAAGAAACCTCACTGCGGGCTTTAATAATGTCCATGACTGCTTCAGCTTGTGCCAAGTCGATCCGGCCATTTAAAAAAGCTCTTTTGGTAAACTCACCCGGCTCTGCAGGCCGTGCACCTGCTTCATAAGTCAAAGAAAGAATTTTCTTCAAAGACTGAATGCCGCCATGAGCCTGAATTTCTACCACGTTTTCCGCGGTATAAGAATGCGGTGAACGCATAAAAACAACCAGTGCTTCATCAACTATCACACCGTTGTTATCCACAACATGACCATAAACCAGCGTATTAGACGGATACTTTTCAAGTCTTTTACCCGAAGCAGCCTGAAAAATCCTATCCGCAATTTCACAACTTCTGGGCCCGCTTAATCTTATTATGCCTATAGCGCCTTCGCCCAATGCTGTTGCTACAGCACTGATAGTATCATCTACGAACATTTTGCTCCTTCTCCCTTGAAAGTAATAGACCCAGTAATATAGAAAATATCACTGGGTCGAAAGTTTTATTTCTTCAATTCGATGGCTACTCTGCGGTAAGGATCATCGCCCTCACTCAAAGTATTCACCCTGTTATCATTTTGCAAAGCCATATGGATAATTTTGCGTTCATGTGGATTCATCGGTTCCAGGACGACCCTCTCCCCTGACCGTTTAACTCTTTCGGCCAAGCGCAAAGCAAGTCTAGTCAAGGTGTGAGCTCTACGCTCCCTGTAATCCTCAATATCAATCATAATGCGAATACGTTCTGCCGAATTTTTGTTAGCTACCAAATTTGTGAGGTACTGCAATGAATCAAGAGTCTGACCGTGTTTACCGATCAAAATTCCCATATCAGCACCATGTAATTTAAAAGTAATAGCTCCGTCCTCTTTGCTGACGAATTTCTCCATTACAACTTTAATATTCATCGCGGCAAAGATTTTCAAAAGAAATTCTTTAGCCATTTTGATAGCTTCATCATTATTAACGACATTCTTCGGTTGTTTAGTTTCCCCTTCAGCAACAACCTTTTCAGTTTCCGCTAAAACTTCTGCAGGATTTTCTCCCCCTTGAATAGCCTTAACAGTTACTTTTATTTTGGCTTTACGGCCACCAAACAATCCAAATAAACCATCTTTAGCTTCTTCAAGAATCTCTACATCCACATTTTCTCTGGTTGTATTTAATTCAGCAAGAGCAGCTTCCAATGCATCATCGACTGTTTTGCCGGTCATTTCAATAGAAACCATTACTACTCCCCCTACCTACTAACTATGCGGCAACTTTATTCTTGCCCATTAAAGCTTGTTGAGCAATTTGCATAACATTCATAACAACCCAGTAAAGTACAAGACCTGCTGGGAAGGTAAAACTGATATACCCAATAAAAAGAGGCATAAAATACAACATAACTTTATTTTGTGGACTGCTCGTATCAGGCATAGATTGTTTTGACTGAATAAAAGTAGTTAATGCAGACAAAACCGGAAGGATGTAATAAGGATCAGGCAGAGCGATATCTGTCATCCACAGAAAATTTGGATCTCCTGCGTATTGAAAATCCCTGATACCATAAAAAATACCAAGCATTATCGGCATTTGGACCAAAAGAGGCAAACAACCGGCAAGAGGGTTAACACCTTGCTCTTTATATAGTTCAGCCATTTTTTGGTTTAAAAGTGGTTTGTTGTCTTTATACTTTTCCTGCAAAGCTTTCATCTTCGGCTGTAATTCCATCATAGCAGAAGTAGAAGCAATTTGTTTGGCAGTCAAAGGATAAAGCGCTAATTTGACAATTATGGTCATGATAATAATAGCCAGACCATAGTTTGGAACACCGATTTGCGCAGTCAAATTATACATAATAGTTACAACCTGTTGAACAAGCGAACTCAGGAAATCCAAAATATCACTCCTCAAATCAATTTCTTTATTTTAGCAAACCCACTACACAGGATCATAGCCACCAGGATGAAACGGATGACATTTGGCAATTCTCTTTATTGCGAGCCAGACACCTCGTAAAACCCCTTTTTTTTGAATCGCTTCAATCGCATACTGTGAACAAGTAGGATAAAAACGACAGGTGGGCGGAAATAAAGGCGAAATAAACAGTTGGTAAAAGCGGATAAACAAAATGCACAAAGTTTTCATCCTATATTACCTCAATTCAATAAACCGGCTCTTTTTACCAGTCGCATAAATACACGATCATAAGTATGATAATCGGCAGCAATTATTTTTTTTCTTGCCACCCAGACTATGCGAGAACCTGCCTTTAGCTCATGCTTCCTGTTGCGGAATACTTCTCTCATCATTCGCTTAACATGATTCCTTAAAACAGCGTTACCTAATTTCTTGCCTACGGCAAGACCAATCTGAACCTTATCAGAAGGAAATGTTAAGACATAAATAACGGATAACGAATCAACCACAGAACGGCCGCTGCTATAAACAAGCTGAAAACCCTTCTTAGATTTGATACGTTCCATTTTTCCAAATTTAAATCTTCTAGTTTTTTCCAAAATATTCTCACCTAACCGCATGGAAAAAATAGGCCACATCACTGCGGCCTATTTGAATATTATGCAGACAATCTCTTTCTGCCTTTTGCACGTCTTCTTTTAAGGACTGCTTGACCGCCCAAAGTTCTCATTCTTTCTCTAAAGCCGTGCGTTCTCTTTTTCCTAGTATTATTAGGTTGAAAAGTACGTTTCATTCCGTTATACCTCCTTGCCACACACGTAGTTTTACCAAATTTATCAGACTTTCATTTGATAGCTATACCGATTATATGATAGCTTTCATCTACTGTCAAGAATAAAACCATTACATTCATAACAAAATAATAAAAAATCCAGAGATTTATCCACAGGTGTGGATAAATCTCTGGATTTTTTCCCCTGCCCTGTTGATAACTCCTCTAGCCTTTGATAGAATAAGTGTGCAGTGTTATTTCTAAGATACGAGTTAATCACAGTTATTTAACAAATTGTTGAAAATGTACACACTTTGTCGTTAATTTGTTTATAAATAATATCGTATAATTCTGCTACTCAATAAATCTAACGTGAAAGGATGGATAAAATGCAAACGAATAACTTGGCCGACGTTTGGGACGAATTTTTAGGGTATGTTCATAATAACAGCAAAAACCCAGGATACGTTAACTGGATTAAAGCCGCCCTACCTTTGTCCATGAACGAAGATACCTTTGAAATAGGTGTAGAGAAACTATTTATCAAAGAATGGATCGAATCACGTTATTCGGCTGAAATAGAAAAAACTCTTTCTACTCTGACCGGCAGACCTCTTAATTTGATTGTCACAAATATGGATACGCCCAAAACTGACGAAGCTGCTAACTACAAACCAGAAATAGTAGTAGAAGAGCAGCCTGCGGCCGCCAAGCAGGAAAAATACAGCGCCAGTTCGGAAGCTTTAAAAAGTTCTGTGGAAAATTTCGAAAGCAACCTTAATTCCAAATATCTCTTTGAAAATTTTGTTATTGGTAATTCTAACCGCTTTGCCCATGCTGCTGCTCTTGCTGTAGCTGAAGCACCGGCAAAGGTTTATAATCCTCTGTTTTTATATGGCGATGTTGGGCTTGGCAAAACTCATTTAATGCACGCCATTGGTAATCGAGTCAAACAAAAATATCCAGAAATGAAAGTTCTCTATATTTCCAGTGAAACTTTTACGAATGAAATGATTTTTTCTATTCAAAAAAATTCGATGGAAGCCTTCCGCAACAAGTACCGCAATATTGATTGTCTTTTAATAGATGATATTCAATTTCTCCGTAAAAAAGAAAGTACGCAGGAAGAGTTTTTCCATACCTTTAACGCTTTGCACGATGCAAATAAACAAATAATTATTTCCAGTGACCGCAAACCAAAAGAAATTGAAACCCTGGAAAGCCGCCTGCGTTCACGTTTTGAATGGGGTCTTACAGCTGATGTCCAGGCGCCTGATCTGGAAACAAGAATGGCAATCCTGAGGGAAAAAGCTGATCGTGAAGATATTATCATACCTAATGATGTCATTCTTTTCATTGCTTCAGCAATTGAAACAAATATAAGAGAAATTGAAGGCGCATTTACCAGAGTATCAGCCTATGCTTCTTTCAACGGTGGCAAGATTACGCTTGAAGAAGCAAGAAAAGCATTATCAGAATTAAATAACGAAAATAACAGCAAACATATCTCTGTTGAAGAAATTCAAAAGGTCGTTGCCAACTATTACAAAATCAAAAAAGAAGATTTTCTCGCTAAGAAGAGAACGCGCAACGTTGCTTACCCTCGTCAAATTGCTATGTATATCAGCAGAGAATTAACAGACTACTCTTTACCGCGCATCGGTGAATACTTCGGAGGCCGCGACCACACAACAGTAATTCATGCCTGCGAAAAAATAGGCAAGGAGCGCCGCGAAGACGCAGAACTGGAAAAAATCATCAAATCTTTCGTTGCTCAGCTCAAAAAATAACCTCGTCTGTATAAACTTGTTTATAAGAACGATATAAGCTGTTAGCAAACATGTTGATATCTTGATACCCATTTTTTCCTGTTTGTATGTTAATAAAATGCTTCACGTTATAAACATTTTATCAAACGCCAAAACAAAGGCAGAATCAGTTCTCAACATGTTTATCCACATATCCACAGGCCCTACTACTACGTCTACTAGTTTCTTTATATTATTAAGACAGTAATAATAAACCAGGAGGTCTTAAAAAATGAGATTTACTTGTAAAACATCTGTTCTCACAAAAGCAGTACAAACTGCTAAAAAGGCAATTTCTTCTAATCCTAGCACTCCTATTTTTTCTGGAATCCATTTAATTGCTTCTACTAACCAACTGGAAATACAAGCTATGGACTTGAACATGGCTATTGGCTGCCAAATTGAAGCTAATGTTGCTGAAAGCGGTAACATTGTTATTCCTGCAAAATACTTTTCTGATTTACTTGCAACTTTACAATCAGAAGAAGTTAATATTTATAAAAACGCTGACGAATCTACTGTCAGTATTGAATCTGGAAAAGCAAATTTCCAAATTGTTTTAATGGACGAAAATGACTATCCTGCGTTTCCTTCCGTTGATGGCGAAGAAAAACTGATTATTTCTGACGAAGTAATGAAAGATTTAATCAAGAAAACTATTTATGCTCGCTCAACAGATGAAACAAGACCTCTTTTTACCGGTATTTTGTTTGAAAAGAAAGGTTCTAACTTAACTTTTGTAGGAACCAATACCCATAGACTAGCTATTAAAACTGTCGAAGTAGAGAATAGTGAAGAAAAAGACTTTTCAATGATCATTCCTGGACGCTTGCTGACTGAAGTAGTAAATAGTCTGAACTCAGATTTGCCTCAATCAGTAGTTATTTCTCTTCATAACAGACAAATAATCATCAAAATCGGTAAAACTACTATTGTTTCCAGCCTGGTAGAAGGTGAATTTCCTGATTACAAAAGAGTTATTCCACCAAAATTTGAAATAAAAACTAAAGTTAATATTAAAGAACTGGAGGGCGCTGTCAAAAGAGTTTCTCTTTTTTCTGCTGACGGTGACTATAGCATAGTTAAGATAAGTGTCAAAAATTCAGAAATTGTTGTTAACTCCAGCAGCAATGATGTTGGCAAAGGACGTGAATCTGTCAGCTGCGTTACGGAAGGCGCAAGCTTGAATGTTGCTTTTAACGCCAGATATATTCTTGATATATTAAAAAATATCGATGCTGAAGAAGCCACTATTGAACTTAACAATTCTTTAAGTCCTGTTTGTATCAAACCAGTAAGCGAAGAAAACTATCTCTACATCGTTACTCCTGTCAGAGTAGTATTTTAAGGGGATAAGAATATGGAAAAAATTAAAATAGGCATTAAAACTGATTACATAACTTTTTCTAACCTGATGAAATTTGCAGGTGTTCTGCAAACTGGTGGTCAGTCAATTGAATTGATCGAAGCTGGTTTGGTAACATTGAATCAACAGCCAATCAAAGAAAAAAGAAAGAAAGTTTATCCCGGCGATATCGTTGTCATCAAGGGGCAGTACGAGATTATTGTTGAAACGGAAGAATAAGCATGAAGATTCAGCAAATTGCTTTAATTAACTTTAGAAATTATCAAAACTTAAATTTGCGAATAGATGGCTTGGTCAACGTTTTTTATGGCAATAATGCACAGGGAAAGACTAATATTTTAGAGAGCATATTTTATTCAGCGTTTGGTATGTCGCATCGTACAGGTAACGAAGATGATCTGGTAAAAATGTCTTGTCGTGATATGGCTGCTGAAGTTACTTTTAATAATCTCTATGGTGAACATAGATTAAGAGTTAAAAGACAGAATATCTGCGAAAGAATGAGAAAAGAAATCGCTTTAGACGAGAATGTTATAAGAAGTAAAGAACATTATGGGACTCTAAATGTTGTAATGTTTTCTCCTGAAGATTTGCAGATAGTCAAAGGCGAACCAGCACTGCGAAGGCGTTTTCTTGATATGGAAATAGCACAGACTAATCGTTATTATTATGGACTTTTAGTAAAATATAACAGAGTGCTCCAGCAACGGAACAAACTTTTAAAAAATGCACGGGAAAATGGTTTGGATAATGAGCAGCTTGATGTCTGGAATAATGAAATAGCCAGCGTCGCGGCTGAAATCATCGGTTTGAGGCTTAATGTCCTTAAAAAAATTAATTGTATTGCCGGCGATATCTATAAAGAAATAACCAACCAAAAGGAAGAATTAGTGGTCAATTATGAGTTGAAAACTAATTCTTCTGCTATTATTTGTTCACAAGAAGATAGTATGGAAAACTGGCGTGAATGGTATTTAGCAAGGCTTAAGGAAAGACAGAACATTGACGTTTTGCGCGGCAGTACCGGCATCGGACCACATCGTGACGATCTTTTTATTACAGTTAATGAAAATAATTTAAGGTCGTTTGGTTCTCAGGGACAGCAAAGAAGTGGTGCGCTTGCACTTAAACTTGCAGAAATGGAATACGTCAAAAGTGAAGCAGGCGAGTATCCGGTTTTGCTGCTTGATGATGTGATGAGTGAGCTGGACAGCGAACGCAGGACACAAATATTGAACTTTATTGACGGCAGGGTTCAGACTTTTATTACTGTTAACGATAAGAATCTAATACCGGAATTGGCATGCAACAGATATTTTTGCGTCAGGGAAGGTTCTATCTGCGAGGATTAATGTGAAACAAATTGAGATGACGATATTAAAAATTGTAAAAAGTAAGGCTGGCAAAGAAAAATTTCTTGTTTATTATCTGAGCAATAACTGGTTAGAGATTTGTGGGGCTAATATTGCCAAACATTCCAAACCTAATCGCATTGAACGGGGAATTTTATTTGTTAATACGGACAGCTCTGCCTGGTCGCATAATTTGTTGATGATGAAAACTCAGCTTTTGGGTAAAATAAAAAAGAGTGTGGGTGAAATAGGGTCTTTAAGAAATCCTGACCTTATTATCAAAGACATTATGTTTTTTAACGGCACTATTACTAAAAAAAATGTGCAGGAAGAAAAAACGGTAGAGCCTAAGTTAGCTTATTCTCCTTTGGGCGAAGAAGAAAAGGCAGAGATAGAAAAAAAAGCTTCGCAATTATCTGATCCCGATATAAGAAATATTTTTTGCAGAATTATGCAGGATGACAAAAAGCGTAAAAAAGCTGTTTTGGAAAACTTTAAAAAACAATGCAAAAAATGTGGTGTACCAATTATGGGAGATGAGCATTACTGCCCTGCCTGTGAGAGAGAAAGAAAGAGTGCTTTGTGGCTTAAAACAGCGGAAATTTTGCATTCGGCACCATGGCTATCCTATGAGGAGTGTATAAATTACGTTAATTGTGATAAAATGTTATTCAGCGAAATTAAATCAAATATCAGAAGTAAAGTTTATTTAAAGATAGCTGAGGAAGGATGCACTGCTGAAGATAAAGTTTTTGCAACTTTATTGGAACTTGGCATTGTGCCGGAAAAACTGACGGATGAATTGATTGAAGAAACGGTTGAAAGACTGCGGAGGAATATTTATGTATCTTCATCTAGGGGCAGACTGCGTGGTAAAGAGTAGCGATATAGTGGGAATTTTTAGCCTGCTGGATAAAAAAGCGAATATTTACGAAGAATTTGTTCGGCCTAACCTTGGTAAATATAAGGTTGTTGATCTTTCTGGTGATATTTTTCCTTCAAGCTGTATTGTTACTAAAGATACATTGTATTTATCAGGTATTTCGCCAGGCACTTTGAAGCGTCGCAAAGAAGAAGATTTCGGATTGAATGCAGTTTATAAAAGATAAATTTTAGATTTCGGAGGTTTCTATGTCCACTATTGAAGAAGAAATTGCGGTACATGGTAGTTATGATGCTGGTCAAATCCAGGTATTAGAGGGTTTGGAAGCGGTTAGAAAACGTCCGAGTATGTATATTGGCAGTATTTCGAGCCGTGGTTTGCACCATTTGGTTTCTGAAGTTGTTGATAACAGTATCGACGAGGCTTTAGCAGGTTATTGTACTTTTATTCAGGTTTTGATCCATCATGACAACAGTATAACTGTCAGCGATAATGGGCGTGGTATTCCTGTTGATATGCATAAAGTGGGAAAACCTGCCATTGAAGTCGTTATGACGATATTGCACGCCGGTGGTAAGTTTGGTGACGGCGGTTATAAAGTTTCCGGTGGTTTGCATGGCGTTGGTGTGTCCTGCGTTAACGCGCTTAGCTCCAAAATGGAGGTTGAGGTGCGCAGAGGCGGAAAAATTTACGGTATTGAATTTGCTAAAGGCAAAACTGTAGTACCTTTGTTCGAAAAAGGCGTTACTGAGGAAACAGGAACAACTGTTCATTTCTTGCCGGATGCCAGCATTTTCACAGAAACTGTTTATAGCTATGAAACTTTGAGGCTGCGTATCAGAGAATTGGCCTTTTTAAACAAGGGCGTTAAAATCGAACTTCGCGATGAACGCACTAACGAGGGCGAGATTTTCCATTACGAAGGCGGCATTATTTCCTTCGTCAATTACATAAATCGCAGTAAGACCGCGATTAACGAAAAGCCAGTTTATATCGAGGGCGAAAAAGATACTAATATCGTTGAGATCGCTTTGCAATATACCGATACCTACAACGAAAACATTTATACTTATGTCAATAACATCAACACTGAAGAGGGCGGCACGCATTTAAGCGGCTTAAAACAAGCTCTGACTAGAACAATCAATGATTATGCACGTAAAATAAATGCCTTAAAAGAGGGCGATGAAAACCTCAGCGGTGATGATGTACGTGAAGGACTGACCGCGGTTTTAAGTTTAAAAATTAGAGATCCGCAGTTTGAAGGACAAACGAAGACAAAACTTGGCAATAGCGAGATCCGTGGTATCGTGGATAACATGATTAGTGATGGTTTAGCTGAATTTTTTGATGAAAATCCGGCGGAAGCCAAGAAAATCGTGGAAAAATCCATCATTTCTGCCAGGGCACGTGCGGCAGCGAGAAAAGCAAGAGAGCTGACTCGTCGTAAGAGTGCTTTGGAAATCAGTTCTTTGCCTGGTAAACTTGCCGATTGTTCCAGTCGTGATGCTGAAAAAACCGAAATTTACCTTGTAGAGGGTGATTCCGCAGGCGGCAGCGCGAAGCAGGGACGTGACCGTGGTTTTCAGGCTATATTGCCATTGCGCGGTAAAATTTTGAATGTTGAAAAATCACGCTTAGATAAAATCCTCAGTAACGAAGAAATAAGATCAATGATTACAGCCTTCGGCAGCGGTATTGGCGAAGATTTTGATTTGAGCAAAGCGCGTTACGGCAAGATTATCATCATGACCGATGCTGATGTCGACGGTGCACATATTCGTACGCTGCTGTTGACATTCTTTTATCGCTACATGCAGCCGATGATCAGAGCAGGACATGTCTATATTGCTCAACCGCCTCTTTATCTTGTAAGAAAAGGGCAAAAACATTATTACGCTTACAGTGATGATGAATTGCAACAAACTCTTGATCAAGTTGGCAGAGAAAGTAATCCTTATGTTCAGCGTTACAAAGGTCTTGGTGAAATGAATCCGGAACAATTGTGGGAAACGACAATGAATCCGGAAGGACGTACTATTTTGCAGGTTAAACTGGAAGATGCTGCAGAAGCTGATATGATTTTTTCCATCCTGATGGGCGATAAAGTTGAGCCGCGCCGTCAATTTATTGAGGAAAATGCCAGCAAGGTACGTAACCTCGATTTGTAAGACAAGGAGAACATCATGAAAATAAAGAAAAATTTGTCTGATGCTGATATGCTAAAAGGCTTCGCGGAAGCGAAAAGTTTCGAAACAGAAATTCTTGAAGACAGCCAAGCTGATAATTCTTTGCGCAGACCGGGTAAAGTTGTTAAAACTGGCAACGAATTATTATTGCCAGCTGATGCGCAGGAAAAATTAAATAAATATTTATTGGAATTAAGCATGGAATGGTTTAAAAACGGTAATGGTGAAGTGGATTGGAAGGTTCTGAAGGAAAAGGACCAGATCATTATTAAGCCGGCACCGAGTAAGAGAAAGGCAGTTAAGTAAGCTATGAGCAAGTTTGATCTTAATTTACCGCAAGGTATTTTAAGCTTATGCCAGTTGAAACAGGAAAAAATTATTGTTGTTGCCGGCGGCCGCAGGCCTGAAATGGCTTGGCTGAAGGAAGCTGCTGCTACCAAGAGAATTTTCTGCGCTGATCACGGTATTGATTATTGCTATGAAGCGGGTATTTTACCTGATTTTTTATGTGGCGACCGCGATAGCGCCAGTCAGGAAAACTGGCTATTGGCGCAAAATGATGGCGCCCAAATCAAAACTTTTGCCCGTGAGAAAGATGATACAGATTTACAGTTGCTCTTAAAAGAAATTCCTGAAAATAGCTGCGTCTTGGCTACTGGCATCTGGGGCGGTCGCTTCGACCACCTTTATGCCAACATTTTTAGTTTGCTGGCCTGCAAAAAGCAAAAGTCTGCAACTATTATTCTTGCTGACCACGAAGAAATCATGGTTTTACTGGGGGCAGGCGAGCAAGTGACGTTTGTTCCTACCCAAAAACCTACAGAAATATCACTTTTGCCTTTCGCCAGCGAAAGCAAAGTATCAATTTCTGGTGTAAAATGGCCGCTTAACGGTGCAGTTTTATCGCAAAACCATCCTTATGCAATCAGCAATGAGTTAACTGCTGAAGAAGTAACAGCTGGTTGTGAACTAGGATGCAGTGGGTTTTATTTAAAATTCATGAAAAATATCTTGCGATAATGTAATAAATCCAAAGTAGATCGAGGAGAAATATGGAACAATACGACCCAGCAACAATGGTATTTTTGGTTATTGCCGCTTTTATAGCATCTTTTATTGATTCAACAGTAGGAGGCGGCGGACTTATTTCCACACCTGCTCTCCTTGCGACCGGTATGCCGGTAAGTTTTGCTTTAGGTACAAACAAGGTAGCGGCGATGATGGGATCATTTACCAGCGTTGTTACTTTTTGGCGTGCCGGTAAGGTTCAAAAAAAGGTTGTCTTATGCCTGATGCCTCTTTCTTTTATAGGTTCAGCCCTTGGTGCTTACGTAGTTTATCTGTTACCTGCTGCGCTTATGAAAAATGTCATTGTTGTGATGTTGGTTGCTGTTGCTATTTACACGTACAGGCGGAAAGATTGGGGCGATGTTTCGAATGTCAAGGAATTTGGCGCTGGTATTTTGGCGTCGACAATTTTGACAGCATTTGGTCTTGGCTTCTATGATGGTTTTTTTGGTCCGGGCACAGGTTCTTTTTTAATTTTTGGGTTTTTATTTCTTGGTTATAATTTTGTGACGGCGGCAGGCAATGCCAAAGCACTGAATTTTGCCAGCGGTGCCGGGGCGCTTCTATCTTTTGCAATGAGTGGTACTGTCTATTGGGTCTACGGCCTTGCTATGGGTGTTTCCATGATTTTCGGCGCGATTTTTGGTTCCAGAATGGCAATCAAGCATGGTGCCAGCTATGTGAGACCCCTTTATCTATGTGTTACGACGGTTCTGATTGGCAAGCAGATATATGAATTATTATTTAAATAACAGCAGTAAAAAAACATAAAGGTTGGTGGTAAAGTGGAGTTTGAGGAAGGTAAGGTTTTGCCTGTCTGGATAGAAGACGAAATGAAGAAATCCTACATCGACTACGCAATGAGTGTTATCGTTCAGCGTGCATTGCCTGATGTACGTGACGGTCTGAAGCCTGTTCATCGTCGTATTCTTTACGCAATGCAGGAAGCTGGTATGAGCTCCAATAAGCCATACAAAAAATCGGCACGTATCGTCGGTGAAGTTCTCGGTAAGTATCACCCTCATGGTGATTCTTCGGTTTATGAGGCTATTGTACGTCTGGCTCAGGATTTTTCCACCAGATATTTACTTGTAGACGGCCATGGCAACTTCGGTTCCGTTGACGGTGACTCAGCTGCGGCAATGCGTTATACAGAAGTTCGTATGAGCAAGATTGCCGAAGAAATGCTGGAAGATATTGAAAAAGAAACTGTCGACTTTGTTCCTAACTACGACGAATCTTTGAAGGAGCCAAGTGTTTTGCCGGCAAAAATTCCGGCACTTCTGGTTAATGGTTCATCCGGTATAGCTGTCGGTATGGCAACGAATATTCCTCCGCATAATCTTTGCGAGGTAATTGACGGCTTGATCATGCTTATCGATAACCCTGAGATTGAAATTCCGGAGCTTATGACGGTAATCAAAGGTCCTGATTTTCCGACGGGTGCAATGATTTTGGGAACAGACGGCATTGTTAGTGCTTATACTACAGGTCGTGGTGTTGTTAAAATCAGGTGTCAGGCTCATATTGAGCCTATGCCGAAAAATAAGAGCAGGATTATCGTTACGGAACTTCCTTATCAAGTAAATAAGGCGCGTTTGATTGAAAACATCGCACAGCTGGTTCAGGATAAAGTCATTGACGGTATTACTGATTTGCGTGATGAAAGTGACCGTAAGGGCATGCGTGTTGTGATCGAATTACGTCATGACGTTGTGCCTGATGTCATACTCAATCAATTATACAAACATACTAAGATGCAGGATTCCTTCGGTATCATTATGCTGGCGTTGGTCAAAAATCAGCCGATGGTTTTGAATCTGAAACAAATCCTGGAGTATTATATTGAGCACCAGAAAGAAATTATAACCAGAAGAACGCGGTATGAACTTGGTAAAGCCAAGGAACGTGCTCATATTCTGGAAGGTTTGAAAATAGCGCTTGATCATCTGGACGAAGTTATTAAAACAATCCGGGCCAGCGCGAATGCGGAGATTGCCAGAGCAGCGTTGGTTGAAAAATTTGCGCTGAGCGAACGTCAGGCGCAGGCAATCCTGGACATGAGACTACAGCGTTTGACAGGTCTCGAACGTAAGAAAATCGATGACGAATATATTGATGTGCTCGAAACTATTGATTGGTTGAATAGTGTCTTGGCTGACGAATATAAAGTTTTTAATATTATCAAAGAAGATCTGCTGGAAGTAAAAAAACGTTTTGGCGACGCTCGTCGTACACAATTAACAATCGACACCAGCAATATCGCAATAGCAGATTTAATTGCTGAAGAAGATATTATCATCACGATCAGTCATCAGGGTTATATTAAACGGCAGAGCCTCGATACTTTCCACAACCAGAAACGTGGTGGCAAAGGTCTCAGGGGTGGCAGCGGTAAAAAAGTTGATGACTTCATCGAGCATCTGATGCTTGGGTCTACACATAGCAATATACTATTCTTTACTAATAAGGGCAGGGTTTATCGCCAGAAGGGCTACGAAATTCCTGAAGGCAGCCGCACTGTGAAGGGTACTTCCATAGTCAATCTTCTGCCTTTGGAAGCCGGCGAGAAGATTACTGCCGTTATTCCGGTAAAAGAATTTATTGATAATCAATTCTTATTCATGGCCACCAACCGTGGTACTGTTAAGAAAACGACGCTGACTGATTTCGACAGCACAAGAAAAATTGGCTTGAATGCCATTACTCTTGATGACGGCGAAGATCTGATCGACGTCAAGCTGACTGACGGACATTCCAGTATTATCCTGGCTACTCGTAATGGTCTTGCCATCCACTTCAGTGAGGATGATGTACGGCCTATGGGCAGAACAGCACATGGTGTCCGTGGTATCCTGCTTGGTGTTGATGATATCGTGGTTTCCATGGACACAGTTCCTGAAAACGGTGAAGTTCTTACTGCCACCGAAGAAGGTATGGGTAAGAGAACCATGGCGAGCGAATATCGTGTGCAGACTCGCGGTGGCAAAGGCGTTATTAATCTTCGTGTTACGGAAAAAACCGGTCATGTCGTAGGTGCTTTGGTTCTGTTGCCACAACAGGAAATTATCATGGTAACAGCGGCTGGTCTGATTATCCGTCTGACGGCAGATGGTATTTCCAAATTCGGGCGCAACGCACAGGGCGTTAAACTCATAGACTTGAATGGCGCTGATAAAGTTGTTGCCATTGCTGTTGTTGAGGAAGAAGCCGACGAAGAAGAATAATTTTTAACGGGGGTAAATATTACCCCCGTTTTATCTGTAAATATGGGACAAAAATAAGCCCAGTAGGACTCAAAAAAGAAAGTTATTCTATTTTTGTAAATTTTGTGATAGAATACAGATGCATTTTTATATAGTTTGATTGTTTTGAACCAAATCTTTATTTTAAATCGATTGAGGATGTGAAGTAATGAGTTGTCTAAAAGAAACTGATGTTGTCGTTATTGGCGGCGGTATCGTTGGTACAGCTATCTTACGTGAATTATCGAAATATGACATAAGAAGCGTACTTGTCGAAAAAGAACCAGACCTGGCAGCTGGCACTACTAAGGCTAACAGCGCAATTCTGCACGCAGGCTTTGATGCACCGATAGGCAGTGTGAAGGCTTTTATGAACGTGCGTGGTAATCACCTTTATCACGAACTGGAAGATCAGCTTGATCTGGATATCAAATGGACGGGCTCTTTGGTTGTCGCTACTAACGAAGAGGAGCTGGCAACACTTTCCGAATTATTGGAACGCGGCATTCAAAATGGTGTCAAAGGTCTTGAAATTTTATCTCCGGAGCAGGTCTTGGCTAAAGAACCAAATTTGACAAAGACAGTTACGGGCGCTCTCTGGGCTCCTTCTGCCGGTGTTTGCTGGCCTTTTGCCATGGCGCTTGCATTTGCTGAGTGTGCTGTGCAAAATGGTGCGGAAGTCATAACTGATTGCCGCGTAGAGGGTATCGACGTAGAAAATGGTAAAGTTGCCGCAGTCAGAACGAACAAAGGCGTTATCAAAACCAGTTATGTTATCAATGCGGCTGGTCTTTATGCTGATGCCATAGCCAAGATGGCTGGAGACAACAGCTTCACAATTCATCCCCGTAAGGGCGAATATATATTGTTTGACAAAACAGCGGGAGCTTCGATGGTAAATGGCGTTGTTTTCCCGACACCGACCAAGACTTCGAAGGGTATTCTGGTCTGTACAACGACTCATGGCAATACATTTATCGGACCTAATGCTGAAGATTTAGAAGATAAAGACGATAGAGCAGTTACTTTAGGCGGCATGGACAGAATTATGACTTCTGCCCGTAAATTACTGCCTAATTTGCCGATGGGCACAGCGATTACCGAATTCTGTGGCTTGCGTGCTGTTTCTGATAATGGTGATTTCATCATCAGAAATTCTGAGGTTAAAGGGCTTATTCATGCGGCTGGTATGCAGTCTCCTGGTTTGACAGCGGCACCGGCAGTTGCGGAAGAGGTTCTCGATCTGATGCGCGAAGGAAATCAGAACTTAGTATTGAAAGCTGGCTTTAAAGGCGTACTGCCGGAAAAAGTCATTTTCCATCGCCTGCCAAGAGAAAAGCAGGCAGAAGTTATTAAAGAAAATAAACTGTTTGGCCGCGTTATCTGCCGCTGCGAAACAATTACCGAAGCGGAAATCGTTGCTGCTATCCATGCTCCTTGTGGTGCCAGAACTGTTGATGGCGTTAAAAGAAGAACGCGCGCCGGTATGGGACGCTGCCAGGGTGGTTTCTGCGGACCGCGCGTGACTCAGATTCTTGCGAGAGAACTGGGTATTCCTGTAACAGAAGTATTAAAAGAACATGCTGATTCCCATATGTTTTACGAAAAAGACCAAGTAAAAGGGGAGGAAGCATAAAATGAACCAGATTTATGATGTAATTATTATCGGCGGCGGGCCTGCTGGTCTTTCTGCCGCGTATAGCGCCTGGGAAAATGGTGCCAAAAAAATTCTGATCATCGAACGTGACCGTGAACTGGGCGGTATTCTGCAGCAGTGTATTCATAATGGTTTCGGCCTCCATCACTTCAAAGAAGAATTGACCGGACCGGGTTATGCTTATCGCTGTATAGAGCTGATCAAAGATAAGCCGGAAATAGAAGCTTTGATTGATACCATGGTTCTGGAAATTCTTGAGGATAAAACTGTTATTGCTGTCAGCCCGGAAAAAGGTCTTTTGCAGGTTCAGGGTAAAACCATTATTCTTACTATGGGCTGCAGGGAACGTACCCGCGGTGCTATCCGTATTCCTGGCGAACGCCCTGCAGGTGTTTTTACTGCCGGCGCTGCTCAGCGTATGGTTAACATGGAAGGCTTCCTGCCTGGCAAAAAGATAGTTATTCTCGGCAGCGGTGATATTGGTTTGATTATGGCCCGCCGCATGAGTCTCGAAGGATGCAAAGTGGAAGCTGTCCTGGAAATTTGTCCCTTCTCTAATGGTTTGACCAGAAATATCGTACAATGTCTGGAAGATTATAATATCCCGTTGTACTTATCACATACAATTGTTAAAATCCATGGCAATGAACGCGTAACCGGTGTGACTATCGCTAAAGTTGACGAAAAGATGCAGCCGATTGCTGGTACTGAATTCGATATTGATTGTGATACATTATTGCTTTCTGTCGGCTTGATACCGGAAAATGAATTGTCCAGGGGCCTGAATCTGGAAATGCACCCTCTGACCAGCGGACCGATTGTTGACCAACGCCGCCAAACCAGTATGCCTGGTATTTTTGCCGCAGGCAATGTAGTGCATGTACATGACTTGGTTGATTTTGTGTCGGAAGAAGCAGAAATTGCCGGTAAGTTTGCGGCTTTGACTGCTTTGGGCAAGCTTGACGAAGAGTTAACAGTTGTTAATGTTGAAGCTGGCAATGGCATCCGTACTTGTGTACCGCAAAAACTTTCCTTGCCGCAGGAGGGCGAAGCTGCACGTCTCTTTATGCGTGTTGCCAACCCTGAACGTAAGGTGAAACTGGAAGTAAAAAGCGGCGATACTTTGATCATGAGTAAGATATTGCCGGTTGCTAAGCCGAGTGAGATGATTGCTCTCGACTTGTCAGCTGAAAAAACTAAATTAATCAAAGGCTCACTAATAGTCGCTTTGAATCGGGAGGCGTAAGTATGTCTGTAGATAAACGTGTTTTGACTTGTATTGTCTGCCCGCGTGGGTGTGAAATGACTGCTACTATCACTGACGGAGTTGTCACTGAAGTTGTCGGCAATACCTGCCCCAGGGGCAAAAAATACGCTGAAGAGGAAATATTGGCTCCGAAAAGGATGCTGACCTCTACCGTGCGCGTGAAAAACGGAGCCCTTGCGCTGGTACCTGTAGTTTCCAAAATAAGTCTGCCCAAAGAAAAAGTGCTGGCTTGCGCTGAAGAGCTGCGCAAGGTTACTGTGGAAGCTCCGATTGCCGAAGGTCAGGTTATTTGTCCAAATATTCTTGGGCTGGGTGTTGATATTGTCGCCAGCCGCTCCTTAGCAGCAGCAACTGATAAAGATTAGGTTAAATTTTCAAAAAAAATTTCAAAAGACAAGGTCTTATAAGACCTTGTCTTTTTTTTATATCACCAGGTTGTAGGCGAGAGTCAATTCGTTGCATTTATTAGGACTATCGTTTATGATAGAGTGAAAACTTAAGAATAGAGGAATAGTATGAAAGAAAACAAAAGTTTTGGGCAGGGTGTGATTTTTAGCCTTAGTTCATATATCATATGGGGTGTACTGCCGATTTACTGGAAAAGTATCCAGGGCGTTGCCACTTTTGAAATATTAGCCAACAGAATTATCTGGTCAGTGGTCTTTGTTGGCATTCTGCTGAAGCTGACAGGCCGCTGGACGGCGTTTATCGAAGAAACCAAGAAAATTATCACAGACAGGAAAAAAACCGCAGCACTGGCGGCAGCGGGACTGACGATTCTGGTTAACTGGGGTATCTTCATTTGGGCAGTTGCCTCAGGGCACATTATTGAAACCAGTATGGGCTATTACATTAATCCTTTAGTCAGCGTTTTAATGGGGGTATTTTATCTGCATGAAAAGCTGGATAACTCCATCAAAGCAGCCGTTCTACTGGCTGCAATCGGTGTGGGCAGTATGATCTGGAGTATTGGCGTCTTTCCTTGGATTTCCATCAGCCTTGCTTTAAGCTTTGCTCTTTATGGCCTGATTAAGAAGACCTTGGTCGTGGAAACCATGACCAGTATTATTTTGGAGACTTTTATTGTTTCACCGATTGCCATGGCCTATCTTTACTACCTCGCTGATATGGGTAATGCTGCCTGGCAGCATAGCGATACCTCTACACTGCTGCTTTTGGCTGGTGCTGGTGCTGTGACGGCTACTCCCTTGATTTTGTTTACGGCTGGCGCTAAACTGCTGCCTTTAAGCATTGTCGGCTTTTTGCAGTATGTGTCTCCGACTATTACTTTATTGCTGGGGATTTTTGTTTATGGCGAAGAATTTACAGCTAGCCATTTGCTTTCTTTTGGCTGGATTTGGCTCGGATTATTGGTCTTTTCTTTCGCTCAATTTCGCAAGCGCTGACCCAATATCTTGTGTTTTGTGGAAAAAGTGGATAATATCAACAAAGTTATCCACAGGGTGTTGATAAAGTTGGGAAAAACAGTGCATAAAAATGGAAATACTAAAGATTTTGACCAAAAACCTGGGAAATAATGTGTGGATATCAAAAGATATCCACAAAAAACGGTTGATAAGTTGTGAATAAAGGTTGATAACTATTTTATAACTTCGGAGCCGACTACAATATATAGTAAAAGTCAACAAATTTGACCAGTAATAAATTGATTTTATAGGACTTGCATCAAAGGGCTCATATGTAGATAATATTTAAGAGAGTATTTTATACGAAAAGTTACATAAATGGAGGATAATATTTATGGCAATTAAACAGGTTGGGGCAATAAAAGCAATGGAAGCTGCAAGTGCAGGAAAGATAATTGCACCTTCTCTCAGCGAAATCAGCGGTGGCTGGCTGGCTCTGCTGGAAACAGCGAATGGTAGGAAATTAGTTTGTGCGGCCACGAAGGAATGCCAGGGTGTTTCCATGTTTAAAGCTGAGGGCGAAAGCATGGAGAATGGCATCAGCATAAAAATTATGGGATTAAATTCCAATAATGCGGCTGCTCTACGCCGTCTTGTCAAATGGACAGGACCAACAGCATGCGGTACCAAAGGCTTGAGCATAGGTTTCAGTGATTGGCTCGGTAATGCCGCGGAGCACCTGACACCATTTTTCAGCAAAAAACAAATAAAACCAGTTTTGGTAGAGTACACGCCTTCTGATTGTGCTTTGCTGCAGCGTAATTTTTTGGAAGCAATTGATGCGGCTACCTGGGCGGTTTTTGCAACCGGCTATAAAGAAGGTTATGCGGCCAGCGCGACGCGTTTGACCTCTGAAGAGGATCTTGTCAAAGTATTGCTCTATGGTTACAGCATGCTGGGCCTCGATTTCTCGGATAAAATCAATCTGGAGATCGAGAAATTGACAGATCTCGCTGTAGAAGAGCGTTATCTGGAGTTGCCGCAGGAATTCAGAGAGGCTGTTGAGGGTTCCTATCTGGCTGGGCCGGTCAAAGTGGGCAATGAGACTCTGCATTATACGCCTGAAGTATTGAGACGCATCGTGCTGGAATATGGTGAAGTCATTATGCATGCTCAGTCCATGTATAATTCCTATTTGAAAAATACACCATGGGATATCGATTTCGAGCTGTATCTATCGAAAGAGGGTAAAACCATCACACCGGAAGAGCATTATCTGGTAGGCTATGAATTGACACGCAACAAAGTGAAGCTGACTGCTATCGGACTGGATGCTGCCACTGAAAACAAAGCTTTGCAGGAAGATCTTGCTGTTCATGCCGCTATTGCCGAAGCTTGCAATTATCGTCTAAGTCTTGCCAATGCTGATTTGTTTACTGGCGATTTCAGTGAAATTGCCAAAGTATTGAAAGGCAGGGTTTATTTTAAATTCGAAAATATTTTGTGGCTCAGCGCCTTGCAATGCATTGCTGAGAAGGCACCGGCACTGCTAGCTGAGATGGCAGCTTTTGCGGGCATTGCCACAGCTGAAGTTGCTGAACTCGTCCCTGCTTCGGAAACCGGCAGATTATACGCCAGCCTTTACGGCAAACTATTATCACCAGCTGCTGGCGGCTTTGCTGCAAAAATCCAGACCATTTTGAAGGATAATACAGACACATATCATGAAAAAATTACAATTATGGTGGAAAAATATTTAAAAAGCTGCTAATTTTACGTAAAAGTGTTACTTGCGTAACAAATATTTTTATTGCATACCGATTGACAAAAAAGCGGCTAAATAGGATAATATTCCTAACTTCATAGATTTATTTAAAGGTTATGATTGGGAAGAAAGTCAGGATGCAAAGTCACAGAGAGCCGATGTTTGGTGAAAATCGGTACAGAGCCCTGGTCGAGTAAATCACCCATGAACTCGTCAGCGAAAGGGAGACCAAGTAGCATGATGCGTCACAAGCACGTTAGGCTTGAGCCGGTTGATGGACTGGTGCAAAGAGTACAAATTAGGGTGGTACCGCGTATTTTACGCCCCTGCTTAGGCAGGGGCGTTTTTATTTTTCCAACTGTCCATCACAAAACAAAATTCGAGGAGGAATTACAATGTCAGATACTTTAGTAGTAAAAGCAAAAAATGAAGAGACTTTGTTGCCTAGGGTTCTGCGCGTGTTGGCACAGCAGGGATTGAGTGTGAAAGATTTGCGCATGAGCACTTCGAAGGACGCAAAGGAATTGGAGCTGCGCATCACGTTATTTACAGCTTGCGCTGAACAGGCTTCCAAGCTTTTAGCAAAACAGGTTGCTATCATGGCTGTTTCTATGGGCTATTCGGTACAAAAAAAGGCTATTTGATTAAAGTAGAGAAGGGAAATCAAAAATATGAAGCTATCAGGAGCGCAAGCAATCGTTAAAGTTTTATTGGAACAAGGTGTTGAGACGGTCTTCGGTTATCCGGGCGGACAGGTCATCCCCTTATATAACGCTTTGTACGACGCCCCCTTGCATAATGTTTTGACAGTGCATGAACAGGGCGCCATTCATGCAGCTGATGGCTATGCACGCACCAGCGGTCGGACGGGGGTCTGCATAGCTACTTCCGGTCCAGGGGCAACCAATATTGTTACGGGCCTGGCAACAGCCTATCTCGACTCTGTGCCTTTGGTTGCTATAACCGGTCAGGTACAGGTCCAGCATCTGGGGCGTGATTCTTTCCAGGAAATTGATATCGTCGGCGTGACGATTCCCATAACCAAATATAATGTGCTGGTACGCAGACCGGAAGATTTGCTGCCAACTTTAAGACAGGCTTTTCGCTTAGCACAGGAAGGCCGGCCGGGTCCCGTACTGGTTGACATACCAAGCAGCATTCAGAGCGGCGAAGTAGAATGGCTGGAGCCGGAAGCAGAGCAAGCGGAGAAACAAGCGTCGGAAAATATTGAAGACGTATTGAAAGCAGCGGCGGTAACCATCAACAATGCTGAACGTCCTGTGATGCTCGTAGGCGGCGGCGCCATTCATAGTGCTGCTGAAAAAGAAGTTATGGATTTTGCCAGAAAAACCGGCATGCCGGTAGTCAGCACACTGATGGGCCTTGGCGTTTTCCCGGGCAGTGATGAGCAAGCGCTTGGTTTGACTGGGATGCATGGTCATATAGCGTCTAATATGGCTGTTGCCAATGCCGATGTGCTCGTGGTAGCAGGCAGTCGTTTCAGCGAACGCGTTACCGGTGACCGCAATCGTTATGTCTCGAAAAAGACCATCATCCAACTTGATATAGATCCTTCCGAAGTTGATAAAAATGTAATGACAGCTCTGCCGTTAGTCGGCAATCTGAAAGATACGCTTACCTTGTTAACGTCAAGAGTCCATAAGCTGGAGATCAAACCTTGGTGGGAATCTATTCGTGCCTGGGGGGAAACAGAAGACCAGTCAGCAAAAAAAGGTGATAAACTAACGGCCCCCTGGCTGATGACGGAGCTCAATCGCAACTATCAGGGCACGGATACCATTTTTGTAACTGATGTCGGCCAGAATCAGATGTGGGCTGCCCAGCATTTACTCATCGACAAGCCAAGGCATCACTTGACTTCCGGTGGATGCGGCACGATGGGCTATGGCCTGCCGGCTGCGCTTGGAGCAAAACTGGCGAAAAAAGAAGCACAGGTAGTGCATATTGCCGGTGATGGCGGTTTCAAAATGACTGGCATGGAGCTTTACACAGCTGTCAATGAGGGTTTGCCACTGGTTAGTATCGTGATTAACAACTGTTGTCTGGGTATGGTCAGACAATGGCAGGAAATCTTCTATGATAAACGCTACTCCTCGACAATTCTGACGCCGTTTGATTTTGTTGCCTTTGCGCGTTCTTGCGGTGCCGATGGCGTGACAGCCAAAACCTGCGAAGAATTCAAGGCTGCCCTCGCGCAGGCGAAAGAGGCTAACAAGCCTTTTGTGATTGAGGCAGTAATTGACCAGTGCGACCTGGTTATTCCGATGGTGGCGCCTGGCGCTGTGATACATGATTTTGTCGATCCTGGACAAAAATAAATTGCTAAAAAACGGTTATGTCGGTGCTCAGAAATTTATTTTCTGCGGTCAAGCATTGGCATAACCGCTTTTTTTATGTGTTGTCTAAGTAGGCCAATATCGAAAACATCTCAAACCAAGAAAAAAATTAATACTTATGAACCGGTGCTTTAAGAACGTACTAATAAGGCAAGGGCTAAAGAAGTGACGGGCTTGCTGCACATCAGCGACCGACTGCTTGCAGGCGAATTGTCGCGTGTGGAAGCAGCCAGAGGAACTCTTCAACCATTGCCGATAGAATGAGCAGCGATTTTTTTGCGTGTGGAAGCAGCCAGAGGAACTCTTCAACCATTGCCGATAGAATGAGCAGCGATTTTTTTGCGTGTGGAAGCGGCCAGAGGAACTCTTTAACCCTTGCCTTATAAAATAGCTCGTGATTTATGTGGATAACCGCTTTTTTATCTATCGCTTGCAATCAGATGAAACTAATGATACAATTACTAGGCTGTATATATTAATTTATATACTTCTTCTGCTCCCATTGAGGAGCCAAAGTCCAAAGGAGGAGGTGATTTCGTGAAAGCATACGAAGTCATGTACATCGTTAAACCAGTTGAAGAAGAGACTTTTGAAGCACTTGTGACAAAATTCGACACTTTAATTGCTGCAAATGGTGGAACTGTAGAAAAAACTGACCGGTGGGGTAAAAAACGCCTAGCCTATGAAATCAAAGATTTTGTAGAAGGTATTTATGTCCTCGTAACGTTCAACGCAGAACCAAAAGCTGTCAAAGAACTTGACCGTGTCATGAAGATTACCGATGATATTCTACGCCACATGATTATTAGAAAAGGCGAATAAGCCAAGGAGGTAACTATATTATGAATAAAGTTATACTCATGGGCCGTCTAACACGTGACCCGGAAGTACGTTATACGCAAAGCGGTAAGGTAGTTTGCCAGTTCACTTTAGCGGTAGATCGTTTTACTACTAATCAAGAAGGACAAAGAGAAGCTGATTTCGTTCCTATCGTTGTATGGGGAAAAGTTGGCGAATTATGCGGGAATAGTCTGACAAAGGGACAAAGAGCACTTGTTGATGGCAGGCTCCAGATTCGTAGCTATGAGGCGAAAGATGGAAGTGGTAAACGCTGGGTAACGGAAGTTATCGCGAACAGCGTGCAATTCCTTGATCGCAAACCAAGCGGCGGTGCTGGAACTCATGAACAAGGTGCTTCCAAAGGTGAGATGGAGTCTTTCGGCTCACCGGTAGCTTTTGATGAAGAAATCCCATTCTAAAAAATGGAGGTTATGCGAATGAAACGCGAAAGAGGCAGAAAACCCAGAAGAAAAGTATGTAGCTTCTGTGTTGATAAAGTTGAAGATATCGATTATAAGGATGTTGCAAAGTTGCGCCGTTATGTTACTGAACGCGGCAAGATTTTACCGCGTCGTATTTCCGGTAACTGTGCAAAACATCAAAGACAACTTACTTCTGCAATTAAACGTGCGCGCAATGTAGCATTGTTGCCGTTTACTTGTGAATAAGAATATTGTTTGAAGATGCAATTGAGGCACCTCGGCATTTGCTGGGGTGCCTTTTATTTTGCCGTTCTGGTTCTTTTCATTTAAGGGAAATGAGTGTACAATAGATTTGTGTATCCATTTAATATTGTTGGTAAAATGTCTTTAGAGGAGGAAATTTAGTGGCACATAAAACTTCAGCAATGGTTGAAGCTGGCATTTTGGCAGCAATCGCAATAGTGTTTGCCTTAATAAGTACATATGTACCTGTTTTAGGTATGTTAGTCAATTTTATCTGGTGTCTGCCTATCATCTTGTGTGGCATGCGTAATGGTCTGCGTTGGAGCATTATGACTTTGGCTGTCTCCGGTGCAGTTATTTCTATTCTTATCAGTCCTTTGAATGCCTTGCTATTAGTTGCTGTTTTCGGACCGCTTGGGCTTGTGCTGGGGGAATGCATGAGAAGAAAACTGCCTCCTATCAAACTGATGGCTATCAGTTCAGTGGCGGCTTTTGCATCTTTAATGATCAGTGTAGGCATTACCTTTGTTGTCTTGGGTGCTGATCCGATTTCCATGTTTTTTGGCATGTTTGATGACGCGCTGGCTGATATAATCGGCATCTATAAACAACAAGGTTTATCCGAAGAACAAATACAAGCTGCAACAGCTTCCGCGCAGGATTCCTTCAAGCTTATCAGGCTTGTACTGCCAGCTTCTTTTGTTATCAGTGCACCAATCTTGGCTTTCCTTAATTACTGGGTAGCAAGACTTATTTTAAATAAACTCGGCGAACATTTTGAGGCCTTTCCGCCTTTTACCAGCCTTTCCTTACCGCGCTGGTTGGTTGCTCCTTATCTGGTTTCTTTAGTATTGGTATTTATGTTTGAAGGGCAACAAACTGGCATGCCATATCTTCTAGGTGTTAACCTGCAGATGCTTTGCAGCTTTATTTTGGTTATGCAGGGGTTGGCTGTTATCTTCTGGTATATAAAAAACAAGAATCTGCCGACCTGGTGGGGAAAAATTGCTGTCGCATTAATCTTTATCAGTCAGTTTGTTTCCCAATATGTTGTATTCATCGGCGCATTTGATTTATTTATGGATTTTCGTAAAATACGTACAAATTCACACAAGTAAGCAGACTGAGATGGGGCGTTGTTAGCTATGTTTAATAAAAACTGGAGTTTTTGGGGTGACAATAGGGTGTTCATACTGATCATCGGCCTTTTGGTCGTCATTGTCGGTGTATATGAACGCTTATTTTTGCCTGTTGGCATAGCCATACTTTTAGGAGTCTATCTTTTCAGCAGAAAGCTCTACAACTCTAAAGAGGCCTGGTTTAACCGGTATCTTGATACAGTTGTCCGGAATATTGAAAGAGCCAATAATTATGCTATTCAGCAGCTGCCGATCGGTATTGCTGTTTTTGAAAATGATGGCAAACTGCAGTGGAAGAATGAGATATTTCAGACATGGGTAGTCGGCAAAGCTGTCGATGGTGCCTATTTGAAAGATATTCTTCCGCCGCCTGATAATAATTTCGAAACTCTGAGCCTCAGGGATACAGAAAAACAAATCAAAATCAATGACCGCTTTTTCCAAATGACAGTAAGACGCATTATGACGCAGGAAAATGGTGACAGTTTTACTGGGCTTGTTCTCTATCTGATGGATATCACTGATAAGGAACGTCAAAAGAAGAAATTTGATGAGGAACGTATTTGTGTTGCTCGTCTGCAGTTTGATAATTACAGCGACGTCATGAAGGGTCTGAGTGAGAGCACCAGAGCCAATGTCATTGTTGAAGTTAATAAGGTTATCAGTAATTGGGCAGAAGAAATGAACGGTCTCTTCACCAGATATGACGAAGATTTATACTCAGTTGGTTTTACCAAAGCTGCTTTACAGGAATGCATCAAGCACAAATTTGATATTCTTGATAAAGTCAGGGAAATCAAAGTTGGCAACAAAATTCCGCCAACAATAAGTGTAAGCGTAGCCTGTGAAGAAAAAAACTTATTGATGCTTGGACAAAGAGCACAGAGCGGACTTGATTTGGCTTTGGGCCGCGGCGGTGATCAGGCAGTAGTATCTGTTGCCGGGGAAATGCAGTTTTTCGGCGGCAAAAACATTGTGCAGGCGAAAAGCACGCGTGTACGTGCCCGTATAGTTGCTCAAGCTGTGCATGAATTAATGCTCAGCGCAGATAAAATCTTTGTCATGGGTCATGTAAATGAAGATTATGATTCCCTTGGTGCCGCGATCGGCGTTGCTAAAATGGCTTTTTCGCTTTCCAAAGAAGCGTATATTGTTACTAGCGGTCAAGGCTATTCCTTGGAAAAAATCAAGGAAATGGCTTCAGAAAAAGATGCTGTTTACAGTTCCATCATTGTCGACGGTGCCAATGCTTTAACACAAGCAACATCGAAGAGTTTGTTGGTTCTCGTTGATCACCATCGCGGAATGTTGTCAGCTTCGCAGGAAGTATTGAACGCGATTCCTAAAAAAGTTATTATCGATCATCATCGCCGGGCGGAAGATTTGATTAAAAATGTAATTTTGCTTTATCTTGAGCCGTTGTCTTCTTCCACCAGTGAATTGGTGACAGAATTGATTACTTATTTTGATGACCGTCTGGAATTGAATGAATCCGAGGCTTCCGCTTTGTATGCCGGTATTGTTGTTGATACGAAAAACTTCGCTGTACAGACGGGCGAACGGACTTTTGAAGCTGCAGCTTATCTGAGGCGTCATGGTGCCGACCCTTGTGTGGTTCACAAACTTTTCCGTGACGAGATGGCAACAGTCGTGCAGAGGGCGAAATTGGTTGTCGAGGCCAGAACACCAATACCAGGACTGGCTTTTTCAGTCTATAAAAACGCACCTAGTGGTGATAATACTTCTGTTATTTTGGCGCAGGCCGCTGATGAGCTTGTTACGATGAGTGAAGTCAAGGTCAGTGTGGTCATGGCGGAAACCGAAAATGAGCTTTTGGTCAGTGCCCGTAGTGATGGTTCCGTCAATGTACAGACTATTATGGAAGAACTCGGCGGTGGTGGCCATCAGACGGTGGCAGGCGTGCAGCTGAAGGGTGTGAAAGCGGAGGAAGTTGAGCCGCAAATCATTGAACTGGCCAGAAAACAGATGGAGGAGAGAGATACTAATGAAAGTAATATTACTGCAAGATATTAAGTCTGTAGGCAAAAAAGGCGATATAGTAGAAGCTTCGGACGGTTATGCCCGTAACTACCTGATGCCGAAAAAATTGGCGAAAGAAGCAAGTGCTGCTAATGTAAATCAGGCCAAAAAAGATCAGGAAACAGCTGCTCATCGCACAGCGCAGAAAAGAGACGAGGCCGTTGTTCTGGCCGCTCAGATTGAAAAGGTCATAGTCAAACTTAAAGTCCGTGTTGGTGAAAACGGTAAAATGTTTGGTTCCGTTGCTTCCAAGGATGTTGCAGAGGCTTTGATCAAACAGACACAGCTCGAAGGCATCGATCGTCGTAAGATTGAGTTGAAGACTGCAGTCAAGGGACTGGGCATTTATACCGCAGTGGCAAAATTACACCCTGAAATTGCTGCGGAATTTAAGGTAGAAATTGAGGCTGAGTAAAGATGATTGACCGCGTGCCACCACAAAACATCGAAGCTGAACAGGCAGTTTTGGGCGCAATGATGATTGACAAAGAAGCAATTTCCAAAGCCACAGAGATTTTGCGGGAAAATGATTTTTACCGTCAGGATCACCGTGCTGTTTATCAGGTAATTGTCGATTTGTTCAGCAAGAACCAGGCTGTCGATATGGTAACTGTTACCGAGGCTTTGAAGCGTGAGGGCAAACTAGAAGACGTCGGTGGTATTCAGTTCATCACTTATCTTGCTAACGCCGTGCCGACTGCTGCTAATATAACTTATCATGCCAAAATTGTTGAAGAAAAATCCCTCTTAAGACAACTTATAAGTGTATCGACGCAGATTGCAGGGTCTGGTTATGAAGGCTCCGAAGATGTTAATACACTGCTTGATAATGCCGAACGCATGATTCTCGGCGTTTCTGAAAGAAAAATAAGCCGCGACTTTGCACCAATCAAAGAAGTAGTAATGAGTGCCGTCGACCGTATCGACGAATTATACAACAAAAAAGGCGGCATTACAGGCATTGCGACGGGTTTCATTGATTTTGACCGTCTGACTTCCGGTCTGCAGGCTTCGGATTTGATTTTGATTGCTGCCCGCCCTAGTATGGGTAAAACAGCATTGGTGCTGAATATGGCACAAAATATCGCTATTCGTGAAAAGAAATCAGTTGCTTTCTTTTCTTTGGAAATGAGTAAGGAACAATTAGTACAGCGTATGCTTTGCGCTGAGGCAAGCATTGATTCCTCACGCCTGCGTATCGGTGAGCTGGAAGACAACGACTGGGAAAAACTAATCTGGGCTGCGGATAGTCTGAGCCGGGCGGAGATTTTCATTGATGATACTCCTGGTATTACCGTCATGGAGATGAGGGCTAAGGCCCGCCGGTTGAAAGTCGAGCATAATTTGCAGCTGATCGTCATCGACTATCTGCAATTGATGCAGGGATCAGGTAAAAAAAGCGGTGAAAACCGTCAACAGGAATTATCCGATATTTCACGTTCCTTAAAGGCTTTGGCCAGAGAGCTGAATGTGCCGGTTATTGCCTTGTCACAGCTCAGCCGTAGTGTTGAAAGCCGTCAGGTGAAGCGCCCGATGCTCAGTGACTTGCGTGAATCAGGTGCCTTGGAGCAGGATGCCGACCTTGTTGCTTTCTTATATCGTGAAGATTATTATGATAAGGAAACGGAAAATAAAAACATAACAGAATTAATTATTGCCAAGCATCGTAATGGTCCGGTTGATACTGTTAAATTATTCTTCCATAAACAATATACGCGTTTTGCCAACCTTGCTAAAGGTACTGACTAAACAAACCCCGCTTGAAAATTCATTTTCAAGCGGGGTTTGTCTTTAATGTGGTGGGGTGATTTGCCGAATATTTTTAAAACTAACAGGATAATTGTTCGAAACTCTTGCGTCAAGAGGGGTAAAATGCTAAAATATCTTTGGTGCCGTCTGTAATTTTGCCTATTTTTTGTTTTCGGACAGCAAAACTACTATTTTAAATGCATAAAACACTAATAGGGGGAACTATTGTGATTAAACGTTATACCAGCCCAGAGATGGGCGCTATCTGGACGGAAGAAAACGAATTCCGAACAATGCTGAAAGTGGAGATCCTGGCTTGCGAGGCAATGAACAAACTAGGTTTCGTTCCTGATGACGCTTTAAAGGATATTCAGACAAAATCAGACTTCCGTTTGGAAAGAATCCATGAAATCGAAGCTGTTACTAACCACGACATTATTTCTTTTGTTACTACTGTTGGTGAGTATGTAGGTGATGCTTCCAAATATATTCATAAAGGTCTTACTTCCAGTGACGTCAAAGATACTGCTCTGGGTGTTATGATGAAACAAGCATCTGATATTCTGCTTGATTTATTGAAGAAATTCCATGCGGTACTGCGTCGTCGTGCTGCTGAACATAAAAATACAGTTATGATCGGTCGTACTCATGGTATTCATGCTGAACCGATGACCCTTGGCCTGAAATTCGCTCTGTGGATGGATGAGACCGAACGTAACATCAGAAGACTGGAAGAGGCACGCGCAACCGTAGCGGTTGGCAAACTTTCCGGTGCTGTTGGCACTTATTCCAATATTGATCCGTTTGTTGAACAGTATGTTTGCGAAAAATTAGAAATTACGCCTGTGAAGTTAGCTACACAAGTTGTACAACGTGACAGACATGCTTATTTCCTGTCTACACTTGCAATTATCGGCTGCTCTTTGGATAAAATGGCGACCGAGATCCGTAACCTGCAGCGCACCGATATACGTGAAGTTGAGGAGTATTTTGCGCCTGGACAAAAAGGTTCTTCTGCTATGCCTCACAAACGTAATCCGATTACCTGCGAAAAAGTTTCCGGATTGGCACGTTTATTACGTGGTAATGCCGTAGCTGGTATGGAAAATGTTGCTCTCTGGCATGAACGCGATATTTCGCATTCTTCCGTGGAACGTGTAATTCTGCCGGACAGCACGATTGCACTCGACCATATGCTCCGTAAGTTTACTAATATTATTGATAAACTTCTTGTTTATCCTGATGCTATGATTGCTAATATGAATAAAACCGGCGGCTTGATTTTCAGCCAAAACCTATTGACCGCGCTTGTGGGCAAAGGCGTATTTCGTGAAGATGCCTACAAATGGGTACAACGCAATGCGATGGCGCGCTGGCTCGAAGGTGCGGATTTCAAAACTAACGTTGAAATGGATGAGGACATTAAGAAATATCTTTCTGTCGAAGAAATTGAAGCTTGTTTTGATCCTAAGCCTATGCTGAAACATATCGATTTGATTATGGCCAGATTTGGCCTATAAGGAGGAACTCTTATGCCATCAGTTGTAGTAATCGGCTCCCAGTGGGGCGATGAAGGTAAGGGCAAGATTGTAGATTATCTGGCGGAAAAAGCCGAGGTCGTTGTACGTTATTCAGGTGGTTCCAATGCTGGACATACTGTTGTTGTAGATAATGTTGCATATAAACTGCGTTTATTGCCTTCCGGTATCCTTTACCATGGCAAAACTTGTTTTTTGGGTAACGGTGTAGTCATTAACCCAGGCGTTGTCCTGAAAGAAATTCATGACATTAAAGCGCAGGGTGTAGACATCAGCCGTATCCTTATTTCTGACAGGGCACATGTCGTGCTTCCTTATCATGCACGTCTGGATGAACTGCAGGAAGCTGCTCTTGGCACTAACAAGATCGGCACTACTAAAGGCGGCATCGGGCCTTGCTATATGGATAAGGTAGCCCGTACCGGTATCCGTATGTGCGACTTAATTGATCCTGAAGTTTTTGCGGAAAAATTAAAAATCCAATTAGATGCTAAAAATGCTATTATCACAAAAATCTATGGCGGAGAGGCATTTGACTATGATCAAATGCTGCAAGAATTCACTGCTTTTGCTGATGAATTACGTCCGTACGTAACCGATACAGGCGCTGCACTCGACGAGGTTTTCCAAAGTGGTAAATCTGTCTTGTTTGAAGGCGCACAAGCCACTTTCCTTGATATAGACCATGGTACTTACCCATATGTAACAAGCTCTAATCCTACTTCCGGCAATGCTGCGACAGGCAGTGGCGTTGGTCCAAGGGATATCGACCATGTTGTCGGCGTTGTTAAGGCGTATACTACCCGTGTTGGTGAAGGTCCTTTCGTAACAGAATTGCTTGATACTGACGGCCCGGGAAATTATATGCGCGAAACAGGGCATGAGTATGGCACTGTTACCGGACGTTCCCGCCGTTGTGGCTGGCTTGACGCTGTTATGGTCAAAACGGCAGCAAGGCTGAACAGCTTGGATTACCTTGCGATTACACGCCTCGATATTCTTGATAATATGCCGAAAATAAAAATGTGTGTTGCCTATAAACATGAAGGCAAAGAGATTAAACATATTCCTGCCAGCCTGAAAGTTCTCGCCCAAGTCGAACCTGTTTACGAAGAATTCGATGGTTGGATGACTGACATTACCGGCATTCGCACCTATGATGAGTTGCCGTTAAACGCACGCAAATATCTGGAGCGTCTCAGCGAGATTATTGGCGTAGAACTTGGTATTGTTTCCGTTGGCGCAGGTCGTCAACAAACTATAGTTTTGAAAGAGTTGCTGTAACCCCATTCTTTCGTCTACAAAGAGTGGTAAATCTTGAAAAATTTGCAGATATTCGAGGGTTTGATAAAAAAATCTTGACAAACCCTCTGAATTTCTGTAAACTAATAATGTTGTTCCACCAGGAACACATATTGTGATCCACTAGCTCAGTCGGTAGAGCACCTGACTTTTAATCAGGGTGTCCCGCGTTCGAGTCGCGGGTGGATCACCATTTTTTTTGGCCTGTTTTGCTGTCAGGGAGATAAGCATATACTGAAAAAACCCTTGACAAAGATGTACCGAAACAATATACTTACAGCAAGATATATAGATAAACATTCAGCAAAGATGCTGCAGGAAGATATTCCTGCAGCTATTTTTTTTTAGAAAATAAAGTAATTGCTGGTACTTGATTGGGTGCTTATGCTAATTTCTGCTGCAGAAAGAAAAAAACATAGCCCTTGGTGCTTGTTATCAGCGGCATACTGACTGAATTAGTCAGCAACCGGTCTTGTAGATGAAGTATCAGGGAGGGGGATATCTTGTGGATTTAGGACATTTACGTTGTTTTAAAGTTGTGGCTGAGTGCCAGAATATGGTAAAGGCAGGAGAGATCCTTCATATTGGTCAGCCTGCTATCAGTAAGATCATTAAGAATCTGGAAATAGAATTTGCACTGCAGTTATTTGATCGCCGTGGCAAGAATATTGTGTTGAACCAGAATGGCAAGATTTTGCTGAGCTACGCTAATACTGCTTTAATAGCAATGGATAATGCTAAGCTGGAACTTTCTGATATTAAAAATAGTACAGAGACGGGCAAAGTAAGGATTTTAATGAAAGTGCTGGCATTTTATCTGCCAGACATAATAGCGAAGTTTAAGCAAAGGCATCCGGGAATAAATCTCGAAATTTTGCAGCATGGCGATGCTAATGATTGGGATATCTGCATCGATGCTTCACTGGAAAAATTATCAGCACAGGATTATTACAATCTGCTGGAAGAAGAAATTTATTTGGTTCTGCCTAAAGACCACCGTCTGGCTTCTAAAGAGCAAGTGCAGTTGCAAGAATTTGCCGACGATAAATTCATTGGTATGTTTGATGACAGCAGCGTTAATAATATTACCAAATTTTATTGCAATAAAGCCGGATTTGAACCGGAACTGGCGATTAAGAGCGAAACTAACACAATGTTTAGGGAAATTTCTTCTTTGGGGCTGGGAGTGGCTTTTGTTCCACAGTTTGTCTATGCCGCTATCAATTCCGATTGTATAGTGAAGAAATCGATAGGCAAGCCTCCTTGCGTAAGATACGTAAACGTTTTTTTGAAAAAAAATAAATATCCTTCCAACGCTGTTATATTGCTTAAAAAATTTTTGATTGATTACTTCCAGGATGACCAAAGGTTTAACAATAAAAAATAATTGTTAAACAAATATTAAATAAATACTTCACCGACGGCGGCTGCCTGAATATTCTTTTTGTATTCGGGCAGCTTAAATTTTTGCCCAATTGCTTAAAAGATAGCAGGAATATTTACTGCAGCATAGAATTGATAATTCTGAATAGTATATTATTTTTTGTTAAATGGTAAAGTGGACTGAATGTAAAGGTGAAGGGATGGGATTGCAGTGAAATTAAAAAATTTCGTTGGCTTATGGGTTGGGGTGACATTGTCTTTATTTATTATCTTTTCACCGCTTGCTTCTGCCGAGCAGGTCAAGTTCAAAGAAGACGGCTGTAGCTTTAGCCTGCCTGTTTACGAGGCTTATGAAAAATTCGAGGCAAAATGGGATGGCCCGAGTGTCAATGGTCTAGCAGAAGGCGAAGGTTTGATCAAATACACTATTGAATATGCCGACAAAACGAAATATGAGGCTGAGGGCAAGATGACAATGAAGCAAGGTATTGCCAATGGCAAGGCAACATTGAAGTTTACCAATGGCGATAAATATGATATCAACTTTGTTAATGGTGACCCTCAAAACGGAACGATAATTCGCGCAGATGGCAGAAAATACGAGGGAGAACTTTACCATAATTACGCTCATGGCAAAGGCCTATTTAAAAGGGCTGATGGATCGACCTATGATGGCTATTTTCAGATGAATACTCAGCATGGCTATGGCGTTGATAGAGATAAAAACGGTAATATTACTTATCAGGGTGAATGGCTTAACGGGTTCCACGCTGATGATCCGGCTGCCAACCGCAAACTAGACGGATTTCTTTCCATGCCATGGAAAGCTGAACGCGAATTGGTAGAAGAGACTCTTAATAAGCGACCTGGAACAGAATACATAGACATGTTATTTCTAGGTAAATATTATGGTTATGGCAACAAACTGCCAAGTCCGCAAAACGGTCGTTATTACAGTGTTACCGGCAAATTCAACAATGAAACAGCTGAAATAACAGTTTGGTTCTATGAAGACCAGCTGTCCGGTGGGCGTGCAAGCTTCTTCAATACAGAACAGGAGGTCGCTGGTAAATTTGCAGAGACCAAGAAAAACCTGATCGCGAAATATGGTAATCCTAATAGTGAGGGAGATTCCTGGGCAAGATGGTTTTTTATCGATTACAATTACATTGATCTATATGTTCGGAAGCTGGGTTATGAAACTAATGCGGCTCTGCCAGCAGAGAAGAAAAAGCCTTTTAACCTGACTCTTGAATATAAGAATTACGAGCTTATGCATAAGATTGATCCTACACCAGCGGCAACAACTACCAGCGATCTTTAATGTTTGTGTAAAAAAAACAGCCCTCCTTGAAGGAAGGGCTGTTTTGTCGTAATTCTAATTATTATCAGTCGTTATTCTGGCAGTCGCCATTGCGGGGGCCTTGCATCATGTGTTTGTGCATGCCGTCTTTAGGTCCGAAGTGTTTGCCATCTTTCATATTTTGCAGCATTTTGTCTGCTTGCTCCTGGGTCATCTTGCCGTCAGCAACTGCTTTATTCATGTGTTCTTTAGCTAATTCCAGGTGTTTGGCCATGAATTGGTCGTAAACACCAGCGTCTTTAGCCATTTCACGGATAGGTTTATGGTTGGTACGTGCGTCTTCTTTAATGCTTTCGACATCGCGGCCGGTTAAATCTGCAAGTATTTTAGCATTTTCTGCTTGCATCATGCCAGGGCCATGACCCATGTGCTTACCACCCATGCCCATTTGGCCTTGGTGTTTGCCATCTTTCATATTTTGCAGCATTTTGTCGGCTTGTTCCTGGGTCATCTTGCCGTCAGCAACTGCTTTATTCATGTGTTCTTTAGCTAATTCAAGGTGTTTAGCCATGAATTGATCGTAAACGCCAGCATCCTTAGCCATTTCACGGATAGGTTTATGATTGGTGCGTGCGTCTTCTTTAATGCTTTCGACATCGCGTCCGGTCAGGTCAGCCAGTATTTTGGCACCTTGCTCACGCATCATGCCAGGACCTTTGTGCATCTGCCCTTGTTTATTGCAGCCACCCATACCAGGTCCGCGGTTTTGTCCAGGATATTGAATTTTGCCGGCGCTTTCATTACCTGCATTTTTTTCTTGCATTGACTGTTGCACCAAATCACGCATTTTGTGCGGGTTTTGATCATAGTCACTTGTGCTAGAAGTTGCCGCAAAAACGGTAGAAGCGCCAAGGGCTGCAATCAGAGTCCCAATAATTAGAGCTGATTTCATTTTTTTCATATAAATCTCTCCTTTATTTTTGACTTATTAGTCTTTTGTTTAGCTGTTTGTTTAGCTTTGATTTCAGTATATAGTTGATTTATGACAAAATAATGTTTTTTTACGAAAAAATTTTTGCTATTTTTTTGTGAAATAGCCATAAAAAAGACATAAAACTCAGTATAATTAAAGGAGAGAAAGGCGGTGGCCAGAGTGGGAAAAATTCTGATTGCTGATGATAACGAACAAATTACCTCTATCTTGTCCAATTACGCCCAAAAAGAGGGTTTTGAGCCCATAGTAGCGTTGGACGGTGAGGATGCTATAGTAAAATTCAATAAATATAGTGCGGAAATACAAATCATATTACTAGATGTTATGATGCCGAAAAAAGATGGGTTTGAAGTCTGCAGGGAGATACGCCAAAATTCTATGGTGCCAATTATCATGGTTACGGCCCGCGGCGAAGATTTTGAAAAAATAATGGGACTCGACATCGGTGCTGACGACTACATCGTAAAGCCCTTTTCCGCAGGTGAAGTGATGGCGAGGGTACGGGCTACTTTGAGGCGGATGAAGATGGAAAAGCAGACCAAGAACAATTTTACCATTGATAATCTTGTTATTGATTTAGATGAATACAACGTTGCCATAGACGGGCAGAAAATGAACCTGACCAAGAAGGAGGTAGAACTCCTTTGGACTTTAGCCAAAAATAAGAATAAAGTATTTACAAGGGAAAATTTGCTCGATAGTATCTGGGGTTATGACTATTTTGGTGATAGCCGCACAGTGGATTCCCATATTAAAAGGCTGCGCGCGAAATTGGAAATAGTGCCGCACGAAAAATGGGATATCAAGACTATCTGGGGCGTAGGTTACCGCTTTGAGGAGAATTGAAATGAAAAATAAGATTGCATTAAAGCTGACCTTTTATTTTGCGGCGGCCCTTTTGATCTTTGCTCTTGTTGTCGGCAGCAGTTTTCGTTTTCTTTTCTGGCAGCATACAGAAGCTTTAAAAAGAGCGGAACTTGAGCAGCGTGCAGTAAAAATTGCCCAGGCGATGGTGGACACACGCGAACAGGTGATAGCCTGGCAAGAGCGGATGGCACAAAAGCAGGCTGAGGAAGGCGAGAAAGAGGGCAAGAGGCAGGAACAACGGCCAGGTGGACAGTTCGGCGGTTGGGGCTATGCCTCTATGTTGCGTTTTTTAAGCAGTTCAGCTGCAGATGATGTCTGGATAGTTGACCGTGAAAACAATTTGGAAGTCAGCGACCATAAAGGCGCCCCGGCACGCATAATAACGTACAAGGATTTACCACCGGATGCGGATAAGGTCATCAAAGAAGCTTTTACAGGAAAGACTGTTTTTGGACAAGGCTTTAGTCCGCTCCTAAAGGTGCCAACTCTGACGGTTGCGACGCCGATACAGGACAGGAGTGGAGAAATCGTCGGTGTTGTTCTGCTGCATTCGCCATTCTCTGGTATGGAGGAAGCTGCCGGTCAGGGTATGAAAATATTGCTGGTTAGTGTTGGCATTGCCCTGCTCTTGGCTTTCCTTTTCAGCTTACTGTTCTCCTTGAAATTTACTAAACCTTTGAATATGATGAAACGAACAGCAGAAGAAATGGCTGAAGGAGACTATGCAGTGAGAAGCGGCGTGCGGCAGAATGATGAGATCGGCGAACTTGGCAAGACCTTGGATATTCTGGGCGAAAGACTGCAGATAGCAAGTCAGGAAAGTGCTAAGCTCGATCAATTACGTAAGGACTTCATTGCAAATATTTCCCATGAATTGCGTACACCGGTCACTGTTATTCGCGGTTCACTGGAGGCAATCTGTGACAAAGTGGTTGATACACCTGAACAAATTGATGAATATCACCGTCAGATGCTTTCTGAAAGCATCTTCCTGCAGCGTTTGATCAATGATTTGCTGGAGCTTTCCCGGTTGCAGAATAATAATTTCCAGATAGAAAAAACACCGCTCAATATTTGCGATGTCGTCCAGGATGTAGTGCGCAGCGGTCAGCATATCGGCAAGAAAAAGGCTGTTAGCGTAGAGGTCAGAAACGATGTTAACATTTATCCTTTTAACGGTGATTACGGCAGGCTGCGTCAGATGCTGATGATTTTCCTTGATAATGCAATCAAGTTTTCGCCGCTGGGCGGAACAGTAGAAGTATTGCTGGCAGGTAATGTCTTAAAAGTTGTAGACCATGGCTGCGGCATACCAGCCAAAGATTTGCCCCATGTCTTTGAAAGGTTTTATAAGACCAGGGTTGAAACCAATAAGAGCGGTACAGGGCTTGGTCTTGCTATCGCTAAAGAAATTGCCGAACGGCACGATATCAAGGTTAGTATGATCAGTGAGCCTAATGAGACTACAGTTGTCGTTATGGTATTGCCGTTACCAAGCAAAACTGCTGATGAAAAATAATGAGAAGAGCTGCCTCGTTTAACGAGGCAGCTCTTTCTGCATCAGGCAGGATAAATATATATTTTAGCGAATTTACTAACCAAACAGAGGTGAAAAAAGTGATAAGGCTAATGAAAAAAGAGGAAATTGATGACTTGGCTGTTTTGTGGCTCGAGACTTCATTAATTGCCCATGATTTCGTACCTGCCGCATTTTGGAAGGAAAAACTGCCATTAGTGCAAACAGAATATCTGCCTAAGAGTATTACCTATGTATATGAAAAAGAAGGCAAGGCCTTAGGTTTTTTAAGTTTTGTCAAAGAAAACCAGATTGGTGGTTTGTTTGTAGATAGTGATGTGCAGGACCAAGGCATCGGTCATGAATTGATAGAACAGGCCAAGCGTTTATTCAGTTTTTTGGAATTGGATGTTTATGCCCGCAATGAAAAAGCTGTGCATTTTTATTTGCGTCAGGGTTTTCAAGCGGTAGTGGTCTTTAAAGGTGAAGATACGGGTGAAGAAAGTATAAAAATGAGGTGGATGCAATGAACTATGGCTTAAAAGACAAAGTTGTTGTTATAAGCGGAGGAACTTCGGGAATTGGGCTCGCAACAGCGCGCCTGGCTGCTAAAGATGGCGCTCGGGTTTTCCTTATAGGACGCAGTGAGGAAAATGGACTGTCAGCGCTGGGGATACTGGATGCTGATCCGGAAATGGTTAAATTTATTCAGGCCGATGTGAGCAATGCAGATGGCTGTCAGTCCGCCGCAGAGGTGGTAAAAAGTATAGCAGGCAGAGTAGATGTTTTGGTCAATTCTGCTGGGGTTTACCGTGAACAGTGGCTGGAGTTGGTAACAGAAGATGAGTATCAGGAAATTATGGATATCAACGTTAAAGGTACTTTGTTCCTGTGTCAGGTTATGTTGCCTTTAATGACGGAACATGGTTCTACAATTATCAATATCGCCTCCGATGCCGGCTTGGAAGGCAACTACGGCTGCCCTGTTTATTGCGCCTCCAAGGGCGCCGTAGTTGCTCTGACAAGGGCACTCGCGCTTGACTATGCTCCGCGTATCCGCGTGAATTGCGTTTGCCCGGGTGATGTTGCAACGCCGCTTGTCGAAAAGCAGCTGGCGGCTGGCGATTATACAATGGAAGAAATGGCTGAACCCTATCCAATTGGCAGAATAGGCCAGCCGGAAGAAATTGCCCATGTTATTTGTTCCTTAGCATCGCCATTCAATAGTTATATGACAGGTTCCATAATTGCAGTGGACGGTGGTTTAACGGCAAAATAGGCTATTATGGAGTATTGAAAAGAGCTTTTGCACTATAAAAATAGCGCAAAAGCTCTTTTGGTGATAATGAGGCAGATTTCTTGTTGTAAGTATAGTTGTTTCCGTTAGCCGAACCAGGCTTTTTTGAGAAGTAAGAGAGCAGGCCTGATATGGTCCTCATTGATGCCGGCAAAGGAAAGTAAGATCTCCGGCTCAGCTTTGGGAGCGGCGGCCTGTACCGGTAAGATGCGTACACCTTCAGCCAGAGCCAGAGCAGCTAATTCTTCCGAAGTATTTTGGCTGCGGATGGCAAGACGGATGTGCAGACCGGAGGCATAGGAACGTACGGTGATAAGCTTGCCGAAGATTTCTGTCAAAGCGGCTCGCAGCAGAGTGTTCTTCAAAGCGTAAAGCTTACGTAAACGGCGCACGTGGCGCCTTAGGTGGCCGCCGGCAATAAATTCTGCCAGCGCTAACTGTTCAATAGTGGACGAGGTCTGGTTATATAGCTGCGCGGAGGCATTATAACGTGCCAGCAATTTGGGAGGCAAAACCATATAGCTGATACGCAGGGAAGGCATCAGGAGACGGGAAAAGGAACCGAAATAAATAACATTGTCACCGCCGGACAAGCCCTGTAAAGCGCCGATGGGACGCGCAAAATAACGAAATTCACCATTGTAATCGTCTTCAATGATCAAACCGCCGGTATGCTGTGCCCAATGCAGCAGGGCTAAGCGTTCTTCGGCAGAAAGAGTGCTGCCTTTATAAGGATTGGAAGGGCTGACGAGGAGCAGCGAGGGCAGCTTCTCATCAATTTTCTCGGCGGCAAAGGTCTCTACCTGCCAATCGTGGTCTTTAAAAATACGTTCTGCCTGCGGGAAGCCTGGCGCTTCCAATGCGACGCTATTATGTTCTGGCTGCAGGATTCCTATCAGTATTTCCAGCAGGCTCTGGACGCCGGCACCAATAATGATTTGCTCAGGTGTAGCGATTACACCACGTGCTTCATAGCTATATTTAGCCAGAATTTCACGCAGCTTGATTTCGCCTTGCGCCTGACCGTAAGTAGCGATATTTTCCGGCTCTTTCAGTGCGTTATTGATGCAGCGCCGCCAGAGGGCAGCATTGAAGGTTCTTATATCAATATAGTTATTAGCAAAGTTGTAGAGCACAGCAGGTTTTTGCGGTTGTTTTCGCAGCGGTTTATTTTCAGGCGGCGGCAATTCAGCTAAATTGATAGCTACATAGCCGCGTTTAGGCTGACTCATAATATAACCTTCTGCTAAAAGCAGGCTGTAAGCAGTTTCTACTGTTGTACGGCTGAGATTCAGCGCGGCAGCGAGCTTGCGAATTGAAGGCAGTCTGGCATTGCCGGCTATGTGATTTAAGCGGATTTCCTTCTTGAAGTGTTCAGCTAATTGTCGATATAGCGGCAAATGGTTTTTGGTATCTTCAGTAAAATTCATGGTCAACATAAACTGTACTCCTTATATAAAGCAAAATATAATAATTTCATACGACAGATACATTATATACCATTCTTAGTTGTTAGTCACTGTCACAATGGTGTATACACGTATTTTTTCAGTAAAAACTATTGTTTACACAGCTTTAGTGTGATAAAATTATAAATCAGATTAATTAGAAAATTTAAAGCTGAAATTGGAAAGGAGTGACTTGCAGATGAAATTTCCGTTAGTATTAGGCGTTTCTGCCAGACATTTGCATCTAAGTACCAGTGATATGGCAAAGTTGTTTGGTGAAGAAGCAGAATTGCATCCTAAGAAGTATATTACGCAGCCTGGACAGTATGCTGCTGAAGAGCAAGTTACTTTGGTAACAGCTAAGGGTAAAATGAATTTGCGTGTAATTGGACCTTTGCGTAAAGCAACACAAATTGAGCTTTCCATGACTGATGCCAGAGCACTTGGCTTGACACCACCAATTAGGATTTCCGGTAATATTGAAAATTCCCCAGGCGGACGTCTTATTGGTCCCAAGGGAGAAATTGAACTGGAAAAAGGCATTATCATTGCGGCCAGACATATTCACTTATGCCCGGCAACAGCTACTAAATATGGTCTGAAAAATGGCGACGTGGTCGATGTTAAAACAGAAGGCGAAAGAAGCCTGACTTTCCACGATGTGCCGATCAGGACCGGCGAAGAGCATGACGATGAATATCACATTGATACAGATGAAGCGAATGCCTGCGGTTTAGCCAACGGCGTAATTATTGAAGTGAGTAAATAAATATATAAAATAATCCCCGGTTCAAATTGAACCGGGGATTTCTGTTTATTTTGCCATGCGGTAAATTTCCTCAATATCAGGGATAGTAAGTGTTTTGAAGGCTCCAATGGTTCGTTTGCCCATGAAGCTGCATTTGTAAGCTAATTCTTTGATTTGCTCTTCGGTTAAAGCAATGTTCATGTCTTTGAGTGATGTTGGCATGCCGATGCTGCGGAAGAAATCCTCCATGGCGGCAATGCCGTCGAGAGCTGTTCTTGCAGGGTCATCAAAATGGTTAGGAACATTCAGGACATTAACAGCAAATTGTGCGAAGCGGGCAGGATTTTCCTGATAAACGTAGCGTGCCCAACTGCCCCAGACGGCTGCGAGTCCAGCACCGTGGGCGATGTCGAACATACCGCCTAATTCGTGTTCAAGCTGATGACAAGCCCAGTCACCGTAATTGCGGTCACCGGTAACACCATTATGGGAAAGGCTGCTGGCCCACATGATAGTAGAGCGTGCTTCGTAGTTTTCTGGTTCCTTCAGGAGCACTTTGGCGTTATACATTACTGAGCGCAGTAAGCTTTCGCCTAAGGCGTCTGAAATCTCCAGGGTCTTGCATCTGGCAAAATAACGCTCCATGGTATGCAGCAGGATATCAGCAGAGCCGCTGGCGGTTTGATAAGCTGGCAATGTATAGGTAAGTTCCGGATTCATGATAGCGAATTGGCAATAACCTGCCTCGGAACCCAAAGATCTTTTTAGTCCGCCGTCTTCATTAGTGATGACAGAAACATTACTCATTTCACTGCCGGCCGCCGGCATTGTCACAATTGCACCTAAGGAAAGGCAGCCGTTGACTGGCAGCTCGGCGCCCGTATATAAATCCCAGACATCACCTTCATTAACTACGCCGTAGCCGATGGCTTTGGCACTGTCGATAACGCTGCCGCCACCGACGGCGAGAATGAAGTCAACATTTTCGTCACGGCAGAGCTTGATTCCCTCATAAACCTTGCTGAGACGAGGGTTAGGAACAACACCGCCCAATTCGACGTATGTAATGCAAGCCTCCGTTAAAGAAGCAAAAACGCGGTCAAGAAGGCCAGATTTTTTGGCACTGCTGCCACCGTAATGCACGAGTACCTTTTTACAACCAGATTTTTTTACTAATTGGCCGACCTTATTTTCTGTATTTTTGCCAAATACAATTTTTGTCGGGGCATGATAATTGAATGCATCCATGTTAATACCACCTTTACTTACGATAATTTCTGTTCAACAGATAAATTTATGGTTAACAACAGTATTAAAGGTTGCTGCTGTAAACATTGAGCGTCAGGAACGCAGATGATGCAGAGCCGGCTGCAATTTTTTGTAGAGCAGCCAGGAAGAAAGGGAAATAGTAGCGCCTTTCAGAAGATTGAAGGGTAGCGTAACATACAAAATAAAGGTAAATTTGTCGTGAATGGCTGGGATAAATTTTGCTGAAAGAGCAAAGATGGTGTCAATAGGCATAAACAAAGAAAACAGTGGCAAAATGACATAATAATTCAAGGGCATCGCAACCATGGTCATGGCAACCGTTCCTGCCAATAAGGCCTTGAAAGCACCAGCCTTGGTCTTGTTACGCTGATAGATAAGACCTGCAGTGCCTACCATGGTACCGCCGATGATGATATTGGCTAATTCGCCGACGCCGCCGGTATTGGAAACAAAGAGATGGAGTACATTGCGTACAACCTGAATCAGAATACCGGTCACCGGTCCGAAGGTAAAAGCCGCTATCAGGGCAGGCAAATCGGCAAAATCAAGTTTGATAAAGGGCGGGAAAAAAGGCAGACTAAAATCAAAAAGATAAATAATAGCGGCAAGTGCTGAAAAAACAGCAACTATGGCTAAATTTCTGGTGGGAAAATTTTTCACTGTGGATACCTCGTCTTCTTAGAACTTTTTACTATTCTTCTATTATAAATCCTCACCTTTCAAGAAAACAAACAAAATCTAGGGAGAGGAAACAAACATAAATTTCTGAAATATTGCTCAACTTTATGGTAAAATTAACTAAACAGCAAAAATTTACAAAGGAGGTCAGAGTATGCGAACTAAAAATTTTCAAAAATCAGTGGGAGTGTTTCTTACTATTTGTTTTTCGATGGGTATGCTTGCCGCGCCTGTTTCGGCTAAACCGCAGGGGCAGCAAAATCAGACGGTACAACAAAACCATCAGGGAAATCATAACAATCATGAACAAAATAAGAAATTCGAACAAGATGAACACAGAAAAGACATTGTAAAAAGAGTCCAGAATATTTCGGGGTATTCCTTTGAGCGCGCTCGCAATGCGGACATGACCTTGGAAGATTTTATTATTACTCTCTATATAGCGGAACAGCTAACAGATCACGATTTCATGGACATTTACTGGATGCAGAAAAACGGCAGTCCTTATAAAGAAATCTGCAAGGCAAATGGCATTAAATGGGGTTGGGTGCGGCGGCACTTGAATAACCAACATATGGCAATGTCTGAGGAAGCACGCGAGGCTGGTTTGATAATGTGGGCTCTGGATGAAATTCTTCATTAATAAGTTAGGTTAGTTGTAAAATGAACTTGAACAAATAAACAAAATAAAATCCATAATGATGAACCTTATGTTAGAATGTAATCGCTAAACAACAATCAACAAAGGAGCAATCATTATGGATCAACTCCATTCTA
>Ga0074193_1000499_pt1 | contig 63656 bp, 49 predicted proteins | sample EPASupsiteHSE605_FD_64523 | JGI IMG/M metagenome (GOLD analysis project Ga0074193, IMG submission 64523) | Bioremediated contaminated groundwater from EPA Superfund site, New Mexico - Sample HSE6-05 | ecosystem: Environmental > Aquatic > Deep subsurface > Groundwater > Contaminated ...
AAAAAACAGGCTGTTTGTTCTTATCGATCGATGAGAATTACAATAAGAATTACTACAGCAGTATACATAGCCATCGAAACAAGAAAAACTCTGTATCATTCTCATCTTACTATTGCATCTATTACACGTTACTTCTTTCAACAGCCCCCATTCAAAACAACTATTAATAATATCGCAATTTGGGTTTCGGATAATCTCTAGGACTTCGTTCAAAGACTTGGGAAACCTCATAAAAAAGGATTCTCAAAATTTCAGAGGACAGAAATAATGAATACAAAATTTGATTTCATTAAGAATTGTTCAGAAAATCGGCAGAAGGCTTTAATCTGCCCGGTTTTTCATGATAATCGATTTGTGTATTTGGATTCTTAAAAATTGCTTTGAATTATTGTGATAAACATTAGCAATCAAATTTGAAAAAATAAATTTGCCATTTCTGAAGATTTTATTAATCTGCCACAAGTGGGAAAAAACCACAATTTGAACTCAAAAATTATTATTTTTATTGCATGAGTGTTGAAGGTACTCCAAACAACCAAATTGAACAAATGATACTGGAATTATTTAAAAAGATTGATAAACATCATGAAGAGCACCAAAATAGCATCATTGAATTGAAACAATCAATGGAAAGCAATTTTTTCAGCTTGTCAGAAAAGTTAAATAGGTTCTCTATGATAACTAATGGGGATGGAATGATGAATTATATTAAACTTGAAGATTTTGAAATCAAAAATGGTAGTGCAATTGAAGATGGGAATTCAATCAAATGCAAAGGTTATACGTTTTTGTTATCGAAGAACTGTTACAAAATAGATGCAAGATTGAAATATGAAATATGTGCTGAGATCAAGACAGTTAATAATCACTCTTTATGTTTCTATAATTATGTTGGATTTATGTCTCAAACCGAACCTAATGGCCCATTTATTGAAGCCAGGGATATATTACATGTTTCTGGTACATTTACAAAGATCATAAGAATGGAAGATGATAACACGCTTCTTTATGTCACAAATTCTCATTTGTGGGATAAAAATGGTGTTGGTAGTGTGAATCATGAATATATAGCTTTTGGAGCAAAAGAAGACAATTCTGATCTTCCAAACAAGAATCTTGTTCAAGTTAAGATATTATCAGTCGATTACAAGACAAATACAATCAGGTTAGCTCAGCCTCTGGAAATTCCTGCAGATTTTAGAGAAAGCCAAGAGTTGTTCATAAGAAAGCATACATCTGGGAACAATCACAATTACTGTTATGTCAGAAAAAATACTAATTGCACTGATTTCTTTGAGTACAAGGGCTGTGTCCAACATTATCATGATGGTTCAGTTAACGATATGAGAAAATGGAGACCTGGGGCAAAATATGCAAGAATTATGGCATATTTAAGCTATCCTAATCCAGGTGATCCTGATCCTTCCACAAGTGAAATAATAATCCGAAATATCAGACTTAAGAGAAAGTAAAAACCATTAATAATGATGTATGTTGATAGAATTCTGTTTCATACATATCTCACATTAGAATTTGTGCCTTCAATACACCAACCATCCTATTCGATTATGAGCTACCTGTTAATAACGATTATTCCCGCTTCAACAATTTACTCAGAAACTTTACTACAATTTTTCAATATATATTAATCGTTGATACAATTTTCTTAATCCAATGAATTCTTGGCGCTTCTTTTTGGCGCTTATAAATCATTATTAATTTTCATGGCGTTTTTAGAAGGTATAGTTGTTCTTGAGAGGTCAAGTAATGGTTTTGTACGGATTGTTTTATCAGATCCATCAGATTTTTGCCTAGTTGCCCAATTAGAAGTTGTTTCTTTGTGTTCATTTCCATTTTTCTCATCGGAATCGAAGAGTGATAAGATTTTTACGTTCACCACAGATTCATATTATTGTTACGGGTATAACGTGTTGATTTCTGGGTCATTTTATTCAATTGTTTTGTTCGCGAATTATCTGATGCCAAATCTGTACAAAATGCTTTTAAAGAACATCGATATGTTTTTTGTCAAACAATGCATCGGATTCGACATTAAATATTTGGTTTCAATTATTAAAACACTTGTGATTCAATGGACAGTTGACCCAAACAATGATATGTGCGCATATATGTTTGATTCCACATACAAAGTTAAGGCCCCAAAATGCTTATTATTTGATGAATATGATCCATTGTCTTATTTTTCTTGCACAACCGAATTCATCAATGTATGGAAGTGCTTAATGACGAAAAAGACTGTTTTGGTAATGTGTGATAGTCCCGAGATTCTCGAGGATAGCATCTATTCTCTTCTATCATTAGTCACTCCATTTGTGTTCAAAGATCCAATTCTTTTAACATACAATAAATATGACCCAAGACTATATGATAATTCCAAATCATATTCAATAATAGGCGTCGTTTCATCCACAGATATATCGATTCCTCATAGTGTACATATAGTCCTACATGCATCAAAAACCTCAATTAAGCTTTCATCCCAAGAACTTATCATTACTAAGAAAAAGGCGAGTTTACTTTATGAGATTATTTGCCATATTTCTGATCGAAATCTTGAAACAGATCCCTATCATGAATTGCTTGGATTTCCAATTATTGGTGAAGACATTAATGATATTATGAGCTCGGAAATGAAAAGGAAAACATTGAATTATCAAGAGCTAAAGACATTTGAAAGCACAAAAACATTTCAAGGGTGGTCTATTTCTAGGAGATTCAGATCTATTGTCCGAGATGCTTTCCTATCATCATCAGCTAAGGAGTTAATGGTCAAAAAGACCACAGATGAACTCAAAGCCATTCTAAAGTATATCCCTTTCATAATCAAGGCTTATCCAAATGATAATCATCTGAAATCTGTTTTCAAGAATCATCGTCGAATCATCCTAGAAATAACAGGATCCAATTCCGATGCATCTGATGACAGTGAATAATTAAATGTATTTTATTAACAACTATTGCTTTTTTTTCTCGTCAAATTGATCGATGCCGCCTATGAGAACAGTGTGAACCCTGAGAGCATCTGATGACTGAGCAAGATTCCTGTTCTGAGAAAGCTGAATCCTAGGAGATGGGATTGTTCCCGAAACCTTTTGAGACATTGATGTCGATGGCCTGGATCTGGGTGTTTTTGGCCTATGAGATGATATGAATGGGCGCGGAATGAAGTCTAAGGGTTTGTCAAAACCAAAAACATAAGTTTGAACATTACCTTTTGGAAAATCAGGGTGTTTTGAATGAGATGTAACAGGCCTCGATGTATTAGAATCAGTCATCTGAGCAAGGCGGCTCATTGACACAGGCGGCTGACTGATTTTTGATGACCTATTACCAAATATACCAAAATGCCGTGTAGTAGGAGCGTTTGATCCCTCTAACAGCTGATTATCGAAAATTAAATGAGAATCTCTTTCTGAATTCCGAGAATTTTTCTTTTTTTCTGATAATGATGTTACAGCAGTCCTGGAACTTGATATCGGCTTCTCTGAAATAGAATTCCGACCATTAGGAATGGGAATATCCATAATGAGATCATAGGTTATATCAAACTCGTTTCCATAGGGCACAGGGCCTGTAATTTTAGACTTTCTCGTTTTCATTATTCTTATTTACAAAAGTAAATTTAATTTACATTATTAAACCCCAATTTGATAAGAATTATATCTTCAATTCTCAAATTTGAAAGCAATACATAATTTGAAGTTGATTTTTATCACAAAAACATGATTTGAATATTTAAACACTTTGATGGCTATTGTCCCTTGTAATCATGATATGTTTCGCCGCACAAGTCCAGTTATATATGCTTCATTTTTTGTTTTTATTGCTGTTTTTACGATTTTTGATGTAACCAATGTTAGTTTATTCTTTATCCCAGAAATATCATATAAAACAAATGAAATAGTTGATAATGAACGGGAACAATTGCATAATTTCGCACTAAATTGTTTGAATAATTCCCAATCTATATATGGGTTCGAAAACGTTCCCATTATTCTTAATGATACTGCCAGGCAACTTCATTTTGAGTGGATTTTGAACAAAACAAGTATATATAGAGGCTATCCATCTCATTGCTGGGCTGGATATTGCGGTCCATGGATCGAAGAGTTATGGATTTCCCGTTTTGGCTCCTCAAATTTGAGCAATTTTGGCCCATATATCCCATTATTTATTGATTGGCTCAATATTTGGAAGAAATTGAATAGCCCTAGAAAGTATCGACAAGTCATTTCTGGCGTTTTTTCGCTTTTAAGCAAAGATTATATCTATATCACAGTCGTTCAATCGAGTTTTGGAATTGAAGGAATGCATTCTAAGCTAATTGGTGTACCTCCTAATCTATTGATACTAAATCCAGCAGGAAAAGGTCATGTGCCCATCCCTCACTTAATGAAAGAAAAGCCAATAATGCCTGAACCAAGCCCAAAAATCAAGGTCATATTTGGAGGAAACGAAAAGGCTCACAAGTCCAGACTTAAATCAATCAGGGATTTTAAATTATATTTTGGACCTAATTTCCAATCAGGAAAGTGGAACAACTGGGAAAATGAATTTCTTTCTAGTGAATTTGTGTTATCACCAAGGGGCTATGGAAGAGCAGCTTTTCGAACATTCGAGGCTCTTCAAATGGGAATGATTCCAATAGTAACATACGATGACTATCTTTGGATTCCCTACAAAAATTCCATAAATTGGAGCAAAATTGCTGTTATTGGGAATGTTACATACTCCAATGAGACAATTTCTTATATTGAGTCAATATCAAGACAAGAACAGCATGAAATGAGAAAGAATATTCTGTCACTTCGAGAATCACACTTTACCTATGATGGTTTGATGAATCAGATTGCGAATTTCATGACAAGTGGCTACAAAAAATCCGATCTAAGATGTGATAGGTACTTTGTGTATGAATAAAAATATATTTTACTTCTTTGGAGCCTGATTTAATAGCCCATTTAATCTAGAAAGTCTGTTGGTGATAGTATCAATGCGCTTTTTACATATTCCAATCCTCCTTATCGAATCTTGGATTTGCTTTAAACCATGAGGATATGAAGGAAGAGCAGAGTACTCTCTGATCTGATTCAAACTTTCTTGTAACAAATCAGCTTTGACAGTTAGTCTAACTTGACTCTGAAGAGCATCTTTCCAAATACCCTGAGCTGCCTCAAGCAACTGAACTAACTCTCCTTTAACAGATTCACATCTTGGGTCTATTTCAGCAAGGACTTCATTGTGCACTTCCTCTACAAGTTTTTCTGGATTTTCTGGGTTTGTAGATTCGCTCATTGTAAAATAAAACGATTATTTTATCGACAGTGTTATATCATTGAAGATGACTCTCCTTTGGTCATTGTTACAGTAGTTGATGTTGAACTAGCATAGTCAGATATTTTTGATTCCGCAGACTCAGATGGTGTCATTAGGTTATAACCAGTGTCACCGGATTTTAAGAACAAGAATGAGGTAAGAACCGCAAATACGACAAAACCAGCCGCTGAATAGAGTACATATGGGACAAGTGATTGTGCTGGTGATAGGGATGAAGTAAATTGCATTGATGGCATAAAAGTTCTGGTGTTTTGGAAGGTAGAAGAAGCTGAAAACGAGGCAGAGGGTGTTGCAGTTTGTATTGTCTTTTTCTTCGGTTTCTTTGTTCTTGGCTTGAGAGTATTTGTTTTGATATCATGCCTTGTTTTTGGTTGTTTGGTCTGAGAGCTTGTTTGAGTCATTGGTGTTTGAGTATTTTCTTGAATAGGCTCCTTTGTTTCAACGGTAATAGATAATATTGGTGTTTCTGAGTGAATTACTGTAGATGGAGAAACAGGCTTCTCCTTTTCATCATCTTCATCAATAATAACCTTTTGATTCTTGGTTGGCTTTGGTATATCAGTGGGACCAGGAGTCTGGTCTTTTTCAGTAGCTGGAGGGGCAACAGGGATCGTTGGGTAAACAACCCTTTGAAGAACAACATCTTTCAAGTCAAATTGAGGATCATCCTGCTCAAGTGTAGAAAGGAACTTTGCATAATATTCATGGTAATCACCCGCATCAGCACCAATCACACGACAGCCATCTGAAAATGGATTATGCAAAAGAAGAAGCTCTGGTTGTGTTGTATACTGAAGATTGTAAGTATGGAGGAAGTCGTTTGAATAATTGAACAATACAACATCAAACACACAGCAAGATACAACAATTCTATCAGCAAATCCAGAAACAAAAACTTTAAAATAATTCTCTGTAAATACACAATGCAAATAATCGCTAACTGAGCTGATGAACAATAGTGATGTTGAAGCTAAATTGTGATACACATTAACATATGATAGAATACTGAGATTTGTGTTATAGAATCTAAACAAATGGGGAGCTGAATTATTGGAAACATCAGAGAATGACATCGAAAAGCCAGAAACTACAAGGCAACCAATGGTTGAAGAGTAAGCAAGGGCAGCATTGTTCGACATGTTACACCCCTGGAAGAAATGATAACCAACCATCAGAACAATTGAAGATTTTCCAACAAACTTAGCACTCGATGAAGAGTTATATACATTAATCTGTGAATGCAACGATTGGCCAAGTGTATCTAATAGGTTTACAAAATAGGCATGGCCATAATCAGCAGCAACACAACTATAGAAACAAGTCCTTGATATTCCAAAGTCTACAAAAATACCATAAAAGGCTCCACCCACACGTTTGGTTGTACAAAACAAAAAACTGCACCTATCTATAGAAGCGGCAATAGAGTGCCTGTCAAAAAATAAAGCTCCTCCATGTGATGATATAGCTGAACAGTTAGAAAACATGCTCTCAAGCACATAAACATGAGATTTATGACCATAAACGTGTCTATGTGTGTTTACAACATCTTTAACAAAATTCTGCGCAGTGAAAACCAATGCAGTATCTAGAAAATTCTTAAAATTCGATTGACGAATCACGCTATTGCTCTTCATCGAGGTATCATACATAAAAGATGAAATCGACTTATGAACATGTATATGCGATAATGTGAAATATAAATTACTATTTATGACAGATCTGGCTAAAAATGGCGATTGTAACACATATCTCGAAGCTAAATGTGTCAGGCTGTAGTTCATCAGATTTTGTAAATTGTTTAATAAACGTCAGAAATTTATTGAAATTATTCAATAAGGTTGTCAAAAATTCAATACTACAAAAAATTGTGAGAATAAAGTGGATAGGACGAATAAATAAATCACAGTACAAAATTTACAAAAAAATCGTGTTTACAAATAGGTCTTCGCTAAACGTATTAATGGAAGTAGGAGACAGGTATAGTTTTTTGACACCACAGCCTCGTAGGAGTGCCAAACCGGAGGATGTATTGTTGACGACAAGAAAAATCGAGAAAACATCAAAGAAAATCAATAAGATTTCATCTGAAACAGCAGATTTGAGGACAAAATGCTTGAGAATGGATGGCGATTTATACGCTCTCACAGATTCGATTGAAAAAGCCATCAAAAAGTATGAAGATATAAATAATGAGCTTGAAATTGAGAATGAGAAATTATATTCTGATTTGAATCAGAAGTATGCGGTTTTAACTGAAATGGGAGAAAAGCTTGAGACTTTGTTGTCATTGGGTGTTGGTTTATCGACTATTCCAGGTTTACAAATGAACTTAATAAAAAAGTATTTTGATACCCCTGAAGAGCTTCTGAACAAAGAAGCTTTTCCTCCAATGATACAAGAAATTATAGCAAACAACGAGTTTTTTTCTTCTTGTGATACATTAAAATCATTTATTAGGAGATGCATTGAGTTGAGGGATATGAGTAAAGAGTATAATACCAAAAGAGATTCGTATGTCTTTGATAAAAAAAGATTTAGGAGGATTTCAGAGTTAGGAGAGCAGCTTAATGCACTCCAAATAGAGTCAAATACAATGCAATCTACATTCACATCTGAAATAGGTGATTTATATCAGACAAAATGCTCACTTGAAAACAAATTACAGAGTCTGAAAAGTTACCGAGGGAAAAGAGCATCTATCAATTAAATCGTCCAAATCATTTATCACATGATTCAAGTTTTCTTTCACGTTTCCTTCATTTGTCCACATGCTCTTCTGACTATTGATATAATCAAAAAACCTGAGTTCAAAGTTGTTTTTTGGTACAAGCAGCATAATTGGGGTTGACTGCTTATCATCAAGCCATAGTGAATATGAATGAAACATTAAATCAAAATCAGTTTCAGAGTTTTCTATTGGAGATTTGATGTCACTTGTTAGAAGGATATCGAATATGTTACTGTGGGTGTCTTCCATCCTATTACACATATCCATGTATTCCAACAATTTTATTAAATATTTCTCGTATCTTTCAATGAAATATGATTCTTTTTTCTTAATTATATTCATTTTATTCGATATATTAAACTCAAAATGAATCGAATTCATAATATCCATATTGAAAATATAACCAGATGCAATAGAGCTTGACCTTTTAGCTTCAAATGATAGGCTTTTATTGTTTAACAAAACCTTTTTTTGGTGGATATCCAATAATTCAGTTTTATATTCCATTAACAATTCAGATTTTTGATCAATAATCTTCTGATGATACAATTTCATTTTCATCATTTCTGCGAATATTTCCGATATACGGGCTATTCTTAAATTCAAATTCAGCAAAAACGTATGGAAATCAGCAAAATTCTTCTTCCTTTTACTGATTATGGAACTAATTCTCTTACTATTCTTAATGCTTTTATCTTTGATTTTTTCAAGGCACTGATCTTTGTTTTCAAGAAACATGACTAATGTGTCAATCTCCAGATTGATTTTATTATTTTTTTCAATATAAGATGATATTTCATCATGAAGAATAGATATATCAGAATCTTGAATATAAGAATCGCATTGAATTATAGTATCCTTAAGCTTATCTGATTTCGTGATCATTTCTTTAAGCTCATTTTTCATATTTTTATAGTTTTTGAACATATTGGTGCATTTGTCTTCTGTTTCGGCAATTATATTTTGGTATTTGTAATAAGTCTCCTCCAATTCCTTTTTCTTTTTGACAAAATGTGTGGCTGAACACTCATAATCTTTATTAAACCCTTTTAAATATTCACTGTTTTCATATATAATCTTTTTTAGCAATTTATTTTTCTCTTTTATCAAAGATTCAGTATTCTTCACAGATTTTTCTCTATCTTCAATTCTTCTTTCTATCTCTGTCTTTTTCTTTTGAACTTTTAGAAACATATCATGCTTTTCTATTGAGTTTTGTACCGATAAATCAAGTAATTGATCAAGTTCTGATAGCTTTTCAACTAAATGACTCTCTCTCATCTCATTTTTAAACGTTCATAATGTGTTTTTTTTTATTGTTTGCATGTTCTTTGTCTTCCAAGATAGTTGAGTATTCATTTTTCTACAACATTAGCTCTTCTAGTAGTGGTGGTGTTGTTTCTGAATTATCAAATGATGAACTCAACGTTTCGTTTTGTGTATTTGCTTTTTGCTCTAGTGTTTTATTTGGAGGCGCAGTATATTCGAAAGCAAATAAGAATTTGGTATTAAATTCTTGTTTTTATTCTAATAAATGCGGAAAATATGGAGCAGATATATTTTTAGAGGGCATTTCACAAAATTTTGTTGAGCGATCTGCCTTTTTGAAAGCCATTACGAGTGAGTCAGAATCATTAGGTTTGAGAAATGGTGTACAGGTAATCCGAAATGTGAATAATACCATGTGCACATCATATTGTGTTCCAACAAGCATAATATGTTCATGCACATCTGCTGAATTGAGTTATTACAATAGCGTCAGTAATTATGGACAATGTGGATTCTGTTCGTATCTTTATACATTAAAGAATATTCACCAATATGGTAATTTCATTAATAATACTCTGACTGAACAATCTTTGGGAACACTAAGATTTGACAAATCTTCTCCAGATTTTCATTGGTTTGTATTTATAAATAATCAAGGAACAATATCATACCAGATAGATTCACCTGCACCTGGAACTCTATATAACAGTTATCTATCTTGCTCCGCATTGAATTTGGGAAGTGGGTTTTCAAGTGCAGAGAATTGCTATTTTAGTATTCAATCAGCAAAATTATATTCAATTTTTCATGTTAATACTTACTATTGTATACCAAAAGATTATCAAAACACACAATTTAGATCAATAATTCCAATTAAAACGGTATTACTAATGTTTTCTCGTGTTAATGTGGTTTATTGGATGATGAACTAATTAATCCTGGCAATATTATAATGACAATCCGAAAATAGAATCATGAGGATAACAATTAGCATTTCTCATGTATATCAATGAGATCAATTAAATCAGATTAAAAAACAAATAATGAAGGGTAAAAGGAAGATTCCGAACATAAAACTGAATTTATAACATGGTATTGTGATCTTTGGAAGGTGAAAATCAATCGGATTTTCCACATTACAATAATATGATCCGAAATATTCTAATCCATAGGTATCATATGCTATGAAAGAATTGTTGTTTGCTGTTAACACTGCAACTCTTGAAGAGAATCTTTCATTATGGGAAATGAATGAGTGAGATACTTCTAATGAATTAGAATACGTGTCAAAGAGAGTATTTTGATTCGAAGCAAATATACAAAAATGAATTTTTTGTGTGGAGCCTGAAGAAACATGAACAACCCCATAACGCGATGGGCTATTATTACCAATAATATTGGAAAACGACATTACTCCATTTGATGCCTGAAAATTCACACAAACTGCATCTAGAACACAGTTTTTGGAAATTGTACAAAAGCTACATGAGAAAGATGCAGGATAACCAAAGAGAATACTTGAATCCGAATTTGCTTTATTCATTGTACTATTTGTGCTACTGAATTTTTGATTCCCATTTTTTAAAAAAATGCAAAGATTTCCATTTTCCTGATCTGAACAAGAAGAGATAGATAAAAAATCGACAAAATTTGATTGAGAGACTCCCAGGTAGGCAAAATGGCTGTTTGATGCTTTGCATTTGAAAGAGCATATGAACTTCAAAACGACTTCCTTTGAGTTAAAATACATGGCTCCACCAGTTCCCGAACAAGAACAATTATTAAACATTAATTCTGATGAATTAACATTTATATCTCCAACGTTAACGTAAATCACTCCCCCATCACCCACATACAATAAAAATCTGCTAAAAGAACATCTTGAAATGTAGATATTCTTATTAGCATAAGATCTACCACTATCTATTATCTCAGATTCACAATGGACAATATTCCCATAAATGTTTTTTCGATTATTCATTTTCCATCCCCTGTTCAACTCCAAAAATGGAATATTTCTTTCCAATATAATCTTTTTATCTATGAAACTCATTAAAAACGGCACCAGAATATCAATCATTAAAAATGTATTTTGTTTGTGATAATATAATATTGAACGAGTTTTAACATATTATTAGTATTCCTAAATCATCTTTTTGATCCGAATGATCAGTATATAAAAAGATACTTTATATGAATTCTTTCTTTTTGCTTTTATCTCATTTCAATGATTATTTTTCTGGTTCTTTTAGTGATGTAAATTCCGGTGTATCAAGAGTTGTGTTTTCGAGCGATAAATACTGGATTCATGATTGTTCTTTTGTTGGATTAGAAATTTCGGGAAATGGTGGATCTATTTATTGCAGTAGGAATGGTGCTTTATTTGTATGCGAAAATGTGTTAGTTTTATCATGTTTTAGCTCAAATTCTGGAGGAGCGATATATTTCCAAACTGATTCGTCAGGTTCTATTGTTTTAAATAGGGTATGTGGCTACAGATGCGGAACAAATTCCAATACCAGAGGGCAATTTATTAATGTACAAAATTCCAATATGATTAATATAACCAAAACAAGTGTGGCTTTCTGTTCACCATCAACTGTTGGGTATGAAAAAGAAACATCAATATATTTAGTTCAAGGTATTATATATATGGCCAATTTTAATCTATCATATAGCCAAAACTATAAATATTCATCAATGAATTTTGAATCGAGCTCAACAAAGAATTTTATTGAGTTTTCTAGTATTGTAAGCAATTGTGCTGTTAATTGCAATCAAATAACTTTTTATACAGGGACTTACTCACTGCAAAAAAGTAATATTGTAAATAATACTCAGGGTCCCACATCCAATTCTGTAATATATAACTATAATGGTGCAACAACCGAGTTCTTGGAATGCGTTTTCTTTCAGAATTCTAATCAGTACTTGTTTGAAGCAATATCTGGTGTTCTTAAGATCACATCTTGTTGGCTAGATAGTACATCATCATACCCAGGGAGATCTCCGATTTTTTATGATTCCAGATCATATTCATCAACACATAATATCAACCATCCTGCAAATGCGATATGCAATGGAGATCAGCCCAAAACAAATTCTTACAATAACAAACAATTACCATCTGTATTTGTTTTGTTATCAGTAATAATTTGTTAATCAAAGAAACTAAGATTTAATTTTTATATTACTCCACTGGGTGGACAATGAATGGAATAGGCAGACAATTTAACTCCACATCAAAAGATATGATGCTACATTCGGATTTTAGTTCATATTTAAAAACAGCACCTTTTTCTACTTTTTTCATACTTGGTGTTGAACAAAGCGTCAGTAGATGACCTTGAAAATGGATTCTATATCCTTCAGAAGCCGTTTGGTGACCTCTAATCATCAAAGATAGCTTATTCCTCTCCATGAAAGACAAAAATGGAAGTTCTGAATATTTACATCCAGTTTTTCTTGACAAGTTTGGCTCCCAATACCCATCATTTTCATTCGGATCATTCCATAGTTCTTGAATATAAGTATCCTCTAAACTTAACCTGTCAAAGCAATTAATGTTCTCAATAGTTTTGTTGTAAGGGCTTATTCCAGCATGAATACACATTATTTTGGAATCTAAAAGAACACATAGTGGTATATACCGAAAAATACTCGCAATCAAATCAAAATCTGCAAAATTCTTATAATACCTTGCACATTCTTCCTTAAATGATATATTTCGAATAGGATCTTCATGATTACCACGAATTAAATAAATATTTTTTGGATATAGTGCTTTTAAGGTGAATAAATATGCTAATACAAAAAACGATTCGGGTCCCCTATCAATATAGTCACCCAAAAATACATAATTAGTATCAGGGGGCATTCCAAACTTTTTAAATATGTTCAGCAAGTCTTTAAAATAACCATGAGTATCAGATACAATAATACATGGAAAATTATTCAGCTGAATTACATTCGGCTCATCTAAGAATATTTCCATCACTCGAATCCATATTTTTTGCAGATCATCTATCGCAGGGGCTTTTGTTTGAGAGATTTGGGCAAGAGTATCTAGAAAAAATTTGCCGTCCATAATTCTGAAATGGGTTTGATAAATATGTTTCATCAGGACCATATTTTAACTAAATGCTGTTTTTTTGGTGTTTATTACCAAAAAAAGCTAATTGAGTCCAAATATTTGTAAGAGGCTTCCAAGGATTTAATTTTTTACCCAACCCTTGAAAAAGGTTTTATTGATTTGTTGTTTTCTATTCTTTTATCACCAGATTGTTGTAATTCCAAATTATATTCATCTGAGAAAGAATTGATTCATAAAATCGTTTAACAGTGAATGAGAGAAAAATGTATGATTTCCCTCTTCAAAGCAATATGAATTGGATTAATGAAAACAATAATAGCGAAACAATAAAAAATACTAACAAAAATTTAACATTTATTCATTTTATGTTAAACAAATTCTTTTTTTCATTCATCTGAAATATGGTTTTCAATTCATGAAGAAAAGGCTATCATCACTGGAATACACTTATTTTTCTCGATTCAAACATAATCCTTCTTGTATCTTTCTCTCAAGGAATTCAATAATACTCGATGTAATTTTTTGTGAAGGTCCGGATTCAGATCTTAGATTAATATATGCTAAAAACAAAGGTGTTTTTCCACCTTGATTTTTCATATTTAACAAAGCTTTGTGATTAACTAGATACTCAACAACACTCAGATGATTATATCTAACAGCAAGATGAAGAGGAGTTGAACCACATTCTTCTTTTGCATTAATATCAGCATTTTGATTAACTAGATATTCAACAACACTAAGATGACCATGTCTAGCAGCAAAATGAAGAAGAGTCCAATTAAATAGAAAAACTCAACATAAATAGTTTTTGCATTTATATCAGCTTTTTGATTAACTAAATATTCAACAACACTAAGATGACCATTAGCAGCAGCATAATGAAGAGGAGTATTATTAATTATAAAAACTCAATACTTAAAGTTTTTGCATTTATATCAGCTTTTTGATTAACTAGATAATCAACAAAACTAAGATGACCATTAGCAGCTGATAAATGAAGAGGAGTCTCATTAAATGATGTTTTTGCATCTATATCAGCTTTTTGATTAACTAGATATTCAAAAACACTAAAATGTCCTTTTTCAGCAGATAAATGAAGAGGAGTTTTATAAAATATTTAAACTAAACTCTAGCATTTTTTGCATTTATATCAGCTCCATTTTCTATCATGAAAACTAACAATGATAGATGGCAAAACTCAGATGCATTGCAAACACTCTCAGTTGAAAAAAATTGCCTCACTTGACATAAGCGGAAGAGATCGAAACACCCACCACATACAACCATTGATAATACATTCTAATTGATCTTGAGTTCTCTCATTAATAAATGCTTAAAGCACTTGATTGAGCCAAAAAATCCAGCGAAGGATAACAAATCGAGGTATTCTGGCTTATAACTCCACTCAAATGGACTCCATTTAGCACTTTGATTTAATTTATCAAAAACAACTAAATTATTAATCACATCATACTTGAGACAATACTCAAGACTTGATTGCAGAAAACCATATTCAATCAATTGATCAAAATCCTGTTTGTTCTCTAAGAATAATTCATCAAAATCAGAAGGTTTATTCTTACTTTGGATAAAACCCTCAAAATCTTCGATTTCTTTACGAAAATAGCAACTTAACAAGAAAGTGTTGCTATTTCTTAAATATGGTTCGATTTCATTGAATGCAAAAATACTTCTCTTGTACAATTGATATATCAACACTGGACATTCAATAGATTTTTCTAATAGTTTTTGCCGAAAATCAGCAAATTTGCAAAACTAAACAGATAACCTCACAGCTTTTTCAAGATTATTAGGGCGAATTTTTTGGAACACAACAATTCGATCAACAGAAAACGCAATATCATCAATAAATATTTCATTTCTTTCATCAAAAAGATATTTCTCAAAAGAAATCTTCTCTTCCATCAAAAATAAAAAGACATGATAGTTTTACACTTGTTACTTTATCAAGTTTCTTTCAATTTCTCATATTCTGGTTAATAGAGAAAGATATTCCAATAGGAATTTAATCTTGAGGAAGATTCTATTTCCAGTAAATTGTATTCACAAGTTCATGGAATTCTCCTTCTCATCATTGTTCCTTTGGATATTGGGATTGTGTTTTTGGACAAATCACTGGATTGGATTCACTTTGGCTTCAACAAGTTGATGTAGGCTCATCAATATTTTCAAAGCCAGATTATTATTTGATTATTAATCATATTTGTTCAATTCACAGATAATACCATGAACAAATTCCAAATGGGGAATCGGTTCATACTCATGTTCCATCCAGAATACATATGTATATGAACTGTTCCTTTTCAGATGTTCATATTCAGTTGTCCTCAATGTTTTTACTTGCTGTTTTTTTAATAATAGAGACAATCATTGTAGAATTACTGAATGCTAAAAAAAGTAGATACTATAACAAGATTTATTGGATATTCACATATTTTAATGTCCATTTAATGTAATGATCAGACTGAATGAAGGACTTGTATTCCCTTTCGTTAATATTAACAAGTAGAGCTTCGATGCACGATCTGAATGATTTCTTGGATACAATGGACATATCATCAGATGCAGAAGCAGACACTTTAATTAGGTGTGATGGAAGTGTGCCAAGCTTTTCAATTACTTGTCGATGCATTCTCACTTGCTTTTCTGGGCATACAGGATAACTCTTCTCATAATCCTTTGCAAAATCAATGAAATCAAGAATATGAGACATTTTTCTTTCAAACAGAAACTTCTTAAAATACTTCTTATATACCAAATCTTCAAATACATATGATATTGGAGGATGTTGCTTAGTTTTTATGTGAGGGTTTCGTTTTTCCCAAATCTCATTATAAGGGTTGTCTTCACAATCTGAAGAATTTTCTTCTAATAGAGAAGGAGAATAATGCAATGTAACTTGTTTTGTAGAGGTGGGGGATAGAGTTGCCTTAGAATTGACCTTATTCGCCAGTCTCCTTGCAAGTTGGAGACAGTCCATTAATAATCTAAACGTACAGATTTTTTCCAAATTTTGGATTTTCGAAAATCTTAATTCATCCAAGTATAGGATTAAAATCCCGAATACAAAGAAAATGAGAATAAAATTACTAACGTTTAAAAATGAAAAAAAATTCTCCTCGATCAGCATCAAGTTTAACCGAAGCAATGTTTGCTTCTGGTCTTATTAAGCCCCCCAAAGTTGTTGAAATGGCTGACCAGGAGATTAAGCCTAAAAAGCCGAATACCAATCGGGGTCCATCATTTGTAGACACAGGGACAAGAGCCAGTAGTCAGATAAAGCCTTCTAATATTGAAGATATAATTGTTGATAGACAAGTTACTGTTCCTTTGCCAAAATTGCGTCAGGAACCTCCAATATCGAAAATAAGGCCATCAATAATGGACCCACAATCTTATTCTGTTGATGGACCACCAGTTGTCGATGGTGGATTCAATTTTTATCCTCAATATGAGGCTCCAAGTCTTACTGCATCTCAGATTTCCGAAATACTTGGGAATGACACATCAATTAGTTTTCCGCAGACTATTTTTGCAGCTCAGGCACTATCGAAGAATCAAATTGCAAACAGAAGTAATTATGAAGCTTTATTAAATTTGTTACATCAACAGACAGCAGAAGTAGAATCGGACATTAGTATCCCGAAGCCCATTCGGATATCTAGCCAAAAAGAATCATATGATATGATTATGGCTGAAATTGTCAGACAAGGTTTTATTGAATGTACTGCTAAAGGAGAATTGCTTCAGAATGTTAGAGGGTATATGAATGATTCTGTATCTCTTGTTGACAAGCTTCATGAAAGAATGGGGATACAAAAAGAAGCTGCCCAAAAGGCAATTAATGATCTTGTTTCTAGGAATGAAAACATTCAAAAAGACATATCTCGACTGATCTCAGATAATAATTCTCTTTCAAAAAGAGATTCAGAATTAGTTGCAAGAATATCTTTTCTTGAGCAGAGATTGCCTATGATTGAAGATGAATCCAGGCAAATCAGGAACCAACTTCAAAAAGCCGAAAGATCACTTATGGAAACCACATCTGCTTTAAATGAAGCAATACAAAAATCAAACGATTCTATACAAGAGTTGCATATCAAAGAAGGGATTGTGGATGAATTAAGTAATAAGTTGATGGATTCTTCAGAGAGCATTGTTCAATTGAAAATGAATTGTTCGCAACTTGCAATTGAGAGAGATTCATTAATTAATCAAATAGATGATTTAAGGAAAGCACTTGAGAAATCATTTAACAATGAAAAGTTATTGAAGAATGAGATTTCTCAATTGACACAGAAATCAGGCGTTTCCAAAGAGTACCAAGATATTAAAATACAGGCAAATTTGATCACAAAGACCAAGTCTGTATACGGAAGAATGAATTCTGAGCTACAAGGATCATCATCATCCATTCCAAAAACCCCTAAGATGGCAGATAATCAACAAATCTATAATGAATTTAGCAAACTTAAGGAAGAATATATTGCAGCGAAGACCATTTTAGGAGAAGAAGCCACCCCAATATCTCTGGATTCCTGGTCAAAATTAAGAGAACTTGTTTTGAGTCGAAGCAAAAACGCAACTCTAACCACAAAGTCATTTCTTGAATCCCAAAAAGGAACCATGATTCTTGATCAATCACAAGGAGAATCTATCAGGGTGTTTTCAAATTATATAATTTCTCGGATTATGGATAGATGTACAAGGAGCGTTTCCAGAACATCGAATGTAACACAGACATACGATACATCACAAAAGATAATTAAAGAATCAATAGGAATTCTTGCAGATCCATCAAATCAGTCAGATTCCGGGTTATTTGTTCAAATGCTTGATCCTACATATAAGGATAGACCTCCAAGACCATTTGAATGGATTATTCGTTCATGTAGGGGCATATTTGATGAAAAAACAACAAAAGATATCAGTGATATTAATGAAGGAAGAGAGCCATTATCAATGCAGGATTTTGTTATACAATGGGCTACTAGACAGTTTGGTCTTTCTTTTTTAGCTCAGCAGTGTGCATGGGATTTAGTTAACTCTTCCAGGTTTCACCAAAACAAAGCTCAAGAAATCAATATGTTTAGGATGTTTTTGGATGGTGTTTATTGTTTAGATCAACTGACTTTTTTCCTTCGAATTCGTCAAATATGTATTCGAAGAGGGATTAGTATTCAAAACAAAGCCAAAGATTCTGAAGAGCAATACAATGAAGTTTTTCTTACCTCATATCAAGGAGAAGAGATTATAAAGTCAACACTTCGACAAGCAGGCGAAGAAGAAGTTGAGTTTGCTCTAAGAAAAATCAAAGATGACATTATAAAAAAAGTATCTCAAAATCTCGATGCATCTTTAAGTTATGTACCTATGACATCAGTTTGTCGCCAGTGCATTGAATGTTATGAAAGGCATTCTAAAACTGAATTAAGGAGGATTTTGGGTTCAATTAAGATCAATCCATCAGTATCAGAGAAACACATGGAATCTGTTATCATTAGTATCCTCCCTATTTTGTCACATCAGGAAACAAAAGAACTCTACCAGCAACTTTTTATACAAAAGAGAGACAGAAAAAAGATTACTGTTGATGAACTCGGCGAGATTTTCAAAATGAGATCTCTTCTCAGCAAGGATCATTCTGTAGATGGATTCCAGTCTGAAGCACCAGAAGGTTTTGAGAGCACATTGTCACAGTGGAGATTGCTAAGAACTCAATATACAGCCATTATCAATAGTATACAAAAATCTGAGATTAATCCAATCGCCACACATGCTGCCTTGATTTTGCAACAAGAAATGGAAAAAGTACATTCTGCAATTGCCTGTTTTGATGTTATTGGAATGCAAAAGCTTATAGTATCTTCATTATTTGCATATAAAAATCTTGTATGGAGTTTAAATCCCCCTTCCATCAGCGAAGTTGATCAAATGCTTAATAATCTGAAAGATATCATAATAAAATAAAGTGTTAGTTTATTGGTTTCTATTCCCAAACAAAGTAGCAAATGGATTAACTCCAATTGTGTCAATTCTTTGCCCAATATAGTGCAGAACAAAGCTAACAAATAAGCTGAAGTATATAGAATTGATTTTTGATCTGATCAAAGCATCAAACGCTATACATCCAGCATTTCGGAAAATAGTTAGCAAAAACTGGCATTGCATCGTCCTTGGAAAGAACACAGATTTGTACAGTGCAATAGCAATGATAATCAATAAAAATGGAAGATAAGAAAACGAGAATATAACAGGAAAATTCTCACTAGCCAAGTAAATTCCGATTCCAACGAGGGCAGAAATGATGATCTGGATCAGTGAGAATGTGGAGGTAAAAAGGGGTGTAATGGCAGCAACACCAAGTATCCCCAAAGCAAAAAAAGGCATCTCAGGGAATAATGCAGAATGTATCATTGATATCATGGCAATTCGATGACTAAAAGAAGAAAACTTAGAATTAGAACTCACATTCGTTGCTCTTTTTGAACCAGAAAACACGTTTATTGTGAATGGGTAAATTGCATTGAATAGAACATGTGGAATTAAAAATAGTCTGTGCCATTTCAAACAAAATTCATACAAATCTCCACTAATCTCATCGCCCATAAACTTGCACGCAAATAGCATTGTTTCACACCCATAAACAAAGTAATCCGGATTAAATAGGTTTTCAATCGTCGAAAAAAACAAAGAAACCAACTGTGTCTTTTTCTCACTTTCTTTCATTTTATTGGAGACTTCAACGATTTTTTTAAATTCAATTTTAGTGTTTTACTCTACTATTTTAACCTGTGTTTTTCTCTCGATTTCGTGATTCTTGAATCCATCTCTGGTCTTTCCCAAAGCAACTGCCATTGCTAGTTTTCCTTTTGGAATCTCAAGGTACTCTTCAAGACCCTCAACATTGCCCCAAAGCAATGAACCAAGACATAGTGTATCCAGACCTAAACTTGAAGCAGCTACCATTAATGCCATTGTCATGATTCCAGTATCAACGTAAGGAAGGGTAGATATTTGGATGTTCTTTTCATTTCCATTAAGGACAAAGAGAACCAAATATGGAGCATCACAAGTAATCACATTTTGTACTCCATAATCTGCTTTTCTTGAGTCAAAGAATCCTTTAACACCTTCAGGCCATGCTGTATAGATAATATCGGAAGCCTTGTTTATCTTTTCATTGTTATGGACAACAATAATATCAACCTCTTGTGAATTATTTGCTGTTGGAGAATGGCAGGCAGCTTTAATGATCTGATCCATCTGTTCTTTTGGAATAATATGATCCGGATCAAATGCTCGGATACTTCTCCTGCGGTCAATAGCATCAAGTGCGTTCATTGAAAGTGAAGTCAAGGACTGCCAAGACAATCAAGTTTTCTTTCAAAAATTTCTTCACAATTGGCCGGATATTCTATCAATGCAAATTTGTGAATATTCAAAGTGTATCAAGTAACAATAAGAATACTGTGATAAATAATTAGGATACATCTTATCTATTACATGAGTAATCAATGATTATGGTGTGGTAAGAGAAATTTGTTTTAAGTGACCAAATCCAATAATTCCAAAACAATAGCCATCTCTAGAAATAATTTATCTTATTACGATTAGCTTGTGGGATCATTAAACTAAACCTTGAGCTATTTGGATATCACTATTTCTGATTATCAGTATTTATTAACATATATTAGGAAATTGACCAAATCTGTCTTAAATGGAATACAAATAACTGGATTTTTCGGGATTCCAAAAAAAATTCTTATTTGTCGATTTTTTCCGAATTATTCATAAAAAAAACTCAATACTACTCAAAAACATAGAAAAATTATCAAACAAAAGACATTTACTAACAAATTTATTACTATATCGAGCATTATTTTTGTATTATTATTATTTATAAATATTGACAATTTTGAAAAACTATATAAGAGAAAACAACAATTATCACTATTAAAAGAAGTAGCCAAGTTTTTCAAATATCCCAAAAATTACCCGATTGTGCCTCTATTGTGGTTGAATGATAATGAGATTCTTTGCGAGGTTGTTTTGGGCTGTGAAAGTGATAGTAAATATCAAGGAAGGTCTTACGTTGATAAAAATAAAAAATATTCCTAATTATTTCTTCGCAAGATATTTATCAAACTCGGGAGATGGTGGTGTAATATGTGTTTCTACTAGTTCTTACTCAATGAATATCAATTACTCAATGTTCTATAACTGTGTTTGTTCTGTTGATGGAGGAGCAATACATTTCTACTCTACAAATCATTCCTAATATAATTCTCTGAGAAAATTTCTCAAACTGATTGATATTAGTGGAATTCTCATGAAATGCAAAACTATAAATAATTCAATATGCTAAGAGATAAAGAATGGAGAAAAGAGGGAAAAAATATGCAAAAGGCTTCAAATTGTTGTGAGTGTGTTCAACAATGAATGTAGACTCCCAACAAACTGAAGAATCAAGGTACTGATGTGAATGAATCATGGGGTTGGCTATGAATGTGCAATCTTTGAGAACGCAACTTGTGAAATCACATGCTTCATTTTCTATCGATAATGTACATGATAATAACTCTAAAGACCCAGCGGCAAGCCTGTTGAACATTTTGCTGAATGCACAATCAACATAAACGCAGTCAATAAGATAACATGGGCTTGCCGTATAAGAGAAAACAAAAAAAGAACTTGAATGAACACTGCATGTAATGAAATTGATAAACCTAATGCTATTATTCAATGGTGTACCAGATGGATAGAAACCAACAACCCCATAACCACTGATGTTCTTCATTGTAACGAATTCCGACACTAAACCTGAATTTGAGCAGCCTAAATAAAAACCTGAACAAATCAAACTGCTTGAAACAGATGAAACATTGCTTTGGGATATATAAACTTGATTTTGGCTATAATATGAGGATCCTGCTTCGGTCAATGTATGAAATGAATCACTACTAAAATTAGAATGAACAGAATGTACTCTATAAGATCCATGACCCCATACCATGATTCCAGGGCATCTATATGCTGAAGACATATAAAAGCAGTTCGATCTCAATTTGACATGACTTGCCTCTTGAATGCAAACACATCCTCCATGGTTGTTGTTTTGTATCGAACACCTATCGAATGAGCAGTAGAAGAAAGAGCAATTAGATTGATATTCACAAAAATAAATTGCTCCTCCATTTCCATTCCTCTGGCACAAAAGAAATATGCAATATATCAGCTGATATGAACCGAATTGAGTTGAGGATATTCCAATCTTGTTAAACACAGTTTTCATGCCTTGTGCTGCCATTTTGTCGAAAATTTTTATGTTTTTTACACTCCGATTTCTTACATTTCTTCCCAACAATAGAGCAAAAATACCTGATCATTTTGTGCAACTGGCTTGTGTTAAAGAGGTATTCAAAGCTATTTTTATCGTTCACATAAATGTCGATTATCATCAAAGGTCAAGAAGTACCAGTAGAAGTTGCACCACCAGCTGACAAAAACGCGGCAATCGGTTCTGATTTGGTAGTGAATTGGGTGAATTCTCTTGATGAATCATTTACAGTGAAAAAAATTGATGTTCAATCAGTTGATCGTTTTGGATCGAGCAGAATCGGATTTGTGAAAATTTCAACCCACACTGAAAGAAATGGGATCAAGATTCCAGGGATTTGCATGCTAAGAGGTGGCGCTGTTGGAATGCTTTTGGAGATAACTGATGAGCAGACAAATGAAAAGTGGTCTATCCTTACCTGCCAGCCACGTGTTCCAACAGGAAGAGTGCTTATGGAGATTCCAGCAGGTATGATAGACGGCTCTGGGAATATTAAAGGTGTGGCAATCAAAGAACTTGAAGAGGAATGCGGCCTTGTTGCAAAAGAGGAAGACTTGATTGACATGACACAAACACTCTATGGATCAGCTTATCCAGGTGTCTACACGTCTCCAGGCCTTCTTGATGAGTTTTTGCGCCTGTTTTTGTGGAAAACCACAATGCCTCACGAAAAAATACTTGAGCTCAACGGGAAAATCGGAGGAGAAAGCCCCCACGAGCAAATCACACTGAGGTTAGTGAAATATAACGATATTTGGAGATACACACCAGATGCAAAATCTTTGGCGGCAATTCAAATGGCAAGAATAATCGAGGAAACAAAATAAATAAATAATCTCGCATTTATTACTCAACCATCTGTAAGAGGAGAGAGATCTTTATCAGCAAATACTTCATCATCCATAATAACTTTGGGAGCGCGGCTGAGCTTGGTCTCATGAATTGGCGGAATCATTGAATCCTTAGGAATAACAACTGGCTTGCCTGGCTCGGGTAAACCCATCGGAACCTTGGGCTTCTCCTCCTTATTAACAGGACCCTCGTCTGCTTCTTTGCACATTTTGACAATTACCGTTTATGGTGGTTTGATTGAATTCTTTCTCGTTTTTCTACAGTTAAACAAAGGTTCTTTTACTTCCATGAGAGCAACGAATCATCACTGAGTTGCTGCTGGTTAATTTTTCACTGTTTGATTACGAATATCAGGCCAAAAATGCCAAACATGATAAAAGTTAGGTTTTGTTCCTTTTGACAATCCGTCTCTTGAGTGTCTTATGGGTCTCTTTACATGCTTCCTTCCTTGATCATGGATCTTTGCCATCCCAAAAACGAGTAGGATAATAAGCATAATCAATTTGACAGTTTTCATAAAGTTATTTTTACTTGTCAGTTTTTGTTTCAAAATTGATAAAAAAGTGCTCTACTGATTTGTGCCCAAATTCTGTGGCAATGTTGAGAGGAGTTTTATCATTGATGTTCTTGGCTTTGGTATCAGCTCCATATTGTAGTAATTTCTCTGTTAACAGAATATTTCCATGTTGAGCAGCAATATGAAGAGGAGTTGAACCAGAGGAATCTTTAGAGTTAATATCAGCTAAATGATCAAGAAGAAACTCAACAGCTTCCAGATGCACATTAGCAGTTGCAAAGTGGAGAGGTGTCATTCCATTCAAAAAAGATTCGTATTTGAGGTTTTGGCATTGATTTCAGCACCACTTTTTAACAAATACTCAATTATTTTTAGGTGACCTTGAGAGGCTACATAATGAAGAGGAGTGGATTCAAACATTAGAGAATTATTTGAAAATCACTAGCATTTACATCGGCTCCATTATTAACCAGACATTCAACAACTTTATAAAGTCCAGTAGAAACAGCAAAATGAAGAGGTGTTTTCGAATTGATTTGCATTTATCTTTTTTGCATTTTATATTGATTTCAGCTTTTTTACTGACCAAATATTCAACAACATTTTGACGACCATATAGAGCAGATAGATGAAGAGGAGTCCAGCCACTTTCTATATAAATTAATCATTGGTTTTTGCATTGATGTCAGCTCCATGTTCTATTAATAACTCAACAATTTTATTATTGCCATTGGTAGAAGCCAGATGCAGAGGAGTTTGTTCAATTAATACCACACATCTTTTTGATTTTTGGAATTAACATTAGCTCCATTACAAACTAAATACTCAACAACACTAAAATGATTGTGTTCAGTAGAATGGTGCAAGGGTGTTGAGTAATTGAAGCTTATATAACTTTCATTGAGTTCAAGGTGAATCTTTGGTTTCTATAATTCTTCATAGACTCTTGGTATTCATCATTGGTGACAAAAAGAAATGTTGACAGTTCAGAAAGGTAATCAAATCTGTAATATTAATTGAATCAATTTGTGCTCCATTTCTTACAAGGTAATCTACAATACTAAGATGACCACATTTAGCAGCTATATCAAGAGATGTATTACCAAACAATAAATTGAGAAGCTTTTATTCCTGGAATTAATATCTGCTCCATTCTCAATTAAAAAAGCTATCATAGAAACTTGAACAAACTCAGTAGCATAAAAAATGCTTTCCCAATTAACCCTATTCTTTTCATTACAAAGATGATATAGATCAAATGAACCATTACAAACGACTAATGACTTTATTTCATCACTAATATCAAATCCATTCATCAATAAGTATTTGAAACACATAATTGATCCAAAATAACCTGAGAATGACAAATAATCTAGTGAGTCTGGTTTGCGGCTCCATTCAAATGGACTCCATTGAGCATCAATATGATCAGATATGTTGATATCTCGAAAAACATTTATATCATCATACTTGAGACAATACTCTAGAGTTGATGGATAAAACCCATATTCAATAAGAAGTTCAATTTTGCTTTCTTCAACCAAAATCATCTCGCCAAAATTCTTATAAAGCATTACTAGTTTGTTAAAATCCTTAATCTCTTTTCTAAAATAGTAACACAGCAACAATGGATGGCCAATTGTTATACACTTTTCAATTTCAGCAAACATATACACCCCTTTTTTATATAGTCTATGGATTAAAACAGGACATTTTTGAGCTTGGCTTAATAATTTTTGTCTAAAATCATCATTTTTTACCAGATTAGAACAAATATCAACAACAAGATCAAGTTTAAAGGGTCGAAAAGATGGAAACGAAACAATCCGGTCTATCCAAAAATCTATATCACATATCTCATATACTCTATCATCTATTATATCACCAAAAATACATTTTTCAAAAGCAATATTTTTTTCCATTGTAATTATTCTTTCATATCATCGAATCCTTTGCTTGTTAAAGATTCACATAAAGAAAAAAAATCATTTCGATATGAGTAAATCGATCTCCATTTTTGGGAACGAATTTCCGGTATCCTGGGACATTCGCAGTTTACTTAATAAGTGCCAAAACTACAAGGGTGTCAAAAGGTTTATTAGATCGCTTTCTTGTCTTTTCTTTCTTTATGAAGATAGTTCATATATGGTTTTGCCTGTTAAGTTTTTGCAAGTTTCTAAAAATTGTAAAGATCTAAGTTCCTTTTTAACTGGACAGCTTGGAGAATGTCCATCTGGGGTTCTGATATCTAAAGATGGATCTGATGTTTTAGAAATTGGAATAATATATGAACCTGTTGTGACTTTACTAGTTTTTTATGAAAATTTTACGTATTCAACAATCAATTTTCAAGGAAATGAAGTTGAGAAAAGCTCTCCGATTCCCATTGGAATTAATGAGGGGAAATTGCTTTCTTTTCAGTTTTCATATCCATATATGTTGGCTTACCTTGAAATGGAGGGATCAATTTGCGTATATTTGGCTAGATTCATTAGGAAAGAGAAACTATGGTCAGTGCAGTGCAAGATTCCTAGCCTATCAAGAGCCATTGTACGGAAAACCTCTTTGTATTTCTTGCTTGATGATGGTTTATATGGGTGTTCGCTCGATGAAACGGGACAAAGGAAATTTGCAAGACCATTATCACCAGTATATATTGAACCACATCTCCATTTAGTGCATTCAATGAATTTTTTGTTTGTTTTCAGTGAAGAATCTCAGGAACTGATCCAAGTTGAAAACAAAAGCCTTACGAAGATCCCAATTGGTCAAGAAATCAAGACACCTTCGGATGTATTTACAATTGGGCCAATCGTGTTTTTCTTAATGCCATATAGCATCATAACATTCAGCCTAATTACACGAGATATCGAAATCATCGAAATTGATAAAAAAACTCAGAAATGGATTATCAGCCTCGACCCCAGCTTTGGTGCAGCATTGCTTGGAGAAATCTCATTCTCCATTTCGAAAGCTGATCTCCCTCCTTGCATCAATCTTCAAGCAGGAAAAGAGTCATTATTGAACCAAATGCGCAAAGTTAAGGAAGAAACAGGTACTGTGGCCGCATCTCTGCTCCTACTCTCAAGCCGATCACCATACATAGCATCAACCCTTCTCGAGGAAGAAATCAAAAATGAAATATCTTCTAATCCACAGCCAGGTTCAATACAAGAGTACATGAAACCAGCACTAACCAAACTATACAGCCTATTAAAGGAGAGACCCGCCTGACCAGAGTAATATTCAAATATTGTAAAGTTTATTTCACAGATTTTTTCATGATATTTTTTTCGATTTTAGCAATACTTCGAACACCGACAGTTGCTGATCTTGTTAAAGACACATATTTTGAGTTTACATCGAAAGAATCGGGCATAAGAGTTGTTCATTTTTACACTAAGAATTGTCCTGCTTGTCTTGATGTTGAGCCTGTTTTTGAAGAGCTCAGTCGTATGTATTGGCAAGAGGAAAGAGTTCGGTTTGGGCAATTTGATTGTGATCGTTTTACTGATGTTTGTGATTCATGTGGCGCCAGGGATCATCCATCTTGGTTTGTCTGGCTTCCCGCCCAAAGTCATTCCAAAAGATATAATAGAAACATTGATCCAGAGGCTTTCACAAAGTGGATAAGACAGCAAACTGGCATTTGGCCACACAGCGGTGAGAATAACCTATTATACTACAAAACAAAATCATTTGAAGAACTATACAAGAAGAGCGGCTGCACATTCACAATTTTCGACTCACCTAGGATGCCAGAATCGCAGGCAATTCACAATGCCTCTCGCACTCTCGAAAAAATTGTTAAGAAGGGGTCCAAATTTGCGGCAGTTGATGTCAATGAGAATAAGCAACTTGCAAAGAAAGTCATAGGTGACAAGTCTTTTGGAGCATACGTATACTCAAAAGGCAAGTGGTCCGAATATGATGGCGGTGCAACAGACTCAGAAGTGCTTGATTTCTTGAAGAAGAAGTGCCAAATCACAGTTGCCACTCCCACACCCACCCCAGAACCCCTTCCCGATTTAGAGGATCTTCCTGAAGAAGAATTCATCCCAATTGGTGAGATAGAAGATGATCCAGAACCAGTGCAACAAAAAGCCCCAGCTAAAGCTCAAATGAAAGAAGAAGTCCAGCCTGAGGTTGATGAAGAAGATAATGAAGACAGTGACTGGGAGATTTAAACAATTTACGAAAATTACATTTTGTAAAGTTGGTGTCCAAGTATTAAGTCCAACAAAAAACAATTTCCTTCGAATCGACACCCAAACATTGGCAATAGCATTCAATACCATAAGATCGTTCCAAAAAACTGGTTTATTCATACTTTTACATCCGATTTGATGAATAATAAACATTTTTCTGGTTTATTTCATTTTATTATGCTGGTGATGATGACGAGATATGAAACCAATTGGAAGCTGGGAACTCCATTTTTTTATTTTACGTAAAGAAAATGAGTGAATATGACCCAGTGGAAACAGAGCTATTGAATCTTTTGAAATATCTTGATGATGCTATGGTTGTTTTAGAGAGTCTTGATGAGGATAATCGCCCAGCTTTAGTCGATTCAGTTAAAAAGATTGTTGACTCATTCCATAACCTTCACGAACTCGAGCCAACGATCAAAGGGTCTGTTCCTCTTGAATTAATAGATCAGATAGATAAAGGTATTAACCCAGACAATTATTCCAAGAAATTGGCTGATGAATGCCAAAAGAGCGCCCAAAGGGTCGAGGAGAAGCAAAAATGGATGCAATCATTTAAGGATTCTCTTAATTCGATCATTGATAAGAATTTCCAAGAATAAACAATTTTTTTTCCTAATTTATTAATTGATATTGATATCTAATTTATACCCGTTGCATAAATATCCACAAACATCTAAAGAGGAACCAACGCCAGAAACCCGGAATTTTAGATGATCCCCATCAGTAAATTGCAAATTTAGCAAACTAGACTCAGATTTACCATGTAAAACAGACATAATAGCAGTTTCTGGATTCTCATTCACCTTTAAAAGCAATGTGGTTCGTCCACTCTCCAGTAAACACTCGGTTTTTGTAGGAGCCACGTTTGTTATAATCAAAATCACATCTTTGGGTATTTTAACATCAGTGGTCTTCCCATTCTCGACTTTAAAAGAGCAGAAACAAGAAAACTCTTCAGGTACCTGCATCACACTGTTCTGTTTTACCCATAAGGGGTATTATTAATGATAGAGATTATAGTGAATGATCACATTGGGCGAAAGGAGCGAATCAAGTGCAATCTTGATGACACAATCCGAGACCTTAAGATTCTAATTGCGTTTAAAATAGGTACCCGGCCCGAGAAGATCCGTCTTCAACACGCTGATAGAGTTTTTTCTGATAACGTTACACTTGGTGATTATGAGATTCATCATGGGGAGGAAATAACATTGTCATATCAGTAAATGTATTTATAATTTTTCCCACTTTGTTGTTTCTTCGCCTGTGAGTAATTGGGTAATTGCAATCTTCAGCTGTTCTTCATTGCTAACACGAATACCTTGAGAAATTGAAGTATCCAATACCCAATATTTGGAACTTTCAAGGGTCTTGGGAACCCAGTCTTCATCGCCTTGGAAGAATTTGATTGGGTTCTTATGGTTCGATACAGCAATAGCTTTAACTGCTGGAGTGATTCTATCGCTATTTAAAATCACACAGTATTTTATGGGGGATTTGCATTCCATTCTTAGCTCAAAAGGCAAAAAGAACTGTGGCACAACTTCTGGTTCAGTGTATTTGCCCTCGAAAAACGATTCTGTCGATGTACTTATGCTCTTAAGATCCGTTGATACAACAATGTTCGTCTTATTTGCCAAGAAAACAAAGTTATGGTGGCTGGTTTGCACTAGTGCTCTATGTGATGGATCATTAGTAAACCCGAAACGCGACTTTGAAGAGAGCCGACAAGAAAGTATTTTCCAGCCTAACGGTATCTTCTTTGTCTCTGAGAACATAACAGCTGTATTCTGGCCTTGGGCGAACCAAGAATTATCAATGTTTTGGAAACATCCTTTAAAATATTGCGCTGCTCCTTCAATAATACGCTCACTACTACGACCGCTAGTAAAATCTGTTACCCCATTTGAGTGGAAAAACTTAATTGTCGGTAGATGTGTAACACCGTTTTTCCTTGAGAGCTCAGGATGAGCAGTTGTATCAAGGGACCCAAAATTTATCGCTCCATAAGAAATATTTGCGGCTTTGATGAATTCAGGGGCAGCATGTGCACATGCTGGACAGAAATCACCATAAAAGACAACAACCCACAATGAATCATTGTTTCGATTATCGATAGTTTTTTCCCAGTTTTTTTCATTAAGAACAGTGATATATTGAGATTTTCTGAGTGATCGATGGCATAGAATGGAAAATAAAACTAGCATTATGGAGTGTTTACTGCTTTTTGGGAGCTACCTGACTTAGGAAGTTCATGAAATCATCATTTTGACCATTGTTTGGAGTGAAATCAAAGCTAGGAACACTAGGATATCCAAAGTTGCCTTGGGGCTGGGCTGGGAATTGGTTTTGAGAAGGATTGGGTTGAGGCATATTATTAGGAGCAGGATTTGGCTGCTGGGGTGGATATTGCTGTTGAGGCGGGAATTGGCCCTGTGGCTCAAATGGATTTGGAGCAGGTCTTGATTGTGGTGGAGGATATTGACCTTGAGGAGGATACTGTTGTTGGGGTGGCATATTTGGAGCAGGTTTTGGTTGCTGTGGTGGATACTGCTGTTGAGGTGGGAATTGACCTTGAGGAGGATACTGCTGTGGGGGTGGATATTGTTGCTGGGGTGGCATATTAGGAGCAGGCTTTGGTTGCTGTGGTGGATATTGCTGCTGAGGAGGATACTGGCCTTGTGGTTCAAATGGATTTGGAGCAGGTTTTGATTGTGGTGGGGGATATTGACCTTGAGGAGGATACTGTTGCTGGGGTGGCATATTAGGAGCAGGTTTTGGTTGTTGAGGAGGATACTGGCCTTGTGGTTCAAATGGATTTGGAGCAGGTCTTGATTGTGGTGGTGGATATTGACCTTGAGGAGGATACTGTTGCTGGGGTGGCATATTAGGAGCAGGCTTTGGTTGCTGTGGAGGATACTGTTGCTGAGGAGGATACTGGCCTTGTGAACCAAATGGATTTGGAGCAGGTCTTGATTGTGGTGGGGGATATTGACCTTGAGGAGGATACTGTTGCTGGGGTGGCATATTAGGAGCAGGCTTTGGTTGCTGTGGTGGGTATTGCTGCTGAGGCGGGTATTGACCTTGTGGTGGCATCCCATATGGAGCAGATGGAGATGGAGCAAATGGATTATTAACAGGATTAGGTGATTCATAAATTGGAGGCTTATCATCTCTATAAACAGGTGGAGCATCTGACTGTGGCTGTTTCTGATTAACCCTTGCCATAACATCTTCTCGCTTTGGAATTCCCTTCCGTGAAAGCTCATTCAATCCATGTAAATCACATGTGCCTACTTTATTCAAATCACTATAAGCTATTTTGCATGTGCGGCAATACTCCTCGATGTAAGAAACAATCTCCTTAACATATGGATCATGGATTGTTGGCCTAAGTTCCTTAATCCTAATATGAATTTCATTGATATTAGGGAAAATTTCATTTAAAAGAGGATGACTTGCTCCAACTCCTGTATTTATCGCTTCATTGATCGAACTATTGAACATAACCAATATTTCAAGACAAGCAGAAAGCTCAGCAGTGAATTTTTGAGCTGTTTGAGGAGACATGATGTATTTATAGCGATAGCTGCAAAGCTCCTTTTGCCAATTTAAGAAACTCTGTGTTGCACACCTCTTCTCAGTAGCTCCATTAAGCCACTCAACAGATTTTCCACATAAAACCCTATGCAAATATGGATCAACACATATATGATCACTTGATAATTGTCTTAAAACAGGATTCTCAATAACCCTTCCCATGAGACCAACACTTCCATTCTTAATAATCGCATCAAAAAAGTTTATACAGTTCAATTTGTCGTTGCGATTGTTTCCCTTAATAATCACACTAACAGTATCAAAAACATTTCGATCCTTCTTATTGTCGTTATTAATGGCTTCGATAATCTCAAAAGCAGAATTCCAATCAATCGATTCGGTTCCAGTGCAGATGGTTTGCCGAACTAACCTTTGCAATCTGTCGGACATAAAAATGATTTATGTGTCAAAACTCCCGGAATAAGTTTTTGTGATTATCGGAAATACGTTTATTTTTAATGGATCCAATGGTTAAATCAGCGACAGCAGACCTGTCTCAGTCGCAGAGAGACGATTTGCGTACATATGTTCGGGAGCATCCTGAGATACGGACTGTTTTGCAGGATTTTTTAGCGAATGTATTGATGGATAAGCCAGAGGATGCACGCTCTTTTGCCCGCGAGTATTTCGGAAATTTCCAGAAGAATCCCACCACAAAATAACTGTGTTATATGACAATAAATAATGTTTCATGATTTTTGGACTCAAAATTTAGTTTTGTATAAGTAAATGCATCCATTTTATGCTGGATTTGCCTGTTTTTCGGTTTTTTCTATTGACAATTGCCCAAAAGAAACTAAGTATATAATTCCCTCTTTATTCTATCCATTGGTACTTGTTGTTTTATACAAGTTTGTTGGATTTGTATTATCTTATCGAGTATCAAGATCTGAAACCATGAAACCGCTAATAGGATCTCTTTTAGCAATTATTATCATATTATGTAATGATTTGTGCCTCGGATTAATCAAATACGAAGATTATAAAATTAGGAATCAGTTCTATTTGATGTTTAATTTTCGTTCATTAAATTTTTGTCTTGGGAGATTTCCTTTTTTGCATTTGTCTAGGCAATTTGCCCTTATTCTGAATGCATTTCATCCAAGAATTAGCCTAATTCTGAAATTAATTACTGGAGCTATCTTCTACACAAATATGATACTTATTATTATTCTTTTTATGCATATGGCTAACGATAATATTGATTTCCCGGATTTCCAAGTTTTAATTGATATCTTAGTCATTTCATTATTCATTGTAACATCATCATTTGTGTTTCTTTTTTCTAAAATGAGGGATTTCTTTCATACAAAAGATTTGTATAGGATAAGAACAATCATTTTTGTTGTTTCGGTGTTTTTATTGAGTGCTAATACCCTGTTCAAAGGAGATGAACAACTCACAAAATTTTTTTATTGTGATCCTGTTAATAATACCAAGTATGTTTCAATTTCTGCAATAGCTGAAGAGATTTTGGGAACATGCTCAAACATTCTCTTATTATTCCTTTTGACACAAGCGACAGAGGCTCAAAGCGAAGATGCTGACAATACTGATATTCTGAATGAATCACTAACAGGTGAGATGGAATATCGATAAATATATGAATTATAGAGATGTTTAAGGAGATTCTTTGCAGTGATCATAAACTTTCTTATAATTAGAGTTCAGAAAGTCAGAGTATTTGACTAGAGTTTTGTTGTCCATTTCTCGAAGAGGAATTAGTTCTCCGTTAAGTGCAAAACGAACCCATTTTTCTTGAGATTTATCTACCCAAATTTCCATCAGCAAATGTGATGCGTATGGAGGAATCCTTGATTTGGAGCCAGCTAAAAGTCTGTAGACAGCTGATATTGTTGAGTCATGTGCACTGTTAATAGTTAATTTGACTTGGTTCTTTTTGGCGACAGCATCATTAGCAACTCTCAATACTTCTCTGAAAATATATGAAGCGTACATATATGGATTCCTTCCCCATGTCATATAGTTGAAGTCAGCAACAACAGAAAGACACTTCTTTTCTATTTCATGTGTAACATAGGATGGCATAGATTTATCATCACAAAAGTGAGTAATAACCCAGTCACACATCAGGTTTAGATTACTAATGGATTTTGGCATATTAAGAGCACTTGACAAATTCAATAAATAAGTCCATGCTTCCTCATAATACTGGAGAAAAGTCGGATCGGTATTTCTTGCTTCAAGATCAGTTTTCATTTCTTGACAAAATTCGACGTTGGGCCGGAGAAGAGAAAGCTCATCAGAGTCAGTGAGCACATCGATTACTGTGTTAGGTTCTGGCGCTGGGAAGAAACCATGCAAAAAAGATTGAACAGATCTCAGCGTCCTTTCAACATCAGAGCACCTGACGTTTAATTCTTCAGTTTTTGGATCGGAGGTAAAGACTTTGAGCGTATCATATAAATAGCTATGATAAAACTCACCAAGCCTCTTATGTTGAGCCATTCCTTCGAGAAGTAAATCACCAGCTCTACAATTTGGCAAAAACTCTACTAACCTAGGATCTAGCACATGCTTAAACCTTCTATAACGATCAAAAGAGGTACCGTGCATACGTGGAGCATAAGCGGCATCAGAATCACACAACCAATACCCGCGATGCGTTGTTGGAGTATATGCGTTCATCGGTGTTCTCGCTCCATGCCTAAGCATAACTTGAACATAATACGGTGTCATATCAGGGACAGGCGCGGGAGATATATGAGGTGCTACGCATTGATCATCAAAAGAAATCGAAAAAAGAATCAAAAAAGAAAACATATGTGTGTCAAGCCGCCCAAAATCGTAACTTTATTTTATTTACATAATCACACATTCAGGTTTCAGAACAATTAGAATTAGGAATTGTTTATTTCTTGAATGATTTTTTTTCATAGAATCGGTAATCATAATCAATATCTGCTCCAAATTTTACCAGATATTTAGATATTTTGTGATATCTTCTTTTTGAAGCTAAATAAAGAGGAGTTTGATCAGAAGTATCAATAAGATTTACATCTGCTCCATGGCTAACTAGACATTCAACGATACAATAGTGCCCTTTTTCTGCTGATAAATGAAGAGGGGTTTGTTTGCGAAAATCTAATGCATTTATATCAGCACCATGGATTAATAGGTAATCAACAATACTAAAAAGACCATTTTTTGCTGATACATGAAGGGGAGTTTGATCTGAAGAATCTTTTGAATTTACATTTGCTCCATGGCTAACTAGATATTTCATTATGCTTAGCTGACCATGTTCTGCTGACCAATGAAGAAAACTTGAATGATGGAATTCAAAATTATAATCAGCTCCTTGATTTAATAGATATTCTATCGTCTTCATTTGTTGATGTCTAACTGATAATTGAAGAGGAGTTTGATTTGAAGAATTCTTTGAATTTACATTTGCTCCATGACTAACTAGAGATTCCACTATACTATGATGACCAAATTGTGCTGATAAATGAAGGGGAGTTTGATCTGAAGAATCCTTTGAATTTATATTTGCTCCATGTTTAATAAGATATTCAACAATGTTAATATGACCACTTTGAGCTGAATTGTGGAGGGGTGTTTGTTGTGAAGAATTTTCTAAATTTACATCATTTCCATCATTCACTAGGTATTCAACAATACATAAAATACCCATTCCAGCTGCCCAGTGAAGATAAGTCTCATTATCGAATCCATTTTTGTATTTAGCTCCATGATTTAATAGATATTCCACAATACTACAGCGATAATTGTATGCTGATAAATAGAGAGATGTTTGAAAACGAGAATCTAACGCATTTATATCAGCACCATGGATTAAAAGGTAATTAACAATACTAATATGACCGTTTTTTGCTGATAAATGAAGAGGAGTTTGATTTGAAGAATCCTTTGAATTTACATTTGCTCCATGACTAACCAGAGATTCCACTATACTAATATGACCGTTTTTTGCTGATAAATGAAGAGGAGTTTGATCTGAAGAATCCTTTGAGTTTACATTTGCTCCATGACTAACTAGAGATTCCACTATACTATGATGGCCATATTGTGCTGATAAATGAAGAGGAGTTTGATCTGAAGAATCCTTTGAATTTGCATTTGCTCCATGACTAACCAGAGATTCCACTATACTATGATGGTCATATTGTGCTGATAAATGAAGAGGAGTTTGATCTGAAGAATCCTTTGAATTTGCATTTGCTCCATGACTAACTAGTTTATCGACAATGCTGAGGTGACCTTTTTTTGATGAAAAATGAAGAGGGGTTTGGCTAAAATTATTTATTGATTCTATATATGCTCCATTACTTAAGAGATATTCGACAATAACAAGATGGCCAAAATATGCTGACAAATGCAGTGGAGTACAGTTTATAAATATACTTTTATCACCATGAAAATTCCTTAGGTGTTCAACAAAAAATGCATGATTATATCGTATTTTGCATAGAAAAGTATAGCTTATTTTTTGATTTATCAAATTGAACTCATTTCCATGATTCACAAGGAATTCAACAATTTTTAAATGACCCTTTCCCGCTGACCAATGAAGAAAAGTCTGATTATCGATTCCATTATCATAATCAGCTCCATGATTTAATAGATACTCAACAATACTAATATAGCCATTTTTTGCTGATAAATGAAGGGGAGTTTGATATGAACAATCCTTTAGATTTACATCTGCTCCATGACTAACTAGATATTCCATTATACTATGATGACCATTTTCTACTGACAAATGGAGAGGAGTTTGTTTTCGAGAATCTAATGCATTTACATTTGCTCCATGATTTAATAGATATTCAACAATACTAATATAGCCATTTTTTGCTGATAAATGAAGGGGAGTCTTATTAGATGAGTCTATAGAATTGATATCTTCTCCATGATTGATTAAAAACATTACAGCACCAAGGTGGTTATTCATAGCTGACCAATGAAGAATGCTTCCATTGTTTTTTCGATATTTGAAATCTGCTCCGTGATTCAATAAATACTCAACAATGCCAGTGTGACCATTCCTAGATGCTATGTCAATAAGAGACTGATCATTGTCTCTTGTATTAAGACTGAAATCATTTTTAACTAGTTCAATTATAGTTTGAAGATCTCCATTTTCTGAAGCTTTAGTGGCAATCCCGCTTTGAATTTGAATTTTTTTGAGATATTGAACCACTTTTGTCTGCTTGTGTGCCCTGGCCAATCCAATTGGGATCTGACCATATTGATTTACAGTTTTAATATCTGCCCCATGTTCAACAAGATATTGAACAATGCTTATGTGACCATTTTGTGCTGACAAATGAAGAGGTGTTTTTTTGGATGAATTCATTGAATTGATATCAGTTCCATGGTTAACTAGGTAATCCACAATACTTATATGGCCATTTTGTGCAGATAAATGAAGAGGAGTCATTTTATTTGCATCGATTGTGTTTATATCTGCTCCATGTTCAACAAGATATTGAACAATACCAATGTGACCATTTTTCGCTGATAAATGAAGGGGTTTCTGTTTAGAAAGATTTATGGAATTGATATCTTCTCCATTGTTTACTAGGTATTCCACAATACTTAGAAAACCTTTTTTTGCTGACCAATGAAGATAACTCCCATTATTAATCCCTTGTTTATAATCAGCTCCCTGATTTAATAGGAATTCTACTATTAAATAATGACCATTTTGTGCTGATAAATAAAGAGGAGTCTGATCCAAAGAATCCTTTGAATTTACATTTGCTCCATGATTAACCAGAAATTCCACTATAATCTGATAACCATTTCTTGCTGACCAGTGTAGATAGCTCTCATGACCAATCCCACACTCATAATCTGCTCCTTGATTTAATAGATATTCGACAATGCCAATATGTCCCTTTTTTGCTGATAAATAAAGAGGAGTCTGATCCAAAGAATCCTTTGAATTCACATTTGCTCCATGATTAACCAGAAATTCCACTATAATCTGATAACCATTTCTTGCTGAAATATGAAGGGGTGTTCTATTTAATGAATTTTCTAAATTTACATTATTTCCATGATTCACAAGGTATTCAACAATTTTTGAATGACCCTTTCCCGCTGACCAATGAAGAAAAGTCTGATTATCGATTCCATTATCATAATCAGCTCCATGATTTATTAGATATTCAACAATACTAAAATAGCCATTTTTTGCTGATAAATGAAGGGGAGTTTGATCTGAAGAATCCTTTGAATTTACATTTGCTCCATGGCTAACTAGATATTCCACTATACTATGATAACCATTTTTTGCTGATAAATGAAGGGGAGTCTGATTAGATGAATCAATAGAATTGATATCTGTTCCATTATCCAAAATGTATGACAGTATTGGTAATCTAACAAACTTAACTGCTAATAATATATTCTCATTCAAAAACATGTATTCTTTATCACATTGATGTATGATATCTGATGAACCGCTACAAATAGCTGAGAGCGTAACATTTTTATTAATTACATATCCATTCATCAACAAGTTCATAAAACATTTTACTGATCCAAAAAAAGCCGAAAAAGATAATAAATCAAGAGAGAGTGGTTTTGAACTCCATTCAAATGGGCTCCATTGAGCTTCACTTTTTATGATGGAAATGTTGTTCTGAAAACCGCAAATATCATCATATTTTAAACAATATTCACAACTTGAAGGAAGGAACCCATACTTAGTTAATTGATCAATATAATCCTCATTCTTTTTTATTGAAAGATATGTTTCATATGGAATTTGCAGTTTTTTTTCTAATTTTTGAAAGTCCTTAATCTCTTTCATAAAATAATAATAGAAAATGTCATTGAATCCACTTTTTTTAACATTTATTATCTCATCAATATTATATATTCCTTTTTTAAATAAACGATGTATAATAACTGGACATAAATGGGATTTGGATAATAATTTTGTTCGAAATTCTTCATTTTTGCAAAACTGAATACAAAATTCTATTGTATTTTCTAGTTCTAAGGGTCGAATAGATGGCAACAGGATCATTCTATCGATATTGGTATCAATGTTCTTTAGTTCGTAACTTATTTCGCTTCTTTCTTCAAATAAGCATGTCTCGAATTGAATTTCTTTTTCCATAATTGGCAAACCAAAAGTGTCAACAATTTTATTTCAAAAAGAATACCATAAAACGAACTTTTTGTTTGATAATCATGCTCCTGGGGCCGTTTGGATTTCTCAACCTCATATATCACAAATATGATCATTATTGAACATGGGGTCAACAATATATCAATTGAGTAATAGAAACAATTTCTAAATATTCTATTTGTTAATCATTCTAAAGATCTGATGTCTCTTTTTGTTATGTATACATTAATATTAATTAGGTAATTAACATAATTCCATTAAATTTCTACTTGGAATCCAAATATATGTGATTCAACATGTTTTTATTGTCAATTGTATAACAAATATATTTAGAGCTGGAAGATTCTTACCACAATTCTTGGAAAAAATGATTAGTCTAGTTTACTAACTGCAAGGGAATCAATTCATCTCTTTTATACCAATATTCAATCGGATTTTTATAAAATATTGAAAATTCCAATCTTGTTGATAATATACATAATATTGGCCCTTTTGACCACCATATAATGACATCATATGTCATCAAAATATCATCATAATGCTGTTTTTATTATCTACAATATTAGAAAGTAAGATTTTGCCCAGACTCTTTCTTTGCACCAATCACAGAGTCACAAACTAGTTTACATTTTTTTGCCAAATTTCTATTCTGATTAATTCGTGTTCAATTGATCATACAGGCGCATTTCCTCCTCAAGTCTAGGTATTAATCAACGGTAAATGTAATTTTAACTTTTTTAGCCAAAAGTATTTTTTCAACCATTTATAATACTTATCAGTGATCATCAAAATATAAAGAATTGGAAAATTTACTATTTAACTACTTTTGCAGATGCAGTCAATTAACCACACTACAAAATACTCTCTTTCTATGACAAATTTTCTCTCCTAAAGCAATTACCAATGCTATAGACACAAAGAATTTTTGTTTTCAATCTTCTAAACTAGTAAATAGCCCTTTAGTTGACATCTGAAGCAATTCACGTGTTTTTTAGGTAACAAAAATCAGCGAAATGTTGATAAATAAGAATAACTATGATGAAACTTTCGAAGTATGAAGCCCTTTTACAATCCATGACTGTCAGATCAGTCTGTTTCATGAAGGAAATCCCTAATATTGAAGATATTTCTCTGAGAATTGATCAGTTGCACCCAAAGTTTCCATGGATTAGATATTATATTGATAACGGGTATTATGTAGAAGGAAATGGACCAAAAATATATGAAATGGTCATTGAAGCCAATGATAAGATGGAATTCGTATCAAAAATATTTTCTACTTGCTTTTCTACAGATTTTTGCAGTATCTGGATTATTAGGATGGGAATAAGCCGATCAGGATCTATTTTAGTTATTACCAACCATTCATCAACTGATGGCCCAAATTTGGCCTCTTTTATGAATGATTTGGTTTCTGATCGTCCCATTATTCCGTCCTCAAGGCCAGATTTGAATATGATTAGCATTAATAATAGCATTTGCAATCAAATATTAGATACCAAAGGAATATTCACAATACCCCCGAATCCATCTCCCAATGATATTAGCCCATGTCTCCAGGCCAAGTGTATTCAGATAGGAATAGAAAAGTTTATTAATGTATGCAAAGTCAAGGGCTTGAAACCACAATCCTTGCTTTCATCTCTTGAAATTTACTGTATAATGAGAGTTTTTCAAAGAAAAGAACCAAGCAAAGTGATTAGCATGATATCGGTTAATACTCGTTCGTTGTTCGGATTTGAAGCAGAATCCCCGATTTGTGCTAGCACTCCAGTTTATACATCTGTCGATGTTAACAATGAAAGTACTGTATACAGTATAGCATCTGCTATACAATCCCAAATTACTGAATTAATTCCAAAGCATGCTCAATCACACTTCATATCATATGCCAACGGTAACTATATTTACTATCCATCAACATCCAATATCACAAATATCGGAAAAATCGAATCACCAATATCTGATATTTGGATCCAAGGAGGAAATAATGCTTACCATGATTCAATGAAACCATTAAGAAGCTTCACATTCCATTGTTTAACATGCAATGATCAATTGAACATGACATTTACATACCAGATCCCTGGTTGCGAAGATTCTTTTGTGCAAAACATGATTAGTACAATGGAAAAAGCACTGGCAAGCATTGAAGAAGTTCTGGATATGAAACCGATAGGTAGTTTTTAGATGAAAAAGTCGGATCTTATTCGATCAATAAAAGAAAAATCTCAATACTTGATAAAGCTTAAAACCGAATATAACCAAATGGTGGAACAGATTGATGAAGAATTCTCTCAAAAAAAGCAGAACGAAAATAGCGAATCTGTTTATCTCCAATTAGATCTCGCAAAATATTGCCTTGATGCAATTCAAAAGAATAAATCTATAATGCCATCGGCAATCTCTAAATTGAAAGAACTCCTTGAAGAAGAACAAGATTTGCTCCTAAGCAGCGATGAAGAAAATTTACACGAAAACATCGAGATTGAAAACTCCGACTCATTCGACTCCAACGAGTTAGATATTGATATTAATAACTTCATTAACCAGTTTGATGAGTCAAATCCCCTTTCTCAGTCTGATTAGAATGTAAGAATGTAAAATCATCGTTATCGCTTTTCATAAAAATGAGTGACAACTATTTTGAAGAAGAGATTTATTATGTTGAAGAAGGAGATACCCTCGAATCGATCTCAGAGATGTGCGGAATTCCAGCAAATTGGATTAAAGAGTACAATCATATTTATAGCAATACAGTTTATCCTGGAGATAGGCTTCGGATTGTTCCGCCACCTGATTTGATTGATATTGACCCTATTGAGGTTGAAGTTTTTGGCGAAGCGGAGACTCCCAAAGGTATAATGAAAATTACAAACGAATCTGTTAGTTTTACACCAATTGGAACGAGGAAAGCGAGGCTAATTAATCTAATTGGTCATCTTGAAAGTGCTGTGATGCCGCATCCGATTTCAATGATGAACACATCTCCTGATCAAATGTCAAATCCCGATGCTCTTGGTATTTTGCTTATTACGCATCTTGAGAATCCATCCGACACTAAATCGATGAAAACATCCATATTTGCAGGAAAAAATTCTAGCTTAACAAAAATGCAAATTGCAATTCTTGCAAGAGCGAATTATGTTCAATCTCAAAATGAATATCTTCATCCCGATCCGAATTCCATTCCTTGCGCAGTGCCAGAGCACAAGAAATCATCAGAATCTGAAAATCCAACAACCAAGACAAGACAGCGTTCTGTTTATCAACTCCCTCCAATCAAAATGAATGGGGAAACTAAGATCCTTTCCGCAGAAGATATTTCAAAGATCAGGCATTCACTCCCAATTCGTGTCCGAAATCAGAATTGGAGTCTTTTATTCCAACTTTCACGTGATGGATCTTCATACAGTACATTCTATGAACTCACCGCCGAAGCCCAGCCAGTTTTACTTGTACTCACCACACACAAAGGAGAGAAAATTGGTGCTTATGTATCTCTTGGTTTCAAGATATCAAGAAACTTTTATGGTTCAGGTGAAACGTTCGTTTTTCGTTTCATACCCAAGTTCGAAGTATACAAGTGGGCCGAGTCCAATAAGTACTTTACAACATGCACAAAGGAAGAGATATCTATTGGCGGAGGTCAAGCGTCAGCAATTTGGATTGACGGAACATTCCTTCGGGCATTCAGCGAAGGTTGCCCTACCTTTAACTCTCCAGGATTAACTTCAGAGCCACAGTTCTCAGTTGTCGACCTTGAAGTATGGAAAATCGGCGAAGTTAAAGATAGGTTGCGGAAGTAAACTTATGTATCAATATCCTGTTTGGTAAGATGCACATGAAGTCACCAAAAAAAGCAAAATTTTTATGGATAATGAAGGTGAAGTTTCTCAAGATATTTGGAAGAAAGCCGCGAAACTCACAGATGATATTGAGCAAAATCGAATTAAAATATCTAAGGACCAGGAAGACCGGTTAAATCGCTTGATTTTGGCCTACAATTCATACCTAAATGCAGATCAAGAGCTCAAGAAAGCCATGATCGGAATTTTATACGAAAGACAAGTCTATATCTCAAAATTATGGCTCATTGAAAAAATAGGCATAAAAAACAAATGGGATCATCCATTACTCCACATAATCGGGAAAATTTTATATCAGGATTCAAAAGATTTCGCTCTAACAGATAAAGCCGAATCATAAAGCCCAAAGTATCCTAACTAAATACTATATTTTTAAACATACCATCTAGTGCAATATTTTGATTTCATTGGTTTTTATGCTAACAGGTCTTCTGTTCCAAGTCTTTAGAGTTTGGGTTTTGAGTTCCCAATGTGGGGTTATTAGCAATGATCAAGAGAGGTACTTAGAACAAACTTTTGTGAATATTTCTGGTTGTTTCTTCTCGAAGATTAATGAATTTAATGGCCCCGGAGGAGCCATTTACATCAACAATGGAAATAGCATGTACATTTCGTACACAGCTTTTTCTAATCTACATTCAACTTCCACTGGAGGGGCAATATTTTATGAGTCTAGCATTTCTGTTTTGAAAATGGTATGCGCCTACAAATGCTCTTCTCCATATTGCCATTTTGGCTATATTCATGCTTCATCTATAAACTATATTGAATATTTATCTATGGCGTTATGCTCAGAATTCCAAACAGGAGTCCATCCCCTTCTTTTTTACTCTGGAGACCAAAAGTTGTTTTCTACAAATAGTTCATTAAATGCAGCTCACCAAAGCTCAGGCATCGATATCGACTCCCCTTCTTCATTATCAACTTTTTTATATTGCACCTTTTCTAACAATAAAGCTGCAGATAGCATTTGCATTCATTTGTACGGCAATTCAGCAACATTATCATATTTTAACATAGTGCACAACAATAGCCCAATCAAATTAGGAGTTATTTTCGTTGGTGCTGGATCATACACTTTATCTTATTGCATCATATCTCATAATCAAGATAATCTTCTATACGGATCAATAGATATTTTCCATAGCTTCATTTCTCATTTAGGAATAACATCAAATACCAATAACAACTCTCTAGTAATGAAAAGTACATACCAATTCAAATTCTACAATACTATAAGCTGCCATGCAAATAACCCTTTCATCACCCCACAACAATATATCACATATGGAAGATTTCCTTCTAGCAGAAGCGTGTCTTTAATAATAGTTTCGATTCTTGCTTTATAAAGTTTAAATTTTAGTTTTTGAAGATGAATGAAGGAGATGAAAGGAGCAGATACGTATCATTGGAATCATATTTTTTAAGCGTTAACAGCCCATTATATCTTGAACAAAAGTTTCATTATTTCAAGTATTTTAGATACTGTTCAGATGTATTAATGTTATCCAAGCAGAATAAACATATTGCTTTTATCCTATGGATATCGTCATTTATGTTGATAGATTTTGTTTTTTGTTCAATTAGCATTCCATTTCTTTGGAATAACGAAACTGTTGTACGATATGTTGAGAATTATGTGAATGATTTATTCCTTCAACAAATTTCTTTTGTATTCTCATTTATCTTTTTATCTTTTGTCTTTTTGCAGTGGATATCAATATTTGTTTATGACTCATCAAATAGAATGGGTACATCAAGAGCTAGGTTTTTGTACTTTTCTTACATATATCTGCCTCAATTCGCCTCCATTATTACTGGGATTCTCTTTGGATACTTTTTGAAACAGTCTTCATCAACAACAGATGGATTTCAAGCTATTGCGCTATATTCATCACCACTAATAATTAGTTACTTTCTCTTATATTTAAGTAATTCTTCTTTTCAAAGTACTACAGCATATAATATATCTCCAAGTAAAGGGCCGTTTGCTCATTTTGTGTGTCCCATGAAACCATCAGATGTTTTCATGATATTTTTAGTATCCGTATTCCTTCCTTTCAGAAATTCATCAAAAGAGTTTTTTTCATTAGTTTCATCATTTACTTCTTTTTTTTGGGGACTGAAAAATATTTTGGGGCCTTCTCAACCATGGGTAAGGAGGCTTGGTATGTATCTAGGCGTGAAACTATCAATTGATTCCATTGTTTTCGGTTTATACAGTATGATTTCTATTTGGTTTTCTATAGATACGCATGTTTTAATGATTGTCTGGGGTGGTATGTATTTTTTGAACTTTTTATTGACATTGTTATTAATAAGTTATATTTATTCAGGTTTGAAAGATGCTTTCGTCCAAACACCTGAAGGCAGAATATTCGATCCCAAAAAACTATCAAGACCACAATATGTTCATTTTGTGTTTCGTTTAGGGATTTCTGCAAAATTGGAAGCTTGTATACAACCAGCTTTCCTTCAGTTTATGTTAGCAGAAAGGTTTTTTGCTCCCATGATTCCAGATATTGTTAAAGTATGCCTTATAAGAGGAATACCACTAAATACCATTTTTTTCGATCCAAAAAAGCTAGGAAGAAAGGAATTAATGAGAATGAAGTTTTTAGCAATGCAAGTGCATTTTTTTAACCAAAGTCAAATTATTGAAGACAGTCCTGAAGTTCATAAAGTTATCTCTTTTATCAACAATGAAATCAGTTCTATTGAACAATTCACAGATAGTTTTTGGACAGAAAGGGATCAGAGCCATTCAACAATCATTGATTTAGCAACAAGAGTCAAGAAAACCACAAATGTATTGAAAGAACAAGCAATTAATTATTTTGAGTCTCCATCAGTGCAACAGATTTGGAGACAGTATACAGAGAGGACTTTGTGTGAAACCAGAAAGATCGCAGTTTCAATATCAAACGAGTTTTCGGAATTTTTCCATGACCCCGAAAACCCATTTGGTTTTAATATTGCGAGAAAAAAGACGTATTTACCTCATTCAGTTTCAGAAGCCGAACAAATCAATAAGTTTTTGAATAGTGATGTTAGAGGAATAGCATATTCTTTTAAGATAACAGTCTATATATCGTTGATTATATTATTGTTTTTTATGGTTTATAGTAATATTGTTTTCTTAGTGATTCTTAATGACAAGATTAAAATTGTATCAGATTCAAGAGATATAATGATGTCAGGAATATCGCTTTCTTATAGCTTACTTAAAGATACTGATAAACTTATATCTATGCCTGATGTGACATTAATAATCTCAATATTGAATGTATCATATGATAATGGTATGGCTTTAAGAAACAAAATTAGATTTACTGATGATCATATTGCCAATTTCTCACAATATATTACCAAGTTGGAAAACATTTCAATCATTACTCCTTTCACATGCCCCAAAGTATTCATATCTTTTATCACATCAAGTATCGGTTTTTTCGAGGCTCATTCATCGATTAGATTATGCAACTCACTATCCATCATAGAGTACCTGAACATGATATATTATCAATTTAGTATAAAAAATAGCGAGATACTCCCTTATCGCGGGAGTTTTGTGAAGAACCATGTGATATATTTATTTATTTTAATAATATTAATATCATTAGTACCAGTTTTTTTGATATTTCGGATAAAATCTAAAGCTAACAAGTTACTTTCTGTTGTCAGATATATTACAGCAGTGAAAACTCAAAAAAGTGAGTCGAATGAACCAGATTTTTCTTTTTCATCGTCCTTTTTGTGCTTTATATGGTTATTAATAGTCATTTCATCTTTATCTTACTCATACATTTTTTTCACCCAGTTCCAAATTCTTGATGATGAAATATCCCAGTTGAATATACAGTTTGGTTCAATATGCCAAATTGTTAGCAGATCATTTCTGACTTTTTCCTTAATTGAACAAACTATAATAGATCAAGGATCATTTATTACTCTTGAAGGCTATATATCAAATCAATGTGATTCAATAGTAGAGCATGTTCAAGCAATATCCACTATAGGACTGAGCGATTTTTTTAAAACCATTCCTCCACTTGATAACTGGTTTTCAAAGAATATATCATCAATCTCGACTCTCATTTTGGATTATGCTAATCTCTTAAGACAGAAAGGTGATTTTATATTAGAGAGTTTTAGTTTTTTAATGAGTCGATATATTTTAATGAATAATATATCTCAAATGGCTTCTAAAGCATCAGTAGAAGTATCGAAAATGATTATTTCTCAAGCAAATAATAACTCTGCATCGTTATGGATGTGGACAATGCTTTTTGTAATGATAATGGGGGAAGTTTTAGTTTTTATTTATTATACTATTAACAGACAATCATTGTGGACCAAAGGTGTTGTATACTTATTACAAAGAGAAATGTCAGTAAGTAGTACCAGGGCCAAAAACATAATTCAAATGATAAGTACCACCGATCTCTCCCTAATTGATATTATTCCATACCCATGTTTTGTTTTAAATGGAGATATTGTTATAGATTGTAATGATATGGCTTCAAACTTGTCTCCCTATACCAATAATCAAATGATAGGCCAATCAATCAGGAGTATTTTGGGAACAATAAGTCCTCATATGTTATGCAGGATAAACGGGAACGAGATTATAATTAAAACACATGAAAATTGGTTTGGTGATAATTTAAGATTAGTAATTGCTTATGATACATCACAAGTTTCCAGAGAAGAGCAATATATCAAATATTTAACCACATTTTACAATAATCCAATTGAGATACCCATAAGGGATGATTTTGTGATAGTGACAATGTTTTTTTCTATTCCATTTGAAAAACATCAAATGGTTGCTGATTTTATCACCGACACAGAGAAAAAATATCCGTTTTTGTCACGAATTACCATTTCTAGTACGTATTATAAGGCTATATCAAGCATGAAAAAAGCGATTATTACCATTGGTTTTGTTTTTGATGTTATGAAAGAAATGGGTTTCATGATTTGCTGCTCAATAACACATGGGAATTGTACCATATTGAGAATGAATTCAATCAATGTTATTAGTGGGGTTTTGGGCACTGCATCAATGCGTGGTACCTGGTTATGCATGTCTCAAAGAACCAACACTATTTTTATTGATTATGATTTATATGAAATCATTAATGGAATAATTACGCCTCAACATATAAGTGTTTTTCCAGTATGTTCAATATTTCCACAGTCAACCATTGAGAAATCCTAATAAGAATAATAAATGTTTTATTAGATTAAAAATTTGTTTATAAAAAAACATTTTTACTCAAGATGAATATTATATAAAACAATTCGTCCTCTATTATGGGTTCCAACAGCAATGGAGTTGTCTTTTATATAGGAAATAGAGTTCAACACCAACTGACCCGAAAAAAGGGGTGTTCCTAATTTTAAAAAGAATGCTTCAAATACATAAATATTGCCTTTTTCTGTTGCGGCAATGATAAAATCAAAACCATTTGGTGATGAAAAAGAGTCCCAACATGTTATTTTTTCAGATATGGTTTCAGAACGAATCTGATGAGAATTCGGACTAAAGAGTGATATTTCATAAAACAATCCTTTGTTAGATATTATTTCCGAGAATACTAGCACAAAACCCCATGTTGGGGTAACTATGATCCTTTTTATTGATCCATTTGTAAAAGGGATCATTTTAGAAACCCTATTTTTATATAAGGAGCAGAAGAAGAGCTGATGATTCTCTGTTCCAAATACAATCAAATCAAACTTCGATGATAATGCAATAAAATTTACCAATTTAAACGTGGTCGTAAACACAGCCGAAGGAGAGCTTAATCTATCTCTATTCCAAATATGCATTTGGGAATGATTATTATAAGTAATAATCCATTTATCATCACATTCAATTTTTGAAAATTTAAAAGACTGAACTTCAGACAATTGAATCTTTCCATCTGAATAATAGAGTTCTAATTGATTACGTTCCGAATTCACAGAGAGAAAACAATTATTTGATACCATAACCCCAATATCCAGAATCGTATCTTCATTTTGATTATTGATATTTCCAATTTGGCTAGTAACGGTAGAAATTAATGCTGTAACTTTAAGATTAATAAGATTAATCTTTCCTGTTTTAGTAACAATAAGTCCATTTATTGTTGTTTTATCATGCGAATAAAAAGTAGAATATGATATTGATTGATCACTGAATGCAATAATCCTGAAGCCGTTTGCTTTTAGTGTTTTTGACTCGTTTAAATTCTTTTTCTCTATGTGGGGTTTTGTAAAAAGTTGAGTGGGAATGGATCCATGATGGATTATAAAAGCATTTCTATCTTCAAGCTTTATGATAGGATCAAAGCTAGTTTGGTAATTGGACTTTTGATTGACTCCCCATACAGAATCTATCCATAAATTCAACTGTTTGGAAATAGCTGGGCTTTCAAGAGCTCTCCTATGAATATATACAAAGTGAAAAGGATCATCAGCCCATATTGGTAATTCTACATTTTCATATGAACCATTGGCCATTAAGGCTTCGGGACAAAAATAAAACTCCGGAATAATTTCCTGGTTTTTCAAATCCTTAGAATTCAAAGATCTAACAGAATCAAAAACATTTTGGCTTGTTTTGTTTGCATAATAAGGATAGAGTCTAGATATCCAATTCATAACTTGTGATGGGCGGAGCGGAGAAGAAAGTTGACAAGTATTTTGCGAAAAATCTCTGAAACAACTATTATCTAACGAATCTGTTGAGTAATCAGATAAAACCCAAGGAAAAACGGGATAGTGAATCGAGCAATAAAATGTCCTTCCACTTATATAATTAAGACTAAGTAAATAGTCGAAATTAGATATGATTCCATTGTTCCATTTTTGAGCCAATGTGGTAATAGAACTTGTTTGATTTTCTACTGTCAGAAAAACAACACTGCCATTTTTCGAAAGCAATGCTAATTGTGAGTAAACATTAAAAGCAATGAGGGGAGAGAAGGTCAAAGAATAAAGCTTGTGTAAGGTGGTATGAATTTCAATCGAGTTGAGTTCACTAAACCTAGATTTTTGCATCACAACAAGAATATCAGCAAATATGATCTTTAACTCCTTGTATCCATTTGATATCCTTAAAGAGTTATCACATATCTCAAGCGAGGAAGATAAATTAAAAACAGGAGTTGTTTGAATGCATTGATATCTAATGTTATTTGCCGGCTTGTTATGTAACTGCACATCTGTTTTAATCTGTGAAGGGTGTTTCCACTTTGTTTTTGAAGGAATTCCAAAATATGTGAGGGTATGGGACCTTGATAAAAAAATATCGTTAGGATCAATACAATTTTCCCAGGGACCCAATGGCTGTGTCATATCTTTCCACAGTTTTTGCCAGAGGTTCTCACAATGATTTTGCCTCAACAATATCGAGTTAGAAATTAATTCAATTCCTTTTAATGATGATTCAGCTATCCCATCATTTGTTAAACTAAGAAATGCTTTTTCGATACCCAGAATTGAATCCCATGCAGAATATAAAATTTTAGATATTGATCGTGGGGAAGATTCTGATGGAAATATTTGAATAATTTGCTCTAATTCCACAAATGACGCAATAATGGGAGATGATAACGGAAAGTCATTTAAATTGCATCCACATGACATGCATTGATAGGATAAATAGTTAATAATATATGAAGAAAGTTTTGTAGAAATAGTCTTGAATCCAATAGCATTTATGTGATTTTCAACTTCTTTAGGATTACTTCTAACAAGAAACGAACATGCTACAATATCATAAAGAAGCAACCCCGGATCATTTAATTTTTCCAATAGTATCATAGATCTAAGAGCAATATCACTGTCAGACCATGTTCCAACACTAGACATCCTTATGGAGAATGATACATTCAATTTGGAGTTCATTATCCCTTCAATCCTTTTCGATAAAATATGAAAGTTGAGGATTGATTCAATAGAATACCTATGAATAGCAACCCTCTTGAAAGGAGAATCTTTAAAAAATTGAGAGATCCAATTTGTAACTATTATTGATGGCTGGAAAAAAATATTGATATAAGTCTCTCTTAAAATGGAATATACAGTTTCAGTATCTAAAGATATAAAATCTTGCTCAATCATATTTATCAAATCAGATAAAAATATATGCATTAAAAAATTAGGATCAATACTTAGAATAATTTGTACAATATGTATCATTGAAAATACAACAGATAAATTAAGCTTGTTATTCCCAAATAAATAACAAAATAAATCCTGTCTTCGAATTTCTCCACATTGGCCAAACATAATAATTCCCCAAAAAAGGTCCTTATGATTCTTCCAACTTGTTTTTCCCAAATTTACAATATCAATAAGCCTATCAACATATGAAACTCCTAGATTTATGGCAATGAGACATGATAGTGACATCAGTTCAGAGATACCTGACAAAATCAAACTCAGAAGTTGCTCAAACACAAAACTTGTGACAAAACTTGGGGATATATCATTCATTATGACTTCTAAGTGTTGTTCCAATGATATTCCTGATATAATTCCCTTTTTGTGACTTAATACAATAATTCTCACGATATCAACAAATAATCCTGGGTCATTATATCCAAATAAGTTGTGAAGTAATGCAATATAATTCCCATTTTTAAAACTTTGGGGATTTGTGGTGTTCATATTACCTAAAATTGTTTTTAATAAAAATATATTCAATTTAATTTGTTCTAATTCCGAACATATCAAACAGTGACCAATAAAAAACAATAAACTCTTTGATGAGAAACTAAGTTTAGCAGTCTCAATAATGAGAGTCACAAGCCGTGATTCAAGAGATGTGTCATTCTTACTCTCAAAAACATGCTTCCTTAAAATCACCAATAATGTATTTACAGAGATATATCTAGAAAACTCATTTTGAAATACAGGTATCAATGATTGAACCCAGTGAGACGTGATTTGACACAGAGTCGATGGAGAGGCCCTCTCCCAAATGGAAAATTCAAGGATTAATCGTTTCATGATATTGCTTTTCAATTTCTCAATAACAATAGGATTCAGTAGAGAGACTAACTTAAGATATAATTCATATGTAAGAAACTCCTCTTTAGTTGTGGATAACAAATATGATACTACACCAGATAATCTTGACTCAAGAAAAGCATTTTGAGCCTTCTCATTCTCATGAAAAAGGGTTATTAGAAGATCAATAATAAATGGTATGATACATGTATTCTGAAATATATGGTTTTTGAAAAGGATCATTAGAGATTTGATTTGAATAACAGACACTAAACACTCGACAAAATCAACACTGTGATCAATCGAAATACATGTTACTAAAAACCTAGGATCAATAACATCAGATGAAATACTTGGGAGCTTCGATATGGTTGGCTTTCGAAAATCTATATTAAGTATTGTCTTAAGCTCACTTGATTGCATCCTAATTGATGACATATAATAGCTTGGTATTGCCGTTTGGTTACTACACGAACCAAATGAGATTCTAAGAAGTCCTGAAAAGTTTGACCATGTGGCTTTTATTTTTGGTCCATCTTTGCAATTGATTCTGGCATTAACAGACACTTGTGAATTTTTTACTCGGAAAAATATCTCGACTTTGTTCCATCTCATTTCGGTTATTTTGGTTTGCATTGATATCTGCTGAGGATTATTGTTATAATTATAGTCAAAAAGCAGATCCCCTCTAATAAGAGAAACCCCAAAGGATTTTCCTTTCGAATCAGAAAAATCAAACAATCTAATAATTGCATTTCTAAAATCAGGGAGAATCCTAAACGAGATAAAAAAGTTCTTTTCAAACAAAGTTGATGGAATACCAGATATTTCCAGAGGAGATTCATTCTGACCGAGGGGTATAAAGTAATCACAAAACTCAACATGGTTATAAAACAAAGTCTGAAGTGTTTCTAAGGCACAAAAGTAATATATTGTGAGAGATTTATTTGGTTTATCACATAAGAAAGACACAAACTTTTTTACAAAAGTTGGGCTGGAAAACTTTGGGGATATCAAACATATTAAATTAAACATTAATTGCACAGAGGAGTCTTCAATAGTGTCTTCCTTATGTCCAGATATTTCATCAATTAAAAAGATATCTACCAAACCTCTCTGAGATATTCGACAATTTGTAGTTGATTGTGACAAAATACATAAACAATCTTTGAGAAAACCAACAAGACAACCCCTTTTAAGACAAAACTTATATAAAACTGGAAATAAAATAATTGATTTGATAATCCTAGGCTCTTTTGTAGGGCAAAACAGATCAAAAAGGGAAACAAATACTTTATCATAGTGTTCGGAGAAATCCAATCTTAGCAAAGTGCTCAGAAGAATATCAGATCTCTTTAAATCTATAGGTTCGGCTTCTGAAAAGAAATAAAAAAAGTGAAGGGATTCTATTAGAAACAAATGGCTGGCATCCGTATCATCAAGGCCAGGATAAGAGCAAAATATGCAATCAAGTAACTCTCGAAAGTTATCAGTCAATTTGTTTTGTTTTTCTATTATTTTGTTGGATAATTCTAATAATTCTTTTGCTAATACAATGTGCTCAATATCAGGAAAGTGCATCATCAGTAGTTCATTTACTGATACAAAGCTTGAAATGAATTGAGCAGAAAAGCCTTCAGAATTATCATGAATATATGAGTGAAGATGATTTGATACAAATGATCTTAGAGGGTATTCAAACATCATTGCAATAAAAAGGGACAAAAACACTTGATTGGAAAACCATTCATGGGTTACAGTATCATCCTGAAGGGATCTGTGAATAAAAACTATCAATGACATTCTTGTTGCTTCAATTATTTCCCTTTGCATACCTTTTGAAGAAATATGAAGTCGCTGAAAAAGAGTCCATGCATTTGACAATAATCTAATAAAATACTTATCAGTAATTATAATAGATGGAATAGTCTCATAAAAAGATACAACACGAATTATAATCTCACTGAATATTAATGGTTTCTCTAATGAGTACTCAATAGCTTTCGGAAAACCAAGAAAACAGGATTGTTCCAAGATAAGAACCGATTCAGACCTCGCAATAGATGCATTTTCACAAATGTTTCCATTTGAATCAATGATTGGTCCTTGACAGAACAATGAGGAGTTGATAACGATTTTAAAATACGAATCAATGGTATCTTTTGATAATTCAAAATATGATGATATATATGTAATAATATATATTAATTCTGCTTGATGAGAGTTGGATAATTTTCCACATAATTCGAAGAAACTTTGTATTAAAGTATCAAAAGAAACACCAGAATAAACTATCATTTCATAATACTCATCCAAAACAGTTTTGAGAGACTCCGGTAATAAATGCCCATGAGATTTTGGCTTTTCATATATCATAACAAGTTCAGGTATCACATGATCAGTGAAAGTCTTCCTTTCAAACAATGCATTGGATAGCTCTGAACGACTAATAACATCAGCTTGGAGTAATTGAAGTTCCTTTGATGAATCCATTTGTATAAAAATATCACTCTTGATTATGAACTCCAATATATATTGAGGAATATTAAGCACAATTTCCTGAACTTTTTTCTTTTCTGCAAATGGGGTTAATTTATTGGTGACACAAAAAGGTTCAAAATTTAATGAATAAACCAAACCAGAAACCAAATCAATAATATTTGTAGCAACAGTTATATCAAGACTGGGTAGTGCATCTTCGTCAATCCGTTTAATGAAAACAAAGAATTCTATAAGATCATTGCTCACAAGATCAGGACTACGAACAAACAATTTTTCCAAAATTGGTTGAAATAAATGCTGAACATATATAATTGACCTTGGATTAGATATAATCATGTTCTCGAGAGAATGCAAAAATAGTATAATATCAAAAGAAGGAACAGAATTAATGTAAAAAGTGATAGATTGATTAAAAATGGTCATAATTAATTCAAAATATGATGAGTATGAAGAAAATATGAAAGAATTCAACAATAAGGGAAGACTTTCGAAATTAGTGGTATATTCAACAAATAATCTCCATGTAACATATGACATTATTACAAATTTCGAGTAATAATTGATAATTTCTTGACTAGGTTCATAAATCTCACTAATCAGTTGCAGAATTATTGGAACAAGTGGAAAATAATACCCAGAGCCCGACAAAACATCAGCAAAAGTCTCAAATTTCTGACTGTTTGAGACAATTAATGACCATTCAGTAATACTAAAAGAAGGGAAATGAATTGGTGCTGTCAACGAATAAAGCTCATCATTTATAAGAATATCAGTTGAAATATCTGGAAAATTCATATTTAATATTGTTATTAAGGTATCTATTGGAGAAGAATCAAGGTTCATGTAATTTTATAACTATGTTTTTACATCCCAACTGTATATGATTATTCATTGCTAATGATGCCCATTGTATTATATTTTGATGAATGAAGTGTTAACGGAAATTCAACAGGATTTCCGCAATGTTGATATTCAAAAGAAGAGTCTTGGAAAGATTCTACAGCTTTTAAAGAACGAGAAGGATCCATTAGTATACGAAAGAGTGTTCAAAATTGTAAAAAAGAGCATTGAGAATAATATCAAAGTTAATGTCGTTTTGGACTCTGCTTATATGATTTTCAGCCACTTTTTTATGCAGAAGATTAATTTTTCGGGAATTGATCAGGGACTTTTGAGGCTCATTATTGAAACTTTTTTCCTCTGCTTTAGAAACAGAGAGGATTTGTGTATAATGTTCGTTACCCAATTGATTGCACTGAAAGGGATTAAATTAGGTGAAATTATATCTTTTTCTAAGATTGTTGATTCATTTACTCAAGTCATTCAGTTTAGCACAAAATCATCTAAAACCGTGGTTACATATCTTCAGTTTGTGGAATTTTTATTACCAAAGGGCTCAATTGAGTATTTGGCATTGTGTGAGGCATTATTAATTTTATCAAAGCAAATACCAATTAATGATGGAATTCAAGATCAACTAATAGTTGCATTTGATCGAATAACCAACAACGAAATAATGAAATCTCTTTATATTTCCGCAATTCCATTATTTATTGAGGTTCTATATAAAAGAAAAGCTTATAGAGTATTTAAGCCCTGCCTTTCAATAGCTAATAAGTCACCAATAACTGAAGCCAACCAAGATATTATTCGGATTTCTTCGTCATTTGTCAAGGAGCTGAATAGTGATCATCAAACCCTAGGTTTAGCATTGGATTTTGCCATTAATAAGTGCCAATCTGCATTAGAATCATCATCTTTAATTCAACTCGGAATTTCTGGAATGATTTCATCATTTTATAACCCAAAAATAGTTGAGAATTCTTTGACAGCGCTTTTTAAGGGGATTAAATCCTCAGGGAACGGAGACACTTTCCCTCAAATAATTACTTTTATAGCCATAAACGCTATGATATATTATCAATCATCAAAAACAATTATTAGGAGGGGGGCAGCAGTGATTCATTCATTATCTCTTTTTGAAACACAAAAAAGTTCTTTGTTGTTTTCTGGAGCTGGAAAAGTTATTGTAGATTCATTGTCTTATTATTCAAGAGACCAAACTACATCGAAACTCCTGATCAATTCACTATCATCAATTTTGAATAACGCAAAATATGTAAGAAGCGTTAATAACGAGTCTCTAATAGGAATTATTAGGGATAATATAGAAAATGCCAAAGATATAACTATTTTAACTGGATGTTTAAGCATAATGAAATATTTAGTTTTATCAAAACATTCTATTGAGGAATTTTTCCTGTTAAAAAAGGAAAAGAAAGGGTCATATGAGATGACAATTCCTTCCAAATTCATTAGTAACATTATTGAATCAAAAGATAAAGATATGTTAAAATCTTTAATGATGTTATCGTCAAACAATGATGAAATTATTACCTATCTAAATGATATAGTTAGTAGATATGTTGATGATTTCGAAATTGTCATTCTTTGTCTTTCTTTTGGACAAGTTAATATGTCTGTTTTATCCAGGATTATTCAAATCCATAAAGATAGGTGTTATCCTTATGTTAGAAGTTTTCTAAGAGTTGAAAGCCTTCTTCCACAAGCAATAATATCATATTTGTTATCCATAAGCACTTCTGAATCAAACACCATTCTTATTGATCAAATTAAACATGGAAATGGTCAATTAATCTTGGGCCAAATCAAAACATTTACACCTGATATGATAAATTTAATGGGGTCTTTATTTCTTTCTGGAGTATGGAAACCTAGTGAAGATCAGTTTCCAAAACTCATTGAAGCTCTATATCGCTCATCTTTTGATGAAATCAAAGTATATAATTCTTTAAACTTTGTGGAACTTTATGGTCTTACCGATTCTTCTTTTCCATACTTATTATATATATTACGTCAATACAACTCTAAATCAAATATTGTTTGTAAGTGTTGCTTGCTTTTATCAACATATTCTCATAATAAGTTTTGTGAAGATGAATGCATATTTTATAATGCTGTTGCAACATCAATTAAAACATTATATGCCAACATTAATGAATGTAATGCATGCGATTCTGTTCTTCGTTTTATTTTATATCTTTCAAGGTATGATTCTTTGAGGCATCTGTACTTCAAAACCAATTTAGCCTTTTTATTGAAAAAAGTATCGTTATTGTATTTAGAAATGATCAAGTTGATACTTCAAATATGCTCTTCATTATCCGATAATCGATTCTTTTGCCAACAAATAGTGAGAATGGGATTGCATGATTATATTTTTTCATTCTTTGGCGAAGAATCATACAGTTTGATTCTGCATTTGATAGAAAACGGATTTTATTGTTTAGATTTTGAACAATTACAGATTATTTTTGATGAATTAGGGCATAGGTACACAACACTTAAAGAAGAGCAGATAATTGAACTATTGCTAATTATTTGTCTATGTTTGGAGAATGGGACAGATTTTTCATTAAAAGATTATAAACCAACCTTAGTAAGCCTTTTGTCGATTTATTCCAAGAATTTTAAGATTGTCAGTATAATTATAAGAATTTTGTATCATTTTGTATCATTTTACGATTATGAAGACTTGCTCTTTACTTTAATAGAGCTCATGCGATCTAATATATCCTCAATAGAATTTGTGGAGATTATATCTCATCTCTTTGGGTCCATTCCTCAAAATGAACGAAATATTATAGTTTTATCTTCTCCATCAACCATTTCTGTTTTTATTGATGTAATTAAACATTATTATCAAGTACCAATGAAGATAATCTGTTTATTTCCTTTTGTTCATCGCCAAACTGAAGTTTTTGAAGTTTCTATTAAATCAATGAAAATTTTGGATAACTTAAGTGATCAAATTGCTATTTCGTCATATCTATTAACGATCAACTACCCTCTGGATCGTGTTTTTCTCGGAGAATTGTTTTCCATTATTGAAAGATCAATTGATTCATTCGAATTATGCTCTAATTTGTTTCCATTGCTTTTTTATTCAACAGAAATTCCTGAAAACCAGTCTTTAGTTTATAAAAACCTTTCACTCATGACAAATATTGTTAAGAAACATATATGTAGCAACAGAGTTTCAAGAGCATATGTTGCAGTCATTTATTTATTATTGTCTAATGAGAATATCAATCAAAAACTGTTTCCATTTATTGAATCCGTTATTATGATTTATAAAGCCTGGCCTCTTGATGATCAAATTGTTCAGTTTTTCTCGGAAATAGTAATAATGATAAGTAATAAAAATGTTTTTGTTCCGGCTTTCCCAATTATTGGGTACTCATTGAGAAATCAAACTGAAATCCAATATCTAATTGAAGCAATCATATGCATTTCATCAGTGTTGGGGTATTACGCCCAAGAATATACAGATATATTGATCTCCACATATGATGATGTAAGTGAAGAAAATCAAATTAGTATCCTAAATTGCTTAACAGCTCTTTCTTCTCAGCCCTATGTCGAAGATACTATTTGCAAACGATTAGATTTCATATTTGAAATGATTATCACAGAACCTGAAGAATCCAAAATCAGGCTTCTTAACATATGTTCACTTGTGAAAACTTCAAATAATATATCAGAATTTGAGCAGCACATCCCTTACCTCATAAAAATCCTTGGTTCACAGAAATCCACACTGGCTACAGCATGTGGGCAATGCATTCTTTCAATAGCTCAAAAAGATAAATCCCTCATTGAGCCTTTCATCGAAGATATTTCACAAGTAGCAGAATCAGCATCCGGAGACCTAATGAGAATATGCATCTCTATCAAAAGCGCTCTATTTGATTATAATAGGTATCGATCTCAACCACTGTGAGAAACTTTGAATAATTTATGTCCGATTAAAAACCGTTTTACAAAAAATAAACTTAAATGGCATCCATTCAGTACGATCAAACTGAAGCACTGACAAGTCATATTGATCTGCTTCTTGCCAAAACCGAGTCTATTCGCATGTTTGTTTTTCCAGATTCGATATTATCCAAATCCTTAAGCAGCAAAGATGGGAAAAGTTTCATAAGCTTTTTGGAGAGTTATTACAAAGCTGCTTCTCGTAAAGAGAGTTTACCAAAACCATCTTCATCACACATTAAGTTCATTGGCGAACATTCTGACAGAGTCACTAAAGTAGTTCAAACATGCGATTATATTTGCTCTTGGTGTAAAGCAGCTCGAAATTTACTCCTTAAGATCACTGAGAATAATGCAGAATTCGATATTAGATGGAATAACTTTTTTACGATTAAGGTTTGCAGGCTTTTTGTCGTTTTTTCCAAAGTTTGTTTGTTTTTATTCAGTTTTCCTTCGATAAAAATTATTGTTCAATCTGCTCCTTTCATTAAGGAGTTCTCTTCATCCGCATTGTCAAATCATTTAAATGAAGTTCAGGGCTTTGTGGCTACAGCATCTGTGAATCCTTTAGAATTATTGGTAAGAAAATCTGAAAACAAAAAAGGAATCACGAGTATTACCCGATGCCTTGGCCAACTGATATCCCAAATTGGAACACCACTGGTTGAGGCTTTAGGGCAATGGCCATTGATTAATTGGCAGAACTTTAGTGTGTTTCAACAATCAAATAGTGTTCTTACTGAGACCACGCTACCTGATCTTGATCACATTTGTTTAGCGAATATTGGATTACTCAAAGAAACAGTGTTCTTTTTCTGTCTTCATTATCCTGATTATATTAGCGAAAACCCTCAATTTAGGGCTTTAATGACGACAGTTTTTTGTGAATCACAAAACGTTTACTTAACCAATCAATATGCCATTTCATTAAAAGAATTATTAGAGAATTATGATCCTACTCATAAACTCTTTCCAAAAGATTTTAGGAATTTTGTTGCTAATTACATGAAAACTAAGAATGAGCTTACGCATGGTAAAAGGATTTCAAGACTATTGTATCTTGTAAGAGATATGGTTGATATTTGTCTATATGATCCAGAGTATATTGCACGATTTACAAATGAGATTATTTCTCTATGTTCTTTTGCATTTTATGAAGTTGATTGCCAATTTTCTCGAGGGAAAGTCGATGAAACAACAATTGAACTTTTAAGTGTTCTTATCGATGCAGCGAAATTATATATGAGACACGAAAGAACAATTAAAAGATCATTTATTTTCAACTTAGCTACTGCTGATTCAATGTTCCTTGAAAGACTACATTCTAAGTTTTCTCTTGAAGGTGTAGAGTGGCAATCACAATTTATTTCTATTGTTGGAATCATTCTTGACAACATCAAATCCCTTGATCTCACTGAGTTTGATAATGGATATTCATACGACTTTTTAGGTTACCAAATTACATTTGGCCGACTTTTGCATTACCTACTGGATTTAAAGAAGGAGCACAGTACAGCTCACCTTAGACCTTTATTAGAGCATATGGAAACGATCAGAGTACATTCATTATTTGCTGATAATCCATCAAAAGCCTTTTTGTCATATTGCCCGATTCATACAATGTGGAGGCATGTTGATTTCATAAATAGTATGGTAGAGAATTCATTATGCGGTTTACAACATGTTGGGGGTATTATGACTTTGTTTTCCTTCTTTAATGTTGACTATCTTGCCTTTTCTCAAAGTCCTGGTGAATTGCAGAGGATTAAGTCTATTGTACAAAAAATCAGAGCATCTCTATTGAAGCATGTATATTCTTTATTGAACAAGCAGGTTTCCAAAGGTTCAAGAATGCAGGCAATAATTCAACAAAATCGATTCGATCGATTATTTGACCATATACCATTTTTACATATTACTTCAGACTTTTCTTTAGAATGCTATGAAAGAGAAACCAGCAATAAAACCATGATTTGGCAAACCAAAGAAATGATGCTTCAACTTCCTGGATCGTTTGAATTTGCCGGATCTGATATTGAATGTGCTAAATACATTGCTGACAGTATACAGAATTGTCTTGCTGCAATTCTGTTTAATGAACCTATTCCGGATACCCTTTGGGTTGATAGTTCTTTTGCTGCAGCGTCTCAGTTAATGTGGCCTCTCTTTTCTTTAATAGGAGCGCCTTTCCCGTTGAAACTTTTGCAGTGCAGACATGATCACTCATGCAATGGGGACCAGCATACGTTTTTGCAACAAGTTTCCATGATGAAGACAGATTATGTTAAACAGCAAATGACTCCTCAAGAGTTAGCAAAATCTAATGGAATTTCCAAGCTTTCAAGAATTTTTGAAGATTTTCTTAACACATTTTTAGAGAAAGACTGTCATCACTCAGTTTACCTTCCTCATTCACGAAGGTTTACTGCATTATCAAAGAACACCGACAACACCGATACTTCATTTTTTGTTTCTTATCGCTCCTTCTTATACCTCACTCTTAACTTAGGTCCCCATGCTGGATTTAGCTTGGATCGGATTTTAGTGAGTAATTCTTCAAAACTAATGATGAAGATTTTTGATGCTTATTGGAAGATAGCTCCAGATCTTAATGTTTGGTATACTGATTATTTGAAGGGAGGATCAGCTTGGAAGAAATGTGTTAGTCATCCAGATCTTGTTCGCAGTGCAAATGATATGGTTCAGCTTGGTGTAACATTGATGGCACGCCAGATTCTTCGACAAGCGATTTCTGATGCTGTTGAAATGGTTTCACCTGGATTAGTAGATATTATATGCTCAGGCATGCATCGTTTTGGAGGAACACTGCCTGAAAAAGAGTCATTGATGGCCGAAGTGATATCCGGAAAACCCACTTTCCACTTTCTGATGCAATGCCTTCAAAAGAATTCAATTCGATTAACAACAGATTCTAATCAGCTATTCTTCTTCTTTGGGTTACTGCTTTCTAATCCTGCATGGTCGGATTCTCATTTTCAAGCTGACAATGAGTTTATTACCAAGAATCTGCATCTCATCCCAACGGGTTTGGATGCATTTATCAATTGCTTGTCTGCATTTTCTGAATCCAGCGATACCAGAGCAATTGCAAATGGAATGTCACTTTATTTTTCTGTTTTGAACCAGATTATTCAAATGAAAAGAGAATCTGGAAAGGAGAAACCTTCTTCAATTGCAGTTTTTGTAATCCTAGCAGATCTGTTCCCCAAGTATGTCAAATCCATTGAATATGGAAGAATTGCTACATATTTCCCACCATCAGTTGTTAACCTCAATTATATTATTGCAAAGAATAAGTAAATTTCGGTATGATTTTACTTTAATGTTCTTAAATAAGCGTTGAGAGCGTTGGTGATTATCTGGTCGTTATTTGGTCTATTTCCATTAATAAAATCACTTATTCTTTGTTGATTCAATATGAGGCCTGTACAATAAGGACTGAGCAAATCTGCAATCTTTGCTTGTGTTTCCCACATTCCCCTAATATAATCCTTGGCTTGTTCAATATTTAATTCTCCACGAGATTGAATCATCACATTATTATTATTTTCAATATTCATTTGGGGTGGTTCTTTCACAAAAACATTTTGAGTATTGGAATCTTCGTTTTCATGGAAACACTTCTTCATCATCTCCATTGGACATTCACAACATTCTTGTCCTTGGCAACACTCCTTCATCATCTTCATCATTTCCATTGGACATTCACAACATTCTTGTCCTTGGCAGCATTCCTTCATCTTCTTCATCATTTCCATTGGACATTCACAACATTCTTTGCCTTGGCAACACTCCTTCATCTTCTTCATCATTTCCATTGGACATTCACAACATTCTTTGCCTTGGCAACACTCCTTCATCTTCTTCATCATTTCCATTGGACATTCACAACATTCTTTGCCTTGGCAACACTCCTTCATCTTCTTCATCATTTCCATTGGACATTCACAACATTCTTTGCCTTGGCAACACTCCTTCATCATCTTCATCATTTCCATTGGACATTCACAACATTCTTGTCCTTGGCAACACTCCTTCATCATCTTCATCATTTCCATTGGACATTCACAACATTCTTTGCCTTGGCAACACTCCTTCATCTTCTTCATCATTTCCATTGGACATTCACAGCATTCTTGTCCTTGGCAACATTGACCACCGAAAAGTTTCATCATCTTGTTTTTCAACTTGAGCATCTTCTTCTGCTTCTTTTGAATTATCTTCTTATTCTTGTTGATCTTTTTCATCAGCTTCATTATCTTGAACATCTTGAACATTTTTTGTTCCATAGGACA